>ERZ772960.230-NODE-230-length-54152-cov-5.343679_pt1 | contig 54152 bp, 45 predicted proteins | sample MGYA00580678_ERZ772960 | MGnify/ENA primary metagenome ERZ772960 (study PRJEB29015, sample SAMEA2737930) | human oral metagenome | biome: human oral; feature: human-associated habitat; material: dental | place: China | collected 2059 ...
ACCGCGATTACGACTTTGTTCAGGTGGTAGACAAGCGCGCCGCCTGCATGGAACCTGCCAATCAACTCACGGGCTATCGCGGCGGATTTTACTGCTCGCCACGAGACAACGCCACCTATTATTACGCCGACATGATGCCTAAGGGCACGCATGTGGTAGAGAGCACTTTTTATGTAGATCGCCCTGGAACATTCACAACGGGCACTTGTACCGTGCAATGCGCTTACAGCCCAGCGTATATGGCACGCACCAAGGCCCTAACCATAACGATAAAATAAACAATAACAATAATGAACAACAGTATTTTGGCGGCCATGCTCCTTTCTATGGCCAGCCTTTCGGCCTCGGCACAGCGCATGGAAGCTGTGCGTGCGGCCATTGATTGTGGGCAAGTGCTGTATCGCACACCCGTGACCGCCGTCTTCGAAGTAAAAAACAAGGGTGGGAAACCACTGCGCATCACAGCCGTTCGCAAGAGTTGCGGATGCACTGATGTTAACTATCCCAAGACCGAGATACCTGCTGGGCAGGTGTTTAAGGTGCAAGCCACCTACGATGCCGCCCAAATGGGCCATTTCAACAAACAAGTTGGCCTTTATGGGCCATCGGGAAAAGAACCGCTTGTGTTAACGCTGAAAGGCGTGGTGGTTGAAGAAGTGGTAGACTTCTCAGGCACTTACCCCTTCACCCTTGGCGATGTGATGGTAGAGAAGAACAACATCGAGTTCGACGACGTGAACCGCGGCGACCGCCCCGTGCAGAAAATACACATCATGAACAATTCGGGCAAGCCCGTACAGCCCGTATTGATGCATCTGCCGCCATACCTCCAAGCCGAGGTTTCGCCCTCAACCATCATGTCGGGGCGTAGCGGTGTGGCCACCATTACGCTTGATTCGCGTTCGCTACGCAACTTCGGCCTGACCCAAACCAACATCTATTTGGGCATGTTCCCCGGCGATAAGGTGTCGGCCGACAAGGAAATAAGCGTGTCGGCAGTTCTTCTCCCAGGATTTAACGAGCTGTCGACAAAAGACCTTCACAACGCGCCGCAAATAAAACTCTCGGCAACGAAGGTAGACCTTGGCACCATTTACGGCAAAAAGGTGAAGAAAGCCGAAATTGATATTGCCAATGTAGGTCACAGCACACTAGACATTAGCTCGCTGCAAATGTTCACTGCAGGGCTTAAACTGTCGCTCAACAAAACGCATATCGTGCCTGGCGATGTTGCCAAGCTTAAAATAACGGCCGACGAAAAGCAACTTAAAAGCGTGAAGGCTGCACCCCGTGTGCTGATGATTACCAACGACCCCAAGCAGCCCAAGGTTGTGATAACCATTAATGTGAAATGATACAGGTAGAGATAGACAACGGGAGTGGATTTTGTTTTGGCGTTACAACGGCCATCAAAAAGGCCGAAGAAGAGTTGGCGGCAGGCAAAAAGATGTATTGCCTAGGCGATATTGTACACAATGGCATGGAGGTGGAACGCCTAACGGCTATGGGCATGACCACCATCAACCACGAGCAACTTCGTGAATTGCACGATGTGAAAGTGCTGCTGCGCGCACATGGCGAGCCACCCGAAACCTACGAACTTGCCCGGCGCAACAACATCGAGATAATTGATGCCACTTGCCCTGTGGTGTTGCAGTTGCAAAAGCGCATCAAGAAACAATTCGACGCCAACCCCGATGCGCAAATCGTTATCTTCGGAAAGAACGGACATGCCGAAGTGCTCGGCCTTGTGGGACAGACGCGCAGTGAGGCCATCGTGATAGAACATTTCGACGAGGTGTCAAAGCTGGATTTCAATCGCGACATCTACCTCTATTCGCAAACCACGAAGAGTTTAGACGAGTTCCACCGCATCATCGAGTACATTCAATCGCACATCAGCCCTACGGCCACGTTCCGTAGTTTCGACACCATTTGCCGACAGGTGGCCAACCGCATGCCCAACATTGCGCGCTTTGCAACCCAACACGATGTGATAATCTTTGTGAGCGGACGGAAAAGTAGCAACGGAAAAGTGCTTTTTAACGAATGCAAGGCCGTAAACCCGAAGAGTTATCATGTGGAGAATGCCAGTGAGATAAACCTCGATTGGTTTGCCGATGCCCAAACGGTGGGCATCTGCGGAGCAACCAGCACCCCCAAATGGTTGATGGAAGAATGCCGCGACCATATTCTGGATGCGCATAAAGAGCCATAGCTTACCCACAACAGGCCTTCCCCAAAGCGGTTTGCTTAGTTGTAACTAACAAACAAACTCACCTCTAAGCCCGCTCTAAGAGCGTGTGTTTAGAGGTGAGTTGCTGTATGTCTGCACTCGCGCACTTGTTTGTTATGCACTGCCAGCCTATGTCAGTCGTTAGGCCTTTGGCAGATAGTGAAATGCAATGAAGAACGATACCGCGAACAACGATTGAACCTTATCGGGGAGTAGTTAGTACATGCCTTTTATTAGAACTCGAAACCAAACTGTATCTTAATGGCCGAAATGGGCGTTCCATTGAAATCCAAGTTATAGTAATACTCATTACTTTGGCCATAATTATAGGTTTCGCTGATATATACGTCGTATATCAGGGCATAGCCAATGGCTGCGTGCAGGGCTAACTTGTTGGTAAGGCCGAAACGGCAGCCCACCATGGGGTTGAAATAAAAGCCTTGAATGTCTCTACCGAATGCATAACCAAGCTTGGTGCCAATACAGGGCGAGATGGGGCCATTGATAAAGTTGGTGCGTATGTCGAGATAAATGGGGACGGTAACCATATCGTGCTTGCCATAATACGCCATGCCGATACCTCCACCCACAAAAAGTTGAGGAAGAATCTGGCTGCCAAGGCTAACGTTTAACCCTTCTCTGTGATAGCTGCTGCCGTTTAAACTAGCCGAAAAGCTACCTTCCACAAAGCCTTTAAAGCCTCTGTCTATTCTACGGCCATTAACAGTCGGCGCGTCTTCGCTCTTCTTTTCTTTCTTTGCAGTCTCGCCGTTCTCTATACGTTCAATGGCGTTCGTGTCGTAAACAAACAAACTGCCGTCTGCTGTTTTAATCTTCACTTGCTTATCGGGTATTATTTCTACCAGCTGGCCACGTATTACGTTGCCGTCTTTAAGATAAACCACGTCTTTCGCTGTTTGTGCAAAGGTTGTTACAGATGCAACGAGCATCAGTGTCAAAGATAGTAATGCTTTCTTCATGTCGAGTTTGTTTTCTTTTTGTAAAGGTAGTAAGGGTTGTGGGTTTCCTTTATGTTGTTTCGCGATAAAGCACATGGGGCACTATGCCTGATGCGCCTTATCGCTTTTTTTGTTTTAGAATTCAAAGCCAAACTGTATTTTAATTGCCGAGATGGTAGAAATACTTCGCCTGAATGTGGTTGTGCCGTATGGGCTGTAGTAGCGTTCCTCGTGCGTATAATCAGTGTTTTGCAGGGCATAGCCAATGGCGGCGTGCAAGGCCAACTTGTTGGTAAGCCCGAAACGGCAACCAACCATGGGGTTGAGATAGAAACCTTCGAAGTCGCCAAGAGCCGTATAACCCACCTTCACGCCAAGGAAAGGACTGATAGGACCATTGATAAAGTTAACGCGTACATCGGCAAATACAGGAACCGTAAGCACTTCTGGCTCGTTGTAATATTCAAGTCCAAGTCCTGCGCCAACAAACAGCTGCGGTAAGATTTGGCTACCCAAGCTAACGCTAAGTCCGCCCCTGTTAAAGTCGCTACCATTCATGCTTGCCGAGTACGAGTCGTCGATAAATCCCTTAAAACCCGTAGCAATCTTGCGCGTTCTGAACGACGACTTGCGTTCGCTGCGCTGCTCTTTCACTTCTTTCTCCGCTTTTGCAATGCGGTCTACTTCACTTGTGTTGTAAACAAACACACTTCCATCTGCTGTTTTTATCTTCACCTGTTTCTCTGGCACCATTTCTATGAGCTGTCCATAGATAACGCTACCGTTTTTAAGGTACAACACATCCTTTGTCGATTGGGCAAAGGTTGCGGTGGATGCACCTAGCATCAGGGCCAATATCAATAGTACTTTTTTCATGTTGAGTTTGTTAGTATGCGCAAATATAGCAAATATTATTAATACTTGTTCCGTTTTGTGGCATAAATTATGTATTTAGTTGGTGAGTTTTTAAGTTTATGAGTTGAGCTTGTGAGTTCCTGAGTATGTGAGTATGTGAGTTTGAGCTTATGAGTTTGAGCTTGTAGGTTGGTGAGTTTTTAAGTTTATGAGTTTTTGAGTTTGAGCTTATTGGTTGTAACTATTCAGCGATAATGAACGTTGAATATCAAGAACTTACAAGCGTGATATTGCGAGAAAAGGCTCAAAATGACATTCTTTACCAAAATTTGTATGCGTCTGTTTATGTAACTTCTTGATAATCAATAGTGGCTTATACGCCTTATCGCTGAATAGTTACTATTGGTTGGTGAGTTTTTAAGTTTATGAGTTTTTAGGTTTGAGCTTATGAGTTGGTGATTTTTTAAGTCTATGAGTTTTTGATTTTGAGCTTATGGGTCGGTGAGTTTTTAAGTTTATGAGTTTTTAAGTTTGATCTTATGAGTTGTTTTTTTTTGAGTTTATGAGCCTGAACTTATAAGTTAAGGTCGTCTTGCCTTTTAGTGCAAGCCCTGTACCCGCTCGCCTTGGCGAACGTAAGTGTACGTGTTTTCTGTGTCGTTGCCCATGCGTGTGTATATGGAAGACTTGATTTTGTCTAGTTTTTAGTCGGAAATTTAACATTGTGAGTGCCTTTTTGCCCACCAATCGCTCGCCTTGCCGCAAATAATCGATTCTCGCGAAGGTTTGTTTTGATGCAAAAAGGGGGTAACCTGCTAATGCGGCAAAATGAATTTTTATTTAAAGCAACCGCCATTTGCACCCGTTTTTTTGCTATTTGCTGCTAAAATCAGTGCAATATGCAGCAAAACGCAGTGCATTTTGGTGCTAAACGCAGTGCGTTTTGATGCTAAATGCCTTGCGTTTTGCTGCTAAACGCAAGGTAAAATGGTGCTAAATGCGCTGAAAAATGGTGCTAAACGCATGATAAAAGCATAAAAATACGTTGCAATGGTATAAATACACCCCTCTCGAACCATTAGATACATGGCTCAGAAGGGCAAAATAACCATGAAAAAGTGGGGTTTTGGGGGCTAAAAGCGGGTAATTGGGCATAAAAAATAATGAGTTCGTAACCAATCTAGAAAGGCTAAATGGTGCAAAATACAGGTCTTTTTCTTAAAAAAGGACACATTGGAAGACGTGAAAGGTTATAAAAAGTGGGTATTTATCCACTTTTTGGCCTGTATTTCGCTAGAACGGAGTGAAAATTAGAATGATATTGTAAAATAAAAAACAATATTTTAAGGTTTTGAGTTGGGGAGTTTATGAGTTTTTGAATTGGTAGGTTTATGAGTTTATGAGTTTATAAGTTGGTGAGTTTGCAGGTCGGTGAGATTATAAGTTTGGTGGGTTTATGAGTTAATGAGTTTATAAGTTGGTGAGTTTGCTGGTCGGTGAGATTATAAGTTGGTGAGTTTATGAGGTAATGGGTTTATATGTTGGTGGGTTTATGAGTTAATGAGTTTATCAGTTGATGAGTTTGCAAGTTGGTGATACTTTGCAACGATAAGTTTAACTCACCACCTCACCACCTCAAAAAATCATTAACTCCCCTCCTCAATAACTTATAACCTCAAAAACTCACTAACTCATTAACTCAAAAACTCAAAAACTCATCACCTCTTTTTTGCACCTATTCCGCCAAATTGTTGTACCTTTGTGCTAATCAATAAACACGAAAATGAACATCTGTATCGTAGCGGGTGCGCGCCCAAACTTCATGAAGGTGGCACCCATTGTACATTCAATAGAGAAAGCCAAAGAGCAGGGTAGGGACTTGAACTACCAACTAGTGTATGCAGGACGTGAAGACGACCCCACGCTAGAAGGCTCGCTCTTCAACGATTTGCAGCTTGCAAGGCCGCAAGTGTTCCTCGGTGTAGACTGCGAGAACCTGAACGAGCTGACAGGACAAGTAGTGTCGGCCTTTGATAAGTACCTGAGGAATCACCCCACAGACGTGGTTCTTGTGGTAGACGACCTCGCATCTACCCTCGCCGTTGCCATTGTTACCAAGAAAAAGGGAATCCTTTTGGCACATTTGGTGGCAGGTACGCGCAGTTTCGACATTGATATGCCCAAGGAAATTAACCGATTGGTTACAGACATGCTTAGCGATTTGCTTTTCACAGCAGGCATGCAAAGCAACAGCATCGCCACACGCGAAGGGGCAGAACTGTCTAAAATATATATGGTGGGCAACATTCTGATGGACACCATGCGCTTTAATCATAATAGGTTGGTGCGCCCTGCGTTGCTCAGCGACTTGCAACTGAACGATGGCGAATATCTTGTTTTCACGCTTAACCGTAAGGCACTCATCGCCAACATGCCCAATCTTTTGGCTATGGTTAGGCAAATTGCAGCGGCATCGGTGCAAGTGCCGGTGGTGGCTCCCTTGCGCGGAGCTGCAGCCAAGGCCGTTAACGAGTGCTTGGAACAATTGGGTGGTGCAGCCAATGTGCATGTGGTAGAGCCGCTTTCGTATTTGGAGTTCGGCTATCTTACGGCTCATGCCAAGGGTATCATTACCGATTCGGGCAATGTGGCCGAAGAGGCAACGTTTAATGGCGTGCCTTGCATCACGCTGAACAGCTATACCGAACATGCCGAAACGGTGAAACAGGGTACGAATGTGCTGGTGGGCGAAGACCCTGAGGCTCTTGCTGCTGCCCTAAACACGCTGCAAACAGGACAATGGAAACACGCATCAATACCCGACCGATGGGACGGGCGCAGTGCAGACCGCATTGTTAGTATCTTGTTGGAACAGAGAAGGGGATGAGGCTTTTAAAATCAACAAACAATGGAAAAACGAACAATACCCGTGGTGGGCATGGCCTGTTCGGCCTGCTCGGCCAACGTGGAAAAGAAACTAAATTCGCTGGCAGGCGTGAAGAGCGCGGCAGTGAATTTGCCTGGCCGTACGGCTTTGGTGGAGTATAATCCCGATGAGATAAGTCTCGAAAAGATGAAAAGCGAAATCAATGCCATTGGCTACGACCTCGTGATAGAGACCAATCGTTCGGCAGAGGCCATAGAACGTCGTGAGCTGCAACGGCTTAAACGGCGAACGCTGTTTTCGTGGGGCTTTGCCCTATTGTGCATGTGCGTGTCTATGGGATGGCTTAACTTGGGCGGAAAAAGCATGAACAACCAAGTGGCTTTGCTTTTGGCTTTGGCCAACTTCGTGGTTTGTGGCGGCGAATTTTTCTCGCGAGCTTGGCGTCAACTGCGTCATGGGTCGGCCAATATGGATTCGCTTGTGGCCCTATCCACCAGCATTGCTTTCCTTTTCAGCGCGTTCAACACCTTTTGGGGCGATGCCGTATGGGGCGCACGAGGCATTGTTTGGCATACCTATTTCGATGCCTCGGTAATGATTATCACCTTTGTTCTTACAGGCAGACTGCTCGAAGAACGCGCCAAAAACGAGACGGCAGGCAGCATTAGGCAGCTAATGGGACTTGCACCCAAGACCGCACGCCTTATCGACGGCGACGAAATGCGCGATGTGCCCATTGCCACTATCGCTGTGGGCGATGTGTTGGAGGTTCGTGCTGGCGAGAAAGTGCCTGTCGATGGCGTTGTTACCACGGCCGAAAGCTTTATGACGGCCGATGGCGCATATATAGACGAGAGCATGATAACGGGCGAACCAACACCCGCTTTGAAACAAAAGGGTGCGAAGGTGCTGGCAGGAACGGTGGTGTCGCAAGGCAAGTTCAGGTTTAAGGCGCAGCAGATTGGCGAACATACGGCCTTGGCCCAAATCATCAAGATGGTGCAAGAGGCCCAAGGTAGCAAAGCACCAGTGCAGCGCGTAGTAGACCGTGTGGCGCGTGTTTTTGTACCCGCGGTGGCCTTGATAGCCCTTGTCACCTTCCTTTTGTGGTGGCTGTTGGGCGGAAATGCAGCCCTTCCGCAGGCCCTTCTCTCGGCTGTTGCCGTGCTGGTCATTGCTTGTCCGTGTGCTATGGGCTTGGCCACGCCCACCGCTTTGATGGTGGCCATTGGCAAGGCGGCACAGATGAACGTGCTGATAAAAGATGCGGCGGCACTTGAAAGCCTTAAAAGAGTGAACGCGATGGTGATAGACAAGACGGGAACGCTGACCATTCCCAACCAAAATATCGACTTTACCAAGGCCGACGACCTGCCACTTGAAATGCGCGAGAGCCTTAAACCCCATGCCGAAGAGGCCATGACCGAGTTGCAAAACATGGGCATCGCGGTGTATATGATGAGTGGCGACAAGGATGAGGCCGCGCATTATTGGGCGCAGAAGGCCGGAATAAGCCACTATCGCAGTAGGGTTTTGCCACAAGATAAGGAGAACATGGTGCGCCAACTGCAAGCCGAGGGCAAGCGGGTGGCGATGGTTGGCGACGGCATCAACGACACGCAAGCCTTGGCTTTGGCCGATGTGGGCATCGCGATGGGGCGTGGAACGGACGTGGCAATGGATGCAGCGCAGGCCACTTTGATGGGCGACGACCTACGCCGACTGCCCCAAGCCATACGCCTAAGCCGTAAAACAACGGCTATGATTGGGCAAAACCTGTTTTGGGCCTTTATATATAATGTGGTGTGCATACCTCTTGCGGCAGGTGCACTTCATCTTTTCGGCATCAATTTTCAGATAACACCCATGTGGGCCAGTGCCCTTATGGCCTTTTCTAGCGTGAGTGTGGTGTTGAATAGCTTGCGTTTGAAGTTGGCCAAATAACAGTTTGTAGAAGAACTTAACCCCTAAATAAAGATAATATGCAGATAAAAGGTTTTACGACAAGTGGTCGTGGGCTAGCTTTGGTGCTGTCGTTGATGTTCGTTTTGTGTGTGCAGGTGGCCTTTGCCGCCCGACCTTTGAAGTTGTTGGCTATCGGAAACAGCTTTTCGGAAGATGCCATTGAGCAGAACCTCTTTGAGTTGGCGGCTGCTACGGGGCATCAGATGGTTATCGGCAACATGTATATTGGTGGTTGTTCGCTAGAAAGACATTGTAACAACGCACGGACCGACAAACCCGATTACGACTATCGCAAGATAGGAATAGACGGTAAAATGACCCGTACGGCCAACTATACGCTCGACAAGGCTCTGCGCGACGAACTGTGGGATTACGTTAGCTTGCAGCAGGTTAGTCAGCTTTCGGGCATGTACAGCAGTTTCCAACCCCATTTAGACAGTCTCATCGCCTACGTTCGGGCGCGTGTTCCCGCCACCACTAAGCTGATATGGCACGTTACTTGGGCATACGCACAGAACTCAACGCATGGCGGATTTGCCAACTACGACCGCAATCAGGACAAGATGTATCGTGCCATCGTTGAGGGCGCACAACGCTTGAAGAAAGAAAACGCACAGTTTAGCCTCTTTGTTCCCGTGGGCACGGCCATTCAAAACGCCCGTACTTCGTTTGTTGGCGACCGTCTTAACCGTGACGGTTTCCACCTCGACCTGGTGTTGGGACGTTATACGGCGGCCTGCACCTGGTTCGAATGCTTGTTCGGAACGAATGTTGTTGGCAATAGATATGCACCAAAGGGACTGGATAAGGCTCAGAGAGAGGTGGCGCAATGGTCGGCGCACCTCGCTGTTGAACGGCCTTTTGAATGTTCGCCAATAGATATTGTCGACATCGCCACAAAGGTTTCGGTAAGCGAACAGGGTGAAAAGAAATAGACTGAAAGCAGGCGTGAAATACCTTTAAGGTACATCACGCCTGATTTTTGTTTAGCCCAAACGGGCGAAGTGGACGTTTTGCTTGCATGGTAAGCACGTGGCTACCATGTATAGAATGGTGTTGGGCGTGTAGGTTCGTAAACATGTACGTTGCAATCTAACGCCTTTTATTCGTCAAATTCAGCCTTATGGCCTACTGCTTAACCTCTATAAGCGTGGTTTTGTCCCCGTTTACAAACAACGCCTGCTGGTTGGTGATGGGTTTTAACCCCAGCTTGGCATATTTGACAAGCATTTTTTCGGTAACTTCTTCGAAAGGGAAACTCTTGTAATGGGGGAGCGGATAGAAGTCTACCAGTCCCAAACCCCCGAACGATTTTAATTGCGGTGCAGCTCTTTCGGCTTCGTCCATGTCTTTTGCGTACGAAATGTTCGGTGCCATAATAATTGAACCGGCCGACTCGCCAATGTAAGGTTTGCCCCCATTCACTTGTTCGCGTATAATGTTTTTTGCACCGCTTTTTTCCAGTTCTTGTAATAGGAAGAATGTGTTTCCGCCCGAAACATAAATCAAGTCGCAACGTTGCAGTGTGCGTTCGGTTAATTCTTTGGGCGCGCTACTCACGTCTAGCACTTCAACTTTTAATCCCATGTTTTCGAAAGCCTGTTTGGCTTCGTCTACATATTCGGTGTATTTTTCGTGCAAACTTGCGGTAGGGATGAACGCCAACACTTTGCCTTTCAAGTCGCCACCTACAAATTGAGGTACGAAAGACGAAACTGCGGCAAAGTAGGAGCATAAGAATAGTTTTACCATCATATGAATGTTATTTGTGAATGGAGATATGAGTGGAGCGTTAAATCTTTGGGCTTTCTTTCTTCGTCAAGGGCATTTAAACCTTCCGATTATTATTGGTCCACCAATTTACAAAGTTAATAAAAACCTGCAAATAGGCAAAGAGAACGCGAAAAAAGTAGTACCTTTGCAGACGAAAAAATGAATAGAGTGCTTGGTAAACCTCTTTAAAAACAAGAATGATGAACAACAAGGATAATAAAGTGAGTGTGCTGTTCATGCTTTTCAGCATACTCTTTTGCGTTTGCTTGATAGCGGCAAACGTGTTGGAAACAAAGCAAATAGCGTTTGGCAAAATCAGTTTGACGGGTGGTTTGATTGTATTCCCTGTGTCGTATATCATCAACGACTGCGTATGCGAGGTGTGGGGCTACAAGAAAACGCGCATGTTGATATGGACGGGCTTTGCCATGAACTTCTTCTTCGTGATGTTGGGGGCCATTTGCGACATGATACCCGGTGCGCCTTATTGGACCAACGACGAGGGTTTCCATGCCGTTTTCGGCTTGGCGCCTCGCATAGCGTTTGCGTCTTTCTTGGCTTTCATTTGTGGTTCGTTTGTAAACGCCTATGTCATGAGCAAGATGAAGTTGTCTTCGGGAGGCAAAAACTTCTCGTTGCGCGCTGTGGTTAGCACCATTTTCGGCGAGTCGGTAGACTCGATTATCTTCTTTCCACTGGCGTTGTGGGGCGTTGTTCCCACCGAAGAATTGCCTTGGTTGATGCTTTGGCAGGTGTTTTTGAAGACCGCTTACGAGGTTGTTGTGCTGCCGTTGACCATCCGCATAGTGCGTTATGTGAAACGACACGAGCAGGTTGACACCTACGACAACGATGTGAATTACAGCATTTGGCGCGTGTTTAGCATTTAGTTTATAAGCTCGCAACCTCACCAAACTAACTTTACTGATAACAAAAATGGATAAGAACAGAGAAACCGAGGGCTTGAAATCGTTGGGAAACAACACAAAGTATAGCATGGATTATGCGCCCGAAGTGTTGGAAACGTTTGAGAACAAGCATCCTGAGAACGATTATTGGGTAAGGTTTAATTGCCCCGAATTTACCTCGTTGTGCCCCATTACAGGGCAACCCGACTTTGCTGAGATACGTATATCGTACGTGCCTAACGTGCGAATGGTGGAGAGCAAGAGCTTAAAGCTATATCTTTTCAGCTTTCGCAACCACGGCGACTTCCACGAAGACTGCGTGAACATCATCATGAAAGACCTCATTAAGCTGATGAATCCAAAGTATATTGAGGTCGTTGGGCTGTTCACACCTCGTGGCGGCATCAGCATTCACCCCTTTGCCAACTACGGAATGCCCAATACAAAGTATGCAGAAATGGCCGAACGGCGTTTCGCGGAGTACGGAGGATGAGGGAAATTTGTGAGTAAATACGTTGACGAATAGACAAGTTTGCTGGTTGACGAGTAGTTAAGCTCACAAGTTAATGTGCGGATAATAAGGCGGATAGACAGGTTAACCGGTCTACCCGCCTAATTGTTTGCTCCCACCTAGCCTGCAAACATCACCATCAGTCCACCAATAACAATGTATAAGGCGGCATAGGGTAGGGCCGAACGGAGTATTTCGCCATCCTTGCCTTGCATGTCGCAAGCGGCCGTTGCGATGGCTATACTCTGTGGCGAAATCATCTTGCCGCCTGTTGCACCTGTGGTGTTAGAGGCTACAATCCAATTGGGGTCGGCATGATGGAGTTGCGCTGCCACGTTAGCTTGCAGCTTGGCGAAGAGTATGTTCGACGAAGTGTCGCTGCCTGTAACGAAAGTTCCAATGGCGCCGATTAACGGAGCGAACAACGGATAGGCCTTACCTGTAATGTTGGCTAGCGTATCGGCGATGACAAGTATCATGCCCGCATAGTTCATGATGGCTGCTAAGGCCACAAGCGAGATGATGGTGACGGTGGTTTTGCGCAGGTTCACCACTGTTCGGGCCAGCGAAACAAGCAGCTGTCGGGGTGAAAGACCTTGTATCAAGCCGCCTAATACCGTGCCTAAGAACAGCATCAACCCCGCGTTGCCTATCCACGCGAATGAAAAAGCCGTGCCTGGGGCGTGTATGGGCAAGGCAATGCGCGACACCAACGTGGACTTTAAGAAAGCGTTGATGGGCGGAAAGAGTGGTCCCGAAAGCAAAATAAATAATAAAATGAAGGCATACACCGCCCAAGCCCTAAGTGTTTGGCTGGCAGTGTAGGTCTTTTTTCCTTCTTCCTTTTTCTTCGGCGCAAACAATTTGGCGTAAATAATGATGGCCACGATAGCTGCCAACGAGCCGATAATGGCCGGTGTTTCGGCTCCTAGATAACGTGCCACGAGGTATTGCGTGCCTAACGACACGGCGCCTACCCACGCTGCAAGCCGTAGATTTTTAAGTATTGCGCCCTTACTGCGATTGGTTAGCGTGAGGATGATAAAGGGAAGAACGAGATAAAGCAAGGATAATTGCATCACGGCATATACCGAAAGCTGCGAGATAAGTTCTTGCGAGGCGGCTCCTCCTGGTGCAATTTCGTTGGCCAAGGTTATCACGGGCACGCCCACAGCACCAAAACCAGTGGGTACGGTGTTGGCGATGAGCGACACTAATGCACTGAAAAGCGGTTTGTAACCCAACGAAATAAGTATGGCTGCGGGGATGGCTACGGCTGTTCCGAAACCTGCCATGCCTTCAAGAAGTCCGCCAAAGCCCCAAACGAGCATTAGTACGGTTATGCCGTCATCGTCGGAAAAAGATGTGAATTGGGCCTTGATAACGTCTATCTGCTTGCTTTCCACCAACACATTATAGCTAAACAAGGCCATCAAAATGATGATGAGAATGGGGAAAACGGCTTTGAGTGTGCCCTCAACAAAGGCCCATGCCACGCCCGATTGCGTGAAACCATTGGGGGCGAAGTTCATGGTTGGTGCGAGAAACACGGCTATTGCCGCCGTGGTAAGCAAGCTGATAAAGGCACTGTGGTGCCCTGCCATCTTGAAACCAAGCATCAAGACGAATAGCAGAACGATGGGAAGGATTGAAACGAGTGCGGCCATAAGGTGCTGTTTTGTTGGGTTATAGGGTTGTGTTTGCGTGCGCGACGTTGGCGATAGGTTGCTTTCGCCTGCATTGCATTGGGCAAATATAGCAAAAAATGCTGGATGTGCCGCTCTTTTAAGGATATAAAATGTTGAGGGGCGAACGCTCTCTTGCAGAACATTCGCCCTCATGTTAGGTTTCGTTATGGCGTGTTTGGGATGTCGCCAAGTTAATTTCCAGCTTGGATATATCTTTTATCCGGCTAGCGTTTGTGCGCTGTTATAGCGTGTTGCTTGTTCTTTTAGTCGTTATAGTCGGCCACAATCTCGCATATTTTAATGATAACGTTCATGGCTTTTTCCATTACTTGCACCGAAACAAACTCGTATGGTCCGTGGAAGTTTACGCCTCCTGCGAATATATTTGGGCAAGGCAACCCTTTGTAGCTTAGCTGTGCGCCGTCCGTTCCTCCGCGTATGGGTTTCACTTTGGGCGAAACACCACTTTGCATCATGGCTTGCAGAACGATGTCTATTACGTGCATGTTGGGGTCTATCTTCTCCTTCATGTTGTAATATTGGTCGTTTAGCAGCACTTCAACCGTTCCCTCGCCGTATTTCTCGTTCATTGCGCGAGCGCATTTCTCAAAAAACGCCTTGCGATCTTCGAACTTATCGCGGTCGTGGTCGCGTATAATGAAGTTCAGTTTGGCCGCCTCGGTGCTGGTTTGCATGCCAATGAGGTGGTAAAAGCCCTCATATCCTTCGGTTGTTTCGGGCGTTTGGTCGTCTGGCAGCATGTTGCAGAACTCGCAAGCCAGTCGGTTTGCGTTAATCATCTTGCCCTTAGCATAACCTGGATGCACGCTAACCCCCTTGATGATGACCTTTGCACCGGCGGCATTAAAGTTCTCGTACTCCAATTCGCCCAGGTCTCCGCCGTCTATTGTGTATGCCCATTCGCAGCCAAACTTCTCTACATCAAAGTGGTGCGCGCCCTTTCCAATCTCTTCGTCGGGGTTAAAGGCCACGCGAATGTCGCCGTGTTTCACCTCGTTATGGTCGCGTAGCCAGCACATGGCCTGCATAATCTCGGCAATTCCAGCCTTGTCGTCGGCTCCAAGTAGTGTGGTTCCATCGGTTACGATGAGGTCTTCGCCCACATGACTTTTTAGTTCGGGGAACTTCGTTGGCGATGAAACGATGCCTGGCGACAATTCGATGTCGCCTCCATCGTAATTCTTCACGATGCGTGCCTTTACGTCTTTGCCGCTGCTGTCGGGGCTAGTGTCGTAGTGCGAGATAAAACCGATAGTCGGAATTTTCTTCTTACAGTTGGCTTTCAGCGTGCCATAGAGATAGCCCATGTCGTCCATCTCTACGTCGCTTAAACCCTCTCGTTCCATCTCCTTTTTCACGTATTCGGCGAAGACGAGCTGTTTCGAGGTGCTCGGAACCGACTCCGAGTTGTCGTCCGACTGTGTGTCGAACTTGGTATAATTAATAAATCTTTCTGTTATTTCCATGTTTGGTTTTAAGTTTGAACGAGCCGCGCGGGCTTAGTCTTGGCTTAGTCTGCGTGGTTTGGCGTGTGCGTTGGCGTTCCTTTCTTCTTGGGCGTGGGTGGTCTATGTGGCTACCCTTTGCCCAAATTGTTGTTTAGCGGAACAGTTCGCGTTGCTTAGCCGTTCGTATGGGTTTATGTTTTTGTTATTGTTAATGTAAAATTGACTTTTGTTTTTATTGGAGAAAAAGAACCGCTGCGCGCCTTTGGCCGTTGTCAAGGACAAGGCTTTGGGCGTACAGTTGCTTTTGCAAAGATACAAAATGTTTCAAAAAGGCGAAACAAAAGGGCAAAATCTTTTACGCGGAGTGGGGTGGAAATGAGCGTTGTTTAGGAAAATAGGGGAGGAGCGAGGCGAGTGGTTTGCTTTGTAAAGACGTCTTTATCGAAGTGAACGAATGGCATGTTTAAAGAGACAAAAGGCGTACGCGATGGGGCAAAACGCCAATCGTTTGCCTGCAAAGCAAGTGTGTTAGGCAAGCGTTCGGGCGTTCGTTCTATCCCATTTTCCCCGTTTTCAACTCGGTTTGAAGGAACGAGAACACATATCCAGGGCTTTGATAGTAAAGCTTTGAGGCATCGTCCATCAGTTTTTCGTATGTTTCGGAGTTTAATACGAGCGTTAAAGCCTGTTCTATTGATAGGGTGTTGTCGTTGGCCATTAGCTGTTTTGCCAACTCTTTCACCAAAAAGCCTTTCATTTCTTCTTTCTCTGTCATAGTCGTTTCAGGTGTTTAATGGCACGTTCTGTACCGAAATAATATTGAATGGTAACGCCTTTCATGAATTTTAGCTTTCTAATGAGTGTGGGCATGTCGATGTCGTGGTTGCTAAACCTCACCAATTGGAGCCCAACACGGTCGTTGGCAATGGGCCCAATAACGACATCATAATCGTGTATGGACGTGTTTGAAGTGTTGTTTCTATTGGCGAGGATAAAATTTGCCCACTCTTCCGTGTAATCCTCAAAGGTTTTAACTTTCAGCTTGTTTGACGTGAGCAGTTTTTCGTCAAACTCATAACTCGCTATTACGGGCGGACCTCCTAACAAAAGTGCACGTGTTTGGGCAAAGTCTTTGGCTTGTTCCAATTCGGCAGACAAGTAAAAGCCGCGCCCGAAGTCCTTGCCTGGCTTAGACTTCGTGAGGTCTATCTCGTTAAAGTCGCTCGTAGTTCCATGATAAAGCCTCATCATAACGCCCCTCCCATTCTGCGGCAGTACTGCGAAAGCTCGTCTACCATTGTGCTGAACGATTGTGTATGTGCATAGCCATAGTGCTTGTCAATGAAGTCGATGCCCTTAAACCGCTGCAAATAGCCAAAGGCCTGTTTCATTGTTAGGTCGTACTTCTTTCCAAACTCATAGATAAAGTAGACTATCCATTCTAGTTTCTCTTCCGTGCTATATTCCATATTCCACTCCTTATATAATATAGGGCATACCGCTTATTTCTATATGTTAGATTGCGAATACCACACCTTAATAGGGCGATGTGCTGATAAACAGCTTGCACATCGCCTACTTCGATTACAAAAATAGGAAAATAATGTGAGGAAACCAAGTTGTTGGGTAGAGAAATTTCGTATTTATGAATGAGGATAAACAAAAAGAGGAACGCTCTCGCATTCCCCTTTTGTGACCCCGGCGGGATTCAAACCCACGACTTCAGGAACCGGAATCCTGCGTTCTATTCAGCTGAACTACGAGGCCTTTGTTACTTATTGCGCTGCAAAAGTAAGCATTTTTGTTGGTTTGAGCAAATGTGGTGCAACGAAATATGTGGTTTAGTTGTGGTGGCAATGACCTATCAGTACCTGCTGTTACTATTCGCAATTGTGTTTGCCATTTCGTTAATGTGGGCTGTCGTGGCTACTTCCCTAACATCCATTAGAAAGTTAAGGCCATATCTAAATCGTTCATGATTATAGATATGGCCTTGAAGTTAATGTAACTTATTGAGGAATGACAAACAAGTTCCTAGGTGATAAAACGTTTTGGCGGCTTTATCAACTAATGTTGTTTGAATATTATAATACTATTTTTATGACTTTGTTGTCAATTTGGATGAGATACATTCCTTTAGACATTGGTAATTCGAGAACGTCTTTATCAGCCCTTTGTTTAAAGATTATTGTTCCTTGTGAATTGTATATGCGAATGTATTTGCCCAGTACAGTGCGGAGGATTATACCATTACTCGATTTCTGCACAGCAGGCGTTGTTTCCACATTATCAATTCCTGTTATCTCTGTGTTTACAGTAACCACGCATGTTGCAGGGATATTTCCATCATTAGTGTATGCAAGAACAACAGTAGACCCATTTCCTGTTGCAATCACAGTGCCATCGCTTGTTACAGTACAAACAGATTGATTTGAACTGCTCCAACGGATGCTCTTATCGGTTGCATCCATAGGCAGTATCTTTGTTTGTAGTTTTATTCTTTCTCCTAGTTTTGTCAGAAGTACTGTCGTTGGCTCTATTGTAAAACTCTGAATATGTTGTAGAACAATAATCTCACACGAATCTTTAACTTTGCTGTCAACAACAGATACTGCATATACAAAAGCTTTGCCGGGCTTTATTGCAGTGACATCACCAGCGTTTGAGACTTTTACCACTTCGTTGTTAGATGAGCTCCATGTTACTCTTGTGTCTTCAGCATCGTGTGGAGTGCATGTTAACGAAATGTGTCGTGTTTCTTTCTTCTCCAAGTTCAGCTTTTTGAACTGCAGTTTTAGTTGTTCTATGGGATTTTGCTCTTTTAAATTTAGATCTTTCCAATAGTACTCTTTCTTGTATGCGGACATTGAACCTTTGGGGATGATGACTAATCGGGGTTCAGCTAGCTTAAAAGAGGGTGGAGTTTCACTTTCAATGTGATAAATTGCGCTTCCCCATACAATCGGATACTCAGACCAATAACCTGATGTGTATTGAGGCTCTATTGATACACTTGTTGTGTTTTTGCTAATAAAGATATGAGCACCATCATTAAACATAAAGGCACTTAAATAGAATGTCTTCATTTCTTTTGGAACATGGTACGAGTTGAGATGTACTTTTGTTTTGTTGAATGCCCATGCACCTATATAATGTAATTTAGAGAAGACTTCTGTGTTAACGGAACTTAATTTCATACAATTGTAGAATGCTCCTTGTCCTATGTATCTTATTGTCTCAGGAAGTCGTAATGATTGCAAACATGTATCAGCGTATTCATCCCTATCGCCGGTATAGAAAGCGTTACTTGGAATAGAATCAACACTGTTACCAATCCACATTTTCCTAAATTTTATAGGCCTGTTCGGGTCGGAGTGGCTATAAATTACTTGTTTGCTAATATAATGCATCTTAGTGTCGAACACAATGCTATCTACAAACAGTTCTCCTAGACAATTAGAGCCATAGACTAGAGAACGTGGGAAGATGAAACATTTTAGGGTATCATTGTATTGTATATCCATAGGGTTATCATACATGTGGTTTTCCTTGTCCTCGTGGAAAGGAGAAACCTCTATTGGAGCAATTTCAACGTCTCCTAAGTCTAATGTTCCGTCCAAATGGCGTCCTTTTATAAGTGTACCAATAAACTTTAAGTCTGTGGCATTTATATAACCAGTAACCTTCAAGTTTCTAACTGTTCTTTGGTCGCCATAATTGATTTTGCTAGACAGCCAACCTGGTGTTTGGTTGTCGACAACTAAATCTGTTCGTTGTGCAGACATGGTTAAACAAGCGCACAGCGTAATACAAAAAGATAAAAGTTTCTTCATGCTCATTATGTTTTATGTGTAATTATTGTTTAGAACTGTCGATATGGAATTTCCGATTGTCTTATTTTAACATTTTTAATTCCACGTTTATCTAGTTGCTGTTCTAGAACACGTTTCGTTGAAACGAAATCTACACACGGCCCAATAGTTATACTTCTTAGATTTTTTATTGGTATAGGTGTTTCTATGTACGAAATCATGTTCCCTTTGGAATTTATCTTGTAAAGCACTTTGTCTTCATCTCTTTTATATATAGCGAGACGTTTTTCTTCTTCGAAAGCATAAGCAGGATGTTTGATGTGTGGTGAAACAATAATAGTAGCTATACCTAAATGCTCCATCTGTACACTCAATAAATGTCTTCTATTGTTTTTGTTTGCCTCTTCAAGATATCTTTTGTACAGCCATTCTAGAGCTTTGATACGGAGTTCGTCGAGATTAGGTGCATTTTGATACATTACATCTAAAACATTTATCTTACTTTCCAATTCTATTTTATAATCCTTAACGCTTTCGCCTCTTTTTATGTGTAAGAAGTTATCATGAAAACCCAGACTTACTCCTTTCCCATCTACTCCATACATACTCCATAAAGGCAAGGAGTCATCTTTTTTAGAGAATGCAATCACAAAAGGAGTATGTTCTTCTTTATACAGTTTCTCTATAAATAAGGAGTTAAATTCTTCCTTAGTGTGATTCTCTAAGTAATTATCCCAAATCTCGGATAATCGGTTTTCTTTTATCCCTTGCTCTTCCTCGTATTTCTTTAACCAATCTAATACGATATTATACCCATGAATAAACTCTTGCGAGTCGTTCATGGAATAAATGCTACTTGCATGGAAAATGAACTCGTGGTTGTTAGAAATGTTATCTAACAAACATTGAAACGTAGACAGTGAAGTGTAGTGGTACATTAGTTCCATTGTCACATAGGATTAGTGCGCCGATACTCCCTTGTCGGTAGAATAGTAAATGTAGGCTTATGAAAAAGCGTGGGAGTTCATACATATAACTCGCTCCACACTCTGAGGCCTTCGCATTGCCCACCTTGTCAGAACGAGCAACGCAGAGACCCCACGCCGATATGTATAGCACAATACACACCTATATGGGTGCATATTGATGGACATAACATATCCACTGAGGACATCTACCGTTGCTTTGATTTTGACAAGGTTGAAAGTTGCGAAGTTTCAGAGTGTCAAGTCAAAGCGTTAAGTAAACGCCTTTTCATTATTTACGTCCCATCTGTTGACCCTCCAATGCGGGAGGGACGAACGTAAGGACACTGCAAATTTAATAGTTTTTTAGATATAAAGCAAATTAAATTGTGATAGAATAGAAGTGATGCTATAAAAGCTGTTCTATCTTTCTACGTGTGAATTGTGTTTAATGTTTATTGGTATGTTGTTGATATGGTTAGCATGTAATAGACTGGTGTGCTCAAAATGAAACCTTTTTGCCTTTATTTAACATCAAATTGTGATATTCTTTTCTGTGTTTTGCCCATTTATTGTTTATTTTGCTACCTTTGTACAACAAAATAATATTTCGACCTATGAGCACATTGATACGGCCAGAACATTACCATGCCCTCCTAGATAAGGTGAGAACAGAACAGGCAATAAAGCTGATTAAGGACTTCTTTCAGCAAAATCTCTCCACCGAATTGCGCTTGCGCCGAGTTACGGCACCGCTTTTCGTGATGCAAGGACTGGGCATTAACGACGACCTTAACGGCATCGAACGCCCCGTTACGTTCCCCATAAAGGACTTGGGAGACGCGCGCGCCGAGGTTGTGCATTCGTTGGCCAAGTGGAAACGCCTGACATTGGCCGAATATAAGATAAAGCCAGGCTATGGCATTTACACGGATATGAACGCCATTCGCGCCGATGAAGAGTTGGATAACCTGCATTCGCTGTATGTAGACCAGTGGGATTGGGAGATGGTTATCACGCCCGAACAGCGCACGCTCAGCTTTCTTAAACAGACTGTACGCCGTATATACGCGGCGATATTGCGCACCGAGTATCTCACTTGCGAAACCTATCCTGCCATGCAGCCCTTCTTGCCGCCCGAAATACACTTTGTGCACAGCGAAGAATTGTTGCAAATGTACCCCCATCTCACGCCAAAAGAGCGCGAAGACGCCATTTGCGAGAAGCATGGGGCGGTGTTTGTCGTTGGCATTGGCGGTAAATTGAGCGATGGCACGCAGCACGACGGCCGCGCACCCGACTATGATGATTGGTCGACGTTGGCAGAAGACGGCCACGTGGGGCTAAATGGCGACATCTTGATATGGTATCCTGTGCTGGGACGTTCGGTAGAGTTGTCGTCGATGGGTATTCGTGTTAATGCAGATGCCTTATTGCGGCAGTTAGAAATGATGGGGCAGCAGACGCGTGCGGAATTGTATTTCCATCGTCAGTTGTTGTCGGGCAAGCTCCCTTTGTGCATCGGTGGCGGTATCGGACAAAGCCGCTTGTGCATGGTGTTGTTGCAGAAAGCGCACGTGGGCGAGATACAAGCGAGCATTTGGAGCGACGAAATGCGAGCCGAATGCCAGGCCGCAGGCATGCCGTTAATATAGAAAGAGCATTAAGTCGGGATATGGCTCACTGCTTACGGCGTGCGTTTAACGGCATGCAAGTTCAAAATAAAGATGGTGAAGGGCGAACTAAAAAGCAAGAAAGAGCATTAGCGTGGTTTTTAGAACGTTTTCGTTAAGCCAAATGAGCAACGTCGAGCTTGCTCGGACATTGCCATGGCGAGAAAACGCACTTTTCGAGGAACGAGAAAAGAACGTTTTCGTTAAGCCAAATGAACAACGTCGAGCTTGCTCGAACATTGTCATGGCGAGAAAACGCACTTTTAGGGGAACAAGAAAAGAACAATTTCCCAAAAGAATTATCTTTTACTATAAAGCATTATGTAAGGCAACATAGGCTTTTATTCTAAACAATCGTGCCATTCCCCAAACCAACTACTTTCGATTACAAACCCAATTGGCCGTTAACTGCCAGCTTTTAGTCTTTTTCCTAGTGGCCGTTTTCTTCGTTAGATACGATAATTATATTTTACAAAATGCGTTTTGTTTGCTAGTCCTTCTAGGCGAAAAAGAGGCTTTTTTAGCAAGAAATTAGCCGTTTTTTCGGCCTTACGCGTTTTCTTTTACGCCATTTTTTAGAGCAAAACCTGCATTTTGTACCATTTAGCCTTTCTATTTTGGTTGCCAGCTCGTAATTTTTCAAGTCCAATTACCTGCTTTTAGCCCCTAAAAAACCACTTTTTAATGCCCATTTTGTCCTTTCGAGCCATGTTTTTCATGGTTAGAAAGGGTGTTAACCCGTCTCTTTGCAGTGAATTTTTATGCAAACCGCCTCGCGTTTAGCCCCATTTTACCTTGCGTTTAGCACCAAAACGCAGTGCATTTAGCACCAAAACGCAGTGCATTTAGCATCAAAACACAGTGCATTTAGCATCAAAACGCAGTGCATTTAGCATCAAAACGCAGTGCATTTAGCAGCAAAACGCAGTGCATTTAGCATCAAATGGCACAAAAGCTGATACAAATTGCGGTTTTATGCAATGTGTATTCATCTTGTTTGCATTTACAACAACCCCCTTTTTGTGCCAAAACCAGCCTTCGCGAGAATCGATTTTTTGCGGCAAGGTGAGCGATTGGTGGAGAAAGTGGCCAGTAATAATGTTAAAATGTATGCCGAAAACAAGACATTTGTGTTTGCGAGCGTTAAGTTTAGTAATCAGGTTGGGGTAGCTGTTCTAGCTGTTCTGGTTATCCTATTTATCCTATTTATCCTAGTTATCCTAGTTATCCTAGTTATCCTAGTTATCCTAGTTATCCTAGTTTCACTAGTTATCTTAGTATTCCTAGTTTTCTAGTTATACTAGCCAAACTCGTTAGCAGGCATCGCCATTTTTTATCTAGCAAGTTAACAAGTTGACAAGTTAACAAGTTTGTAGGCTTAGCCGTTTTTTCACCTTTTCACCCTTTCACCTTTAAAAGGCGCAGCCATTTTTTCACCTTTTCACCTTTTCACCTTTAAAAGGCGCAGCCATTTTTTCACCTTTTCACCCTTTCACCTTTTAAAAGGCTTAGCCATTTTTTCACCTTTTCACCCTTTCACCTTTAAAAGGCTTAGCCATTTTTTCACCTTTTCACCTTTTCACTCTTTCACCTTTAAAAGTCCTTTTCACTTTTAAAAGTCTTTTCCTTTGGAAAAAACATCTGCATTACGTGCGCGGTTTCGATATTTTTTATTACATTTGCACATTGTAAACATTACAATAAGAATGAACAAGAAAAGCTTTTGGTATCGCGCGTTCGACCTTTACTATGATGGTTTTAGGAGCATGACACTGGGTAAGAAGTTGTGGTTGGTGATTTTCATCAAGCTCTTCATCATGTTTGCCATACTCAAAGTGTTTTTCTTCCCCAACTTTTTAAAAGCAAATGCACCCAAAGGAGGGGAGGCCGACTACGTGTCGCGCACGTTAGACCAACGCCAAAATTAGTGAATGCCATCGCAAGGCATGAGCAAGTAGGCAGGGCGAAGGCTGGCAGGCGGAACGGCAGAAAAGGAAAACCGCACAACACAAGGAATTTATAATCATTAAAATAAACTATGTTCAATCAACTATTTCTAGACATTTCAACAGGTACGATAGACTGGTCGCGTGCGCAGTTCGCCCTTACGGCCATGTACCATTGGCTCTTTGTGCCGCTTACGCTTGGTCTTGCCGTTATCATGGGCATCGCCGAGACCTGCTATTATCGCACGAAAAAGCAATTTTGGAAAGATGTGGCGCACTTTTGGCAGAAACTCTTCGGTATTAATTTTGCCATGGGCGTGGCCACTGGCATCATTTTGGAGTTTCAGTTCGGCACCAATTGGAGCAACTATTCGTGGTTTGTAGGCGATATCTTTGGTGCGCCCTTGGCCATAGAAGGCATTGTGGCCTTCTTTATGGAAAGCACGTTTGTGGCTGTAATGTTCTTCGGGTGGAAAAAGGTTTCGCCAGGTTTCCATCTTGCGTCAACATGGCTTACAGGTATTGGCGCAACCATTTCGGCTTGGTGGATATTGGTAGCCAATGCTTGGATGCAATATCCCGTGGGCTGCGAGTTCAATCCCGATACCATGCGTAACGAGATGGTAAGTTTCGCAGATGTGGCCTTGTCGCCCTTTGCAATAGGTAAGTTCTGCCACACGGTAACCTCTTCGTGGATTGTAGGAGCCGTATTCGTGGTGGCTGTAAGTGCCTATTATCTGTTGAAGAAACGCGAAATGGAACTGGCCAAGCAAAGCATGAAGATTGCCGCTTGCGTTGGTTTTGTGGTTTCGGTGCTCGCAGCAATGACGGGACACCATTCTGCCACGCTCGTTGGTAAGGTTCAACCCATGAAACTGGCTGCAATGGAGGCGCTATGCAAGGGTGGCGAGAGTCAAAGCCTTACTGCAATTGCTTTGGTTAATCCCTTTAAGCAGCACGATTATCGTTCAGGCGAAGAACTTGCATGCCATGTTTCTATTCCTTATGCTCTCTCGGTGATGGCTACTCACACCGCGCATGGTTTTGTACCTGGTGTTAACGACCTGCTCGACGGATACGTTAAGGCCGACGGAACACGCGAACCGTCGGTGGCAGAGAAGATGGTGATGGGTAAGGCAGCCGTAAATGCCCTGATGGTGTATCGCAAAGCCAAAAAGGCGGGCGACGAAACAACTGCTCAGAAGGTGTTGCCCATCATCAAAGCCAATATGAAATACTTTGGATATGGCTACGTGGAGAAGGAAGAACAGGTGGTGCCCTACATTCCACTTGCTTTCTGGTCGTTCCGTTTGATGGTTGGTTTGGGTACATTCTTCGTGCTTTTCTTTGCTGTTCTCACCTTTTTCAGTTATCGCAAAGACTTGGCACGCTACCGTTGGCTACTTATTTTGGGGATATGCACCTTGCCGATGGGCTACATCGCCACAGAGGCCGGCTGGGTTTTGGCCGAGTTGGGCCGCCAACCTTGGACCATTCAAGACATGTTGCCCACTTGGGTGGCGGTAAGCGACGTTAGTCCTGCCTCTATTGCCACAACCTTCTTCCTCTTCTTGGGCTTGTTTACCACGCTGCTTGTGGTAGAAATAAGCATCATGGTGAAACAGATAAAGAAAGGTCCTGAGTACGGAAAATAAAAGCTAACCCCTTGTTTGGCGATTAAATAAACGCTCTTTCGCCCCAGCATGTCGCCCTTGCATGCGCATGCCGATGGGCAATGAGTTGCAGAAAATTTGCTAAGTCAACCCCCATTGCACAGCGTTCGCAAGAACTGCGCAGGTGGATGGCAGGCAGACAAACCAGTAAAAGCCGAACAAAAGATAAAGAAATAAACTCATGTCATACGAATTTTTGCAACATTATTGGTGGTTCTTGGTGTCGCTCTTAGGCGCATTGCTCGTGTTCCTGATGTTTGTTCAGGGCGCAAACACCCTCATATTTACCCTTGGTAAGACCGAGAACGAACGTCGGTTGGTGGTTAATTCCACTGGCCGAAAGTGGGAATTTACCTTTACTACATTGGTGGTATTCGGTGGTGGTTTCTTTGCATCGTTCCCTTTGTTTTATAGTACAAGCTTTGGCGGAGCCTATTGGCTTTGGATGATCATACTTTTCTCGTTTGTCATTCAAGCCGTTAGCTACGAATTTCAAAACAAGTTGGGCAATCTCTTGGGCGTTCGCACCTTCCAAACATTCCTAATCATCAACGGCGTTGTAGGGCCGATACTCTTGGGCGGTGCTGTGGCCACGTTCTTCAACGGCTCTAACTTCGTTGTTGATAAAGGTAACATTACGGCTATGGCGCAGCCGGTGATAAGCCGTTGGGCCAATGGCAGTCATGGGCTTGATGCTTTACTCGACTTGTGGAACGTTGTCTTAGGCGTAGCCGTGTTCTTCTTGGCGCGCGTATTGGGTTTGCTGTATATTATTAATAATGTGGCGCACGAGACAATCGTAAATCGCGCTCGTAAGCAACTGCGCCTTTGTACGGTGGTGTTTTTAGCATTCTTTTTGAGTTTCTTGGTACACGTATTGTTGAAGGATGGCTATGCTTACGACCCACAAACGGGCCTTATCTTTGTGCAACCCTTTAAGTATCTGCACAATCTCACCACGATGTGGTATCTAACCCTCGTGCTTTTGGTGGGCGTTGTGTCGCTACTCTACGGCATTGTGCGTACCCTTCGCGAACCCAACTTTAAGCGTGGCATCTGGTTTGGCGGTGTTGGCGTGGTGTTGGTGGTGTTGGTTCTGCTGCTTTGTGCGGGCTGGAACAACACGGCTTACTATCCTTCTAACGCCGATTTGCAAAGTTCGCTCACCATTGCCAATAGCTCTGGCAGCGAGTTTACGCTAACAGCCATGTCGGTTGTGTCGCTACTTATCCCCTTCGTATTGGCTTATATCTTTGCCGCTTGGCGCGCCATAGACCGCAAACCCATTACCGAAGACGAGATAATGAACGGCGAAAGCTATTAAAGTGAGTGGTGAGGTGTTGGGTTTATGAGGTTTTGAGTTGTTGAGTTTATAAGTTGGTGAGTTGTTGAGTTGCTGTGCTTATCGGTTAATGAGCGATGAATACTGAACTTGATGAGACAAACTTAGCGGCTTATAAACTCACAAAGCCCAACAAATCACAGGTTTATAAACTCAACATCTCACTAACTTATAACCTCAACTTCTCACCAACTCGCAGGCTCATAACCTCACAAGCTCACCAACTCATAAACTGATAAACTCAGAAAACCTTATAAACTTACAAACTTAAAGTTATGAAAAAAGCATTGTTTACTTTTGTTTGCGCCATGTTTTACATGGTAGCTTTGGCGCAAACGCAGGCCGATACGGTTCGGCATCAGGTGTTGTTAGAAACCAATCTGGGCAACATCCGCGTGGTTTTGTATAACGAAACGCCTAAACATCGCGACAATTTTATACGACTTGTGAAGTCGGGTTATTACAATGGAACCCTTTTTCACCGAGTAATAGAGAACTTTATGATACAAGGTGGCGACTCTACTTCGCGCCATGCGGCCTTCGGGGAGCCTACCGGTGGCTATTCGCCCGACTATACCGTGCCTGCCGAAATAGTGTTTCCAACGTATTATCACAAGCGTGGCGCATTGGCAGCTGCACGCGAAGGCGACGATGTTAACCCCAAATGGGAGTCGTCTTCGGCTCAATTCTACATCGTTTATGGCAAACGTATGACCGATTATCAACTTGATGCTGTGCAAGCAAAGTTGGATTTGAGAACCAACGGCAGTGTAAAACTGACGCCCGAACAACGCGAAACCTACTTTAAAAAAGGCGGAACGCCACACCTCGACGGCACTTATACGGTATTTGGAGAAGTGGTTGAAGGGATGGACGTGGTAGAAAAGATACAGAAAACGCCCTGCGACGAACGTAGTAGGCCTTTCGAAGACATGAAGATTATTAAAGCTGTGGTGGTGAAGTAAGGGTGAATGCAATGCGGCAGGCCATTGAAAAGGCCTGACTGCAAATGGAAATGGGGCGTTTGTTGAACCCTCTTTTACATAAAATGCGTTTCTAGGAACGGCAAGATGCAATATGATTTGCGTGTTGCCGTGCCAAGAAACGCACTTTTTGGTTCAGGCCAACGAACCGTATGGGCGATGTTGGTTTACCCTTTCTTCACCTCAACAATCTTTGTGGGAGCCTGTTCTTTGTTGCGCCTGTTGGTTACAGTAACCACAGCTTGCGCCAAGTTTATGAAGGCTTGGCCCGTTATTGTGTCGGCATCCAACGCCGCCGGCGTACCCTTGTCGCCGTTTTCGCAGATACTTTGCACCAATGGAATTTGCGCCAATAGGGGCGTTCCCATCTCGTCGGCCAGTTGTTTAACGCCTTCTTTGCCAAAGATGTAATACTTGTTTTGGGGCAATTCGGCAGGTGTAAACCACGCCATGTTCTCAACAAGGCCCAATATGGGCACGTTCACCTTTTCGTTTCGGTACATGTCGATACCTTTTCGCGCATCGGCCAAGGCCACGCTTTGTGGCGTACTGACGATAACCGCGCCTGTAATGGCCAGCGTTTGCAGCAAGGTGAGGTGTATGTCGCTTGTTCCCGGCGGTGTGTCTAGTATAAAATAGTCCAGTTCTCCCCAGTCGGCATCGGCTATAAGCTGTTTCAAAGCATTGCTGGCCATACTGCCACGCCACAGCGTAGCCGTCTCTGCGTTTACGAAAAAGCCGATGCTAAGTAGCTTAACGCCATATTGTTCGATGGGTTCGATAAGGTCGCGGCCGTCTACTTTCGAGGCATAGGGTCGCGCTTGCTCAACGTTGAACATCTTAGGCATTGAAGGACCGAAGATGTCTGCATCCAACAAGCCCACCTTATAGCCCAATCGGGCAAGCGCAATAGCAAGGTTTGCCGACACTGTGCTTTTGCCAACGCCACCCTTACCCGAACTAACGGCAATGATGTTCTTTACTTGTGGCAGCAGTTTTCCCACTTCGGGGCGAGGCTTAGAGGCAAATTCGGTCTTTATTTCCACTTCTACATCGGGGCTTACATGAAAGTGTATGGCCGCCTCTGCCGCCTTGATGGTCGACTTTAAGAAAGGGTCGGTCTCCTTGGGAAAGCGTAATGTGAAACTTACTTTCATGCCATCAACGTGTATGTCGTCGGCAAGCATGTCGCTTTCGATGATATTCTTTTTTGTTCCGGCGTACATCACTGTGGCCAATGCGTCTTTTATCAGTTTGGGATATAATGTCATGATGTTTTTGTTATTTCGTTATGCAAATGTAAGTATAAATTGGGTATGCGCCAAACAAAAGGCAGAAATCTGGCATTCGGCCTTACCCCCAGCCCCTCTCCAAAGGGAAAGGGGGAGTGGTATGCTTTGTTGTTATGGTGCAAATGTTCTTTTCGTATTCCTTGCTTACAGCCTGATGGGCACGCCAACCACCACTTCCGTAAGGTCGGCTTTGGTTTTATGGGCCTTTACATTCACGCCAACCGTAAGCCCATTGAACCAAGGCAAGGCGTAATGCAGGCCAATGCGTTCGTAATATGGCGTTTCGTTTATCTTAGCATTGGCTCCCATTCGGCGATAAAGGTAAACGCCGAGCGACATAGCCAGCGATAGTCTCCCATAATGCGCCTCGTGTTTGGCTGCTAAGCCAAAGGAGAATGGCGAGTGACGAAGTGTGGATCCTGCCTGTTGGTCAAGTTCTTCCACGCGGCGTGCGTATGTTCCATAAAACACGTCAACGCCCACGCCCGACGACCAACGGCGCGCATGGCGCCACATCAAATCGGCCTGTAACGAATAGGCGGCGTAGATGCGAAAGCGTTCTGTACGATAGTCGGGATGCCCAGGTGGCGTTCCAAACTGCGTTAACAGCCAGTCTTCGAGCAACGTTTTCGCCCCAACGCCTGCCGCGAAGTTGAGGTACATACCCCGTTCGAATGGTTTTTTGCTGCGTGTTTGTGCTGTGCGCAACGTTTGTTCGTAGTAAGGCGTGTACAACAAAGCCAGCGATGCGCCTAAGGTATTGCTGCCTTTATTGGGGCGATAAAGGGCACCATTGCTGTGGTGTACAAACTCTAACGATGCTCGCAACCCCCATTTTGGGGCGAAATGAAAGGTTTGATGCAGACCTGCGGCAAAGTAAATGGAGGCATGCGACCCGATAAACTCGTTGTCGATGGCGTTCTCCTTATTATATATAGACGACGAAAAGCCTACGCCGCCACTGAGCGAATAGGCAGTTTCCCATGTTCGCGAACGATGAAGAGGACGATAAAAGGTGGTGTAGAGCGAGAGTGTATTGCCCAAAGGCGACTCGTAGGGCACGGGAACAAGCAACCCCCAATCGGCATCGGCCTCGCGATGTAGCCTTACGGCATTGTTAAATGTGTAGCGTAAGCCAAAGGCGAAGGTGGGATTGCCATAGTCAACGGCAAAGGCGTCGCTGTCTTTGGGCAGCGGAGCGCGCAACAATTCGAGGGCAACAGAAAGGTTGTCGCCCCGTTTAAGCCATTTCTTCACATATTGGTCGGCTGCCACCACATTTCCTTTCATGGCCGAAAGGCTCACTCCCCATCGCGAAACGCTATCCGTTTGTTGGGCAAAGGCAGTGGCGAACGCCAATGTAAGTGTGCACAAAGTTATGCCGAGTCTTATCGTTCTTTGCTTTGTGCCGTTTGGTTTTCTCCTTTCTTCGTTTGCAAAAAGCATTATCACATCGTTAGTTAAGCACCTCTTGCGCAATCTCTTCGGCAGCAATTTCCTCACTTCCACGTTTCACGTCGCCGTTCTTCGCTACTAGATAGAAACCTTTCCCCGGTGTCCACTCCATGCAAAACAGGTTAGTGGGACTGTCGTAGCCATAGTGCTTGATATGTCTAAGTACCCATTGGCGTGTCTTTCCGCAATGGTACAACGAGCTGTCTACAATGGCACCGTTGTTTACAAGCAAGTAAGAGTCGGACACTTTTCCCATTTCCGACACCGTTACGGCACCGTTAGTTTCAAAGCGAACATCGTCTACATCGAACATCGAGAACACTCCCTTTTGCCTAAGTAGCAAGCGAAACTGCTCCATTTCCAAGCTGTTGCGTTTAAAGGCCTTGAAGTTGATGGCTCCACCTTTCACCAAATACACACTGTCTCCCTTGATAAGGCGTCGCAATACCTTAGAGCGCATGCAGAAACGGATAAAGAGATTGAAACTCGTCCACACGGCAAGGGCGAAGAGAATGTGCCAAACGCTCATGTCGGGGTTATAGAGCACACCGCCGACTAGCGCTCCTATCACAAACGCGCTTACCGTATCGAGTGGCGTCAGCTGTGCCATTTGTGCCTTACCTGCAATGCGCAGGAAGACCAAAATACCTATCATGCCCGTTATCAGCTTGACTGCGATTTCGAAATACTGCATACTTGTTACCGTTTATGTTGTGATTTTTGTTTGCAAAGATAGAAAAATGTGCGCAAACATTCATCGTTGTTGGCGTTAAAAACGATGAGTGGTTGTATGATGGTTTGCGTTCTTGTGTTCTTCCTTTTGCCAACCAACTGTGCGGTAATGGGCGCAAGTGCCGTTGCTTGCTTCTTTAGTTTTGTTCAGAATGAAAGCGATTTCCTTTCGTTCATGTAGGGACATAATTCATATACATTCGTGCGCTTAGCAGCTGGCCACCTCATAAACTCATGCGCTATTTAGCAGACTGCTCTGAATTGAAGGCATTTAAAAGATTGATTCTGCATAAAATTATTTTCTTTTTTGCACCAGAATACCCCAATATATACAGGTTTTCACCATGTAACATACAGTAGGTTGGCGCAGTGGTGAAAGTTTCAGGGTCAATATCATTTGTAAGCACAGGCAAGGGAATGACATCATACATGTCGTTTAGATGATAATTGATGTCATAATGCTTTGCTACCTTTCCGTCTTTATCGGCAAAAGCAAGCGTCCAACTGGCTTTCCCTGAATTGCCGAACAATCCCCAAAAGATGTTATAGCCGTTCCATGTGCCTTTGTAGTTACCGTCAAAATCAGGGAACACCAGTTTTGCAGACGGATATAAATAGCTGTCCAATATCTTTTTGCATTCGGAACTGTTGCACATAACATTGTCTTTGTTTTCAATGTCTTCCTTTTTTATCAATCTACCCGAGTCATTAAAGTATGTTGCTTTATAACTGGCATGAAGTGGCTGGCCTATCCTTTGGATTAATACAAACCCAGACTCCTGCATCGCTCCTTCGCACGGCCTGAGTTTGCCAATGTTCAGCTTTACTTTATTAACAGGTCCTTGCCCGCTTTTGCGCATGCGGTATAAAGTTAGGTTTTGATCATTCACCAAGTACACACTGTCTTTTACTACTTTAAACATCGATAGCTTTGTTGGCAACGCATCTATTACTCTTTCGTACATCTTCTTTGTACCTTTAAAGCAAACAACGCTTAGCGGTTTACCTCCCGCAAAGTAGAAAACATCATTATCCGCAACAGAAAAGCCAGACATGAACAACAAATTCCTTGCTTGAACGTAACGACATGCAATTCCATTCTTGCCATTAATGTCGTACTCCCAATGTTTTACCACATTCTCTTGTGCATAACCAACTGAAAACATGGTTAGCAATAACAATAAACCAACATACTTTTTCATAAATAACGATTGCTTTGATGTATAATTTAGATAAACTTTCTTGGCTTAGGGATGTTTCAAAAAGTCGTCTTTAATGGCTTTCTTGCTTGTCTCTGAGCGGGTTCTGCTTGCTTATTTGGCGGACATGGTGGAGCTAAACCACAGAAAAGTGGGCATACGATGTTTGGTAAAAGCAGAAAATAACAAGGAGTCGCTTAGCAAAACAACATGGAGCGTAGTGCTGAGCTTTAAACACCAACGTTTTCGTTAAGCCAGATGAACAATGTCGAACCTGCTCGAACATTGTCATGGCGAGAAAACGCACTTTTAGAGGAACGAAAAAAGAGCCTTAGTTTAATGCGTTGTAACGTCTTTTCTCCCGATTACCCCTTGAAGGATGGGCATAATAGCTGTTACTTGCATTTGTTGGAGGGCAGTGTGTCCTTACTTTATCCTCGTTGCAGCGTTGGCTGGGTAGATGCTCCTCATCATGTACGAAGTGTTTGGCAAAGGTACAATAATTCCTTGAATTATAATTCGTTTGAGGTTACATTTCGCAGAAGTGTTGGTAGGTGCGTGTGCAATAAAGCCTTTCTTTTTTAGCGATTTGACTTGCGAGAAATGTTGCAACATTGAAAGAACCGCCGCAAGGAAAGGCTCACACGGATGTAACGTTGGGCAAGTTGGGCAGCAACAACGTAATTTCCTAACCTGATTTTCTTGCAGGGCTTGGGTAAGATGGGCGGCAAAAGTAAAGGCCTTTTCTCGTTGTATGACCTCGTAAAGGTACAACCGAAAGTGTTAAAGAGTTATAATTTAAGTGTCGTTTGGCGCAAGTTTTATTAAAAAGCTTAGTTAATAAGGGCAAGTGTAGTAAAACATTTAATTAGAGAATAGTAACTAATATCAAAACGAAAATGAAGAAACTAACATTAAGAAAAGAACTGACGATTGCACTTTCAGTCCTAGTATGTGCCTGTGGCAATGACAAAGACGGGGATTTGGAAACAAACACGGGGAATGGAACTTTCCCAACGGAGATTAACTCGTATGTAAATACCATGCCATCGGTAAAGCAGATGGAACCTTTTTCAGAAAGAAAAGTGGGCGATGCCAAACCTGCATCTCTCGGATATGCCTTTGCTGATACAAGAGGAACCTCGGCCAAGGAATACTACGAACAAGCGAAAGAGTTTGAAGAACAACTGCTCTTCTCGGACGATAAGAACGTTTTCTATCCTGGTGCGCTGCTACGGGCGAAGAGTGTTGTTGATGGAGAATATGATCCTATCGAGGCAGACCGCGCTCCAATCATGCTTTCTACCGACCTTCCAGGTAGTTCCGACCCCACTATCAAAATAGAAAACCCCTCGCTTTCGGGCGTAAGAAAGGGGATTAACGAACTGCTTAGCCGTAAATTCAACGCTCCTGCGGCTAACCTCACCTATTCTATCGAGGAGGTTTACGACAAAGCGCACCTCAAAATGGCTATGGGTGGCAACTACAAAGGGGCTGCCAACACCGTAGAGGCAAGTGCGGGTTTCAGCTTTGATAAGGAAAAGAACCGCTTTTTGGTGAAAGTGCAGCAGGTGTTCTACGAATTGAGCATCGACCTGCCCAAGAACCCATCAGACTTCTTTGCCAAAGAGTTTGACTATAAGAAGGAGTTTGGCAAAGAAAAGCCCTTGTTCGTCTCTTCCATCAAATATGGTCGCATCTTGCTTTTGGGCATCGAGACAAGCATGACGAAGAAAGAGGCAGAGGCTAAACTGCAAGCATCTGTGCTGGGCGGAAAGATTGGCGCCAATGCAGAGGCTGCCTATAACGACTTGCTTAAAGAGTCTACCATCAAAGGACGTGTTTTGGGTGGCGATGCCAAGCTAGGTTCGCTGGCAGCCATCAGCTTGGAGGACGTGAAGAAGTTCATCAGCGAAGGCGCCCGCCTGAGTACTGAAAACCCTGGCGCACCAATTGCTTACAAATTAAAGGAACTTGGAACGAACCGCACATTTAAAACGGTAATCTATTCTAAGTACACCAAGAACGATCCCTATGCTGGCGAGTTCTCGAGTGTCGGTTTCGAACTTGTTGTTCAAGACGATTTGAAGTCGTTAGCAGGCAAAAAACTCAATGCAGGCAGGGGTTATGTGCAGTTTGGTACCGACCCTAAGCAACAAGCAGAGTTTCATTTCGACTATTGGAGTAGGTATGCACATTACAATATTCCTAGCTATAAAAGCGGTGAAAAGATTTTTGTGGTGTTCAAAAGAGAAAGGGAAAACGATGGATTTAGGAAAGAATATACCTTTGAAATTCCCCTGTTCGAGCAGCTAGTAAGAGAAGGGAAGAGACTGGGCCATGGGGAAATTAAGAAACTTTACGATACGGAGAAGAACCCTTTGAAGTTGCGCGACACACAAGGAGAGGTAACAATGACCTTTGGTATTGAAAAATTGAAGTTCCATAAGTAACATCATGCTTATGTTAAGCTGCCGATAAGATTGTCGGCAGCCTATAAAGAGCTGAATGAAAGACGATAAAGCCAACGGCATAGGGTATGTAAAATCTCACCTTTGCCAATGGGTTAGACATTCAGCTGACGTTTCTCTTTAAGAAAGAACCCGGCATCACGCTGGGTTCTTTTCTTTTTATCTTCTTGTTTTTGATAGTTTCTTTTAAACTTTATCGTGTTTGAAAAGAGCAGTAAAGGCAACGAGTTTTGCGGTGTAGCCCAAACGTTTGTTTCCCTATTCGTCCACGAAAGACACTGAGTCAATAACATTTCAAAGGCCAAAGGTTATGTCGCAGGGAGCACTATTGGCGGTTCTCCAAACCTTTTCACCCACGCGCGGAAACGCTCTAACCCATCTTCGCCAAACTTGGCGAGGCTCTTTTCGGCCTGTTCCACCGTCTTTTGGCGGTCGAGTTTGGTCTTGCTGAAAAACTTATCGGCATAGCAAATCAGCTGTTCTTCGAGTGTTTCGGGCAAGAAATCTTGTAAGGGAAGGGGCAATTGTTGCGTTTCTATGGCCTCGCGAGTGATGCCTGCACCCGTATGTCGTTCGCAAACGCGGGCATGGCGCGGCATTCCTTCGGCTCGCAGCATCTCTGCGCCTTGTCGTCCGTGGGCAATATAGGGTTCCGTTCCAAAGCAATGGATTGACGGAGCATCGCAACGCACAATGCCGATGTCGTGCAACAGGGCCGCCTCTTCAACAAATTGGAGGTCGAGGCACAGTTCGGGCAGCCGTTTAGCCAAGGCCAAAGCCAAGTCGGCCACACATCGGCTGTGGGTTATTAGGATGTGTCGCAGCTCGTTGTCGTGCGGATAATATTTGTCGATAACAGCTTGATAACCTGTTTGCATATTCTGTTTCGGTCTTAAATTTCTTTTTAAACGCGCTCTGTCCATATATATTGTACGCACGCATCAAAAACACGTGCAACTCCATAAAACGTGTGCTTAACCACTTTTTTGCACCAAACAATTTGGGTTATTGGCGATAATTCTCTAAATTTGTGCTTTAAAACAATTAAGAACTAAGTATTATGATAGACGTAAAGGAAGCATTGCAAGATGCGCAAGACCGTATGGAAATGGCGGCGATGTATCTTGAAGAGCAATTGTCGCGCGTTCGTGCAGGTAGAGCAAATGTGGCAATACTCGATGGTGTGCGTGTTGAATCGTACGGCATGACCGTTCCACTGAACCAAGTGGCCAACGTTTCGGCACCCGATGCGCGTACCATCGCCATCAAACCTTTTGACAAAAAGGCCATCCGCGACATTGAAAAGGCCATCATGGACAGCGATGTGGGCATCACACCCGAGAACAACGGCGAGGTAATTCGCCTCGGAATACCGCAGCCTACCGAAGAGCGGCGCAGGGAATTGACCAAACAATGCAACAAGATTGGCGAAAAATCCAAGATTGAAGTGCGCAACGTGCGTGCCGAAATAAAGGATAAACTGAAGAAGGCCATCAAGGACGGATTGTCGGAAGACAACGAAAAAGACGCCGAAGAGAAACTCCAAAAGCTGCACGACAAGTTCATTAAGAAGATTGACGAACTGCTTGAAGCGAAGAATAAGGAGATAATGACGGTTTAATACCGCGCCAAAGGCACAGCATGCAAGGACTGGTAATAAAGAATACGGGCAGTTGGTACACGGTGAAAACCGACGACGGCCGAATTGTCGACAGCAAGATAAAGGGCAGTTTCAGGCTTAAAGGCATACGCAGCACATCACCTGTGGCTGTGGGCGACCGCGTGCAGCTTGTAACCAACCAAGAGGGCACGGCCTTTATCTCGGCTATCCACGACCGCAAGAACTACATTATACGCAAGTCGTCGAACCTTTCAAAGCAGAGTCACATCCTTGCAGCGAACATCGACCAGGCTTTGCTCATTGTAACCGTTAACCGTCCACAGACTTCCACAACCTTTATCGACCGCTTTTTGGCCTCGGCCGAGGCCTATCGCATACCAGTTGTGTTGGTGTTTAACAAGACCGACCTGCTCGACGACGACGAAATGCGCTACCAACAGATGGTGATGAACCTCTACGAGACGGTTGGTTACCACTGTTTGGCCATTTCGGCCGAGACGGGAGCGGGCGTCGACGAGGTTCGGGCCTTGCTTAAAGGCCGCATTTCGCTTTTAAGTGGCAACAGCGGGGTGGGGAAGTCCACCCTCATTAACCGCCTTTTGCCCACGGCAAACCTGCGAACCGCCGAGATTTCAAACGCTCATAACGCGGGTATGCACACCACCACATTCAGCGAAATGTTGGAATTGCCCGAAAGCGGATGGGTTATCGACACGCCGGGCATCAAAGGTTTTGGCACGTTCGACATCGAACGCACCGAACTAAGCAGCTATTTTAAGGAGATATTTGCGTTTTCCAAAGATTGTCGTTTTAACAATTGCACGCATACGCACGAGCCTGGCTGCGCCGTGTTGCAGGCCTTAAACGACCATTATATTGCGCAAAGCCGCTACCAATCGTACCTGAGCATGCTTGACGATAAGGACGAAAGCAAGTATAGGGAGGCGTATTAAGGCCTCACCCCCAGCCCCTCCTTGACAGAGAAAAAAGCCTCCCCCCCAGCCCCTCTCCAAGGGGAGAGGGGAGTGAAATGCCTTGCAGTTTCAACGCTTGTATGGTTACAAGCTCATTAATTAAAGGCTCTTAAACTCACGAACCTTAGTTCTCTTAACCTTCGTGACCTAGTTCTCATATCCTCACGTGTCCAAGTTCTCATAATCTCACGAGACTTAGTTCTCTTAACCTCACGAACCTTAGTTCTCTTAACCTCATGAACCTTAGTTCTCTTAACCGCACATCCTCGCGAACTTAAAAGGCTTTCGGTGCAAAAACTCAAAAACTTAGAAACTCAAAAACTCATAAACTCACCATGCTATTTCAGCAGAGCCAAAGCAGCGGTGGTGTTCCTTATCGTATATAACGCAGAACTGGCCAGGCGCAACGCCTTGCATGGGTTCTTCCGCATGAACGATATAGCCCCCGTCGGGCAGTGGTTCTAGTTGTGCGCGATGATATTCGGGCGTGTGCCTAATCTTAAATGTAACGTCTAGCCCATCTAGCGGAGCCGTCAGCAGGTGCAAGTCTTGCACCTTAAAGTCTTTCTTATACGCCGTGGCAGGTTCGTACCCCTTGCTTACGAACAGCACATTGCGTTCCACATCCTTTTTAACAGCATACCAGGGACCACCGCCAAAGCCCAGTCCGTGCCGCTGACCAATGGTGTGAAACCACAGTCCGCGGTGCATGCCGATTTTCTTTTCTGTTTCCAGTTCCAGCACTTCGCCAGGGTTTTCGCCAAGAAAGCGGCGGATATAATCATTATAATTAATCTTGCCAAGAAAGCAAATGCCTTGGCTGTCTTTACGTTTGGCATTTATAAGATGTTCGCGTTCGGCAATCTCTCGCACCTCTCCCTTTTGGTAATGACCAATGGGAAAAATGGCCTTTTGCAGTTGCCAATCGTATATTTGTGCAAGGAAGTCGGTCTGGTCTTTCACTGGGTCGGGACTCGTAACCAGCCATTTCTTGCCGTCAATCCATTCCGTTTGGGCATAATGTCCCGTTGCGATGAGGTCGTATTCGTGTCCGCGTTTCTCATGAAATGCGCCAAACTTAATCAGCCTGTTGCACATCACGTCGGGATTGGGTGTAAATCCCGCCTTCACCTTGTCCATCGTGTAGCGTGTAACTTGCTCCCAATACTCCTTATGGCAGTCAACCACCTCCAATTTGCACCCGAAACGTTTGGCTACAGCAGTCGCCATCTCCAAGTCTTCTTCGGATGCACAATCCCATTCTTCCGTTTCTTCGGGGCCAATCTTGATGTAAAAGCAGTCGGGGTGCAGTCCAAGTTGGTTAAACTCGTACACCACCACCGAACTATCTACGCCTCCCGATAGTAGCACGGCAATCTTTTTTCCCTGCAATTCTTCGATATTCATAGTTGCAAAGATAGCTAAAAAATGGCGTATTGCCAGCCTTCGGGTGTATGTTTAACGCAGTTTTGCCTGCTCACAAGTACCCTAACGAGGGGCTGCATTGGGAAAACATATACGAAGTGCAGCACAAATCAACTCCCTAACTTGTAAACTCTAAAACCCAGCAGCTCCCAAATACATCAACCCTTCAACTCACAACCTCAAAAACACACCAACTCCAACACTCACGGACTTATCAACTTACAAACTCACAAACGCATCAACTCACAAACGCACCAACTCAAAAACTCAAAAACCATCAACTCACAACCTTAAAATCTTAAATTTTATTTTACAATCCTGTTCTAAATTTTTCTCCATTTTAGCGAGAATGTAGGTTAAAAAGTGGTCAAATTGCCACCATTTCTAGTCTTCTACGTCTGTTGCTTTGTCTAGATTAAAGAAAAGAACCTGTATTTTGCACCATTTAGCCTTTCTAGTTTGGTTGCCAACTCATTATTTTTTACGCCCAATTACCCACTTTTTAGCCCCTAAACCCCGCTTTTTAACGGCTATTTTGCCCTATTTAGCCATGTTTTTGATGGGTTTAAAAGGTTAAGTTTATACCATTGCTGTGTATTTTTATGCTTTTCGTATTGCATTTAGCAGCATTTTGCACTGCGTTTTGCACCAAAATACCTTGCGTTTAGCACCAAAATGCGCTGTATTTTGCACCAAAATGCACTGCGTTTAGCATCAAAACGCATGGTGTTTTGCACCAAAACGCACCGCATTTAGCAGCAAATGGCCTTAAATATGGTGTAGATGGCGGTTGTTTTAAATAAAAATTCATTTTGTCGCATTCACAGACTACCCCCTTTTTACATCAAAACAAACCTTCGCGAGAATCGATTTTTTGCGGCAAGATGAGCGGTTGGTCGACAGAAAGGGCACTTTTAGTGTTAAATTTCTTGCTGAAAAGATTACAGTGGTTGGCGAGTTAACGAGTGGACAGGTTAACAAGAAGGCAAGTGGATAGGTGAATGAGTTAATTGTTCTTTCCCGTTCCTCGAAAAGTGCGTTTTCTCGCCATGACAATGTTAGAGCAAGCTCGACGTTGTTCATTTGGCTTGACGAAAACGTTCTTTTCTCGTTCCTCGAAAAGTGCGTTTTCTCGCCATGACAATGTTAGAGCAAGCTCGACGTTGTTCATTTGGCTTAACGAAAACGTTGTTATAAGTTTGCTTACGATGCACCTGGCTTTCCATATCTAATTTTGTTTGGCTATAAGATAGTAATAGAATTTGTGCAAACAACCGCAAACGGCTGGTCCGTTTTGCGGTTGTTTGCACCGTATATCCCTTTGTAGGACATGCCCATTAAAGAAAGCCGTTGTATAGGATGTAGAGACTAGCCCTTAACGTCGTTGTACTTATCGCTCCGCGCAAACTGCACGGTGACAAAAGAACAGACGTCTTTTATCTTCTTGTTGTGCTTACGAGCATAATCGGCAGCCGCATCAAGCAGTATCTTGCCAATGCCCTTGCCCTTATGTTCGGGCGAAACCACGGTGTGCACGATGGCAAAATGGTCGGCATCCACCCATTCGTAACTGATGTAGCCCAGTTTTTCTTCGCCCTCGAAGGCCACAAACTCGCCATTCTGCTCGTTGTTGGTGTGATTGATTGTCATTGTTTCTGTCCTCCTAAAAATTATTGGCAGTGCAAAAGCATGCCATAGTTGTTGTTTGCAAGTTTAAATATTGCGCGCAATGCACCCATACCTTATATATATAGGGTGCATTGGCGCAAGCCTACCCCACCTTGGGCGCAGGCTTATTCTCGATGGTGCGCAACACTTTAACAGCATCGCCAACCGTAGGCACGGCCGAAACGTGCATCATTCGGCGGCCTTTTATCTCCTTCAAGTCGCAACTGCGTGGATTATTGGCGATGTAGCTTAGCACGTTGTCGAAGGCCTTCGACCGATAGTAAGCACTGTTGGGGTTGCTAACAAACTGCATCAGCATGCGCCCTTGTTTAAGCATTATCTTCTCGCAGCCTAATCGTTTGCCAATACGTCGCAAAGCCACCACTTGCATCAGCTCTTCACCTTGCGGCGGAACAGGTCCGAAACGGTCTATAAGCCTATTGCGATAGGCATCCAATTCGTTGTCGCTCTCAATGTTGTCTAGCTCGCGATAAAGCAACATTCGTTCGCTGCTGCCAGGCACATAGTTGTCGGGGAAATACATTTCAAGGTCGCTTTCCAAGGCGCAATCTTCCACAAATTGGTCGCCTCCCACCTCTTCTCCTTGCTCAATACTCTCCGCATATAGGTCGGCAAACTCGTCATTACGCAGTTCGGTAACGGCTTGCGACAGAATTTTCTGGTACGTTTCGTAACCCAAGTCTTCCATAAAGCCACTCTGTTCGGCTCCAAGCAGATTGCCTGCCCCACGAATATCAAGGTCTTGCATGGCGATGTTAAAGCCACTGCCTAGGTCGGAGAACGTTTCGAGGGCCTCCAGTCGGCGTCGGGCGTCGGGCGTTAAGGCCGAAAGGGGTGGCGCCAGCAGGTAACAAAAGGCCTTACGGTTGCTCCTACCTACACGGCCACGCATCTGATGCAGGTCGCTCAGCCCCACTTTGTGGGCATGGTTCACGATAATGGTGTTGGCGTTGGATATGTCGATGCCGTTTTCGATAATCGAAGTGGAGAGCAACACATCGTATTCGTGGTTCATAAAGTCGATAAGTGCGTTCTCCAAGTCTTCTGGTTTCATCTGTCCATGCGCTATAACCACACGGCAATCGGGCACATGCTTGCGTATGATGTTGGCTAATTCGGGCAAATTTGCTATCCGGTCGTTCACGAAATACACCTGTCCGTTGCGGCTCATCTCGAAATTGATGGCCTCGGCAACGAATGCGCTGTCGAAAGTTGCTATCTCTGTGTGTATGGGATGGCGGTTTGGGGGTGGCGTTCGCATTACACTCATGTCGCGCGCACCCATCAATGAAAACTGCAACGTGCGCGGAATGGGCGTGGCCGACATGGTGAGCGTGTCGACATTGGTTTTAAGTGTGCGCAGTTTTTCTTTGGTAGATACGCCGAACTTTTGCTCTTCGTCGATGATAAGCAAACCTAAGTCGTGCCATTTTACGGTCTTTCCAATAAGCTTGTGCGTGCCAATGATGATGTCTATCTTGCCTGCGGCGAGGTCGTCTAGCACTTGTCGGGTTTGTTTTGCCGAACGAGCGCGCGACAAATAGTCGACCCTTACGGGCAAATTCTCTAATCGTTTGCTGAAAGTTTTGAAATGTTGGAAGGCCAAGACCGTTGTTGGCACCATCACGGCCACCTGTTTAGAGTCGCAAGCGGCCTTAAACGCAGCGCGGATGGCCACTTCGGTTTTGCCAAAACCCACGTCGCCGCATACCAGGCGGTCCATTGGGCGGGCGCGTTCCATGTCGGCCTTCACCTCGGTTGTGGCTTTTAGTTGGTCGGGCGTGTCTTCGTAAAGGAAACTTGCTTCCAGTTCGTGCTGCATAAACGAGTCGTGACTGAAAGCAAATCCGCGTTCGGTGCGCCGCTTGGCATAAAGCTTTATCAAATCGCGGGCAATATCCTTGATACGTTTCTTGGTTTTCTCTTTCAAACGTTCCCAAGCCCCCGTTCCTAGTGTAGAGAGCCTTGGCTGTTCGGTGGCCGTACCTTTACGATAGCGCGAAATCTTGTATAACGAATGGATGGAAACGTCTACCTTATCGTTGTTTTGGTAAACGATGCGTATCATCTTGATACGAGTTGCCTGTGGGCACACGAACCAGGCCGCCAAACTTGCCGATGCCGAAGTCTACATGCACAATGAAGTCGCCCGGCTCCATCTCTTGTAACTCTTTCATCGTTAACGCTAGCTTGCCAGCACGCGCACGTTCGCTTTTGAGATTGTATTTGTGGAAACGGTCGAATATCTGATGATCGGTGAAAAAACACACGCGAAGGTCGTTATCCACAAATCCTGCATGCAAAGTAAAGTCGCCTGCCGACTCCATTTTTAGAGGCGCAGCCGACTTTTGTTCGGCTGTAAGGATGTCGCGAAGGCGTTCTTGCTGCTTTTTACTGTCGGCCAAAAGCACCAATCGGTAACCTTGCAGCTGATAGTCTTCGAGTGTTTGGCGCAGCAAATCGAAGTTTTTATGAAACAGGGGCTGTGCCGAAAAGTGGAAAGCAATGGTGGCTTGAACCTCGTCTGAGGGCTTACTACCAATGTAAATGTGCCTAAATGCGGCGGCATCGTGGGCAAATTGGCTAGCGGTGAGTAGCTGTAACTCTTTTTGCATGGCGGTTCGTATCTGCTGTTGCTCCACCTCGGTGGCTCCATCTAGCTGTGCCTCCAATGCTTGATGGGCAAAGCCCTCGTCGTAAATGCGCTCTATTGTGTCGCGAACATAGCCGAAATCTTTCATCACAAGCAGGGCATCGGGGGGCAAAAGCGTTAGGAACGACACCTTTTCGTTGGCCTGCCGCGCTAGTTCGGGTACAATTTCAACGGCTTACCGCTTGTCTTTCGACAGCTGATTTTCTACATCAAAGGTGCGAATGGTGTCGATTTCGTCGCCGAAAAAGTCGATGCGGAAAGGCAATTCGTGACTATACGAGTAGATGTCTACAATGCTACCGCGTACGGCGAACTGCCCTGGTTCGTACACATAGTCCACTTCGCGGAAGTCGAAAGCCCGCAAAGTCTTCACCATTTGCACGACATCTATGGTCTGCCCCACGCTTAACCGCAACGTACGTTCGTCTAACCGCTGCTTTGAAACAACCAATTCGCTCAGTGCATCGGGCGCGCAAACCACGTAAGTGGGCCTTTCGGCAGCAAGACGAGCCAACACTTCGGTGCGCAAAATCTCGTTGGCAGCATCGCGTTGTCCGTATTTTACGGCGCGTCTGTACGATGAAGGGAAGAACAAAACATCGTTCTGCCCCATCAGTTGCACCAAGTCTTGATAGAAATAGCCTGCCTCGTCGGCATCTTGCAGCACGAAAAGGGTGGTTTTAGGACGGCGTTGCGCCATGCCCGAAAAGAAAACAGGTGCAGTGGAGGCAACCATCCCTTGGAGAAAGATGCGGCTAATGGCTGCATCGGCAAGGATTTTGTCGAGTGCGGCAGCCTGCGGTTGACCTGAATATATTTGTTGGAGGTTCATCGACATGTGAGGTTGTGCGTGTTTTGAGTTCCTAAGTTGTTGTGTTTATGAGTTTACGAGTTGCTTAACTTGTTAGTTAATGTTCATCTGTTATACGACTGGTTTGAGGACTTAAAGGGCTAAGAACTGACGAACAAAGTAACTCGTTACCTTAGAACTCCATAAACGATAAGCTTATTATGCCATGAAAAGGAGTGGAAACCACAGGGGCTTTCCACTCCTTTCCATCCGCATGCGAATTTGTTCATTGTGAAATTTTGGGATACTTTCGTGTCCATCCGTCGAGCCTCAACCGCATAACGCCGAAGAAAGCCTCGCCGAAAATGCCGCCACTCATCTTGCTTGTTCCCTCGCGGCGGTTGACAAATATCACTGGAACTTCTTTTATCTTGAAACCAATCTTGTAGGCGGTGTACTTCATTTCGATTTGGAAACCATAGCCTTTGAAACGCACTTCGTCGAGCGGGATGGTTTGAAGTACTTGTCGGCGATAGCACTTAAAGCCGGCTGTGGTGTCGTGTACGGTGAAACCAGTGACGAAACGCACATACTTCGATGCGAAATAACTCATCAGCACGCGTCCGATGGGCCAGTTCACAACGTTTACGCCGCTAACATAACGCGAACCAATGGCCACATCGTAGCCTTCGTCGTGGCATGCAGCGTATAGGCGCGGCAGGTCGGCAGGGTCGTGACTGAAGTCGGCATCCATCTCGAAGACATACTCGTAATCTCGCTCCAAAGCCCACTTGAAACCCGTGATATAAGCCGTTCCCAGCCCTAGTTTGCCTTCGCGTTCGAGCATAAACAGGCGGTCGGCAAACTCTTCGTCAATCATTCGGCGCACGATAGCCGCCGTTCCGTCGGGGCTGCCGTCGTCGATAACGAGGATATGGAAACATTTATCGAGTGCAAATACGGCTCGAATAATCTTCTCGATGTTCTCTTTTTCGTTGTATGTGGGGATGATAACGATGCTGTCGCTTATGTTCATGCCATGTAACTTTGTTGGTTCTACTTATGCAAAGGTAAGGCTATTTCTCAGAAGTGCAATGCCATACGTGCGTATTTTTGACTGATTGGGGGCGATTATTGGTCGGGATTGGCCTCAAATCCTTGATATTCGGGAACGAGCGAGCCCATAATTTCTTGGTAACTCTGTTCTTCTAAGAACTTCGTATTGTCTGTTCCTTGTCCAATTGGCATTATCGGGGCGTGTATGGTGAGCCTCAATCGGTGCCAACGCACCCATTTAAGGTCGCGTGTTCGTGGCATAACATCGAACGAGCCGTTGATAGTAACAGGCACAATGGGCAGCTGCAACTCATCGGCCAGCATAAAAGCGCCACGCCTAAACACGCCCATATGCCCCGTAAAGGTGCGTGCGCCTTCGGGAAAAATAACCAACGACATGCCGTTATGCAAGGTTTGTCGGGCTTGGTCGATAGACTTCTTTATCTTTGCGGCACTTCGTTTGTCCACAAAAATATGGTGAGCCGCCTCGCATGCCTTGCCTACGAGTGGTATCTTGCGCAGCGATTGTTTCATCATCCATTTGAAGTTGCGCCCCAGAAAGCCGTAAATCATAAAGATGTCGAACGCTCCTTGGTGGTTGGCAGCAAATACATACGATTGTCCACGCTGCAAATGTTCGCGCCCTTCTACCTTAATTGGCAGAAACAAGATGCGGATAATAAACCACGACCAACACTTTCCTGGGTAATAACCCCAGAAGTGTCCGTTACCAATGAAGCATCCCACGATGGTAACGAGGGCTGTTAGCACGGTGGCCAAGACTATTAGGGGCATGGCCACAAACAATTGGTAGATGCGATAGAGAATTGTCATTGTTGTTTCTACGGGTTTATGGGTTCACAAGTTGAGGAGCTGACAAGCTTAGAGGTTGACAAGTTAACGAGCCTACAAGGAGGTTTCCTTTGAATTATCCAACTACTTGCGGACTTATAAACTAAGCAACCCACAAGCGTTTGGCTTAACTCATCTCCTACTTACTTGTTACTACTTAAACTTACTCCTTACTACTTAACACTTACTCTTTACTACTTACTCCTCATCACTTAACACTTACTCTTTACTACTTACTCCTCATCACTTAACACTTACTGCACCTTTCCGCGCCGCAAGGTGATGACCACAACTTCGGGTGGAACACCAAATCGGAAAGGAACAACACCGCCCAAACCTGATGAAACGAAGAGTGAGCGTTGGCCTTGGGTATATAATCCCTTGTCTTGCTTATAGCTAATGCTAGTGGGACGAAGTCCGAAAAGACTTATTTGACCGCCATGCGTATGGCCCGACAAGGTTAGTTGGGCGTGACTATGCGGCAAGATGTTGCGTTCCCAGGCCGAAGGGTCGTGTTGTAGCATCACAACGAAAGTGCCTTTGCCCACACCTTTAAGTGCTTTGGACAAGTCGGAACGCGAAGGGAACGGCGGTCTACCATCGTTTTCGGTTCCTGCAATCACGATGGAGTCGGCTCCGCGGCGCACTACACGATGCTCGTTAAGCAGCAAATCCCATCCAAACTGCCGCTGACGCGCAACCATTTCGCGCTCGTTAGCAACCTTTATGGCCTCAGGACCATTGAAATACATGCTGTAATCGTGGTTGCCCAATACAGAAAACATGCCATCGCGGGCGTTCAGGCGACTTAATTGCTCACGAAAAGGATAGAGTTCCGAGGGTTGTACGTTCTGTAAGTCGCCCGTAAACACGATAGCATCGGCTTGTTGGGCCATGATTGTATCAACTGTTCGCTCCAAGAAGTGGGCGCGACTGCCTACAAAACTGCCCACATGAGCATCGGTAAACTGCACAATGCGGTAGCCATCGAAAGCCTCGGGCAGGTCGGGCGAATATATTTCCACCCGGTTTACGGTCAGTTTGTTGGCTCCGAAAAGCCATCCGTAAGCCAAAACATAGATGCAGAACAGCGCCAAGAGGTAGCCAACGGCCTTTCCCCAGTTGGTGGTTGAGTGGCGTAAGCGTGCAAACACGCGCCCAACAACGGCACAACTCATATAAACAAACTTGGGTACAACCAACAATCCCAAACAAATGAGGTAGACGTTGAGTATCTCTACACTGTCGGGGACGAAGTTTTTGGAACCCGCCATCACAATGGTAAACACCACCATGCCTAGGCTAAGCACCCATCTAAGTACGCGCAAAGGCCATTTTGCCTTGCGTTTGCTTTTCCAATTGCGCCGTTCGATGTAGAGATCGGGCAAGAGGATGGCTAACAATAGAGGTATAAGTATTCTTGAAATCACTTGCTAAATGTTGTTTGTTACGCCCTTGTTGCACTTATTGCACAAACTTTTTAATCATGTATAGCGGCACACCGCGTCGCTTTGCGTAGTCGGCTAGCTGGTCTTCGCCTATCTTTCCCAGGTCGAAGTACTTCGATTGAGGATGCGCGAACATCAAACCCGACACGCTAGCATGGGGTTGCATCATGCCTGTGGGCGTGAGATGTATGCCAATAGAGCCCATGTTGATAAGCTCGTTGAGCAGGAAATTGACACTAGTATCGGGCAACGAGGGGTAGCCAATGGCCGGACGAATGCCCTGATAAGGCTCTTTAAGCAACTCTTGCGGCTCGAAATGTTCATCAGGAGCATAGCCCCAATAGTGCTTTCTCACTTCTTCGTGCATGCGTTCGGCTGTTGCCTCGGCTAGTCTTTCGCCCAAAACCTTGGCCATCATCTGCTTGTAGTCGTCGTTTTTGTAGTCGTATTCGATGCCCGCATCCACCGTAGTGGCGAACGCTCCCACCTTATCTTTAATGCCACTTGATAGCGGACGCACAAAGTCTGCAAGGCAAAGATTAGGTGCGCCCGTACTCTTGGGTTTCTGTTGGCGTAGCAGCGGCAGGCGTTTGTCGCCCAAAAGAAGGTCGTCGCCGTCGCTGTTGGCATCGAAAAGTTCGAACACGGCATGCGTACTGTAACGCGTTTCCATTGCGTCGAGCATCTCTTCGGCGTCTTTTCGCAACTTCTCTTTCTCGTCGGTTGGCTTTCCACTCATGCCCCACGTGTGGAAAAAGTACAGCCAACTGATGTAGGGACGTATGTCGTTGACTTTATATTTTAGTATCATTCTGTTGTTTTGAGGAGTTCATCTTGAGGAGTTAAGGAGTTCTTTTTGAGGAGTTAAGGAGTTAAGGAGTTATGGAGTTAAGCCAAATGCTTTTAAACTTTGAGGAGTTAAGGAGTGAAGCCAAATGTTTAGGTGGTGTTAGGCTAATAGGATAATTCTGACCAGTCTGACCAGTCTGACCAGTCTGACTTGTCCGAAAGCTAGAAAGAACTAGAAACCTAGAAACCGCTAGACACCTTTAAAGGGCGTTAGCCATTTTTTCACCTTTTCACCTTTTCACCTTTCCCATCTTTTCACCTTTTCAACCTTCACCTTTTCACTCTTTCAATGGCAAAATGCCACCTCTTCACCACGATATTGTGCATCGAACGTGCCGTCTTCATCGAACAATAAGTGTCCGTTGCAGATGGTTTGCACCACTCGCCAACGGAACTTCTCGCCCTCCATCGGACTCCATTTGCACTTACTTTGTACACAATCCTTCGTCACTGTCCACGGTTCGCCACGGCGTACGATGGTTAAGTCGGCCTTATAGCCGGGCTTAATAAAGCCTCGTTTGCTAACAGCGAACAAGCGTGCAGGCGCATGGCACATCAGTTCAACCACCCTTTCTATCGTAAGCACGCCCTTTTCGCAAAGTTCGAGCATGGCAGGCAGCGAGAATTGCACCATCGGCATACCCGAAGCAGCCTTCGCACAGCCGCCAATCTTATCCGAAACGAGGTGCGGGGCGTGGTCGGTTGCAACCACCGAGATACGCCCATCGGTCAAAGCCGCACGCAAAGCATCGCGGTCGGCACTTGTCTTTACTGCAGGGTTACATTTAATCTGTGTGCCACGAGTGCGATAATCGGCATCGCAGAACCACAAATGAGCAATGACCACCTCGGCCGTGATACGCGGATTGTGGCCGAAGAGCGACAGTTCGCGTGCCGTTGTGAGGTGTGCCACATGCAGTTGCGCCCCGTATTTGGTAGCCAACTCCACGGCTAAGGCCGACGAATGGTAGCAAGCCTCGGCACTCCTTATCGCAGGATGATGCTCCACGGCTGGGTCGTCGCCATACAATTGCTTGGCCTCGGCCATATTTTGGTTGATGAGTTGCGTATCTTCGCAATGCGTCATGATGGGCAAAGGCGCGTTTTTAAAGATGTTTTCAAGCGTTTCGAGCCTGTCGACAAGCATGTTTCCCGTGCTGGCACCCATAAAAAGCTTAATGCCCGGCACGCGTTTGGTGTCTAAACGCTCAAATAGATGAGCGTTTTGGTTGGTGGCTCCAAAGAAGAAACTGTAATTAACGTGGCTCTTGCCCTGCGCAAGTTCCAGTTTTTGGTTCAGTGCATCGAGCGTTGTGGTTTGCGGAAGGGTGTTAGGCATCTCGAAAAACGTGGTCACACCACCGTATGCGGCAGCGCGACTCTCGCTTTCGAGGTCGGCTTTGGCCGTTAAGCCTGGTTCGCGAAAATGCACATGGTCGTCTATCACGCCGGGCATTACCACACAATCCTCGGCATTCAGCCGCAAGTCGAAGTGTCCTTCGGGCACGGCATCGCCCTCGGTCACGCTCGCTATCAGGTCGTTTTCAAGGGTTAGGCAGCCTTTAAAGCTGCGCCCCTCGTTCACAATTGTTGCGCCGTAAATAAGCGTTTTCATTCTTTTGTGGGCTGGGCCAAGTCGTTTGGCGTGGGTGCAGGCGCGGCTTGCGGCGTGGGTGCAGGCGCAGGCATGGACACGTCTTTCATTCCGTTCATTATCTGTTGGTTTTCTTGCGCCTTGGCGTAGTAGTCTTTCACATAAGCGTCGTTTTTAAACTTATCCGTGGCTTTGCTCATGATGTCTTCAATCCAGGGCGTTAGTTCGGGGTAGTCGTAACCGATGGTAACCATGAAAAACACGCCCGGACCTAACACGTTGTCGAAGTTTTCGCACACGAACGACGTGATAAGCTTGTCTTCAAGCCCCGACAAACGTTCGGCCTCGCTGTTCAAACGGGCGTTCACCACGTCCATATTGCTGCCGTTCATAATGGCTTGGTCGTGCTTATGCACCAACTCTTGTTCTTGGTTTTTCAGTTGGTTGTACTTATTAAAGAACTTAAACAGCTTGTCGTTGAGTGGGGTTCCCGACACGTTTTGCTGTGCATCGTCTAGTTTTACGATGATGTTGCCGCTTTCAAGCACCAAGGGCAGCACACTTTCTTCGTCCATAAAGATGTTGGCGATGCGTACAGAGTCTAACGAGCCAGAGAAACCGAACTTGCCGTGCACCACATCGCACGAGTCTAACTTTTTAAATTCGTTGTCTTTCAGTACTTTCAGGTATAACTTTCGGCCATCGAGGGTAGATATGTTAGAAGTACCTTCGATATTGTAGCTGCTACCACACGAGGTGAGCAACGCCAACGCGAACAATGTATATAGAACTTTATTCATAAGTTGATTGTTTCTGTCTTGTCACACAAAGATAATACGCTTTTGCGGGCTATCGAATTATTTTCATGCTATTTAATCCAAACAAACCGCCTTTTAAGTATTTTTTAAGAAAAGTGTTAGTTGTTGAAAGCCTGCACACCGCAGGCACGTATATATATAAGGATAGCCGCATGTCAGGGCCTATTGCCTTTTGTCTTTCTTCATTTCGTGGTCTATGCGGTGCATGGTGTATATTTCCAAAAGGGCTGCAATGAGCAAAAGCACCACCCACTTGTTGTACAAATAGTCTACATAAGCGATGGAACTGTCGAAAAGTGGGCGGAAAAACATGTAGGCCGTGTCTACCATCAGTATGCCGGCGAGCATAAAGAAGATGTTGGCCACAGCTTGAATACGTTTCAAACGGCGCACCACAAAGTCGGTTCCTTCGTAAGTTTGCATGGATTGCATGAGGCAAAACAGCGTTGCTCCCACGAGGTAGAGCCAACATACCGCCCGCTGTTGCCACATAAATGCAAAGCATCCCGCACCAATCACCATCAGCGCACCACCAACGGCGTAGAGGATGGATTGCAGTTTATTCAGTTGTTTCATCTTGTTGTTGTGTAGGTTTCTCGTCATCGCTCAGCACATAGATGTCTTCATCGTCGGCTTTCATAAAGTAGCGCTCACGCGCAATCTTCTCAATGGCCTTGGGGTCGCGTTTTAGTTGGCGAAGCCGTTCCGTGTCGGTGCTGTGGCGTTCGTTATATTCTTTTATTTGTTTTTTTAAGTCGCTTACCTGAATTTCGTACTCCAAACGGTGCATAAAGCTGTTATCGTCGAGAAAACCGACGATAAGCACACCCACCACCACTACGATAAGGTAGCGATAATGGTTAAGCATTCTGCCCACTTCATTCCATTTGCTGTTCATTGGAGGCTTATTATCCGCTGCAAACTTACAACTTTTTTTTCAATCGCCATACACAACAGGCACACTTATTATGTAAATATTGCAAAAGAAAGTGCGTTTTAAGCCAAAGCACACGCAACATCTACGCTCTACGACTTTTTAAAACATGCCTGTTGATGGGCAAGCGATGCTGCACCATCAAAGCACAAAAAAGAGAGAAACAATAAAAAAGCGTGAACCAAAAGAAAAGCCAAAAATAATGCGTAACTTTGCAAAACGGGGTAAAAACAACACACCCATACGGCGAGGGACATGCCTCCCAACGCCAAACCAAATACATAAAACGGAACACAATACAGCATTTATGGGAGAATATATCGTATCGGCGCGCAAATACCGACCCGTGTCTTTCGACTCGGTGGTGGGGCAATCTGCCCTTACCACCACGCTGAAAAACGCGGTTAAAAGCGGAAAGTTGGCGCATGCATACCTCTTTTGCGGTCCACGAGGGGTGGGTAAAACCACTTGCGCGCGCATTTTTGCCAAGGCCATTAACTGCCTTACGCCCACCGAAATGGGCGAGGCGTGCAACCATTGCGAAAGCTGCCAGGCCTTTAACGACCAGCGTTCGTACAACATCTTCGAACTAGACGCGGCCAGCAACAACTCGGTTGAGAACATTAAGACGCTGATGGACCAAACACGCATCCCTCCGCAGGTGGGAAAATATAAGGTTTTCATCATCGACGAGGTGCACATGCTTTCTACTGCGGCCTTTAATGCCTTCCTTAAAACACTGGAAGAGCCGCCCGCACACGTCATTTTCATCTTGGCCACAACCGAGAAACACAAGATTTTGCCCACCATCCTGTCGCGTTGCCAAATCTACGACTTTGAACGGATGACTGTCCCTGGCATCATCGACCACCTTAAACGCGTGGCCGAGAACGAAGGAATTGCCTACGAAGAGGAGGCTTTGGCCGTAATTGCCGAGAAAGCCGACGGCGGAATGCGCGATGCGCTTTCCATCTTCGACCAAGCAGCGAGCTTTGCACAAGGCAACCTTACATACGACAGCGTGATTGCCGACCTTAACGTGCTGGATAGCGACAACTATTTCAGCATTATCGACTTGGCCGTGCAAAACAAGGTGAGCGACATCATGGTATTGGTGAACGACATCATTGCCAAAGGTTTTGATGCGGGAAACCTTGTTAACGGATTGGCCACGCATGTGCGCAATGTGCTGATGGCGAAAGACGAAAGCACCCTGCCGCTGCTGGAAGTTAGCGCACGCCAACGCGAACGCTTTAAGGAACAGGCGCAAAAATGCCCCACAAAGTTTCTTTATAAGGCCTTGCAGGTTATGAACCAATGCGACATTCACTACCGCGCAAGCAGCAACAAACGCCTATTGGCCGAGCTTACGCTGATACAAGTGGCGCAAATAACGCAGCCCGAAGACGAACCTGCCGCGGGGCGTAGCCCCAAGAGATTGAAATCCCTGTTCAGAAAACTTGCCACTCCCCAACCTAAACCGGCTCAACAGGTGGTCGGTGGGGACAAACCATTGGTGCGCACAACCGTGGCAACGCGCACCGCAACGGCATTGGCCAACACCAACGAGGCGAAAACAACGCCCTATCCCACACAGCCTGCCGTTGAAACGCCTAAGGCGAACGAGCCTGAAACAACTAAGCAACGAACGGCCATGCCCATCGGAAAGCTTAAATTGGGCAAGGTGGGCACGTCGTTTGCCGACCTTAAACGGGGTCCCGAAAAGGTTGGACAAGCTAAAGAAGACGAAATAACGAATAAAGAGGAGAACCATGTGTTCTCGCAAGAAGAGCTTGAACTGCAATGGATGGCGCTTTGTAACCGCATGCCGCAAGCCATGATTGCCATTGCAACGAGAATGAAGAACATGTCGCCGCGCATCACCCAATTTCCCAACATAGAAGTGTTGGCCGATAACGAGATTGTGTTGGAAGAGGTTAACAACATTAAGAAACGTATTGAGGGCGGACTGGCCAAGTATTTGCACAATGGGCAACTGCAACTTCACATCCGACTGGCCAAGGTTGAGGAGATGAAACGCATCCTTTCTAAAAAGGAAATATACGAAAACATGCTTAAAGCCAATCCCGCAATCGACAATCTGCGCAATGCGTTGGGATTGGAATTGGCCTAGGCGGTGGCCATCGGCATCGCAAACGCGCCTTAACCAAACCTCCTTCTTGCTGAAATCGGCGTAACTTTTAATCTTTCCTAAATTGAGAGGGGGCTTATCATCTTTGTGCAGTATAACCAAGATAAGCACCCTTATTCATATACAAAGTACTGCACAAAGATACGATATAATCTAAAACCCCGCCCCCTTTGTCTGTGGCAAAAAGTGATTATGTATCAAACGGCGACCGGACGGAAAACTTTCAATACCTTTCTCTACAAGTTGAAAACTAGCTGCCAATGGCGTGTTACTTCCGCTTTTCCATGATTCAGTTTCCGTTGATGTGAGCAGCATGCCCTGCAACCGCTCGCACTAGCGGTCGTAAGCGTACGTGCTGTCTGTGGCCGTTGCCCACGTGCGTGCATGCAACACAACCCATTCTGTCCTGTTTTCAGTATAAAATTTAACACAAAAAGTGCCCTTTTTCTCCACCAATCGCCAACCTTGCCGCAAAAAATCGATTCTCGCGAAGGTTGGTTTTG
>ERZ772960.231-NODE-231-length-54054-cov-4.945555_pt1 | contig 54054 bp, 42 predicted proteins | sample MGYA00580678_ERZ772960 | MGnify/ENA primary metagenome ERZ772960 (study PRJEB29015, sample SAMEA2737930) | human oral metagenome | biome: human oral; feature: human-associated habitat; material: dental | place: China | collected 2059 ...
AAATGCAGTGCGTTTTGGTGCTAAACGCAAGGTAAAATGGTGCAAAATGCAGTGCAAAATGCAGCTAAACGCAAGACAAAAGGCATAAATATGCACTGCAATGGTATAAACAAGACCCCTTAGAACCATGAAACACACGGTTAAAATGGGCAAAATAGTGGTGAAAAAGTAGGGTTTTAGGGGCAAAAAGTGGGTAATTGGGTATAATAAATAATGAGTAGGCAACCAATCTAGAAAGGCTAAATGGTACAAAATGCAGGTCTTTTTCTTTAAACTGAACATATTGGAAGGCACGAAAGACTAGGAATAGTAGCGATTTTACTACTTTTTGACCCATATTTTCGCTAGAACGGAGCGAAAATTAGAGCAGCAATGTAAAAGAAAAGATAAGAATTTAAGCTTTTGAGTTGATGAGTTTTTGAGTTGATGAGTTTTTGAGTTGATGAGCTTTGGAGTTGGGGAGCTTTTGAGTTAATGAGTTCTTGAGTTGATAAGTTCTTGAGTTGATAAGTTCTTGAGTTGATAAGTTCTTGAGTTGATGAGCTTTGGAGTTGATGAGCTTTGGAGTTGATAAGCCTTGGAGTTGGGGAGCTTTTGAATTGATGATGTCTTGAATTAATAGGCTTTGGAGTTGGGGAATTTGTGAATTTGTGAGTTGATGTCTTCGGGAGTTGTTAGGCTTTTGTTAGTTTATAGGCCAGAGAGTTTTGGCTTGTCCTGCACTCCCCTCAATTTATAGGATATTAAAAGTCAAGACGACCTCTTCTAAAAAAAATAGGCAGGAAGAAACTCCTGCCTAATATAAAAAAGGGTCGTACCGATGATGTGATGAAAACTCTGAGCTATACATGATTTGAGAGTTCCCCGCCTTTGTAATCCACCGGCTTTACAGCTAACCCGAAGGTCGTGGCCCGCCATTAGCAAAAGAATTCTTCTCGGTTTTCGATTTTATTTTGAAGAGTACCCCAATCAAATCGATACAACCCCCATATCTGTCTCTTTTTGCTGTGCAAAGGTAAGCGTTTTCAGCGATATTACCAAATAATAGCAAGCCTATTTACAACCTCAAACATATCCAGGGCAGGGCTCTGTACATAACCGCTCCCATGTGGGGCATCGAAACCATGTTGCTGTGTTCTTGTCGTTACAACAAATGCCCCGCAGCCCTCTTACCCAATGTAGATCACGCTTTACAGATCCGCCCTGAATTTATTACTGGGCTTTCCATATCCGAAAACCTGCATCACGTCCATTACCTGTTATACATATAAAGTTGTAAGAGAAGTTAAGACTATAACTAATTTGGCTGTTGAAAGGGTAAGGGGTGCTCGTCCAGTAATAACCGGTTGATGGAATGGAATTGAACACCCCCTCATAGTAATGTCCCGAAGCGGGCAGAAAAAAGTAATCGTCAACATTGGCTGGCTTACCCTGCGCGACACTCCAGTTGCAATATTGGGCAATCTCGGTACTTCTCGTATAATCCGTGGTTTTATCTGGGGCATGCGTCTTAGAAAATCCTGGTATTTTGCTGCTTTTCCTAAGCCACATCCCACCCGTATATACTTCTCCCATGAGGAACCACGGCGTTGTGTTGTCCCAGTGGGGGTCTCCATACTTTACATACCAGTATATTTCGTTTACATTCGGACACCTTTTGAAATGGTCGAACATAGGCAACACCGCAGGCGCAGTTCCCGAATAGTCCGTGTATCCCTTAATATTATTGTACCAACGCAAGTGATCCCAAGACCTAGGATAGCTACCATCACTATAATTAGGGCGAGATGGTTGAAACTTTTTATGCCCCATCCAGTAGTCGTTGCCTGCATCCCACATATAATAGTTGTCGTCCATCAATGGAAGGTCTTGCGAAATCCTCTTGTTTTTACCCTTTGTGAACGTAACCTTACCTGGGTATTTCTTCGTGAGCGTAGCGAACTTCTCTCGGAAAATGTCGTATACGGAATATTCAACAGTAAAGTTTGTGTACTCGCCGGGTGCTACAACCATCGTCACCGTGGTGTCTGCAACGGGGTGTGAATATGGAATTAAGAAGAAATTAAAAGGCATGTTGATGCTCTTGTTTGCACTAGTGGGAACCGGGCGCGAGCCTAAGTCCAAGCCATAATCGGTGAAATTGAATGTTCCACAGATAGCCTGGTCGGCCTTTACTTTTACACCCCTTAGGCAAACGGAAGGCGTTGGCCCATATCTGTTGTATGGAACGAACGTGGCATACGATGCCTCGTGGGTGAGCGTGAACAAATATTTCTTACCTTGCCTGTGGGCTACGGCTATGCCGCAATCTCCATCCTTGCCGATGTGCTGTGCGTCGTTGGGCGACTCTTGCATTTGCGTTGCGGCTATTACGACCTTGTTTGGAGATCCGTTTTTGCCCGTGTAGCGAACCCTATAAAAAGCCTTGGTGTAATTTCCCGGTAAAGAAAAACTTGCGGTTTCTTTCCTAGGGCTTCCATTGATGTTGTCTTTAACGCTCTGGTTAAGTTTTGTGCCATCATTAACAAATATCTTGTCGCCTGCCGACCAATAAAAAAGTAAACCGCGCCCATGCTTGCCGTGGTCGTAGTAGCTGCCAGTGGTTCGCGTTGTACTGTCCACTTCGTTAAAAATGGTGAGTATTTCTGTCTCTCTTGGCTGTTGTGAGGCACTGTCCATAGTTAGGTCTTCATTGTTGCAACCCATTAGCAACAATCCTATTGTTAAAAGTAAAGTAAACGTTTTCATCGACTTAAATGATTTCGGTTGTGTTTTATAACTGCTAAACGCCACCTTAATGGTAGCCATCGTTCACAAAGATGTCTGGCTCCTCATCGAAAAGCCCTTGTTTTGCGTCCAAATCTTGGTTGTCGTCTCCGGCTTCCTTATGTCCGTTTTTGTTGTTGAATGAGGTCTCATTCATTAAGTTTTCAAAGTCTGTAGCAATCACCCAGCTACGGGGTGCCGTGTATTGGCATTTTGTTTCTCCTTTCTTTTTCATGGCATTGCTGTTTTTAATGGGGAGCGATTTTGCCTGTGTCCCTTGTGTTATAGGCTTGGGCAAACGGCTGACGAGATGGGAATGTGGTTCCTCACAATTGGTGTAGGAAGGCAGGTTGGTTATCCATCGCACGATGTAGTTGGGATGTGTCCTACTAGAAACCCCTTATTAAAATGCGTTCACCCTCGCTTTTAACCTAGGAGTTATGGTTGACGTTCACATTGTGCTTGCCCGATAATGGGCAAACGCAAACATGTGGGCGTGGCGCAAACTTATCCGCAGCGAGTGCATTCCGCTTAGGCCCTATCGTTAAATTTATGAGTATATGTGTTAAGTTTATATTCTGCATAGGGCAAAGATAGTCAATAATCCTAAATTAAACAAATGTTTTAGTAAAATTATATTACATCACATTAACCTATCATAAATATCTGGAAAAAGGCGATAATAAATAAGTGAAACTGAAAAACAACACGATAAAGTTATGTTGAATTTCAGCTTTCGGAGCATGAAGCCGTCTTGACTTTCAAGGTTTCTGTAAATGGAGAGGGGTTGTTATCTTTGTGCAGTAAGCTGAAAATGCAATTCATCCTAGCACGGGTTACTTAAATTCGAACCCAAAACCTAAGCGCATCATTATATAATTACGTATGCAAGGGCGGGTAGGCAATTTGTCTCTTAGCGCGTTTCCTCTTCAAAAAGGCGGTCGAACCATTGGCGCAATAATACTTTGTTGGGCAAGATATTTCGTATATCGTTAAGGTATTGTTCGTTTATCGAACCTGGTATCCACAACTTGATGTAGCCCGAAGTAGAATATTTTTCGTTGAGATGTCGCTCAAAGCGTTCCCATTGCGCCTCCCTACTCAACTCAGGATACTGAGTTAGTCCGTATTGCACCGTGCGCCTGAACACCATTTCAGGCTCCAGATCCCTATCTGCCTCGGCAGTTATCTTGCCATACACACTTCGTGGCGAACGCGAACTAGACGCCCGATGGTCTTCAACGGCCTCTTTCAACGTTACGATTTGCTCCTTAGTAAACCATTTTCGCAAGCGTTGGTCGGCCATTAGTATCTTTCCGCTAGTGATATGGTGTATGGCTCTTGGCCCTTCAAGGCCTAAATCGTGATAGGCAGCAGCCACGTAAGCCATGTTAACATCGGCCCCAATCTTCTCGGCCAACACCAAAGCACGCTTAATTACGCGCATAACATGTGCCATGTTGTGGGCACGGTCGAACTGATTGTAACGTGGAAGTATGTTTCGTTCTACAAACTCCATCAAATCTAGTTGTACAGACGATACTGCCATGAGGGTTTCTTGTTTTAAGTGATAAACGTAAAAAGGAGGAAACGCTTATTTCGATCCTCCTTTTTACATAGGCATCTTTCCTAAGCAGTCGTTATGTGCGCTCTGCTTTGAAATGCAGCCTCTGTTTATGTTTTCTTCCTGTTGCCAGACAAGTTTACGGGGTAACGTTGTTGGCTTTTAAGCCATTTCTTTTTCCGTTCCTCGTACGCTTGGTTCTTATTTTCAATATAATTGTCGGCCATTGTTAACACCTTTGCATTATTGAACCTTGGTGTAAATCACGCTAAGCTTTATGGGGCTACCCGCTGTATCGGTGCCTTTAAGCAGCTTGGTGCTGGTTAACGACATGTTGTGTACAATCTTCGTGATTACAGTTTCCTTGCCGCCCGACTGGTTTTGACGTGTAACAGTGGTTACGGTTACAGGCACAATCATCAGTTTGTTCCAATTGGGTTTGGTGCGATCGGCCTTTTTCATCACGTTCACCACGTTGGCAATATTGTCAAACGTGTAAGTGTTTGCCGCAAGCGACCCCAAGAACGATGTTTTGTTGTCCATCAAAATGTCTTGCTTAAAGAAACTATCCACACTGTCTACGGGCAACAGCAGTACGTTGTTGGCGGCATCAAGCGCGTTCTTGCTCTTAGTGGAGTTGTTGGCGCGAGGCACCGTTAACTTCACTTGGTTGATGTTCTCGCCTTCGTGTCCTTGCGTCAGCTGCTCCACGGGGATGGTAAGCTGCGTGAAAAAGCCTGCCGGCGTTTTCAAATAGGTGTGCTTGCTGTCGCCAAGCAAGGTGGCGTTGTCTACCGAATTGGTTATCTTGGTGTATTGCAAAACTTCTTCCGTCCCAGCAAACGACACCCAAGTGGTCGAATCCTTGCCTTTGATCCTAGAACGATAGAACACGTTGAGCAAGCAGCCCTCAACATGCGCCATTGCACCTAATCCACCTTTATATTTGAAGTAGAAACCAGGAAGTACTTTGTTGAGGAAGGTGTATGTATTTTTGAAGTATTCGGGGTGCTTGTCGTAGGTCTGCAACAAGTACGTACCGAAGTTCTTATAAGTCGTTCCGTCTTTGGCAACATATTGCTCGTTCATGCGGATAAGGATGCCTTTTGTTTTGCCAGCAGCCGAAGTAAGGTTGAAACTTACATCTTTGTTGATGGCATTTGAAGTGCGCAGGTAGCCGCCAGATTCGACATCAAAGTTGGTATAAAAGGTTCTTTTCTCCAACATGGGTTTCTCCATCTCGCGCATGTTGAGCGTCATCACCACGGTAGAGTCGCCATACGACTTGTCAAAAGGCAAGAACAATTCGCACGAGTCGGCATAAATGTCGTTGCCTTGCTTGCTTACGATGCTGTCTTTAACAGGCAAACCAAGGTTGGCCAAGCTGTGCAACTGAATCATTGCGTCGCCAGTAATGTACGAACCCGTTTCTGGGTCGCGCACTTTTCCAAGGTAAGCGATGGTGTTTTTAGACAACAGCGAGTCTACAACCACAGAGTTACTGGCTACCGGAAACGAGTCGGTGGCCACAACAAAGCTGCCTTCCTTGATGAGTGAGCCGCCCAAGGTGTCGGTGTTATCGTCGCAACCTACAATGGCTAGAGCCATGCAGGCGATAGGTATAATTGCTTTTAGATTCATGTTCGTTCAGTGTATTGAATGGGGAGGGGCTTGTATTTATTTTTGGGGATATACCACCTCGTAGAACTTTTTATAAGGTTCGGTAAAGTCACTGCCTGGATACTTCAACACGGGAACTCCCTTCTTGTCTGCATAATCAAGTAGTTCTTGTTTTATTCCCTCACTGCCTTCAATCACGCCGTTGCTAAAAGCAATGGCCAGCTTTTCCAGTTCAATGTAATCGAACTCGGTGTTGAACTCGGACAGTGTGGCTGCCTTTATCGACTTATACTCCAAAGTCTTCTTGAAATGGTGTCCAAGCATCCCTTCCAAGCCGTGGTTAAAGAGCGTTGTTACCACCTTTGTGTTGGCGAAAGCGGGTTCGTCTTTGAATGCTTTCTTGATAAGCACGGGGATGTAGGCGGCCATCCAGCCTTGGCAATGAATGATGTCGGGGTTCCAACGCAGTTTCTTAACCGTCTCCAACACTCCTCGTGCGAAGAAGATGGCGCGCTGTCCGTTATCAGAATAGGGCATCCCACTTTCGTCGAGAGCCATTTGGCGTTTCATGAAATAGTCGTCGTTGTCAATGAAATACACCTGAATTCTTGTCGAAGGAATAGACGCCACCTTGATAATCAGCGGGTGATCTGTTTCGTCGATGATGAGATTGACACCCGATAGGCGTATCACCTCGTGCAATTGTCCGCGTCGTTCGTTGATGTTTCCCCACTTAGGCATGAACGTACGTATCTCGTACCCGGCTTCTTGGATGTTAAGCGGCACATTGTAGCCCATTAGAGACATTTCCGTTTCGGGAACATACGGGGTTATCTCTTGATTAATGAATAAGATTTTTTTTGACATACTTGACTTTGTTTTGCTGGGACAACTGGCATCCCACTTCTTAAAACCGACTACAAAGGTACAAAAAAACATTGAGAAACAGGGCGCAACGCTTGCTATTTGAAGTTCGGGCCATTGCTTTTTGGTATATTTTTAATGATATTCTTTCTTATTTAAGAAAAAAGCAGTTATTTTGCATGCGCTTAGAAGATACATAGCAATGAAAGTTTTTACAAAGATTGTAGACCTGCAAGATGCATTATCTTGCCATAGGAAACAACATTCCGCCATCGGTTTCGTACCAACGATGGGCGCTTTGCATGCTGGACACGCCTCGTTGGTGGAGCGTTCGGTGAAAGATAACGACGTTACGGTTGTTAGCATATTCCTAAACCCCACACAGTTTAACGACAAAAGCGACTTTGAACATTATCCACAAACATTGGAGGCCGACTGTAAACTGCTCGAAAAGGTGGGTGCAGACTATGTGTTCGCCCCATCGGTGGGCGAGATTTACCCTACTCCTGACACGCGCGTGTTTGATTTTCCACCCGTAACAACGGTGATGGAAGGTGCTAAACGCCCTGGACACTTCAATGGAGTATGCCAAGTGGTGAGCCGTTTGTTCGACATCGTGCAGCCCGACAAGGCTTATTTCGGTGAGAAAGACTGGCAACAGATTGCCGTAGTGAAACGTTTGGTGGAGTTTATGGGCAGCAACGTGGAGATTGTGGAGTGCCCCATCGTAAGAGAAGATAGCGGATTGGCGATGAGTTCGAGGAACGAAAGGCTTACACCCAATGAGCGAAAGCTGGCCGCCAACATATACAAAACTTTAAAGGAAAGCCTTGAAAGGGCTGGAACACTTACGCTTGAAGAAACACGCAAGTGGGTTATTAATGAGATTAACGCGCACGAGGGATTGGAAGTTGAATACTTCTCTATCGTTGACGGATTGACATTAGCCGACCTCGACAATTGGAATGCCAGCCCGTACGTGGTTGGTTGCATCACCGTTTATTGTGGCGAAACACCCATTCGCCTCATCGACCACATTAAATATAAAGGATAAAAGAGTATGCTTATCGAAGTGTTGAAATCTAAACTGCACTGTGTGACGGTTACCGAGGCCAACATCAATTATATGGGCAGCATCACCATTGACGAGGATTTGCTGGATGCGGCTAATATGATTGCGGGCGAAAAGGTGCAGATTGTAGACAACAATAATGGTGAAAGGTTTGAAACCTACATCATTAAGGGCCAACGCGGCAGTGGCGAAATATGCCTTAACGGCGCAGCGGCCCGCAAAGTGTTGGTGGGCGACACGGTTATCATCATGTCTTATGCCCTCATGGACTTTGAAGAGGCCAAGCAATTTAAGCCCACCGTGGTGTTTCCCGAAAATAATAAGGTATCCAAATAGCAGATAACGGCGGCATGGGCCAATGCCCATCAACAAGAAAGCGGCCGCCTATTTCTGACTAAACAAAAAAGATGAGCTTGCAAATAAGGCTGTGTTCAGTCCTTTTGCAAGCTCATTTCTTATCTCCCTTTGCGTTTGATAGCGCGAAGGCAAGCGTTTGCCGTTTTTATTCCACCACTACAAGCGGAGTGTCTTCAAGCACGCTTTCGCCTTGCTTAACGCAAACAGCCGTAACTTTACCAGCCTTTTCAGCCTCGATGTTGTTGGCCATCTTCATCGCTTCAAGCACAACGAGCGTGTCGCCAGCAGCAACGGTGTCGCCTACGGCCACCTTAATCTCGGTAATTACGCCAGGCAGAGGTGCCTTAATGGCATTGGCCGTGTTGACATTGGCAGCCGGAGCAGCACTCTCTTCGGTAGCAGCCGATGCTGCAGGCGCGCCCAAAACCACCTTTTTCTTCTCAGGTTCGGCCTCCGGTTCCATCTCAACCTTGAAACTTTCGCCGTTAACCGTTACCTCTGCAACGTTCTCTTCGATGTCACCGATGGCCACTTTATACTCTTTTCCATCGATGGTATATTTGTATTCTTTCATACTTTCTTTATGGTTTTTGTGTCATTGAAAGGAATTTGGCATTCCAAAGGGTGTCTCGTTTCTTGATAGTAATGAAACCAGGCTCTTTGTCGTGCACGTTATTGCCCTTGAACTCGTGAAGTGCCAATGCGATGGCAGCATAGATGTTCTTGTCTTTCGTAGCCATAATTGATAATGATAAATAATTATTGCAACTTACCTATGCCTATTACATGGGCATGCAGCCATGTTTCTTGGCTGGCAGACTCTGACGTTTGGTTGCGAGTTGGGCTAAGCCGCGGCAAATGCGGAAACGCGTGTTGCGCGGTTCTATAACATCGTCAATATAGCCATACTGAGCTGCTTGGTAAGGATTTGCAAACATCTCTGTGTACTCTTCTTCCTTTTCAGCTAAGAACGCCTTAACGTCTTCGCCTGCGTCTTTTTTCTCCTTTGCCTCCTTAGCACAAAGAACGGCCACGGCACCAGATGCACCCATAACGGCGATTTCGGCCGTTGGCCATGCAAAGTTAAGGTCGGCGCGAAGTTGCTTGCAGCCCATAACGATGTGGCTACCACCATAGCTCTTACGCAAGTTGATTGTAATCTTGGGCACAGTGGCCTCTCCGTAGGCGTAAAGCAGCTGTGCTCCGTGCAAGATAACAGCGTTGTACTCCTGTCCTGTGCCGGGAAGAAAACCAGGAACGTCTACCAAACTAACGATAGGAATGTTGAAAGCGTCGCAATATCTCACGAAACGAGCACCCTTTCTAGATGCGTTTACGTCTAGCACACCTGCGTAAGCTGAGGGCTGGTTGGCCACAATACCCACGCTTTGGCCATTGAAACGTGCGAAACCGGTGATGATGTTCTTGGCAAACTTAGGCTGAACCTCAAAGAATTCGCCGTTGTCGGTGATGGCCGTAATCACCTTATACATATCGTAAGCCTTGTTGGGGTCGTCTGGAAGAATGTCGTTCAGGCTGTCATCCATGCGGTTGATGGGGTCGTCGCAAGCCACACGTGGAGCTTCCTCGGTGTTGTTCGAGGGAATATAGCTTAGCAACTTCTTTATCATGTCCATAGCCTCTTCTTCGGTTTTGGCCGTGAAGTGGGTTACACCACTCTTCGTTGCGTGTACCGATGCGCCGCCAAGGTTCTCCGAGTCCACGTCTTCGCCCGTTACCGACTTAACCACTTTGGGGCCAGTAAGGAACATATACGATGTGTTTTCCATCATCAGCGTGAAGTCGGTAAGTGCTGGCGAGTAAACTGCGCCGCCTGCACACGGACCAAAGATGCCAGATATTTGGGGTATTACGCCACTCGCGAGAATGTTACGCTCGAATATTTCGCCATAGCCAGCAAGTGCGTTGATACCTTCTTGTATGCGTGCGCCTCCTGAGTCGTTCATGCAAATAACGGGTGCGCCCATCGTCATGGCCATGTCCATTATCTTACATATCTTCTGCGACATCGTTTCCGATAGCGAACCACCGTTCACCGTGAAGTCTTGCGCATACACATACACGAGCCTTCCATCAACAGTTGCCGAGCCAGCAACCACGCCGTCGCCAAGGTATTGTTTCTTTTCCATACCGAAGTTGTGGCAACGGTGCAACTTAAACATGTCGTATTCTTCGAAGCTACCTTCGTCTACAAGCATGTCTATGCGCTCGCGAGCTGTGTATTTGCCACGTGCGTGTTGTTTTTCGATAGCTTTTTCGCCACCACCAAGACGGGCTTGTTCGCGCTTTGCGATAAGCTCCTTGATTTTTTCTATTTGTTTGCTCATAAGTTATTTAATTGTTTCCTTATTCTCAAAATATCTGCAAAGTTAGACAAAAGGAACGTAATAATCTAATTTTATGTCCCTTTTGTTGTCCTTTACATGTTTTACTGGGTATATTTTTCTGCTTGTCGGACAAGCATTAGCGGTTTTCTGATACCTCGTTAGAACTCAAAAAGCGCACGCACATTTATCAATCTACCAGTAAGATAGTTGGGCACGGCATACTGCTGGTTGGTTACATCGGTAATCCAAAAGTAGCTGTTTACGTTGTTTATGCCAAAGAGGTTTAGGCAATCCACGCCCAACCAAATGTTCTTAAACGGCGATTTCTTTTCTCTTTGCTCATTATTTAGCAGTCGATAACTCATACCGATGTCGGCGCGCTTATAGGCCGGTGCCCTAAACGAGTGGCTTTCCAGTTGCCTATGCGGCGCAGAGAATGGCAGCCCATCAGCAAAGGCCAACTTTAACGACATCTTCCAACGGTCGGTTCCGGGAAAATAGTCGGTAAAAAACATGTTTATCGAGTAGCGTTGATCGGTTGAAAGTGGCAACGATTTTCCGTTGAGTGTCATGCGCGTATCCATCAACGAGAGACTAATCCACGAGTCGGTGCCTGGTACAAACTCGCCATAGAGTTTTAAGTCGATACCTGCCGCATGTCCGTTGCTCAGGTTGTCGCCATAATAAACCACCTTCACATTGTTCACGCTGTAAGGAACAAGGTTGCCCAATGCCTTATAATACAATTCGCCCGTAAGCTTAAAGGGACGCCCAGAGACGTTAAACCGATAGTCCATACCTGCAATGAGATGCAGCGAACGCTGGCTCTTTATCTTTTTATTGAGGGTTACGTGCGTCTCGTGGTTCACGGTCGATGTGTCGCGCAGTTCCTTAAAGAATGGGGCTTGATAATAAAGGCCTGCTGCAAAACGCAATGTAAGATTGGAGTTGAAGGCTGGAACGATGCCCAAAGACACGCGCGGACTAACGATTGTTTCCTTATTAAAGTCCCAATGGCTCATTCTGATGCCGTAGTTAAGGGTGTAACGTGTGTTCTCGTTTTTACCACCAAACCGATAAGTGTCTTGAACGTAGGCCTCTACCCTATTTGCATCGAGCTGGTTTCTAGCCCTAAGCGAATAGATAAGGTGTAAGTCGGTACCTGTATGTGGTATGCTATATCCGCTAGAATCGCGCATTTCGTACTCATGACTGCGTTCCTCAATATGTTCGCGCTTTAATGTTACGCCGCTTTCCACCTCATGCTGTTTCGACTTGCGGGCAAACACCAACTTTAAGCTTGTTACTCGTGCCTGCAAAAAGTTGCGTGCATGCTGAAAATAGGTTCCCACGCCAAGGTTTTCGCTCGTTTCGGTCTGCGTTAACCAATATTGTCCTTGTATGTCGTAGGTTTCTTTCTCTTTGGTTTGGAAGGCCGAGGCAACCAAAGCGAGCGATGTGGCATCGCCAAAGTTGCGCTTAACACTTAACGAACCGAAGTAAGTGCGAAACAAGTCTTTCTCTTGCCCATCAAAATAAACCTTGAACGAGCGCACGTTTTGCATCGTGCCGAACTTTGTTTCGCGGTCGGCCGGCGTAAAGTTAAATTGGTTGTTGGATATGTTGCCTATGAAATCTATCTGCCACCGCTTATTGGGAATATAGCTAAGATAGGTTTGATAGTCTAAGAAATTGGGGCTATACTCGCCCTTTGTTTCAAGCGAACCAAGCAGATATTTGGTTGTTTTGTATCTCACGGCATTGCTCCACGAAAACGTTTTGCTGCCCAATGCCACGTAAGCCGACCCTCCAAGCAGACTCAACGCCAAAGAACCCTCGAACCGTGTAGGACGTTTGTAGGTGATATCTAATGCCGACGACATCTTGTCGCCATACTTAGCGGCATAGCCTCCCGTAGAAAACCCAATTTTCTCTACCAAGTCGGGATTGATAACCGATAGTCCTTCTTGTTGTCCGCTGCGCACCAAGAAGGGTCGATACACCTCTACATTATTAATATATACGCTATTTTCGTCGAACGCTCCACCACGAACATTATATTGAGACGAAAGTTCGTTATGGGTAGACACACCCGCTTGTGCCTGTATCAGTTCTTCCACGGCATTCCCGCTAGCTGTTGGGGCAAGCTTGTTTGCATCCTTTTTCAGTTCTTGCGTTTGTCCCGTCTGGCGTCGCATCTCGGTAATGCTCACCTCGCCCAACGTGTTGTCGCCTTCGTGCAACACCACTTGCAGCGTCTGTTTGCCGCGTGGGTTTCTCAAAACGCGTGTTTTGGTTTTATAGCCAATCATGGAGAACTTCACCACCACCGAGTCGGCCGAGTGCAAAGTAAGGCTAAACTCGCCTTTCAAGGAGGTAAGCGCCACCTTGCCCTGGCTCAACACCGAGACAGTGGCCAGCTCAATGGGCGACATTTTCTCATCGGTGACACGCCCTTGCAGCGTAAACGTCTGGGCGTTCAGGCTCGTAGACAACAGCGACAACACTGTCGCACAAATCAATATAACGTAACGGTTCATCGCAAGTATAACGCGATGCGGCCATAAAAATTGCATACCATGAGGAGATTTGTTGCTATGGCAATGCCTGTTGAGGGATAACAGCCAACAAAATACCACTAACTTATGCCGTTTTAGTTCCAAAACATATCGAAGTTGCCCAGACTTTTAATGTTTCTAGGATTGAGAGGAATGTAGAGCAAACCAACTCTCTGGTTTATAATCACACGAATACATCAACTCATCAACTCATCAACTTACAAGCCCACAAACTCGTCAACTCACAAGCCCAACAACTCACAAACTTACCAACTCATCAACTCAAAAACTCATCAACTCAAAAACTCATCAACTCAAAAACTCATCAACTCAAAAGCTCATCAACTCAAAAGCTCATCAACTCAAAAGCTCATCAACTCAACAGCTCACCAACTCAACAGCTCACCAACTCACAAACTTGTCAATTCACAAGTTCACCAACTCACAAGCCCATCAACTCATCAACTCAAAGACTTAATTTTATTGTTTTTATTTTACAATACGGCTCTAATTTTCATTCCGTTCTAGCGAGAAAACTGGTTATAAAGTAGTAAAATTGCTACTATTTCTAACCTTTCACATCCTTGAAATTGTTTACTTTTAAGAAAACGACCTGCATTTTGCACCATTTAGCCTGTCTAGTTTGGTTGTCAGCTCGTAATTTACCCAGCCCATTCACACGCTTTTAGACCCTAAAACCCCACTTTTTAATGCCCATTTTGTCCTTTTTAGTCCTATTTTTAATGGCGAAAAAGGTTTTGTTTATACCGTTTACTGTGTATTTTTATGCTTTTCACCTTGCATTCAGCAGCATTTTGCACTACGTTTTGCAGCATTTCACCTTGCGTTTAGCACCAAAACGCACTGCATTTAGCACCAAAACGCAGTGCATTTAGCACCAAAACGCAGTGCATTTAGCACCAAAATACACTGCATTTAGCACCAAAACGCACCGCATTTAGCAGCAAACAGCCAAAATAAGGGTAAAAATGGCGTCCTATCCAAATAAATATTCATTTCGCTGCATTCACATACTAACCGCTTTTTGCATCAAAACCAACCTTCGCGAGAATCGATTTTTTGCAGCAAGGTGGGCGATTGGTGACCAGAAAGGGCACTCAGAATGTTAAAAAATACACCGAAAAGTTGACAGAACTTCAAGTTGACGAGCAATGGGTAATTGGGGTGACGTGATAACAAGCTGGCGAGTTGACGAGAGATTTAGTTGGTAAGCTAACGAGTTGGCCAAAGCGTTATGCCGTTAGTTTATGAGTTTATTCCTTTTTCAAGGCATAACCACGCTTTGCCACAGACGAAGGGGATAGAATTTCAGTTCTTATCGTATCTTAGTACGGTACTTCGTACAGAAAGAAGCGTGTTTATCTTGTTTTACAGCACAAAGATAATAAACTTCCTCGCATTGTATAGAAACATTAAAAGCCAAGACCACTTCGGTGTGAGTGTAAAAGTTCGAGATTTTTTGAGTTTATAAGTTTGTTAAGTTTTTAAGCTTAAGCAGTGTTCACAGTCAACTAAATACAATCGTTGCATCAAGTAACGCATAATAGATGCCTACCTGAACAACGTCTGCAAGCCATTTATTACAAACAGCTACAAATCAACAAATTAAAAAATTTACTTGCGGCGTATTTCAGGCTTAAAGAAACAAGGTTAGCTGAATTGTGGGCTTAACAACATGGCTATGCCTATTTTATTCGCCAAAGATACGTTCCGAACCGATAGTTAGGCGTTTCAGTTCGTAAAAGGAGCCGTTAAAGATATTCAAGTCCACATATCCGCGAATGCCGTCTAAACGGCCTGCATCGGTGTGTTGCCAAAACTTCCATTTGCCCTTATACTCCACTTTCTCCACGTAATAATGGGCAATCCAATAAGGATAGTCGTCAAACACAGGTGCGCTAAGGTATTGTTCCTTGAACTTATAATAGGTATAGATGATTGGTTTAACGTGGTACTTGTCTTCAACAATGTGCAGCCAAGTCAGCACGTCACGCTGAAAATCTTCCACCGAGCGGTTCTTGGGCTTGTGTTCTACATCAAGTACCGGCGGCAGGTCGCCTTCTTCAAGGTGCACTTGTTTTAAAAAGAAGTTGGCTTGCGCCCTTGCCGACGACTTGTTGCTCCAAAAATGGTAAGCACCACGAATAAAACCGTATTCGCGGGCTTGGTAAAAGTTGTCGTTGAAGTTCTCGTCGATACCCGACGAACCCTCTGTCGACTTCACAATGACGAATTTAAGCGGAAAGCCGTCGATGGTTGCATCGCTCAACTTGTCCCAATTAATTTCACCTTGATAGTGAGATATGTCTATGCCATGAATGGCAAAGCCGTCTGGATAGTTCGCATCGCCATACAAAGCACGCCAACGAAACCCCGTAGGGCCTACAAAGAAATAATAAAACACCCATACATAAAGACACACCACGCCCACACCGCCTAGCCACCACGCCCAACGGTGCGACGAACGAAGAAAGCCGGGAATGAGCCAGTAGAAGAAACGGGCACGACGTCTGCCGCGACCACCACTTCTCCTTGTGTTTCTTTTATTGCGAACCTTTGTTGAAGATTTTCTTGCCATATATCAATAGCGTTGCGCTTATACCGCCTTGTGGCCGTATGAGAATTCACCAGTATCTGAATGGGATTGAAAACAAAGCCCCAACAAAGCCTTTGGTTAGGGCTATAACTTGATGGTATAAGATGGAAGAGGGCAAGAACCCACCCCGCAAAGATGTGGGTTCTTGTCTTCACTGTGTAATGTTACGCTTGCTCGAGAAGCAATGTACGTGTGGGCACATCGCAAACCTCGCTTGGCCCCCAATATTGAATAGGGCCAGGATAAATGTAGCAAGTGTTTTTGGCCCATTCGTCGCGTTTGGCTGCAAAAGCTTTGAAAGGTTTGCCGTCGAGTTCAACCAGAGCCTTGCGGATAACCGGTTTCATCTCGCCGCTACGTCTTTCCATGTTCATCATCATCGTGATGGGCACTCCGCCTGCTTTCCATTCATCTGCCTGGGCCGTGGTGTTCTTCACTACAGCCATATAGCCCGTTTTGCCGCTGGCAATGAGCAGTGCAGCACTTGTACCTAAGGCGTAACAGTAGTCGGCATCGAAATTAGAGGGAGCGGCACAACGGCCTTCGTAACCCATGAAGTGGTGCAAAGCAGCGAAATGGCCGTTGTATTTGCCTTCCTTAGCCCATTCATCCAATTTGGCTTCTACCATTTCAGAAATAAGTTTCTCAGTCTCGATGAGCGATACCTGTACGTTGCCGTGCGGGTCGCGATCGAGCGACAATTGGCGGGCAACACTATAGGGCAACGTTTCGAATGTTGCCTTATTCTCGGCCGAAAGGTGGGACATGATGTAAGCGCGTTGAGCGTCTTTGTCGAGGTCCTTATAGTCGGCACCATGTGCAGCCAGCAGGTCGTTCAGCTCATGGATAAGCCTGCCGATGGCTGGAACGAACTCAATAAGCCCTTCGGGGATGAGCACAACACCATAGTTTTGTCCGTTAGCTGCGCGATGTGCCACTGCCGAGGCAATCTCTTCGATGATATCGTTAAGCGTTAGGTCTTTGGCCTCCACCTCTTCGGAGATGATGCAGATGTTGGGTTGGGTTTGCAAGGCACATTCCAAGGCGATATGCGATGCCGAACGTCCCATCAGCTTAATGAAATGCCAATACTTGCGGGCCGAATTGCAGTCGCGTTCGATGTTTCCGATAAGCTCGCTGTAAGTCTTTGTGGCAGTATCGAAACCGAAAGAAGTCTCAATCTGCTCGTTCTTCAAGTCGCCGTCGATAGTTTTTGGGCAACCGATAACTTGTACGCCGTAATTCTTGGCTGCATAATATTCGGCCAATACGCATGCGTTTGTGTTCGAGTCGTCGCCGCCGATAATAACGATGGCCTTAATGTCCAACTTGCGGATAATCTCCAAGCCCTTTTCAAACTGCTCGGTTGTTTCCAGTTTCGTACGTCCGCTACCAATCATGTCGAAACCGCCGGTGTTGCGATACTCGTCAATGAAGTCGGCCGTTATTTCAATGTAATTGTGGTCTACAAGACCGCCGGGACCCATAAGGAAACCGTAAAGGCGGTTATTGGGGTTCAAGCGTTTCACCTCGTCGAACAATCCCGAAATCACGTTGTGACCGCCAGGTGCCTGTCCGCCGCTAAGTATAATGCCTACGTTTATTTCTTTCGAAGGCATTTCGTTGCCTTGTACGAACTCAACCAAGGGCATTCCGTATGTGTTGGGGAACAATTTCTTAATCTCATCCTGATTGTCTACACTCTTTGTAGGAGCGCCCTCGCTCACTTTCACTGCACCTTGAAGTGCCTTTGGCAATTTGGGCTGGTAAGAAGCTCTCGCTTTCTGCAATGCACTTTTTTCCATTCTCTTATTTGAATTACTTAAATATGATAAAATTAAAACGTATGTACAAACTGTAAACAGTGATTAACGGCTATTTGCCACCAAACAAGACACGTTTGCAGCAAACCCATTTACTTCTTCTACTGCAAAAGTACCAAAATTGTTGCACACTCAAACAGAAAAACGCAACAAATGAAAATTAAGGCATATTTTTTTGCCCAAATAGTGTTTGGTATCATATTTTTTGTTATCTTTGGCTTTTGGTTGAAGGCCCATTGTGCAATCAACTGCAACAATCATTGTTTTAACGGGGCAGGGACACCCCTAAAATTTAATGCAGTATGAACAAAAGAGAATTGAAAAAAAGCGTGAACTATATTTGTTCCGAGCTGTTTGCGGAGGGCGTGGCCGCTTCGCTCTACTCCCAAAATGCCGATAAAGACAACATCAACGCGTTGCTGGCATCTATTATCAACATACAGAACGACTTTGTAAGGAGAATTTCGCACCCCGAGCCAGGCATGCCTGCAAAGGTGTTTTACAAACAGCTGATAAAGGATTTCAACAACACCGTTTCGGAAGTTATTGACCAAATAGCACACCTGCAATAGCCCGACATTAGGCCGAAGGTGAAAGATTAAGAGCCGAAAAGAAGAAATGAAGATAACAGTATAAGCTGCGAAGGACAAGCGTTCGAGAGAACAAGGCCTCGCGGCAATGGCTAACGACTGCCGTGGCGGCAGTTCGGTATGCCAAAATAAACAAGTTAGAAATTACAGCTAGCAAACAACGAATAATGTTAAAGAATATCAGTGCGTGGTTACTATACCGACGTATGGGATGGAGAACCAACATCACAGTGGCACATCCTAAGAAATATATCATCTGTTTAGCACCCCACACAAGCAACATGGACTTCCTTATTGGTCTGCTTTTCTCTAGGGCAGAAAACATGTCCAGCGGCTTTCTCATGAAAAGAGAATGGTTCTTTTGGCCACTTGGCCCTATATGGAGAAAGCTAGGGGGCATTCCTGTATGGCGCGATAAGAAATCAAGCATGACGGACAATCTTGCAGAGTTGGCAAGAAAAGCAGACACTTTCAGTATTTGCATCACGCCCGAAGGGACGCGTTCGCTAAACCCCGATTGGAAGAAAGGCTTTTACTTCATCGCACAAAAGGCCGGCATACCTATCTTGCTATATGGCGTTGACTACGAACGCAAGTTGATTGAATGCACACGGATGATTGAACCAACGGGCGACGTAGAGGCCGACATGAAAGAGATTAAACTGTATTTCAAAAACTTCAAAGGCAAAAATCCCGAACTGTTCACCATTGGTGACGTGTAACACACTGGAATGAATAAGTTTCTTTTGTGGTGCAACCTGCTCGTAAGCGCATGCTTTACTAACGTAGCTTTGGCACAACCCAATGCCCTCTTGGTAGATTTAGACTATCAAGGACACCCCTTAACCACCAACCTATCTAAGCCATTCAACATAACGGCAGGGCTGGGGGGCAGGCATTTATCCGTCTGGGCCAGTCATGGATTGTACTACGAAGCCAAACGCAACTCGTGGCAATGGCAACGTCCACCACTTTTTGGCACCAACGAAGACCTCTTCACGCCTACCATTGTGTTGCCTTATCTCATTCCCATGCTAGAAAAGGCTGGGGCAATAGTACTGTCGCCAAGAGAGCGCGACTTACAAACAGAAGAGGCAATAGTGGATAACGACACCCGCAACAATCATATATATAAGGAAAAGAACGGGCTGCACCATTGGCGCAACACGTCTGCAAGCGGCTTTGCCCACCCAAGAACGACCTATGCCGACGGCGAGAATCCGTTTTTAATGGGTACGGCACGAATGGCACGAACCGTTCAACGAGAAGACCAGCGAAGTGAAATTGCCTTCATCCCCCAAATTAAAAACGAAGGGAAAAAGGCCGTTTATGTTTGTTACCAAACACTGCCCGAAAGTACGGATAATGCGCAATACACCGTATATCACAAAGGACAAGCCACTACTTTTAGCGTAAACCAACGCATGGGAGGCGGAACGTGGGTGTATTTAGGCACGTTCGACTTTGGCAAGGGGTGTTCTGAAAACAATTGTGTGGTGCTAAACAATGTCTGTACAAGGGATGGAATGGTAACGGCCGATGCTGTTCGTTTCGGTGGAGGTATGGGAAATATCCATCGCGGAGGAAACATTAGCGGCATACCAAGGGCTTTGGAAGGGGCTAGGTACGCCGCACAATGGTATGGCGCGCCGCAAGAAGTGTACAGTTCGAAAGAAGGTCGCGATGATTATGGCGACGATGTAAACGCTCGCGGCCTAATAAGCAATTGGTGGGCAGGTGGTTCTGTGTTCTTGCCAACAAAGCCTGGGCTGGGCATTCCCATTGAGTTATGCTTGGGAATACACAGCGATGCAGGGGCAGATAAACAGAGTAAAAACCTCGTTGGTTCGCTGGCCATCTGCACTTCGTATTTTAACGATGGGCGATTGTCCACTGGCATGACGCGAAACCTTTCGTTGAACTTCGCCGAAAGCATGCTCGAAACAATCCACAACGACTTAGTGCAAAGGTTTGGAAGATGGGAAATTCGCGAGCTTATCGACAAGAACTACTCGGAAACACGAATGCCCGACATTCCTTCGGCCATCTTGGAGACACTGTCGCACCAGAATTTCCCCGACATGCGGCTAGGTCATGACCCCAACTTCAAGTTCACTTTGGCGCGCGCCGTGTACAAAAGCATCCTCCGTTTTATCTGCAACCAACATGCAACAACGGCCATTGTCAGTCCACTTGCGCCCTCAAACTTCCACATAAACTACCTCTACAACGGCCGAATAAAGCTGGGATGGAGCGAAACGGAAGACGAATTGGAATCCACGGCCAAGCCAACGGGCTACATATTATATACGGCTATCGACTCGGCTGACTTTGACAACGGCCGAATGATTAAGCAAAACGAGATTGAACTCGCCTTGCGTCCCCACTCAACATATAGCTTTAAGGTGGCAGCAGTTAACCAAGGGGGCGAGAGTTTCACAACCGAAACCCTCTCGGCCTATTACCAACCAGAGGCCACCAGCACCATTTTAGTGATCGATGGGTTCGACAGGCTTTCCTCTCCTGCTGTAATCAGCACGCCACTACAACAGGGTTTCGACCTAAACGAAGACCTCGGAGTGAGCTTGGGCACACAAGCGGCGTGGGTTGGCTACCAACAGAACTTCAACAAAAGGGCTGCTGGCGTTGACGGATGGCAGGGATTGGGATACAGCGACACAAGTTTGCAAGGGCAATTGGTTGCAGGCAATGACCAAAACACCGCCCGAACACACGTTGAAGACATTGCGGCAATAAAGAAATATAATGTGGTATCGGCATCTATGAAGGCCGTTGAGAAGGGATTATGTAACCTTTCGCGCTATCAGTGCATAGACATCGCATTGGGTTTACAGCGCAACGACGGCCATTCGCTCGTGAAATACAAGACGTTCACGCCCACCGTTCAAAAGATTATACGCGAATACAGTCGCAATAACGGCCGATTGATTGTAAGCGGAGCATACGTTGGCACCGACATGAGGGACTCGTTAGAGCAAGTTTTCTTGGCCGATGTGTTCAAAGCATCGTTCGAAGGTACGGTGCGAACCGACACACTGCTCGCAGCCATCAGGCCTTTGGCGAGCGATACAGATTCTATTCCGCGCGACAGCGTTGTGGCTTTGCTCTACAAATCGCCCAACGCCGTGCACTATGCGCCCCAAATGGTAGACGTGTTAACCCCATTAGACGATGCCACAACGGGCTATCGCTACGCTGGATGGTGGCCCGCATCAGTGGCACATGCGGCTGGCACTCGCCGAAGTCATCTTTTCGGCTTTCCGTTAGAGTGCATCAAAGACCGCGAGGACCGCAGGCGGATAATGGCCGAAACCATCGACATGATAATGAAGTAATAATTAAAGTAATACAGATATGTATAAAATTCAAGCCAATAATTCGGGAACGCGAACCATCGACGTAAGCGACCTGCACTTGGAAACGATTGACAAGTACGCCTTACTCAAAAACCTTGTAGACAGCAACGGCATCATTGACGAGGAGGTTTTAGACAAGTTGAAGTATAACGTAAGGTCGTTGTTGGAGTCGGAAACAGGAAAGGACAAGGCGCTGTTAGACCTCTGTCTCGACGTTATCTATAACAACAACATGAAAGCCTTTGGCTTACACCAACTCGTGTTGCTCTATATCGAGTGGAAGACCAATGCGAACAAGTCTTCGGTAACAGAATAAAGTACGTTTTTCGTTAAATAAATTCTAATGTAAAGACAAGGATTACGGCTTGTTAACTCGTCAATCCGCCTACTTGTCAACAGATTAAGAACTGCATTGAACAATTACAGGTTAACAGACTTCTTACCCACCACAAAGAAAGAATGCGAACTAAGGGGATGGGAACAGCTAGACGTCATCCTCTTTTCGGGTGATGCGTACGTCGATCACCCCTCTTTTGGCGTGGCCGTTATTGGCCGTTGCCTTGAAGCGGCAGGCTATAAGGTGGCCATTGTGCCACAACCCGACTGGCATGGCGACTATCGCGACTTCAAGAAACTAGGCGTTCCGCGCCTGTTCTTCGGCATTTCGCCTGGCTGCATGGACTCAATGGTAAATAAATACACGGCCAATAAGCGGCTCCGTTCTGAAGATGCATACAGTCCAGACGGCCGACACGACTGCCGTCCAGACTATCCTACGGTGGTATATACGCAAATTCTCAAAGAACTTTACCCCGACGTGCCTGTGGTTTTAGGGGGTATTGAGGCCTCTATGCGCCGACTTACGCACTACGACTATTGGCAAGACAAGGTGAGAAAGTGCATTCTATGCGACTCGAAAGCCGACATCATACTCTATGGAATGGGCGAAAGGTCGATTTTAGAGCTGTGTGCTAGTCTCGAAAACGGGGAGCAAATTAGCACCATTCACCATATTCCGCAAACCGTTTTCATGGTCGACAAAAACAGCGTTCCAGGCGGAATAACCGATAAAGACATCATCTTGAACAGCCACGAGGCCTGCCTGAAAGACAAACGCAAGCAAGCCGAGAACTTCAAGCATATTGAAGAAGAGGCCAACAAGGTGCATGCACAACGTCTTTTGCAGGAAGTTGACGGCATGTATGCCGTAGTTAACCCGCCATACCCCACACTTACGACCCAAGAATTGGACGCCACTTTCGACCTACCTTACACCCGTTTGCCTCACCCCAAGTACAAAAACAAGCGCATTCCAGCCTACGAGATGATAAAATTCTCGGTAAACATGCACCAAGGATGTTTCGGCGGGTGCTCGTTCTGCACCATTTCGGCCCACCAAGGCAAGTTTGTGGTGTGCCGTTCGAAAGAAAGCATACTAAATGAAGTGAAGAAAGTGGCGCAAATGCCCGACTTCAAGGGCTATCTTTCGGACCTAGGCGGACCATCGGCCAACATGTATGGCATGGCTGGGCGCAACAAAAAAGCGTGCGAAGTGTGCAAACGGCCGTCGTGCATCAATCCCGAAATATGCCCAAACCTCAATACCGACCACTCGAAACTCATCGAAATATATCGCGCCGTGGACGCTTTGCCCAAGATAAAGAAAAGCTTTATCGGCAGTGGTGTACGCTACGACTTGCTGCTCCACAAGAGCAAAGACAAGAAAGTGAATGATGCAGCGATGGAATATACCAAGGAATTGATACGAAATCACGTGAGTGGGCGTCTTAAAGTGGCTCCCGAACACACCAGCGATGAGGTGTTGCGTAGCATGAGAAAGCCAAGTTTCACACAGTTTGAGGAGTTTAAGCGCATCTTCGACAAGATAAATAAGGAGGAAAATCTTAGGCAACAAATCATTCCTTACTTCATGAGCAGCCATCCTGCGTGTAAGGAGGCAGACATGGCCGACTTGGCCGTGCGCACCAAAAGGCTTGACTTCCATCTCGAACAGATACAAGACTTTACCCCAACGCCCATGACCGTGAGCACCGAGGCATGGTATACGGGCTACGACCCTTATACGCTTGAACCCGTTTTCAGTGCCAAAACGCCCAAAGACAAGAACAACCAAAGGCTATTTTTCTTTTGGTATAAGAAAGAAGAAAGGCAAAACATTGAGCGCGAACTTAGGAAAATTGGTCGCCCCGAACTGATTAACGAACTTTATTCCTCAAACGATTGGGGCAGACAACAAAGTTCGGGTAAAGGCAAGAAAGACGATAACAACCGACGTGAGCATAAAAACAGCCGCAAGGAAAAGGCATACGAGGCCAAACCTTCGTCTAAAACGGCTGAAAGAAAATCGTTCAACCCAAATTTCCACAACGGAAAACCCAATAAGTCGAAAAGGTAAGCGAAGATAAGCCACGGCAATATTGGTACGCCATTGACTTTCTCCACACATCAAAAAACCGATATACACAACCCACTTTAAAGCATGCAAATACTTCTATCGTGCGCCAAAGACATGGCCACAAAGCCCATAACATTCCCTAACGAACGTGCCAGCGAACCGCATTTCATCGCAGCTGCCCAGGAGATAGCGGCCGAAATGATGAACTTTTCAACGGAAGAATTGGAAGAAACGCTCAAAATCAACAGCAAGCTAGCCAACCAAAATTGGCTCAGATACCAACATTTTCTGCAAGCGGGCGACACTTCGCACGCGGCATTGGCATTCACAGGTATGGCCTACAAACATCTGAAAGCGAGCAGTTTCAACCAAGAAGACATTGGTTTTGCCAACCAACACCTTTGGATAACCTCCTTTCTATACGGACTTTTACGGCCACTCGATGCCATAAAGCCACATCGCTTGGAAGGCTATGTGCGCTTACAAAACCACGACGACATACGACTATTCGACTATTGGAAACCTCGCCTTACCCAACTTTTCATCCAATCAATCAGCAACGACAACGGCATGCTTGCCTATCTTGCAAGCGAAGAGATGAAATCGCTCTTCGATTGGAATGAGGTAAAGAAGAAAGTTAAAATCTTTGAGCCCCAATTCATGGTCGAAAATGCCCGTGGAAGAAAAACGATTGTGGTGTACACAAAAATGTGTCGCGGGGCAATGGCCAACTACATCATCAAAAACAAGATAGCCAACACCGACGACTTGCTTGCTTTCGAATACGAAGGATTTAAGTTTGCAGAGTGGATTGACAATGGCAAAACGCCTCTTTTCGTTCTCGGCGCACCCTAAACGGCTTTCTTCTGTTGCCTTTTAAAGCTCGTTCTTACAACTAATCGTAAGTCAAACACGGCTTATCTCATGGCAACAGAAACACAATAAAAAGCATTTTATCAGCATAAAGGCCACAAAAACGCCCTGTTTCTTTTTGCGCTTTCAATGATTTGCATTATTTTTGCAGGGTATTAATACGAGAAAAATTGAAAGTCAAACGAATTATAAACGACACATTCAAGGTAGCCTTATCGCTCTTCCTCGGCGGAGCGATATTGTATTGGATGTATCGCGGCTTTGATTTCAAGCAGGTTGAGCGCGTTATGCTCCACGAAATGAACTGGACTTGGATGCTGCTTTCCTTCCCCTTTGGCATCATGGCCCAAGTGTTCAGGGGATGGAGATGGCGACAGACGCTCGAACCTATGGGCGAAAAGCCCAGGGCATCGACAGCCATACATGCCATATTCGTTTCGTATGCCGTAAGCTTAGTTATCCCCCGAATAGGTGAGTTTGCCCGTTGCGCAGTGCTAAGGCGATATGACAAGATAGACTTTGCTAAAGCATTGGGAACCGTTGTTACCGAACGTGCCATCGATTCGCTGCTGGTATTGGCCATTGCAGCCATTACTCTGCTGGCACAAGTGAGCATCTTCGACAGCTTTTTCACCAAAACAGGTACGAGCCTACATGCCATTGTAGGCCAATTCTCAACCACGGGCTACATCGTTACAGCCATTTGCGCCATAGCAGTAGCCGTTTTGCTGCACTTCTTACTAAAAAGAATGGCCATATATAATAAGGTGAAAGAAACGGTTAAAGGCATTTGGCAAGGCATTAACTCGATAAGGAAGGTGCGCAACAAATGGCTCTTCGCCTTTTTCACATTGGCTATATGGGGCAGTTACTTTCTGCACTATTACCTAACCTTCTTCTGTTTCAAGGCGACAGCAGGCTTGGGCATGGCTTGTGCAATGGTTACGTTTGTGGTTGGCAGCATGGCAGTGGTGGTTCCTACGCCCAATGGGGCTGGCCCTTGGCACTTTGCCGTGAAAACCATGCTCATATTATATGCCGTAGAAAGCACTGCCGCACTCAACTTTGTGCTCATCGTGCATTCGGTTCAAACGCTCTTGGTTATACTCCTTGGCGTTTACGGCTGGATGACATTGGCATTCTCGCACTCAAAACGTGCAACAACAACAACCGAATAACCAAATCACACATATATTTTACTAACTTTTAAACAACTGTGTTATGAGTGAAATTAAAAACTTAAAGCCTGAAAGCATTTGGCGTAACTTCCACAATCTTACGCAAGTACCACGTCCTTCGGGACATTTAGAGAAAGTTAAGGCCTTTCTATTGAACTTCGCAAAGGAAGTAGGCGTAGAGGCATTCGTCGACGCTGCCAACAACGTGGTGATGAGAAAGCCGGCATCGCCCGGCATGGAAAATCGAAAAACCATAACCCTGCAAGCACACATGGACATGGTTCCGCAGAAATCGCCCGACAGCAAGCACAATTTCGAGACCGATCCCATAGAAACGTGGATTGACAACGAATGGGTTCGGGCGAAGAACACCACACTGGGCGCCGACAACGGAATTGGCGTTGCTGCCATCATGGCCGTTATGGAAGACAAGAGTTTGAAGCACGGCCCCGTTGAAGGGCTTATCACGGCCGATGAGGAAACAGGCATGTATGGTGCCAACGACCTGCCCGCCAACGAGCTGCAAGGCGACATCCTACTTAATCTCGACTCCGAAACATGGGGTTGTTTTGTAGTGGGCAGTGCCGGCGGTGTGGATGTTACCGCTACGCGCAACTACAAAGAAGTGCCCGTAAACAAAGACAGGGTGGCCTTAAAAGTTACCATCAAGGGTTTAAAAGGGGGACACTCAGGATTGGAAATACACGAAGGCAGAGCCAATGCCAACAAGCTAATGGCGCGTGTTGTGGCCAAGTTGGTTGCCGAATGCGGTGCCGAACTTGCCACTTGGCACGGTGGAAACATGCGCAACGCCATTCCTTATAAGGCTGAAACCTTAGTTACGCTCCCCGCAAACAATGAGGTTAAGGCCGGCACTCTTATCAACGAAATGAAGACAATGTTCGAAACAGAATATCGTTTCGTTGAAAATCAAGTAGAACTATTTGCTGAAAAGGCTCCTCTACCTGAGAAACAAATGGATGCCACCGACAGAGACATCGTGATAAGAGCCATTTTCGGATGTCACAACGGCGTTTTGCGCATGATACCTGCCATACCAACGGTTGTTGAAACGTCGTCTAACTTGGCCATCATCGACATCGAAGACGGGAAAGCCAGGTTCCTAATGTTAGCTAGGAGTTCAAGCGAAACCATGAAGGCGTACATCTGCGACACACTTAAAGGCACGCTCACATTAGGCGGCTTTGATGTGAAACTCAGCGCAGACTATCCTGGTTGGGACCCGAACACCGACAGCGAGATACTTAACCTGATGCAACGCTTGCACAAGCAACTATTTAACGAGGACGCCATCGTTAAGGTAGACCATGCAGGTTTGGAGTGTTCCATCATCCTTAATAAGTATCCGCACATGGATGTTGTTTCCTTTGGGCCAACCATCCGTTCGCCCCACAGCACCAGCGAACGCTGCCTACACGAAACCGTTGTGCCTTTCTGGAACTTGTTGAATAAGATTTTGGAAGAAGTTCCACAAAAATAAACCACTGGATGGCAAACAGAACCAACGACGCCAAAGTTCCCCTCATAGGGATTGACAGGCATCGCATAGCAACCGACGGGCATGGAGTTACCACGCTCGTCGGTTTCTTCGGTTGTCCGTTACACTGCAAGTTCTGCCTAAACGACCAGTGTCACGACACCCGCAGACGTTGGCGACGGCTGTCGCCACAAGCGTTATACGACGAGTTAAAACAAGACGAATTGTATTTTCTTGCCACAGGTGGCGGCGTAACCTTTGGCGGTGGCGAACCATGTTTGCAAAGTCGTTTCATCAAAGCATTCAGAAACATCTGCGGAACAGCATGGAACATCACGGTGGAAACAAGCCTATACGTTCCACAAAGCCACTTACGGCGTTTGCTAAACATAGTAAACACATACATTGTGGACATTAAAGACCTTAATCCAGACATCTACCTAGAATATACCAGCAAAGACATCGGCTTACTAAAAGAAAACCTGCAATGGCTTACAGCGCACGTGGCGAAGGAGAATATCTTTGTGCGCGTTCCTAGCATACCTAACCACAACACGCCAGAAAACATCGAATACAGCGTTGAAGAACTAAAAAAACTAGGCCTTGTTAATATCGAATGTTTCGATTACATCAACCCGAAACAAATGAAATAAGGGACGTTTCCACCCCATCCGCCCCAACAACTGTCGCAAATGCCTTTTCTCTTACCTGCAATTACACACCCTACACAGCCCGAACTCCCCCTATCAACATTAAAGAGCCGATTGTTGGAGGTATAAATCTTTATGGGATAATCTTTCAATAGTCAAACAGAATTGGATTTAGAAAGTCACAAATGAAGCGTAGGCAAACAACACACCAACTTTTACACCGCGTAAGGCCTTGTTAATGCCATGCTGTACACACGTTGCTTTCTTCTATCAGCTATTTTCCAAAAGCAATTCTGTTTGACTATAACAAACCAGAACACAGTCGCGCAAAAATACTAAACAAGAGCCGTAAAGCTGTAAAATATTTGCACCAACTTTTAACATTGTGAGTGGCTTCGCTGCAAAATTTCCGAGCAGTGGTTGGATTTTCGCACGTATTTTTCAAGTTTGTAACTGTTTGGTTTATTGTAATTTACGATAAATAATGCACAAAAACATGTTGTTTAGCACACTTTATGGCTATAGAACGTCAATAAATGCACCGGCAAGAGCCAACAAGCCTTCATCATCCAAAATGGTCAAAACATCCATAAATAGCACCTAAAATACTGCTTTACATGGATTTTGGGTGGGTTTTGCTGCATTTGGCCTCGCGTTTTGGTGCAAAATGCAATGCGTTTTGGTGCATATTGCAATGCGTTTTGGTGCAAAATGCAGTGCGTTTTGGTGCATATTGCAATGCGTTTTGGTGCAAAATGCGTTGCAACATCAGGCGCATAGACTCCATTTTCTAGTAGTTGTGGATGCAAATTTGGGAGAAATTTCCTTCAAAGAGAAATGCAAAAGCATAGTAAATGACCAAAAATGGTGAGGATTAGCCTTCAAAAATAGCTGGAATTTTATCTCTTGGGCGCATTTTATATAGCTTTTAGCAGGTGATTTTTGCTAGAATGGTTTGGCCAACGAGCGTGGTTTGTAAAATATATTTATTGTTTTAACAAAACGTTAATAGGCGCTTTCGTAGATAAGAACAACGGCCATTGTTTTGCCTAAACAACAAGGATAAGCTGCTCATGCCAAATCGGGGTGCAAGAAACATCGATTGTTTTGCAAGGAAATAAAATGAAAGGGGGCTCAGGTTGGTCTTGCAACCGAGATGAATAACACCGAAGAGAGACAGCAGCAATACAGAACAAGGTTATTTTCTTTAAGTACTCCCCTAGATTAATTATCTTTCTATTGTTTATGTATAAACAATTAACCTCGATGCAAAGGCCGCAAACATTAACTTTGCTCCTAAGAAAACCGCAAGAGAAGGGAGTACGCACATTGTGGGCATCTGCCAATCTGCACCATGTCGTGAGATGCGGTGGAAGAGAAGCCAGTTGGGTAAATATGCCTGATTCGAGGCACACAATAAGGCTATGGAGTGGCGAAAGTGTTCCACGCACAATGTCATTGCTACACGCTCCCTGCGCATGTTTCTCACAAAGAATACCACCAAGTACCTGGGAAAGGCTGTCCTTGACCCGCAGGGACAGAAGATCTGCAACTTGGGATTCAAGAAGCGACCTCATACGAGCATTATAGCTGTGTGTTCAACTTCTTTGTGAGCAGGGCAACAAACACATTCGCCTAATCTTTCAATTCAAAGACAAAGGTTTTCGAGGGTACTCTGAGAGGGGTGGCAGGGGTAAGGTTCTTCATGCTTAGACTTTCAAAGATTAATGCGTAGCCCCATAAATGCCGCAAAACACAGTGCGTTTTGATGCTAAATGCAGTGCGTTTTGGTGCTAAATACAATGCGTTTTGGGGCAAAACGCAAGGTAAAATGGTGCAAAATGCAGTGTGTTTTGCAGCTAAATGTAAGTCGATAAGCATAAATATCTGCAGAAATGGTATAAATAAAACCTCTTAGAGCCATGAAAAATATGGCTGAAAAAGGCGAAATAGTCGTTAAAAAGTGGCATTTGGGGGGCTAAAAGCAGGTAATCGGGCTTGAAAAAATACGAGGTGGCGACCAAACTAGAATGGTAAAATGGTGCAAAATGCAAGTTTTGTTCTTAAAAACGGACAAGACCAAAGACGTGAAAGGCTAGAAATTGTGGCAATTTACCCACTTTACAGCCTATATTTTTGCTAGAATGGAGCGGAAATTAGGGCTACTTTGTAAAGATAAAGATAAAAATTTAAGTTTTTGGGGATTGCTGAGCTTGTGGGTTGATGAGCTTGTGAATTGATGAACTCGTGAGTGGATGAGCTTGTGAGTGGATGAATTCGTGAGTGGATGTGCTTGAGAGTGGATGTAATCGTGAGTGGACGCAATCGTGTGTCGATGAGCTTGTGAACCTGTGAGTTGATAAGTTCTTGAGTTTGTAAGTTGGTGAATTGACATATTTGGGATTTGTTGGTTTTTCGTGAGCCATAAACCAGTGAGTTGATTTGTGGGGCTCTTCGTATATGGGAAGCGGGCTCATCTTATGTTGGCATTGAAAAGACAACAAACTCCTCACAATTATAGAAATAACAAAAGTCGAGACTGTTTCAATGTAAGAAGTGGGTTGGGGCTAGACCCTAACCCACTTCTTTATACATACGTACCTGCAAAACTTCTGTCGGCATTGTGCGCGTTTCGTTATTTATGCGTATCTTTGCCTTTGTAAAAAGTTACACATGGCAAAAACATTCACCACATTCGGCCATTCGTCCGACGAATTTCGGCGCGACGAATTGGTACGCAAAATAGAACATGCACTGCAAGAGCTCACCCTCGGCGAACTTGAAGCGCTGTATTACGACATGATTTCGAAAGACTATCTAAGAGACTAAGGCTTATGAACACGAAAAAGAACAAGGAAGAACAGATACTTATCCGCATTACCGGACAAGACCGACCAGGGTTAACCGCCTCTGTAATGAAAATCCTAGCGCGTTACGATGCACAGATATTAGACATCGGACAAGCCGACATTCATAGTTCGCTGTCGTTGGGAGTGCTTATCCGTATCGACGACAAACACTCTGGTCAAGTAATGAAAGAACTTCTCTTTAAGGCCACCGAATTGAACGTACACATTGGCTTTGAACCCATTGGCGACCAGCAATACGAAGATTGGGTTCACGGACAAGGCAAAAATCGCTATATACTTACCCTTATTGGCCGTAGCCTTTCGGCCAAACAGATTGAGGCGGCCACAAAGGTAATATCGTCGCAAGGGTTCAACATCGACTCCATCCTTAGGTTAACAGGCCGTATCAGCATTATGAACCCCGACAAGAACGTGCGCGCCTGCATTGAGTTTTCGTTGCGAGGAACTCCACAAGACCGCTCGGCCATGCAGAAACAACTAATGACCCTCTCGGCCGAAATGGGTATCGACTTCTCGTTTCAGAAAGATGACATGTACCGTCGCATGCGTCGCCTGATATGCTTTGATATGGATTCAACCCTCATCCAAACAGAATGTATTGACGAATTAGCCATGCGTGCTGGCGTTGGAGATAAGGTAAAGGCCATTACCGAAAGTGCCATGCGAGGCGAGATAGACTTTAAAGAAAGTTTCAGGAAACGCGTTGCCCTGCTCAAAGGCCTTGATGTCGGGGTGATGAAAGACATTGCCGAACACATGCCTATTACCGAAGGCGTTGACAGGTTGATGGCGGTGCTGAAACGATATGGCTACAAAATCGCCATATTAAGCGGCGGATTTACCTATTTTGGTGAGTTCCTGCAACACAAATATGGTATAGACTACGTATATGCCAACGAGTTGGAGGTTGACGACAACGGAAAACTGACTGGAAACTACGTGGGAGAAATAGTAGACGGGCATCGCAAGGCCGAACTGTTGAAACTTATTGCGCAAGTGGAAAAGGTAAATTTGGCACAGACTATCGCCGTTGGCGACGGCGCAAACGACTTGCCCATGATTTCAGAGGCGGGACTTGGCATAGCCTTCCATGCCAAACCGCGCGTTGTGGCCAATGCCCAGCAGTCTATCAACACCATCGGACTAGATGGTGTGCTCTACTTCCTTGGCTTTAAAGACAGCTACATCAATGCCTAAACAAGCATAATACAAACAAAAACGGCCAATCACACATTGCGTGATTGGCCGTTTTTGTCGGGGCGACAGGATTCGAACCTGCGACCGCCTGGTCCCAAACCAGGAGCGCTACCGGGCTGCGCTACACCCCGAATCGCAAAACCCATCGTTGTTTTGCGGTTGCAAAGGTACTACTATTTGTTGGGTACTGCAAATATTTGTTTAACTTTTTATGATATCCAAGTCTACAAATATCTTTTTAAGTATTTGTACGCCACGTTCCACTTGCTCTTCCGTATGCGTTGCCATCAATGCCATACGCACAAGCGTATCTTGCGGCGCACATGCCGGCGGAATAACGGGATTGATGAAAACACCCGCTTCGAAGGCCAGCTTTGTTACAAGGAAAGTTTTCTCCACATCGTGAACATAGAGTGGGATAATGGGACTTTCGGTGTCTCCAATTTCAAAACCCTCCTCCCTAAAACGGCGCAACGCATAGCGGGTAACCTCCCAGAGCCTTTCAATGCGTTCGGGTTCTTGCTGAATGATGTGCAATGCCTCCAGTGCCGCTGCCGTTGCAGCAGGCGTGTTGGATGCGCTGAAGATGTACGAACGGCATGTGTGGCGAAGGTAATTGATGGTATCGGCATCCGATGCAATAAAGCCGCCGATGGATGCAAGGCTCTTTGAGAATGTTCCCATGATAAGATCCACCTCGTCGGTAAGGCCGAAATGCTCGCAAACACCACGGCCATGTTTGCCAAAAACGCCAAGGCTGTGTGCCTCGTCCACCATAACCGAGCAGTTGTACTTATGTTTCAAGGCCACAATCTCAGGAAGTTTGGCCAGGTCGCCCTCCATAGAGAACACGCCATCCACAACAATCAGCTTAACGGCCTCGTGAGGTAGCGACTTGAGAATGTTCTCCAAGTCTTCCATGTCGTTGTGTTTGTAGTGCAGCTGTTTGGCAAACGACAAGCGCCTTCCGTCTACAATGCTGGCATGGTCACGGTCATCGCAAATAATATAGTCGCCTCTTCCAACCACCATTGCCAGCACACCCTGGTTAACCGAGAAACCCGTAGAGAAACATAACGTATCGTCTTTTTGCACGAATGTGGCCAACTCTTTCTCCAATTGTACGTGTAAGTCTAGCGTTCCGTTAAGAAACCGACTTCCGGCACAGCCAGAGCCATACTTGTCTAGCGCGTCTTTGGCGGCCTTCACCACCCTTTCGTCTCCCGTCAGTCCGGTATAGGCGTTCGAACCAAACATCAAAACATGATGTCCATCCATCTCTACTTCGGTTCCCTGTTTGCTGGTTATCTCGCGAAAATAGGGATAGACACCCGCTTTAATATATTTTTGCGGTTCACGATAAGCCTTGTATCTTTCTTGTAATTGTCCCATTTTTAAATAGGTAAAAGAACTATTTTTTGTTTATCAGAGTGCAAAGGTACGAAAAAATACAGCAAAACGCCTATCTTTTCAAAGAAATCGGCCTTTAAAGCGTTTTTCGTCTGTTATGTGCTGTTATCAAATGTTTTTTATTATCTTTGCAATAAGGCTTGATTAACGCCCTTAAAACGAAGTTAAACCCTGTCTGGAAACCATAAAACGAAACGGAATGAAAAAGAAAATTGTATTCATCATGAACCCCATATCAGGGACGGGAAGTAAGAAAGGCATTCCCGAAGCTATTGATAGATACATCGACAAGGAACTTTTCGACTACGAAATACGAACCACCGAGTATGCCGGACATGCTTGCCACATTGCCACCGAGGCCAAAGAGCAAGGTGTAGACGTGGCGGTGGCCGTTGGCGGCGATGGCACCGTTAACGAGGTTGGGCGGGCCATTGTGGAGTCTGACACGGCCTTGGGCATCATTCCCTGCGGGTCGGGCAACGGATTGGCACGCCATCTGATGTTGCCCATGAACGTAAAGAAATGTTTGCAGCTGATAAACACGTGCGAAATACACAGACTAGACTATGGGAAAATTAACGAACACTACTTTTTTTGCACCTGTGGCATGGGTTTCGATGCCTTTGTCAGCCAGAAGTTTGCCCAAGCAGGTAAGCGCGGCCCCATCACTTACGCCGAAAACATCCTGCGCGAGGGCTTGAAGTATCAGCCCGAAACCTATGAAATAGAAGACGAAACGGGCGTACATCGCTACAAGGCCTTCCTTATTTCGTGTGCCAATGCCTCGCAATATGGCAACAATGCCTACATTGCGCCTAGGGCATCAATGAGCGACGGATTGCTAGACGTAATCATCATGGAGCCTTTCGATTTGCTTGATGCGCCGCAAATTAGTCTCGACATGTTTAACAAGACCCTCGACAAGAACTCGAAGATAAAGACTTTCAGATGCAAAGAACTAAAAATACACCGAAAGAACGAGGGCGTAATACATTTTGACGGCGACCCTGTTGAGGCTGGCAAAGACATTGTTGTGTCTCTAAAAGAAAAAGGTATTAGTGTGATTGTAAACCCCGATGCCGACAAGTCGTTACGAGAACCCAACGCCTTCCAATCTATTGCCGCCTCGCTTTTCAATGAACTCAACGACATGCGCCGGGTTTTCAATAAACGAAGTCAAAAGCTACCGCTGCTGGGAAAGGTTATCCAACGAAAGCTTACGCGTTAAAAGCCACAGGCAGTTGCGCTGAGCAATAATCAAAACAACCTTTCAAACGTGCAACATCTGCCTTAAAGCCTAAGTCTAGATTTGGATTTAGGTGGATGGCGATTATGCTTATTCGCACTGAAAAGTGGGTAAATTGTTGGAGAACCGGCAAGCTAAGCCGTTGATGAGGCAACCAGTTAACGAGCAGACAAGAAGAGCAGTCTGGTAAACAAGTAGATGAGTAAAGGTGAAAAGTTTGGTTAACGAGTAGGCGAGTTAACGAATTGTCATGGTAGGTAGTTTAGCTAACAAGTTGGCTGGCACAGCCATCTTTTCACCCTTTCACCTTTTCACTCTTTCACCTGTTCACCTTCTCACTCTTTTCACCTTTTCACCCTTTCACCTTTTCACTCTTTTCACCCTTTCACCTTTTCACCTTTCACCTTTCACTTTTCACCTATAAAAGCGGAAAGCGAAGCGTGCCTATAATGGCCGCTCCGCCTTCTTCAAGTATGATGGTTCAACAATTAGCCTTTGCAAATTGTCAGTCAGCAGTTCATTTACCTCTCACGCTAATAGACAACGCCCCAAGGCAGAATTTCCTCTTCTTCTTCCTCCTCGTCGAATACAAATGACTTTGCATCGGCATCGTCTGATTGGTTACCAGAGTTCTGCAACATCAGTATCGGCTCATACTTATTGGTAACAATCTCGGATATTGGTTTTATATAATTCGTCTTCATAGCTCATCCCTTTCATTATTGTACAGATACCTTTACTCCATTAATAACATACACACCAGCGGCAACAGGAACAGACCGTGTTTCGTTGGCCTTCAAATTCAGCTTGGCCACACTCATGCCGTTTACACCAAACACTTCAACGCGTTGTGCCTTCTTTGCAAAGAATGTAATCATTCCGTTTGCGGCCGTTACTGCTAGGTCGGCATTAGCTTTTACGTTGTTGATGCCCGTTGTTTCACCATTCTCGCCAAACACAACATCGAAGGAAGCCATCTTAGCACCGCTTGTACTGCTGAACGAATAGTATGAACGGAATGGTCTTACTTTCACCTGTTTCGGGTTGGAAGGCAAGTTCAATGATGAATAGTACTTGTTGTTGGCGAAATAGAACACCTTTTCAACATTGTCTCCACAATAGGTACCCCTATTTTCAAAGGCATAGTTCGTTCCGTTTCCACTTCCCGTGGCCTTTTCGCCCATCAAGTAAGTCTTGTTTTTGTGGGCGATGGTGGGCATAATGTCTGCTCCATGCTGCATGGCCACGAACGATAGACCGTCTTTTGGCGTATAAGCATCGTTCACCAATATCATGTAGGGTTTGTTGGCCTCGGTTGTCATTCCTTCAGCCTTAACAAAATGAACATCGCCATCGAACTTCATATAGTCGTAACCTGGTTTCTGTTCGGGACTAACATTAAGGCAATTGGTTGCTTGCATCACATATACCTCAAACGAGCAATCGTCTCCCTTGTTCACGTGCTTGCCGTCTGTCAAGGCCAAAGTGAACGGCAACATCAGCGTTGCTTTCTTTGCTTGGCCGTTGGTTCCAGTTACCTCGCGCGTATAGCTAGCGTAGTTTGCAGCATCAACGCGTATCTTATAAGGAGAATAGAAAGGCTGTTTGTCTGTAAGAATGATGTTTCTTGCGGCCTTATAGGTTCCACCTTCCTCTGCATAAGCAAAGTTGTCGGCAGCATGAGTGGTGTTCTTGGGCAAGAATACCAGTGCATTCTTAGCCAGTGCATTCTTCAATGTGGCCCACGAGCTGCCGTTAGACGAGTAAGCGCCTTGCATTTGGCTCCCCATGTCTACATAAAGCAGCTTGTCCATTGCGGCGGGTACGTTGCTTCCGCCAGCTGCAATAGCAGTTTCCAACTGCTCTTTCACCGCTTCTACGGAGCTATATCCTAAGTTACCTTCATTATCTTTGGATGTAACAACAGCGCCATAGAACTCTCCGCTTTCTGCTTCGCCATAGAACGACTTGTCGTATAGTTTCTCGAAGGCAACACTCGGCGTATAGGTTCGGGCCACGAGGTGTATCTCCATGTCGTAGTAGGCGTAATAGCGATGCTGGGTAGCAGTGGTAGGAGCGATGTTATAACGCGTCTCGTCTGTGGTGAAGACGTAAGCGTTGGTCATGTAATCCTTGTTTTCTTCCGTTGGGGTCATCACCACATTGTTAAACAGACCGCCCGCTGCAGCATACTTTTCTAGCGTAAAGGGATATTCAATCAACGAAGTTGCAGTGCCAGTCTTGCTCACTTCATCGGCATTGTTAAACTTAAACGCCTTTGTTCCTGCCGTGGCCACAAACACTTTCTTCGTGTAATCGTAGTTGGCCGCAAAGTCGGGATGACGGTAGATGTTGTTGTTCGACTCGCCAAAGAGGTTGAAATATTCGGACTTTACAAAACCGAAACGTGCATTACCATTAGACGAACCATCGTAATATGTATTGTCGGCACACTTGCTCTTCAAGTTTTCGAAGGTAAAATGGCAAGCAGTGTTGAGCCAATCGCGCGGTATATAGAAGTAGAACACACCGCCACCCACGCTGAAATCGTTAGAAACGAACTCGCGCGAAATCTTCATGTCGCCGTGGGTGCACATCAGTTCCATGTGATTGATGTAGGGGTCGAGTGCCTCCACTGTCAGCTCGAGGTTCACAAGGCCGTTTCCTCCTACTACTTCCAACTTTACAGCATCGTTGTTCAAGTCGTCCATTACAAAGTTTCCAGGCTGAGTGACGTTAATTTCTTTGGCGGCCTTGCCCGTTTTGTCGTAGACTTTCAATGTATAAGTGCCCGATGCGTTGGAACGTTCCCATTGTGCAGTTCCCACATTGTCGTATTCTGCAAAGTAAACGGGACTACCTGGTTTGGTTCCAAACATGTACAAGTTGTTACATACTATTCCTTCTCCGACAAGGCTAAACCGACTACCTGTTCCATTGCCTATCGTTAGGGTATTGTTTGGGTCAACTACCAAGTAGTTTGAAGTGCCAACAACATTGATGCGTCCTTGAGCGTCAATCTCCCATTTTTGTTGTGTGGTGCCAAAGGTCGCATCTCTCTGTAAGTACCAAACGTCTCCACCTTCTATATATTTAATGTAGAACTTTTGCTCTGCACTTATGGTATAATTCACCTTTGCAGAAGTGATACGATAGTGCAAAGGCACATCGTTGCCTTTCTGGTCTTTGGTACAAACAGGCGTTTCGGCAAAGTAAGTTTGCCCAGGTTGTATCTCGAAATAACCCATTTGGTCGATGGTTACCGCTTTGATTGTTTTGTTACCAACGGCAGAACCTGCTGTACGGCTATTCAAATCCAAGGTTTCGTCAACGCTAGCCCCTTCGTAAAACAGCGACTGAGCCATCAAGTCTTTCACGTTTCTGTAAACATAGCTTTGTCTTTTTACGCCCGTATAGGTGTTTTGAGAGATTTGTCCAAGGTCTACTTTTCCCGTGGGGAATGGACATTGCACAACACTTACCCCCTCCGCGCTAGCTTGTTGCGGAGCAATGTTAACCTTAAATGGAGCTTCGGGAGTGAAAGTTAGCTCAACATATTTTAATGTAACGCCCACGTATCTTCCCGAAACGTGGCTGTTAACACCATTGGCAATCTTAAAATAAAGTATGTTGCCCATGTCGCTCTCCACCATACTGGTGCGTTCGATGGTGAATTCTTCATTGCTCATACCCCTTTTCAGGTTCTTATAATAGGCCGACATGAAATCAAACCTCGAATTGGTTTCACCGAAATAGAAAGCGCGATCGTGCGTTACGCGCAGCTTGGCTTTTCCGTTTCCAAACACGTCAACGTTGTTTTGCACAATAATCTTATAGCTTGTAAATCTGTATCCATGTGGCAAAGCGAAGGTAATAAAGCCATCTTCTCGCTGTCCGCCAAACACTTGTATGCCCGTATCGGCTCCTGTGTTATAAAGGTTGTTGCCATGTACGGCTAATTGTCCGTTCGGCGAAAGCGTTTTTAGGTCAGATGCGGTCATTGTCAGTGGCAGTTGGTGGTGTTTCCATGTGGCAAAACCGCCCGATGCAAAGCCGGTTTCGGTTGTTCCACTAGAATAAGTGGTCTGCGAACAAATCATACTACCTGTGTTTTCGCTCACTATAACGTTTTGCGCCCTGCTTGATATTCCGCAAAACATACAACTGAGCAAGAGCATGGCGAACAGTCTGCCACATGCCTTTGCGTGTAAAAACATTCTTCTCATAACACTCGTTTTTTAAATTAATAATTGTTGATAGATATACTTCTTTTCTCGTTCCTCGAAAAGTGCGTTTTCTCGCCATGACAATGTCCGAGCAAGCTCGACGTTGTTCATTTGGCTTAACGAAAACGTTCATTTTATTAAAACACATACACAACTCAATTGTTTAGCAACATACTACTCCCTATTATTGGGAGATGTGCAGCTGATTAAGAATGGCTGCTATCTAAGGCAAAGCCCCTTTTCCGTTAATAAAGATAATGCGGAAGTTGCATCTACTCATAAACTGCATCGTTTGATAGAGCTTAAACCCTCGGTAACAAAGTTTTCACTATTGTCGTTAATACTTCTGGTCCTATCATTAGGTCAGCATCTCACTGTTTATTCGTTTCGTTATCTCTGAGTACCTACACCCTTACAGCGGTGCTTATCCTTTTTGAAACGGAGAATAATAATGGCATTCTCAATTTGTTATCCATGCCATTTTATCGCCTTCTGATTTTGTTTGTCAGAATGTTTCAAGCGCAAAAGTAGACTTAATACTTCATTTCAAGAAATAATTGAGGGCGCAAAATGGCGCAAAGACAAACAAATAATACGCAAACCAACGCAAATTGTTTGAAACATGCAGGCAAGAAGTGCGTTTTTCGTTATCAGAATACAAAGTTTTGATTGAGCCAGCTAGGCTATCCCAAAATATTTTCATATCTTTGCCACAAAGTACAGCTGTTTACGCCCCTCGCATTTGCCTGCGAAGGCAAGCGTTTGAACATATCCCACAAACAAGCAGCTGAAAAGAACGCAAACGGTTCTTAATTAACAGGATAGCACCAAAGACTAACCATTGAACTGACGAACAACAATACGCGACCTTCAACAAACTGTCGCGACTCTGAGAACTTATACTGCATTCGGCACAACGCTATGCCGACAAAGATACGTAAAATCAACAACATTAATCACAAATGAAAACAACTACTTTAACCGCCCAATTCGAAAATTTCGTTGCCTTGTACACAAAAGACAAGGAAGAACGAGTGCGTTTCTTCGTTTTCTTTGCAGGTGCCATTCAGCTCATCGTCTTTACCTTGCTGAATATTGTGGGTACAATTGGCATCTACCATCCTTTCTTGCAAACGGTTTCTTTCGCACTCCTTGCGTTATGTGTAGCGATGGTTACGCTATACCTTCGCCGTACGCTGTCGCTTGTTTCTGCCTTCGCCACATTTGCCATTACAGCCCAACTACTTGAAATGACGCGCATTGCATTTCTTCTCTTCCTGACTCCTCCAGGCTACGAAGCGATGGTTATATATTACCAAGTAGGTTCTTACACCATCTTACTTTACCTAGCTTTGGGTTTCATACCCCAGACTCCACTCCTAGTAACGGCTTTAAACATCGCAACATTGCTCTGCGTAACGCTGTACGACGGCCACGCCATCGACCAGCAAATCGCGCTACTCTTCGCATTACTCTGCATTTTCACTTGTGCTCTGGCTGTCATTAGCCGACGAGGCCTCCACAAAATACAGCAAGAAAACAAAGATTATCAAGACACGCACAACTCGATACTCACTGCTTTCAACATGAGCCAAAGCGAACTGATAGCCTATTTGCAAATATGCCGTGCCAAAGAACCCAACAGCAAACACGTCGACATGCTTTTAAGTCAACTTAACGAGCAATCGAAACACAACCTTGTCCATGCGGCGATGGTTTTGAAGAAAAAGCACGATGCCCAACAACTTGAATTAAGTAAATGCTTTCCTAGCCTTACGCATACCGAATTGGAAGTGAGCAGACTTGTGGTTGAAGGGAGAACGCTTGGCGAAATTGCGTTAATTATGGGAAAGACAACGACCAACATCAGCACTGTGCGCGGAAATGTGAGGAAGAAACTTGGCCTGCAACCCAGCGAAGACCTTGTAGAAAAGCTAAAAGAACTGGCCGCACCTGCCAACAAAGCTTTGAGAAAGGCCTTTTAAAGGTAAACCAACACTTCTTTTACCTGCCTATATTGTTAGGCTATTGTCCTTTTATTCTCAACCAACACCCTTGCATATGCACATGAAAAGAGCCACATCTCACTCTTTACACAGAGTGGATGTGGCCCTTAAGGTTTTGTTCTTGTCACGCTCAGCTATTGGCCTACACCCGATGTGGGTTCAACAGATTGTCCATAGACACCTCCGTTTGGCCTGCATGTGCTTATCAGCTTTCCTTATATATAAAGGACTAATGGCACAGTTTGCACAACAGCTGTTGCAACATTTATTTGTTAGTTGCCCACCACCACAGCAAAATAGGCCTTCTTGCCTGTTGGGTAAATGCCTTGTATGTAAAGCACAGGGTCTTTGCTTGTCGATGCCTCCTTAACGGCTTTCTGCAAGTCGTCAGTCGACTTGATAATCTGTTCGTTCACCTTCTGAATGATAAATCCTTTGGCAACGCCAGCATCTTTAAGTGCACCATTGTTCACCCTTATAACCTCCAAGCCCGTGCTTATATTGAGTTGTCGTTTTTGTTCGTCGTTAATTTCCTTGAAGTTGCCGCCAAGAATGTCTAGATCGGCGCTCTTCATCACCTTCGTGTTGCCCTGAGCATTCTTCAAAGTAGCCGTAGCAGTGGTTTTCTTCTTATTACGCAAGTAAGTAATGGTAATCTTGTCGCCAGGCTTTTTGCCCGAAAGCAATTCTTGAAGTTCGGCCATCTTGGTAAGCTTTCTTCCATCGGCAGCAACGATAACGTCGCCAGACTTTAAGCCAACAGCCGAGCCTGCGCCACCATCTTCAACAGATTCAACATATATGCCATCGTTTGTTCCAAGGTCGTGTTCTTTGCCTTTCTCCTTTTCCATGTCAAGGTAAACGCGGACGTCGCCACCTTTAATGCCCATAACAGCACGTTGCACGCTACCATATTGCTTGATGTCGGCCACCACTTTATTCATGATGGTTGTGGGAATGGCAAATCCATAGCCGCTATACGAACCCGTTTGCGAATAGAGCATGGCATTGATGCCTACCAATTCGCCTTGGGTGTTTACCAGTGCGCCACCCGAATTGCCCTGATTGATGGCAGCATCGGTCTGGATAAACGACTCAATGGGATTGCCGCCCAACGTACGAGCCTTGGCACTAACGATACCGGCAGTAACAGTTGAGTTGAGGTTAAAGGGGTTTCCAACGGCCAACACCCATTCGCCCACTTTCAGCTTGTCAGAATCACCGATAGGTAAGGTGGGCAAGTTCTTTCCGTCTATCTTAATCAGCGCAAGGTCTGTGCTTTTGTCCGTGCCAATAATGCGAGCAGAAAACTCCCTATTATCGTTTAGGGTTACCGTAAGTTGGTCGGCACCTTCAACCACGTGGTTGTTAGTTACGATATAGCCGTCTGCCGATATGATAACACCCGAACCAGTTGCTTCACGCTTCGGGGTTTGCACTTGTCGTTTTTGTGTTCCGCCATTGCCTCTTCCTGGACTTCCAAAGAAGTCATCAAAGAAGTCGCTAAATGGGTCGCTCTGCACTTCAACGGTTTGCACCTTTGAGTTCTGAACATACCGAATATGCACAACGGCGGGCAGTGCTTTTTCAGCGGCAAAGGTAAGGTCTACGGGTTGTGCCGGCATCGCTGGAGATGCAGCAGCAGCATTTACCTTCATAAATGAACCAGCAGAGAATGCAATAGAAAGCACGCATAATCCGCCAATGAGGTACTGTGAATACTTTTTCATTGTTTCTTTCTTTATTTTTTAAATTACTATTTTTGTCTTGTCTTAGCTTTCCGCCTGCAAATATAGGCGCAAATATTTAAATACAGCAACATCGCCACCTTTCTTTATCCCTATTTAACATACACGAATATCATATTAACGCCTATTAATGCCGTTGTGATTACTAATTGAAATATTCAGCCATTCTAACGCCTAGTAATTATTACTCATTCCTTATATGAACCGACAAATAGACATTGAAGTAAAACGCACTTTTAGAGAAACGAGAAAAAAACGATTAACTCGTTAACTTATCCCCTTGCCTTCTTACAAACCTGTCCACCCGTCAACTCGTCTACCGTTGTAATCTTTTCAGTAAGAAATTTAACACTATGAGTGCCCTTTTTGTCCACCAACCGCCAACCCAGCCGCAAAAAATCGATTCTCGCGAAGGTTTGTTTTGGTGCAAAAAGGGGTTAGTCCGTGAATACGACAAAATGAATATTTATTTCAAAGAACCGCCATTTGCACTCATTTTTGGGCTATTTGGTGCTAAATCTAGTGCAATATGGTGCAAAACGCAGTGCGTTTTGGTGCTAAATGCAATGCGTTTTGGTGCTAAATGCAGTGCATTTTGGTGCTAAATGCAAGTAAAAAAGGTGCTAAACGCAGTGCAAAATGCTGTTGAATGCAAGGCAAAAAGCATAAAAATTCACTACAATGGTATAAACATAACCTTTTAAAACCTTGAAACACATGACTGAAAAGGGCAAAATGGTCGTTAAAAAGTGGGTTTTTAGGGGATAAAAGCGAGTAATTGGGCTTGAAAAATAACGAGACGGCAACCAAACTAGAAAGGCTATTTGGTGCAAAATGAAGGTTTTATTCTCAAAAACATACAATACAAGATGTGCGAAAGGCCAAAATTTGTGCTATTTACCTACTTTTAAAGCCATATTTTCGCTAGAACGGAGCGAAAATTAGAGCGACATTGTAAAAACAAAAAAAATATTTTAAGCTTTTAAGTCGATGAGTTGGCAGGCTAACCAGTGGGCGAGTTAACAGGTTAACCAGTTGACGAGTTAACAAGTTAACTGGTTAGCGAGTTGACAAGTTAACCAGTTGACAGGTTGACGAGTTAACAAGTAGGAAAAAAGTTAACTGGTTAGCGAGTTGACAAGTTAACCAGTGACAAGTTGGTAAGCTACCCTATCACAACGAAAATACAGGAATGGTGTTTACGCTCAACATTCATTGGGACGGTTATAAGTTGCTGGTTTTCTAGGTAGATGTTTTTCTATGGGGATGTGTTTCTAAGTTGGTGAGCTTTTGGTTTATGAGTTGAATTGCGTTTCTTTCAAGCTAAGAACCAACAAACTTATCGTTCGTTAGAGCCCGAAAACCGAAAACTCATAAACCAAAAGCTCACCTACTTAGAGTTCTAAGTGACAAAATTGCTTAACAAAAAGCATTATTTACAAGTCCCATCCCACGGCACTTGCGCCAAGGACGGCAGCCGAAGAGCCTTCAAGACCGCTAATGAGGAACTTTGCCTTGTCTTTGAAAATCTTCAACACGCTCTCATCGTATGCCTTTTTAAGCGGTTTCATCAGCAAATCGCCGGCTTTGGTCAGTCCGCCGAAGAAGATAAACGCCTCTGGCGAAGAGAAAGCAGCGAAGTCCGCACATGCCTGGCCAAGCATCTTGCCCGTAAACTCGTAAACATCTACAGCCAACTTGTCGCCCTTAGCAGCCGCAAGTGATACATCAAGCGATGTGATTTCTTCCGGTTTCAAGTCGCGAAGGACAGACGGTGTTGTGGTTTTCTCCAAGAACTCGCGTGCCGAACGTGCCACACCTGTTGCCGAGCAATAGGTTTCCAAACAACCAAAGCGGCCACACCCGCAGCTGCGTCCACCTTCTCTCTGGGCGATGACGTGTCCTAACTCGCCGGCAAAACCGTCGCTGCCATACACCACTTGCCCATTAATAACGATGCCGGAGCCCACACCCGTACCTAGCGTGATGACGATAAAGTTTTTCATTCCACGTGCAACGCCATACGTCATTTCGCCGATGGCGGCCGCATTGGCATCGTTGGTAAGCGCAACGGGGATGCCGCCTAAACCCTCGGAGAACATTTCGGCCAAAGGAACAACCCCATTGTGTCCCCAAGCCAAGTTGGGAGCAAACTCTATCGTTCCTTTATAGTAGTTGCCGTTGGGCGCACCGATACCCATTGCCTTAATGGTTCCGATACCGCCAACCTGCTCAATGATGATGTGAAGCGCGTCGAGCGAAGCCTTAACATAGTCTTCTACGCTTGCATAGGCTTGTGTCTTAATGGCCGTAGTGGCCTTAATTTCGCCTCGGCTATCAACGATACCAAATACAGAGTTCGTTCCACCCAGGTCTAAACCAATGACGTATGGTTTCAAATCTTCTATTACACTCATGTTGTGTCTTTATTTTTAGTTTAGTAATAATTGTTTGCTTTCGTGGATATAGGCCTTGTACACCGGTCCTAAATGGTGGCAGCATTGCGCCATCCTTTTGTATTTAGCCTTAAATTAAGCGTTGACAAAGTTATGAAAAATATGGAATAACACAAACTTATAAGTTGAAAATTTGCTCAATTCGCATATTTTTTGCAATTTTGCATCCGTTATGCCCTTACCTTTTCATATAGATATTGTAGACATTGTATTCAAGGGAATACTTATTGGTCTTATTGCCTCTGCCCCGATGGGGCCTGTGGGGGTGCTTTGCGTTCAGCGAACACTGAACAAAGGCAGATGGTATGGTTTTATCACAGGCATTGGTGCGGCGGTAAGCGATATGATTTACGCCTTGGTTACTGGCTATGGAATGAGTTTCATCATGGATCTCATCACCGCCCCGCGCACACTTTTCGCCCTTAAAATATCGGGAAGTGTATTGTTGATGTTTTTTGGGATTTACTGTTTCAAGTCTAATCCCACCAAGAAAGTGCATTACAGCGGTAAGGGTAAGGGCACATTGATACACAATGGCATAACCGCTTTTCTCGTTACTTTCTCTAATCCACTTATCATTTTCCTCTTCATGGCCACCTTCGCGCAGTTTGCCTTTGTTGTTCCCAACAGGTCGTGGCTGATGGTTGGCGGATATACAGGCATTGTTTTGGGCGCGCTGATATGGTGGTTCGGGCTTACTTGGCTTATCGACAAAGTGCGTGGAAAGTTCGATAAAGGCGGCATTGTACTCATCAACAAGATTATCGGCAGCGTGGTTATCATCTTTTCGGTGATATTCCTCATCGGCACGATATTCAATCTCTACACTTTCGAATACTGACGCGCACCACCCGCCCGTAGCCGTTTATGCCCCTACTTATATAATAAGGAGTGGTTTATTCATCCTTAGCAAACATCAATAAATGTACATCGCCAAACAACTAAGAGAAAAAAGCATTGCCGAATACATATTATATATGTGGCAAATAGAAGACCTGATACGCGCATACGGCTGTTCGTTGCAACGTATCAGGCACGAATACATAGACAAGTTTGACTATACTGCCGAACAAAAAGAAGAAATGCTCGACTGGTACGGCAATCTTGTGCGCATGATGAACCAAGAAGGGAAACGCGAACGGGGACATCTGCAAATAAATGCCATCATCGTAAAGGATTTGATGGACCTGCACAACCTGTTGATGCAAAGTACCAAGTTTCCTTTCTACAACACGGCATACTATAAGGTGCTGCCCTTCATCGTTGAACTACGCAACAAGGGCGACAAGGAGGTGAACGAGATTGAAACATGCCTTGATGCGCTTTACGGCGTGATGTTGCTGAGATTGAAACAAAAGGAGATTACCCCCGACACCATGACAGCCATCAAAGAAATTACCACCTTTGTGGGAATGCTCGCTGATTATTATCAGAAAGACAAGCGCGAAGGACTGGTTTTTGAAGACGAATAAACATAATCACTGCATAAATGAATATTTTGATTACGGGCTGTAACGGCCAACTAGGAAACGAAATACAGCTGCTGCAAGCGCAGTACGCACAACACACGTGGCTTAACACCGACGTTAACGAATTAGACATCACCGACAAAGCCGCCATCGAACGCTTTGTTGAGGCGAACGAGATTGACGGCATCGTGAACTGCGCAGCCTATACGGCCGTAGACAAGGCCGAAAGCGACCCGCAGCTGGCGCGAAAACTGAACGCCGATGCCCCTGCTTTCTTAGCAGAGGCCGTAGCCAAACGCGGCGGATGGATGGTACAGGTGTCTACCGACTACGTTTTCAACGGCACTAAACACACGCCATACGTGGAAACAGACGAGCCTTGCCCTAATAGCATTTATGGACAAACGAAGTTGGAAGGCGAACAGGCCGTAAGTAAACTCTGTACAAACGCCATGATTATAAGAACGGCTTGGCTGTACAGCGAGTTTGGAAACAACTTTGTGAAAACAATGATTCGCCTAGGAAGAGAACGCGAACAACTAGGCGTTATCTTCGACCAAGTGGGTACGCCAACCTACGCTCACGACCTTGCTACGGCAATAATGACGGCCATAGACAAGGGCATCAAGCCTGGCGTTTACCACTTTTCTAACGAGGGCGTAACAAGTTGGTACGACTTTACCAAGAGCATACATCGCCTAGCAGGGATAAATACTTGCCAAGTATCTCCCTTGCACACCGCAGAATACCCTACCCCAGCCTCTCGCCCCGCATATAGCGTGCTCGACAAAACGAAGATTAAGGACGCTTACGGCATCGAAATACCCCATTGGGAGGAGTCGTTGGCCAAGTGTATTGCCAAACTTTAATCATGAAATTAACACGGTTTACAAAATAACGGACCTGTCAACTGAACAACAGACTTGTCAACTCGTTAACCCTTTAACTTGTCAACTTTGAATAAGAACATAGGAAATAATGACTGAAATAGAAAGAAGACGAACCTTTGCCATCATCTCTCACCCCGACGCAGGTAAGACAACACTCACTGAGAAGTTCTTGTTGTTCGGCGGACAGATACAGGTGGCAGGAGCAGTAAAGAGCAACAAGATAAGAAAGACGGCCACATCCGACTGGATGGACATCGAGAAACAACGTGGTATCTCGGTTTCTACCTCGGTGATGGAGTTCGATTACGAAGGCTATAAGGTGAATATCCTGGACACACCCGGACACCAAGACTTCGCCGAAGACACTTATCGCACACTTACAGCGGTAGATTCGGCCATCATTGTTGTGGATTCGGCCAAAGGTGTTGAAACACAAACGCGCAAGCTAATGGAGGTTTGCCGAATGAGGAACACCCCTGTGATTATCTTTGTCAATAAGATGGACCGCGAAGGACGTGACCCATTCGACCTGCTTGACGAGCTAGAAGAGGAACTGCAAATAAAGGTTAGGCCCCTTTCGTGGCCCATTAACCAAGGCGAACGTTTCAAAGGGGTGTTCAATATCTACGAAAACCAGCTGCAATTGTTCACTCCCGACAAACAACGCGTTACCGAAAAGGTGGAGGTAGACGTAAATAGCGACGAACTAAGCGAACATATTGGCGAACAAGACGCACAGAAACTTCGTGACGACTTGGAGCTGGTAGACGGCGTTTACCCTGAATTCGATGTGGAAACTTATCGTGCTGGGCATGTCGCCCCTGTGTTCTTTGGCAGCGCACTCAACAACTTTGGTGTTCAAGAGCTGCTCAATTGCTTTGTGCAGATTGCTCCAAGCCCCAAGCCCACTATGGCCGAAGAGCGCGAAGTGCAGCCCACTGAATCGAAATTTACGGGTTTCATCTTCAAAATAACGGCAAATATCGACCCCAACCACCGCTCGTGCATCGCATTCTGCAAGATATGCAGCGGCAAGTTTGTGCGAAACCAGCCCTATCGACACGTTCGACTCGACAAAACGCTGCGTTTCAGCAGTCCAACACAGTTCATGGCGCAACGCAAAAGCACCATCGACGAGGCCTATCCTGGCGACATTATCGGTTTACCCGATAACGGAATATTTAAGATTGGCGACACATTAACCGAAGGAGAGTTGCTACACTTCCGCGGCTTGCCATCGTTCTCGCCAGAGATGTTCAAGTATATCGAGAACGACGACCCCATGAAGGCCAAGCAATTGAACAAGGGTATCGAACAATTGATGGACGAAGGCGTGGCACAACTCTTCATCAACCAATTCAATGGGCGCAAAATCATCGGCACGGTTGGTCAACTTCAATTCGAAGTCATCCAGTATCGACTTCAAAATGAGTACAACGCCAAATGCCGTTGGGAACCCGTTCACCTGCACAAAGCCTGTTGGATAGTGTCTGACGACCCCAAAGAACTGGAGAATTTCAAAAAACGCAAGTACCAATATATGGCCAAAGACCGCGAAGGGCGCGACGTATTCTTGGCCGATTCGGGCTATGTGTTGAGCATGGCGCAACAAGATTTCGAACACATCAAGTTCCATTTCACAAGCGAATTTTAGGTGCTTACACGCTATCAGTAACTCCTTACCATGCCCAAAGCATGGTATATTTTGAAAAAATCTGTGCTTGATGTAAAAAGAAAATCGTATTTTTGCAATCAAAACGACAATAAATTAAAAGGTATATGATAAAGATAACATTTCCGGATGGCTCCATCCGCGAGTACGAAAAAGGCATTACCGGCTTGGAAATAGCAAAGAGCATCTCGCCAGCCCTAGCGCGCGACGTGCTTTCGATTGGCGTAAACGGCAAGACTACCGAGCTTAACCGTCCCATAAACGAAGACGCAACGATTGCGCTTTACAAATGGGAAGACGAGGAAGGCAAACACACCTTTTGGCATTCGTCGGCTCACCTGTTGGCCGAAGCTTTGCAAGCGCTCTACCCCGGCATTCAGTTCGGCTTTGGTCCTGCCGTAGAGAACGGCTTCTTCTATGACGTAATGACCAAAGACGGAACGCCCATCAGCGAGAACGACTTCCCTAAAATAGAAGAGAAGATGCGCGAATTTGCCAAGAGAGACGAGCCTATCGTACGTCGCGAAGTGTCTAAAGCCGATGCCCTGAAAGAGTTTAAGGAAGACGGACAGGAATATAAGTGCGAACATATTGACCTCGATTTGGAAGACGGAACTATCTCTACTTATTCACAAGGAGCGTTTACCGACCTCTGTCGTGGCCCACACCTCATGTCCACTGGCCCCATTAAGGCCATCAAGCTCACGAGTGTGGCCGGCGCATTTTGGCGTGGCGACGCTCAGAAAGACCAGCTAACGCGTATCTACGGCATCACGTTCCCCAAGAAAAAGATGCTTGACGAGTATCTTGTTATGCTTGAAGAGGCCAAGAAACGCGACCACCGCAAGATTGGGAAAGAAATGGAACTATTCATGTTCTCCGAACGTGTGGGCAAAGGCTTGCCTATTTGGTTGCCGAAAGGAACAGAACTCCGCCTGCGCTTACAGAACATGCTGCGTAAAATACAGAAACGCTTTGGTTATCAGGAAGTAATTACCCCACATATCGGCAGTAAGAACCTCTATGTAACTTCGGGGCACTATGCGCACTATGGCAAAGACTCATTCCAGCCCATACATACGCCCGAAGAAGATGAAGAGTACATGCTCAAACCCATGAACTGCCCACACCACTGTGAGGTGTTTGCATGGAAACCCCGCTCGTATAAAGACCTGCCCCTGCGTATCGCAGAGTTCGGCACGGTTTACCGCTACGAAAAGAGTGGCGAGTTGCACGGACTTACCCGCGTTCGCTCGTTTACACAAGACGATGCCCACATCTTCTGCCGCCCCGAACAAGTTAAGAACGAGTTCCTGCGCGTGATGGACATCATCCAGGCCGTATTCAAAATCTTCCATTTCGACGACTTTGAGGCGCAAATAAGTTTGCGCGACCCGAAGAACACCACGAAGTATATTGGTTCTGACGAAGTTTGGGAAGAAAGCGAGCAGGCCATTATCGACGCTTGCAAAGAAAAAGGGCTCGACGCAAAGATTGCTTATGGCGAAGCGGCTTTCTATGGCCCTAAACTCGACTTCATGATAAAGGACGCTATCGGACGTCGCTGGCAGTTGGGCACAATACAAGTAGACTATAACCTGCCCGAACGCTTTAAGTTGGAATACACGGCCGAAGACAACACGAAGAAAACGCCCGTGATGGTTCACCGCGCGCCTTTCGGTTCGATGGAACGTTTCACAGCTGTTCTTATTGAACACACCGCAGGACACTTCCCATTGTGGCTCATCCCCGACCAAGTGGCCATTCTGCCCATATCAGAGAAGTACAACGACTATGCACAACGTGTGGCTAAGCACTTAGACAGCGTTGGCGTTCGTGCAACGCTCGACGTTCGCAACGAGAAAATCGGCCGTAAGATACGCGATAACGAAATTAAACGTGTTCCTTACATGGTTGTTGTTGGCGAAAAAGAGGCTGCCGAAGGACTTGTTTCGATGAGAAAGCAAGGTGGTGGAGAGCAAGCCACAATGTCGATGGAAGAGTTTGCTAAGCGCATTAACGACGAAGTGGCCGCTCAATTGGCTGCTACCGACATCCATCCCAACGATTAAAGACGTGTAACAACTCGTTAACAGGTCAACTTATTAACTGGCCAACTTGTTAACTGGTCAACTGATAAACTCGTTAACAAGTCAACTTGTTAACTGGTAAACTAGTTAACTGGCCAACTGTTCGACTCATAAACTAAGCCACCGACTTATGGGCTAGCCTCCGCAACACACCTGCGAAAGCTACGTCCATAAGTCGGTTTATATATTCCACCACTTCGCCCCTTCACCGCATCCATTCTGTGAAAGTACTTTAACAAGAAAGGAAAAAGAACACGTATCTGTAAAATAATCAATGAATTATTTTGCTTGTTGCGCGAAAAATCGTACTTTTGCAGCCGCTTATCATAATATTGTTGAATGAAGAATGAAAGAATAAAGAACCAGTATCGCGTAAACGAGCAGATACGCGCGAAGGAAGTACGCATCGTAAACGAAGGCGGTTCCACCGTTATGCCCACCCGTCAAGCACTCGATATGGCACGCAGCCAAGGAGTGGACTTGGTGGAAATATCACCCAACGCACAACCTCCCGTTTGTCGCATCATCGACTATTCCAAGTTCCTTTATCAGCAAAAAAAGCACGCAAAGGAGATGAAAGCCAAACAAGTGAAGGTAGAAGTGAAAGAAATCAGGTTTGGACCGCAAACCGATGAGCACGACTACAACTTCAAGCTCAAACATGCCAAGGAATTTTTGGATGCCGGCAACAAGGTTAGGGCTTACGTCTTCTTCCGCGGACGTTCCATTCTCTTCAAAGAGCAAGGCGAAGTTTTGCTTCTACGTTTTGCCAACGACTTGGAAGAATACGGCAAGGTAGAGCAGATGCCAGCACTTGAAGGCAAGAAGATGTTCCTTTACATCGCTCCTAAGAAGACAGGGGCGGTGAAAAAGAGCCAACAAAAGCTAGACAGAGAAAAGCGCGAGAACGAAACAAAGAATGCCGAAACAGAAGATGGCAACACTGACAATGGCCTATTTTCCAATGCCAAAAACGGCGAAGACGTGCTTAAAAAGCTACAAGCAGAATAAACAAGCGCAAAACAAGGCCCACACAAAAGACAAAAAGAAGAGGTGCGTAACGCCGGGTATATGCGTTGCCACCATATATAAATAACAAATAAACAACAAAAAAATGCCAAAAGTAAAGACAAATTCCGGCGCAAAGAAGAGATTTCGTTTCACCGGTACGGGTAAGGTTAAAAGGAAACATGCTTACCACAGTCACATCTTGACTAAGAAGACAAAGAAGCAAAAGAGAAACTTGGTTCACTCAACTCTCGTTGATCGTGCAGACATGAAGCAGGTTCGCGACTTGCTTTGCTTGCGTTAAACATTAGTCAAACATTTTTAAGTTAAGAAGAAAGTATGCCAAGATCAGTCAATCATGTTGCTTCTAAAGCAAGAAGAACTAGAATTTTAAAGCTTACAAAGGGTTACTATGGTGCCAGAAAAAATGTTTGGACTGTAGCCAAAAACACTTGGGAAAAGGGTCTTACCTACGCTTATCGCGACCGTCGCAACAAGAAGCGTACGTTCCGTGCTTTGTGGATTCAGCGTATCAACGCTGCCGCTCGCTTGGAGAACATGACCTATTCTACCCTTATGGGAGCATTGCATAAGGCCGGTATCGAGATTAACCGTAAGGTGCTTGCCGACCTCGCCGTTAACAATCCCCAAGCTTTCAAGGCTATTGTAGACAAGGTGAAATAAAACAAATTCACAACCATAAGAAAGAGGACGCATTTATATGTGTCCTCTTTTTTTGTTGCAAAGGGTGAAAAGATGGCTTTCAAAGGTGAAAGGGTGAAAGAGTGAAAGGTTGAAAAGATGGTTTAAAGGTGAAAGGGTGAAAGGGTGAAGGGGTGAAAGGGTGAAAGAGTGAAAAGGTGAAAAGGTGAAAAGATGAAAAGATGGCTTAAAGGAGAAAGGGTGAAAAGATGGTTTAAAGGTGAAAAGATGGTTTAAAGGTGAAAGGGTGAAAAGATGAAAGGTGAAAATAATTGCGCCCATTAACTTGTTACCCTGTCTCTCTCAAAAGCTTGTCTTATTGTCAACTCGTTAACCTGTCAACTCCCAACTCGTCAACTCCCAACTCGTCAACTCTTCAACCTATCAACCTATCACCCCATCAATTTATCAACTTGTAAGCTTATCAACTTCCCTACCTGTTAACTTCCCTACCTGTTAACTCCCCTACCTGTTAACTCCCTACCTGTTAACTCCCCAACCTGTTAACTCGGAAACTCATAAACTTGTAAACTCCCTACTTGCCAACTTATCAACTCGTCCACTTGTAAACTCATTAACCCGCCAACTCAAAAACTCACCAACTCAAAACTTAATTTATTATTTTTATTTTACAACACTGCTCGAATTTTCACTCCATTCTAGCGAGAATAAAGGTTAAAAAGCAGGTAAACTACTACCTTTTCCTGCTTTTCCTGCCTCCTAACCTGTCTGTTTTTACGAAAAAACCTGCATTTTGCACCATTTAGCCTTTCTAGTTTGGTTGCCAGCTCGTAATTTTTCAAGCCCAACAACTACCTTTTTACCCCTAAAATCCCACGTTTTAACGACCATTTTGCCCCTTTCGGCCATATTTTTAATGGTTCATAAAGGTT
>ERZ772960.232-NODE-232-length-53997-cov-6.819065_pt1 | contig 53997 bp, 37 predicted proteins | sample MGYA00580678_ERZ772960 | MGnify/ENA primary metagenome ERZ772960 (study PRJEB29015, sample SAMEA2737930) | human oral metagenome | biome: human oral; feature: human-associated habitat; material: dental | place: China | collected 2059 ...
AATCTGCAAAGGACTATTGATACACAGCTTGCTTTGTTCTGAATTCGTCGAACTCGCGTTATTTGCGACTGTGTTCTTTCTAAATTCAAGGATAGTCAACGTGCAGTATGGCTGCCCCTTCTGCTTCGCAAAATGTTTGCTTTATGGTGCTTGCAGCGTGCTTTTGTATTAGGCTTAGAGCTATGTCCGGCGTACTGATAGTCCGCACGTTGTAGTGTCTGATAATATGAATAAACCTTTTTTGTAAAATAGAATCTGCCAAAAACAATGTCTTTTCAAAAGATATACTTATCTTTGCGAAGTGTCAAAAACTCACTTATTAGCGTTTTAAGCAGTACGAAAGTAAATGAAGTATTGATACTTGTAAGCTTTAACTAACCATTTTACCCTTTTATCGCTTACTTTTTTAAGAGTTATAAAACTGCTAAATTAAAGAACTAAAAACATCTTTATTATGAAAATGCATTATTTGTGGGTTCTATCTCTATTTTTTTCCTTCTTCTGCGGTATGCAGGCGGACGAAGTGAAAGTTTTAGAGGAAAACACCTTTTCCTTAGCCATTTCTCCAAATGGCAAGTATCTTGTGGGATACAATCCAACTAAAGTCAAGTCCGGAATCGGAACGGAGAGTTTCCTGTACGATGTCGGCAGCGGAAGCCTCAAATGGGTAACGACCGACGATTCTGAGAATTGGGAAACCTGCGGTTTGTTCAAAAACGTGAACGATGCCGGCACGCTGTGCGGCTCGGTTAAAGACTTAGACCACTTCATAGACTTCTACGGAACAAACGCTCCCACCAACATTGCAGCCATATTTGAGAATGGGAAAGTTGTGAAACTTCCTTATGGAGATTTGGATATGCAGAAAATAAAACAACACGAAGACGGAACCTTTGCGGCAGCACTGTCGAATGATGGAAAAGTAGTCGTAGGCTATTGCAAATGTTCTAATTTCGCTTACAGCTATCCTTGCAAGTGGACGCGTGGCGCAAACAACGAGTGGAAATTGGAGCAACTGCCCTTGCCCGATACCTATAAATATGGTCTTGCAATCAATGTGTCGTCTGACGGACGCACGATTGTGGGGTTGGCAATGGAAGGAGGTAGAGCAATTGCGTGTTATTGGATAGACGGAAAATGCTATACCGTGAACTGCAAGAGCGAAGATGACGAGCTGGCGAAGATGAAACAGATGCGTATGATTGATATGAGCCCTAATGGCAAGTACTTCATCTTCTCGCTTTCAAGCCGTTCCGACTACCGACTTTTCGATGTAGAGAAAGGCACATATCGCATATTGCCCACCTTTGAGCGAAACGAGACAATGCGCGTACCGACGGTTGCCGACAATGGCGACGTGTTCGGTGCAATAACTTACAGCACAGCTACTATGGGCGAAGTTGCATACAGAAGTTTTTGGTATCAATATTCTTCAGACAGAATCTTCGATTTCTCTTATTATCTGTATTTGTTCAATCCGCAACTGAAGATGCCGTTCCCAATGAATTATGAAGACCAAGCACAGGTCTTCCCGTCGGCAGTGTCGGCAAACGGAAATGTTGTTGCCGGCAATAGAGACACGAATATTGCGTTTGGGCAAATTCCTAAGGCTTGGGTATTGAATGTAACCAAGCGCGAAGTGGAAATTCCTGCTACCCCCAATAAGCCAAAAGGAGGTTCAACAGGGTTACACCAAATTCAGCTTTCGTGGAAGATAGACAAGGCAACTTACAATACATTGACGCTGAAAGGCTACAATATCTACTGTGACGGTAAAAAGATTGCGACTTTGAAGGAATTGCAAGACGAGATGACATTTGCACTGAAAGATGTCTATGCAGGCTACCGTAAGTTTGCAATCGAAGCGATATACACCGACAAACAGGGAAAAGAGATGCTTTCGCCACGCTCAAACCCTGAAGTAATTGCCGTTCCCGACGATTATGCGTTCCCACTTTTCGAAGATTTCGAGAGAGGTTCGCTGAATACTAACTACTGGACGAAGAGCACGGATTACGGCGACGAAGCCGACACAGAGTGGTTGGTGGCAGCCCAAGTAGGGCACGACGCCTCAATGGGAGTGACTACCGGAGCGTGCACATTCAATCCTTACTCTTCAAGTATGATAAGTCGTCCGCTCGATGCAACCAAGATAAACAAGGTGAAATGTTCGTTCTTGACTCTTTGCAACCAAGAACCTGCACAGGGAGGCGGTGAGGTTGATTTGACCAAAGACACACTCAGCGTAGAATATACCGTAGATGGCGGCAAGTCGTGGAGCGTAGCCAAGGAATGGACCGTGAAAGAATTGCCGAACTTGGAAGGCATCTTGACGGTCGATTTAACGAAGCAAGTTGCTGGCAAAGTATTCCAAATAAGGTTCCGCAAGCACGGAAAGGGTGCAGTGTCATACTATTTCTACCTTGACAACATTATGATTGGCAGTGGCGACAACGTCGATGCACCAAAGGGATTCACGGGTAAAGTGATGAACAACGAACTCTTCCTGATGTGGAAGAACAGCCGAAACGGCTACTCGCTCAACTATCTTTCCGACCCGGAATCGCCGGGCTACACACTCGGCAATGAAGGAAAGGAACTCATCGGAGCAAACAAATTCACGCAAAGCGAGCTCGCCCCATACCATGGCAAGTACCTTACTTCGGTAACAAGCTACATCAACTACTACGACGATGCAAGCGGCGACAAGGGCCTTCACGCAGCTGTTGTGGTGTTTGAAGACGGAAAACTCATCTGCGAACAGGAGATAGAGAACATCAAGTACAACGAGAACACAACCCTAAAGCTCAATCAGCCTATCAAGATTGACAGCGGAAAGGAACTCATTGTGGGCATTAAGATTCACGATTACGATGCTGACCAGATTCCTCTGACCTACGAAAGTACGAAATCGAGCGTAACCGGAAAGAGCGACCTCTACTCTGAAGACAACGGAAAGACTTGGAAAACCGTGCGCGACTTCTACGAAAACGACCCACAGATGGGCTCTTGCTGCTGGCGAATTACAGGTAACATTACCGACCAGCCTAACGATGCTGTCACAGAAGAGGACAATACTCTTATCGGTTACAACGTTTTCCGCAACGGTGTGCAGCTAAACAACGTCTGCATTCCTTTCGAAGTAACACGCTATATCGACAAGCAGCCGCTCGACAAGGCTGAATATACCGTCGTGGCATACTACAATGACGGAAAAGAGTCTTTGGCTTCTACACCGTACATACTCGACTTAGTCAATGGAATAGCACCGTTGGTAAACAAGTCTGTCTTATCGGTAGACAAGTCTGCAATAAGGTTGAATGCTAAAGGAACGCTGCGCCTCTATTCGGCCGATGGGCATTGTGTAGCCAAGAGCACCAAGAGAATCATTCCGTTAGGCAACATTTCTTCGGGTATCTACATCGTATTGGTTGAATATAATAATCAAAGATTTACCCAAAAGATTACCATCAACAATTAAGATGAAGTAAAGAACTTTGTTCTTAAGAACATATTACACTGCGATTGACCTTTAATTATGGCAGCTTCACCATAATTAAAGGTCAATTGTTTTAGACAGCCACCCATAGCTAAAGGGTTTCTCCCTAAAATTTAGTACCCATAGAACTCTTAAAGGCTGTATTCTCAAATCTTCGAGGCCAAAAGTTACGTACCTTTCAGTCGAAAGCAGCCTACCTTTTTGGGAAAAGCAGCGCAGTTTTTGGAGAAAAGGAGCGTATCTTTTTGGGAAAGGCAGCGTATCTTTTTATGGGGTATTTCGACATGTAGTGTTGGGGCTTTGATAGCCAGTTTGAATATGGTTTCTGATATATAATTCGCTATAGTTTCTTTCCGCTTTTATCGTGTATAATCCTTTATCATACAAATTTGAAAGCTTTTTATAGCAATAGAAAAAATTATCAGGGTTGACTACCTATAAAAAACGAATTAAAAAAGTATAAGAGTCATATTCCGACCCTAAAGTGGATGGAGGGATGTAAGATACATTTTTTACTTCTTTTACTTTGTTTATTTTTGATGTCTTTTATGCAAAATTATATGCGTTTAGCTCGCATTATGCTTTCTTCTATCGTATTTTTGCATGACAATTAAATTTTGTGAGATTAGTTTTCTATGCTTTGAGGCAGTAAAATAGATATCGAAAAAATAGTGAGCTATCTTCTGTAATATTCAATATTGGTAGGTTGATCCTCAATAGATTCAGAATTTTGATTATCGAACAATAAGTACAGTAAAAAGAAAAAGACCAAAATAGAAAATACTAATTAATATGATTATGAAAAAACACTTTTTACCAACAATGAAGCGTAGGAGGTTATCAATGATAATCTTGCTATCACTGATTGTATGCTGTATTCCGCTCCACGGACAGAATGTGACCGTGAGCGAGAAAACGGGTAGTATGATTTGTTCTCAAACTTCTTATGCAGGTCAAGTTACTGAGACGGGGTTTGCTGCTGGTGGATTCGCTACTTGGAAGCATTTTCAATTACCGTTGACAATGACTACAGCAGACCTCACCGATCTTACTCCAAATGGGCAATTGGTTACCCATGCAAATAATCTTTATAATGCCGGTATAGGAAATGGTATACAGTTATTGGGCGGTCAAAGAAAGGATGGCTATATGACGCTAGCACTACCTAAGGGTTTTCGTTTTACCGGCTACAAGATTATTGTGCAAAATAATATTGAGAAGTTTGGAACAGGGAATAAAGCTTTGACTATTTCTCATCCGACGAATTTTTATTTCGGTGAAACCAGTAATAACTTCGATTTCAAAGCTGGTTATTACAAAGATCTAGGTAAAAATGTAAGTCAAACCGAATACACCATCGAACGTACCAGCCAGTCAGAAGGAGATATGGGTAATGTCCTGTACTTTAAGGTTGCCAATGATCCTTCCAACCATCATCCTAGTCAATATGTGGGCGTAACCCTCAAGTATATAGAACTTACCTTTACGCCTGAAGCAAAATTTACTGTCAGCGTAGCGCCTCCTGCCGCTAGTTCTGTAGGTGCAAGTCACGTGTCTTGTCCTTTTGCCACGGGTAAAGTCGATCTTGGTAAAATAAGTAAGAATACTTATACGAACGTTACGCGTCAAAGTTATGTCTACACGAATGTAAAAGACTTGTCGGCAAACGCTCTTTTCTATGAGAAAGCAAGCGTAAACGAGGGGCTTGCGATAGACAATCGTACAGTTGGGAGTGCAGAAGGTAATAAGAGCATCAAGGCTGTGGAAAGAGGTGCAGGCAGATTTTTTGAAATACAAGAAGGACAAACATATTTCGTTGAAACGCCGATAGATGCTATTGATCAAGAAGGAAATAAGGTGCCGCTCCACTATCGTATCACCGCAGCCAAAATCAATTATCTGCCCAATAGTGGTTCGGGGAGAAGTACCTATGTACCCTACACGCTGAAAGTATACGACAAAACGGGTAAAGTTGCAAAAGAAATAGTAGTAAAGGCTGCCGGCAGCTACGAAATGACTGATTTGAATAATGATGCTATTAAATTGGAAGTTGTAGGCGCTAATGGATTTGTCAACATAGACTTGACGCTCGAAGCGCTCGATCCGTATATAAATCATATGGAGTTGATGTGTAATCATGGAGATGCAAAGATCTCTCGTGAGTTTGTATCTAACGACTTTAGCGTGGGTGGTGGTGTTTTCTATTTCTATATTCCACGCGAATGGCTCAATACGTCCTGCGATTTTACTTTTGAAAATCTCAAGAGCAAATACGGTGACAATACTTATTATGGTGGTATTACGAACGGTAATGCGCGTTATAGTTTTGTAAAATCAGAATATTACAACCTGTTTGGCGCTACCAATAATAATATCTATAATCGTCCTGAAGACGCTGCCAACTATGATTATACAAAGAAAGTATACGTAGAAACAGCCGGTACGAAAGCATTTAAGTTCAACAATGCTGATGAAGTAAATCAAGCAACGTCGGCTACCTCGTTCAAAGAATATCCCTTCTCACTTGAATCCTATGCAGCCGGAGGCGGAGCTTTCAGCACCGTTCAAATGATACCGACTATTGAAAACCACGACTATCAGAAGAATGCATTTGTTTTCACAACTGATGAAACACGCTACAACATTGCTCCGACAACTGCGACGCAACATAGATATTACGCCTATTATGATATGGAGATCCATCTAGTAGTTCGTACTTATACGCCCAGCGTAACGTTTGAGAAAATTTACGACAAATCATTCTATGGCAACAGTGAGTCCGGCCCATTCTATGGTGCGACTATCACTTCAAAAGACGCAGAAGGCCATTTAGGTTACAGCTCTATTGAATCCATAAAAACATTGCTTGAAGCGAAGATAGCGACAGGCGGTACGAATATCCCCACTTCAATGGATCAATTGCTCTACTTGGATATGGGAAGTAAAATGGAGGGTACTTTTTCTATTGCTGCCGATACGTGGAAAAATCTAAAGCAAGCATTAGCTAAGAATGCGATGATCTTCCTGCCGAAGAATACAACGCGTGAAGATGATAATTTTGCCTATGCTGAAGAAGGCGGTACTTATAAAGCTACACGCAATATTATACTGACAGATAAGCAACCCTTCTATTCACCTTATAAGATTCGAGTGGATGCGGCTAATTATGCGAATTATATACGCGAATTGTCCGGCGGTAATGGGCAAGCTCGTAAAACAACATTGATGTTACCCTTCGCTCTGACACTGACAAACGGTAAACATACAAATAAAGATAACGACTGCTCATTTGAAATCTATACGCTACAACCGACAAATTGCCTCACGGTTAGCCCTGAACAGCGAGAAGGTTACGACTATTTGAAGTTTGATGGTGATGCCCACTTTATTAAGTTGACGGAGAGCAAGACTACAGCCAACAAACCTTATATGGTATTGGTTGACGAAGGATATATGCCGGCTGACGGCCAATCGTTCATTGTACAGCAGTACGGCGCGGAAATTCTTCCGACTACGGCCCACAAAAATCGTACATATTTAGCCGGAGAAACGGCTACAGGAACAGCTAATGGAACCTCCTTCAGATTTGAAAATAGAGGAACCTATTGTGGTGAAAAAGTACAAAAAGTATTCTACTTTGCCAACAATAAGTATTATTCCTCACTCAATCTGACGACTGATCCAAAAGAGGTGCGCGTCCGCCCCTTCCGCGCTTACTACGCTTTCAATAGCAGTAGAGGAGCAGAGATGGCATCCTTTAATGTCGTCTTTGGGCCTAATACGGAAACAACGGCAATTGCTAACATCAAGAATCAGTCCGACTTAGCCGTAACGACATCTGACGGACAGATTACGCTCTACGCAAAAACAGCACAGCAAGTAAAGATTTTCAAAGCGACTGGTGGGCAGGTCGTAGCGCTGCAACTGAATGCTGGTGCAGTGTACACGCTTCCGGTTGCGGCTGGCGTTTATGTGATCAATGGTGTTAAGATTACAGTAAAATAAAAGAACTATGATGAAAATGAAATATATCAAACCATTCATAGAAGTGTTGGTGCTTGACATAGAAAGCATATTGCTTCAGAATTCAGGTCCTCAATCAGGCGATGCCGATGCGCCTCCGGGTTTCTTCGATGAGGAGGATGAGGACGATTTCTAAAAAACAGAGATCTTATGTTCTGCAATGCAGCAATAGCAACAATGATTGCCTATTAAGCTGCGCATAGAATATCGTAAAATCATTGCCAATCAAAGGCGGATTCAGCTTTAATTAGTTGTTTCCGCCTTTTCTCTTGTCTTATATGCCCTGCTTGGCAATACGAACACTTTCTCTAAAAGGTGCAACAGTCACGAGAAAGCGCCTAAAAAGGGGCGTAAATCAAGTAAACTATGATTTACGCCCCTTCAGCGGAGAGAGGGGGATTCGAACCCCCGAAACGCTTTTGACGTTTACACGCTTTCCAGGCGTGCCTCTTCAGCCACTCGAGCACCTCTCCTTGGCTTTGTGAATCCTTTGTTTGCTATGCGTTGCCGATAAAAAGTTTGCGGCCGATTAGCATAAAGGAATCGGCCGCAAAAGTAACACTATTTTTTCATAGAACAGGCAAAAAGAAGCTTTTTTTATGGCCTTCTTTTTAGTTTGTCGGGATGGCGGCGCTTTTGAGTCCCTTTCGCGTGGCGGAGAAAAGCGATTGCGGTGCTTCTCTCCCAAATACAGCCAATGATGACGCACAAGTGCTGATGCCGTGTTGGGGCTGCGGCGCCTTATGTATAATTATGCCTCCGCCTATCCGTTTATTTGAAAAGGATGAGCGAATCCGCGTGAGCGGCCTTCGTGGCCCAGTCTTCCGGCACAAACTTCCATTGGTTTAGCGCTTTTGGGGTGATCGTGCCTTGGCGTTTAATTTCCTGCATCAGGTAGAAACGCAAGTCCTTGTCCGTACTTTTGACGATGCGCTTCGGCAATTCCTCTTTCGGAATACCGGCTCCCTGCGTCAAGAGTCCGCCGCCGCCATTGCCGCGATAAGAATTTACGGCCACAAGATAATCTTGCTTCTCCAAATCAAAAGGTTCGCCGTTGGCCAAGCTGACAATGTGCACCTTTTCACCTTTTGGACGGCGCACGTCGACCGTATAAATCAAACCCGCCGCAGAATCGAAATTGAAATTCGGGTGCGCCAAGCGCTGCCAAGTCTCTTTCGCCTCAATCATTTTCGGATTAAAAATCAGCAAGTGGTCCGTCGGTTGCTGCATCGTGTTAGCCCAGTTGGCATAACTATATTCCAAGAAACCTTTGATTTCCTTTCCTGAGAGCCGCATTGTATAGAGTTGGTTCTCATACCGGTAAAGGTTAAACATATCACTCATATGAATTTCTCCGGCCGGAATTTCCGCGTCAAATGTCAAGGGTGCTGCAAACGAAAGTGACGCGCCCGAGATCCGCATTTGCAGTTGGTGAATAAAATCTACAAAAGCCGAAGGCCCAAAGAAAGAAGGCCGCGTATCAATGGCTATTTTATTGTAGCCGATCACCGCACCCGTAAACGCCTTCACCGCCTCAATCTGCGGCGAAAACTCCTTTACGAAGTCCGCATCCGGTGCTAAGTCGCGCACATCGACAATGCTCCCCGTGATTGTCTTGCGCCCCTGCGCATCGAAACTCACGTCCGCCACGGCTACAAAGCCCGCGTTGGCTGCGGGGTTTAAGATCTGCACGATGCCGCCCTGCTTATTCGCAATCGTACGGCAAGCCTGTCGATGATCGTGCCCACAGAGAATAATGTCGAAGCCCGGCACCTCGCGCGCCACTTGCAGCGAAGCGTTTTCATTCATCGTTCCCGTGGCGTCCTCGCGCCCTACGCCGCTGTGAAACAAGCCCACGACGAGGTCCGCTTGGCGGCGCATCTCCGGCATATACTTTTGCGCCGTGAGCACAAGGTCATCGAAGCGCAAGCCGCGCCACAAGTTTTCCGGAAGCCACGTCGGGATCCCCGGCGTCAGCATACCCAGCACAGCGATGCGCACGCCGCCTTTACGAATAATCGTATAAGGCTTCCAATAGGGTTTGCCCGTTTTTACCTCAATCGTATTCGCGCTGAGCATCGGAAATTTACACTCTCTCACCCAACGATCATAGACCGCGTGTCCCGTTTCCACATCGTGATTGCCCACTGCTGCCGCATCATAGCGCATATAGTTGAGCACCGCGGCGCAAGCGTGCGTTGCCGTCGTGTCGATATAATTATAGTAGTAAGCCGTTGGCTGTCCTTGCAGTATATCCCCGTTGTCGAGGAGCAAGACCTTGTCCGCGCCCATCTGCTTTCGCGCCCCCTTCACATAGGTTTCGATGCGCGCCAAGCTTCCTACGCCCGGCTTACGGTCCATAAAGTCGTAAGGAAAATAGTTGCCGTGCACGTCCGATGTTTCAATAATTTTCAGACGTACGTTCTTAATTTTTGCCGGCACTTTCTCCGCTGCCGGCCGCGCGTGGCTCGTGCTGACGGGTAGCGAAAACAGCGCCAGCAAGATAAAAGATAAGATTCTCATATCAGTCAATGTCCTCTGTTTGTTTGCGTATATAGTCTACAAAAGTAAAATCTGCTTCGTTCTTTTCATCGGCCGCGTAATGCTCGCGCTGCGTTTCGCGCCACGCTGCCTCGTCATAATCCGGAAAGAACGTATCCGCCTTGTCCGGTGTCGCCTCGATGAGCGTCAAGCATAGACGGTCCGCCCGCTCGAGCGCCGCCTCGTAGACCGTCGCTCCTCCGATGATGAAGACCTCCTCGTCCGGTGCGCAGGCCGCCAAGGCCTCGTCCAGTGAGGGGAAGACCTCCGTGTTCGGCCACGCCGTAGCCGTGCGTGAGAGTACGATATTGCGCCGATTGGGCAAAGCCCCCTTGGGAAGCGACTCAAACGTGCGTCGGCCCATCACGACCGTATGCCCCGACGTCAAGGCTTTGAAGCGCTTCAAGTCTGCCGAGAGGCGATAAAGTAAATGGTTGTCGTAGCCAATGGCGCCATTTTGCGCGATGGCACAAATAATAGAAATCATAAGATCAAACAGATACCGGTGCAGCAATGTGAGGCTGCGGATTATAGTCAATCAATTCAAAGTCTTCGTAGCGGAAATCCTCCAAGCGTCGGCGTTCCGGATTCAGGCGCATCGTCGGCAGCGGGCCGGGCGTGCGTGTGAGTTGCAGGCGCGCTTGCTCCAAGTGGTTCAAGTAAAGATGCGTATCGCCCGTCGTATAGATAAAATCGCCCGGCTTCAAATCAGTGACCTGCGCCGTCATCATTAAGAGGAGCGCATAACTCGCAATGTTAAACGGCACGCCCAAGAACGTATCCGCACTGCGCTGATAGAGTTGCAAAGAGAGTCGCCCGTCGGCCACATAATACTGAAACAAAACGTGGCAAGGCGGCAATTTCATCCTTTCGATGTCCCCCACGTTCCACGCACTTACGATGATGCGCCGCGAGTCGGGCTTGTGCTTAATCAGCTCCACCGCCTGCGCCAGTTGGTCAATCTCCCCGCCGCGGCCGTCGGGCCAGTGGCGCCATTGATAGCCGTAGATTGGCCCCAAGTCGCCGTTTTCGTCCGCCCATTCGTCCCAGATGCTGACGCCGGCCTCCTTGAGCGATTTTATGTTCGTTTCCCCACGGATAAACCATAAGAGTTCGTGAATAATCGATTTGACGTGGAGCTTTTTCGTCGTCAATAAAGGAAAACCATCGGCCATTCTGAAGCGCATTTGGTGTCCAAAAATGCTCTTCGTTCCCGTTCCCGTGCGGTCGTGTTTGACCGTGCCGTGCGTGTTTATTTCGTTTAAGAGGTCAAGATATTGCTTCATTGCTTTAATGAGCTTAGTAGCGCCGGCAAAGTTACCGAAAAAAAAGCTTTTCGGCTCGTTTCGCGCCGCCGAGTATGTGCGAGCCGGTGCGTCGCGACCATTTTTGCAAGATGCCGACGGTCGAGGTCCGCCTTCGCGTTCATTTTTTGCCCCTCGCCTTGCTCGAATCTGTTTTTTGTGTTTGCTTTGCAGTAAGCAGGCTGCCGCCCAAGCCTTGGCCATTGCAATTTTTATGACTGACGAAAAGGAAACGACTGATGAATATTGAAGAATTTCGCGACTATTGCCTATCCCTGCCCGGCACGACCGAGAAAATGCCCTTTACCGAGGCCCATCGGGCGGAGGTGCGCGGAATCTTGGTCTTCTGCGTCGCTGATCGCTGGTATTGCCTCGTAGATGTAGATGAGTTTAACAATTTTACGATCAAGTATCCGCCGGAAGAGGCCCTCCAACTCCGAAAAACTTACGAGGAAGTGCGCCCCGGTTGGCATATGAATAAGCGCCATTGGATTACCGTCTCACTGGAGGGGACGCTGGATGACGATTTTATACGCCAACTCCTGCGCCGCGCCCACGCCACGCTCGTTGCCACGCTACCCAAGCGCGAACGGGTAAAATACGAACAGTCGGCCGAATGATTCCGGTTGAAAAGCCAAAGCCCGCATTTGCTTTTTAAGCACTCTTCGCCCCACATACTGACGCTCCGTTTCGACTTGCCGGCTTTGTTCTCACGATAAAAAAGGTTTGCGCTCACGATAAAAAAGGTGTACGCTCGTGAGAAAAAGGCTTTGTTCTCACGACAACAAACTAACTTTGTAGGCCGGGCGCCCTTGTTAACCCCTTGTTGGCGTTATGAAAACCAAGCCTTGGTGCGCGTTGTTGCGGCCCTTCGCGTTGCGGGAAGCCGCCTGTGCGGAGTAGCAATGGGGCGGTGCGCGGCGCAATACGCGGGCCGAAATCGACATGAAGTCTCGCTTATTTTCAATCGGAAGCAAATTAAAAACAATTCGTTTATTCATCTCATTATAAGACTATTAAAGAATGAAAACCGCCAATGGCTTCGAAAAAATCAACGCCCTTGACGAAAAAAAAGTAAAATATTGATGTTACAAAACTCCACCTTCCGCGTTAAGCTAATGTAACGCATCAAAAAAGTATGAAGCCTTCACGTGTAACAACCACCGAAAATCCGCTGCTGACAGCCTTTAGCGGATTGCGCAGACGCTTGCGACCGACGCTAAGTAGGTGGTTGGGCGAAGATGAAGCCGACGACGCACTGCAAGAAGCCTTCTGCCAACTCTGGCCCGAGCGCGAGCGCTGGGCTGATGCCGACGAAGCGGCGCGCGTGCTGAACGTCACGGCTCGACACATAGGCATCGACGAACTGCGCCGCCGACAGAAGTTGGGCGAAACGCGACTCGAGGAGGGCTGCGACCCGGCTGAGGCGACCGATGCGGAAGATGAGGCGGCCGAACGCTATCGACGCGTCAAGCAGATCATAGATCAGCGACTCACGCCCCTACAACGCGAAATTTTGGAGCGTAGGGAGACGCGCGAAGAGGCCTTTGAGGAAATTGCGGCCACACTTAACATGCAGCCGGCGGCTGTAAGAATGCAGCTCTCGCGAGCTAGAAAACTGATTAGGGAGGTATATTATGAACAAAGCGGCATTAGATGAACTGGTAAGACGCTACTGGGAAGCGGAAACTACACCCGAGGAGGAGCGGCGCTTGGCCTTTTGGCTCTTAGAACCGGAGGCGGCCGACGCACGCTACGATGATGTGCGCGCCGTGATGGGCCTGCTCGCTACGGGCCGACGCCTGCACCGCGCCAAGCGGAAACGCACGACTTGGCAACGCACGGGGCGAAAATGGGCCGTGGCGGCCGTGGTGGGCGGATTGATCTTTGCCGGCACGCGTTTTATCCCCCTCGTCGAGGAGCAAGACGTCTGCGTGGCCTATGTGGGCGGCGAGCGCATCACAGACCCCACTCGCGTGATGAACGAGGCGCACAACGCGCTGCAAGCCACGCAAAGACCGGCAGATGAGGCTAACGTGGAGCACGCCTTGAATGATATGTTTGCAACCATCAATGAACCATAAAACGAAATGAGAATGAAACGAATAGAGATCTTGCTTTTGTGCTGCATGATGTCAGTGGCGGGCTTTGCCCAAGCGGGTTTGCACATCGCCAATCTTTTCGGTGAGCGCTTCCGCAACCGCAAGGATGCGACGGAGGTGGTGATCGGCGGCGACCGACTCAAACCTTATAAGTTGAATCTTTTTCGGAGTTTGACCATTAAACCCTCGGCAGCTGAAGTCAATGAGTTTGAGGCAAGCGTAAAAGCCGACGTCGTGGGCGCTTTAGACCGCGAAGCGGGACTGCGACAGGGCCGACTGTATTATGGCTTTTACCGCCTGCGCTCGGCAGGGACTACGAACCGATTTATCTTTTATCGCAACAATACGCTGCGGGCCGGTGCATCGCCCACACTGACGCTGATCTATATGGAAGGCAACGCGACGCTGGCGGAACTGAAACAGCGCTTTGCGAAATAAGGCTTTGGGCAATTGTGCATAGCTATGAATCAAGGAATATTCAACTCGAAGAAAATTTAATCAGTATATGAAGACTATAACTTTACTCCTGCTCTCTGCCATGGCTGGCATGACGGCAAACGCTGCGATGGTGAACGATACGATCGTGGATTTGAAAGACGTGCATCGCGTGATTATTACGGAAAACGATAGCACAAGTAGTATGGAAATCAAAGGTATGGGGGCTGATTCGGCTTATCATTATACCTATCAGCGCCGCACGGGTAGCGAAACGCTGCTGGACGAACACGCGGATCGGTGGACGTTTTCTATCGGCGGACTCGATGTGAACACTCGTCAGAAGTGCGCGACGTCACGGAAGGGATCGGTCACCTTAAGTATGTTGGGCCTTGGTTGTGAATGGCTCTTACCGATCGACGCGCCGGAAGATTACGACATCAAGATGGGGGGCTCTGTGGCGTTGAGCTTTAAGCTTCTGGGTTTAGACTACACTTGGCAGAAGAATCGGCTGTATGCTATCTATGGTTTCAGTTGGCGTAATTATAGGATGAAAGGCAATCGCCGCTTTACTTATCTGCCCGGACACATTGTGGGCTTTGAGGATTTCCCGGCCGGCTCTACGAAGCATAATTCGCGCATGAAGGCTGTTTATCACAGCATCGAGCTGGGCTATCAGCGGAAGGTAAACTGTAGTGTTTGGTTGGGTGCGAGCGTCATTACGAATTTCGCGTGGAAACATCAATCGTCATTGCTGACAAAATATAAACTGAACGGTCGAAAGATCGAGGAAGAACAGAATAATCTTCCCCTGACGCCCGTGACGGTAGACTTTAGATTTATGGTAAGATATCAGGGTATAAATTTCTACGTGCAATATAACCCCTGCAGCGTTCTGCGCAGCGGGCACGGCCCACAATTCAGTACGTTTAGCGTCGGTTTCAACGTGGGCTTTTAGTTAAGGTGTGGTAACCGCTTGATTAAACACGCGAAGCGCGCGCAAGGCTTTCGATTTTCGCTCTTGAATGGGCGGAGTAAGGTCGAAAGCTTTGCGCGGCTTTTTGTTGTCTCGATAGGGGAGGCCTGGAGGGAAATAAGTTTGAAGCACTACCGCTGATGGCCGGACCTCATTGGCTACGGATAAAGCTAAAAGCGGCGCAACCTGAGGAGGTCACGCCGCTTTTTGATCGGTGTGTTCGCAAGGCTTAGAAGGCGATGCGGAAACCCAATTGCATGTGCCAACGGCTGGCGATGTCGCTCGGCGTGGGGTTAGCATTGGGGTTGTAAGTATAACTCGGCTCGGCTACGATGTTGCCGGCAGCGCCCGTCGTTACGATCTTGTTTACCATAATCGGGCTCACGTTGTAGGCATTTCCGTAGGTCGTACCCCAACGCTTGTTGAGCATGTTGGTGAAGTTGATTACGTCGAGCGTAAACTCGAGGCGCACGAGATTCTTCAAGTGGATGCTCTGGCCGAAGTGGAGGTCGATGTTGTTTTCCCAATCGGTCATGCAAGAATTGCGCTCTGCGTATTGGCCGCGGTGCGTTCTTGCGTAGCTGTTGCCTTGAATCCAGTCTTCAAAGAGTTGACGTGCTTGATCGGCAGTGGTAACATTGCCCTTCTTATCCGTAGACGCGATGAAGTTCATTTTGCTCAACTCGTCTTTCGTCGGGATGTAGAGGAGGTTGTTTCCGCGCCAGCCGTCGCCATTGAAGTCATCTTTCTCGTTCATCGTGAGGCTGTAGCGTCCGCCGGAAGTTCCGGTGTAGACGATGCCAACTGATGTGCTCAACCAACCTTGACAGTATTTCGGTGAGTTGTAGTTGAGGCGCACCATAACGCGATGCGGGATATCAAACTTCGAATAACCCATTTCGCCGGGGCCGTTCGTGTCGCGTGAGTAGTTGTATTTCCAGTTGGAATAAGCCACAGAGCTGGTTCCATCGTTGACACTTCTTGAGCGACCATAGGTATAGCTTGCTGCAACATCAAGACCGAAGTCGAAATATTTCTCAAGTTGTGCGCTCAAAGCGTAACTGTAGCCCTTGTTCGTGTTCTTGAGGTTGATGATATTTGCGTAGGCGCTGGAGGCATTGCTGTAGAAAGGCGCTGCACTTGCACTTACGCCGGGTACAGCAAAGACTTCGCCGACTTTCGTCAAAGCTAAGTTTTCGAAGAATACGTTGTTCATCGTCTTGGAGTAGATACCCTCCAACTGCAACTTGACGTTGCCGGGCAAAGTCTGCTCTACGGCGAGATTAACACGGAATACTTGCGGGTATTTGAAGCTCTTTTGAACGACAGCAATCTCCGGCTTTTGCGTTGCGCCCGCCGCGATGACGTCTTGAATGGCTTGGTGGTAATTGGCCATACCGGGTACGCTCTTTGTGATTGTTGTGCCCTTCTTTTCTACGCCGGTATTGGTGAACGCATTCGAGATCCAAACGAACGGAACGCGGCCGGTGAAGATACCCACACCACCACGAATCAGCGTGCGGTGCGCTTGGTCAACGTGCCAGTTGAAACCGAGGCGCGGAGACCACATTACGCGAGCATTCGGAACGTCGCCCGTGTGAACACCGAAGTGTTTTGAGTCGGCATACGTGTTGAAGGCCGTGTTGACAGACGGACGATTGAAGAACATAGGTATATCCATACGCAAGCCAAGCGTGAAGTTGAATTGCGAAGTTACGTTCCACTTATCCTGTGCATAGAATCCAAACTGTCCGGCGCTCATTGCCGGTGCGTAGATCAAGCTGCCGTTGACGCGGGGCGCAGTAGGATCCGTATATTGATAGAAGAACTTGTAAGGATTATCTTTCAAGAAATCGTCAAGAGTCTGGAAATACCACGTACCGTTTGAGCCTTGGATGAACGTGTTCTGAATGTGGTAGAACTCATTGTGCGTACCAAAGGTGAGGGTGTGGTTGCCGAGATACCAAGACAGGTTGTCTTCGAGCGAGTAAATGCGCTGGTAGAGTGCGTTTGCACCGCTGGAAAATTCCGTACCGATATTGACTTTCGTATTCGTCTTGCCGTCGGCGCCGGTTACGTTGGCGATCTCTACGGTCGGGCCTTGGTAAGGCACTTCGCGGTGGTCCTTGACGATGCTTGCGCTGGCGCGGAGTTCGTTGTAGAGCGCGTCAGTGATGTGGCTGTTGAGCTCAGTTACGAACGAGTGCGATTCGTTGGCGATGCGATATGCCGAATTGTTGAAGAAGTATGTCTTCGCGTTGGCGCCATACGCGTCGCGGTAGGCCTCGTTATATTGATAGCGGAACGAGAGTTTGTTCGACTCGTCGATGTTCCAGTCCAAGCGGCCCAAGAAACTATTGCTTCGGCTATCTACATCGCGCTGGCCAAAGCTTTCGCGGATGCCGGTAAGTGCAAAGTAGCGATCAGCGATTTGTTGTGCCGTGGCAGCAGAGATGTATTTGTCCGTATAACCGGGGTAAATGCTTGAAGGGTAGCTCGATTTCTTGTGCTCAAAGCTTACGAAGTAGAAGAGCTTGTCCTTCATAAAAGCGCCGCCGAGCGTTGCGCCGAAAGTGCGTTCGTATTGCGTAGGCAGTTTGTTGTAAGTGTGGTCGCGCGCAGCGCTATAGCGCCCATACATATTTTGATTATTGAAGAAGCCATAAGCCGAACCGTGCATCGTGTTCGTACCTTGCTTCGTCACGGCGTTGATGCCGCCGCCCGTAAATCCGCCTTGGCGCACATCATAAGGCGCAACGACAACTTGCACCTCTTGGATAGCGTCCATACTGATTGGGTTTGCACCGGATCCGCTTCCGTTTGTGCCGCCCGCCGACAAGCCGAAGACGTCGTTAGCTACGACGCCGTCGATGTTGAACGAGTTGTAGCGGTTGTTAGATCCCACGAAAGAGATGCCACCCGTCTTGCTCGAAATAGCCATCGGCGAGAATTTTACCACCTCCAATATGTTGCGGTCGATGGTCGGCGTAGTCGTAATCTTCTGCAATGAGAAGTTTTGTCCGGCGCCTGCGCGGCTCTTCCCGACAGCCGTAACGACAGCCTCCGAAAGTTCGCTCTCGTTCGGCTTCAGCTGGAGATCGAAGGGCAACTGATCGCCCAATTGCAAAAAGAGTTTGTCGACTGATTTCGTACCGTAGCCTAAGTAAGTTACCTGCACGGTATAGGGGCCGCCGGGGCGCATACCCTGAATCGTAAAGCGGCCGTCGGCGTTCGTCGTAGCCGTATAGCGCGTACCACTCGGCGTATGAATGGCGCGAATGGTCGCACCGACAGCCGGTTGGCCGCTTTCATCAGTGATGAGGCCGCCAAGCGCGGACGTCGTCACTTGAGCGTGCGCACAGACGGCAAAAGCCGGCGTCAGCGCAGCAAGGAAAAGTTTGTAATGATCTGCCATAATACAGCAAGAATTTAGTTGTATGCTACAAATTGATGCTGCAAAATTAAAGTTTTACAACGTATTTCTCCACTCCTTGCAGAAAAAACTTTCCCGATGTAAGCAAAACATACGCAATAAGCCGCAAGCGGAGGGCCTGCGGCTTACTTTCAATGGAAAAATCCTAAAAATATTTATTTCACTTCGATCTGTTGCAGCGTTTCTTGCTTCTGCTCCGGCGTGAGTTTGGGAAGCGTAATGTGCAATACGCCGTTTTCTACGTTTGCGCCAATCTTTTGCTTGTCAACATCTTCGGGCAGGATCAGCGTCTGACTGAATTTGGTATACGAAAACTCGCGACGCAAGTAGCGTGCCTTGGCTTTTTCGTCTCCTTCGGTCTTATTTTCCTGCTGCTTCTCCATTTCGATGACGAGGTTATTGTCGGCATCGACGTGGATCTTGAAATCTTCTTTCGACATGCCCGGTGCGGCCACTTCGACTTTGTATTGTCGCTCATCTTCTAAGACATTGATGGCCGGCGCGGTGGCATTTGCCTTACGCATCCATTCGTTATCAAAAAAGTCGTCAAACCAATTGGGCAACCAGTTTTGATCATATTTTCTTACAGGTACCATAATTAAATCTCCTTTCTTTATTTGTTTGGTTATATTATATGCTTTATTCTCCGGCCTTTCGACCTTTGTTTACACTTTATCCTATCGCAAGTCGTGTGCCAACTGGATTTTATGGTGTTTCTCGCAGATAAACTGCAAAACAACTAACTTTTTGTCATGTATACTGCCATTTTGACAGTTTTTCTCTTATTCAGCGCCGATTATAGTGCCGTGGCGAGCGCGGAGGTTCCGGATAATGATGTGGCAGATTCCAATTTTGCGGCCAAGCGTAGGTTGCGGTGCAAGCGAATAGGGATATTTAAGGAGGACGATTTGAAAATGAGTTGACTACGTGCTTTTTTTGTGCGTCACAGTGCCCCGCGGTTCGTCCTCGCATCGCTCTTCTATTTCGTTTGGCGGCAGCAAACCATCGTTTGGTCGGAGCATACTATCGTTTGGTGGGAGCAAACCATCGTTTGGCGGGAGCAAACGAAGCGAGACCTTTCGCACCGCGCCGTGCAATGCCTATTCCGGCAAGTCGTGCCCAAGTTTTGCAGTCGACTTATGAGGCGCGGCAGTATCAGCAGCCAACTTCTCGCGCCGCTCGGCCCGGTTGGCGGCTCGAAAAGTGCGTAGGCAGACATTATATATATAATATGTCACGCGGCAATCGGAACAATGGCGAGCGGCAGTCGGCCGCTGCGCACTGCCATTTGCGGAGGAAGCCTTCACAATCGGTAGGGCGCAATTAAATGCGGGCAAGAAGATGTATGTCGGGAGAAAAATGTAATTTTGCCTCAAATATATAAAGCAGGAAATTAGAAGTATGGCGCAAGAAGATGTATTTAAGAAAATCGTAGCTCATTGCAAGGAATATGGATTTGTCTTTCCCGGCAGTGATATTTACGATGGCCTCGGAGCCGTTTACGACTACGGGCAAAACGGCGTAGAACTAAAGAACAACATCAAGCAATATTGGTGGCAGAGTATGGTGCTGCTCCACGAAAATATCGTAGGTATCGACTCCGCAGTCTTTATGCACCCGACGGTATGGAAGGCTTCGGGCCACGTCGATGCGTTCAACGATCCGCTGATCGATAACCGCGACAGTAAAAAACGCTACCGCGCCGACGTCTTGATCGAAGATCAGATTGCGAAATACGAAGAAAAAATCGAAAAAGAGGTGGCTAAGGCGCGCAAACGCTTTGGTGATGCCTTTGATGAAGCGCAATTCTGCGCCACAAATCAGCGCGTGATCGATAATCAAACGCGCCGCGACGCGCTCCACAAGCGCTACGAGGAGGCAATGAACGCCAACGACCTCAAAGCCTTGTATCAGATCATCATCGACGAAGAAATCGTGGATCCGATCAGTGGCACGCGCAACTGGACCGAGGTGCGGCAGTTCAATTTAATGTTTAAGACCGAGGTTGGCAGTACTGCCGAGGGCGCATCGGCCATCTATCTGCGTCCGGAGACGGCACAAGGCATTTTTGTCAACTATCTGAACGTGCAGAAGACGGGACGTATGAAGCTCCCTTTCGGCATCGCGCAGATTGGTAAAGCCTTTCGCAACGAAATTGTGGCCCGCCAGTTTATCTTCCGTATGCGCGAGTTTGAGCAGATGGAGATGCAGTTTTTCGTAAAGCCGGGCACGGAGCACGAATGGTTTAATCGGTGGAAGGAATGGCGTATGAAGTGGCACCAAGCCTTGGGCTTTGGCGCGGAATGTTATCGTTTCCACGACCACGAAAAGCTTGCGCACTACGCCAACGCAGCTACCGACATCGAATTTAAGATGCCCTTCGGCTTCAAGGAGGTTGAGGGCATCCATTCTCGCACCGATTACGACCTGCGCCGTCACGAAGAATTTTCAGGCAAGAGCATTAAATACTTCGATCCGGAGACGAACGAAAGTTATACGCCCTATGATATTGAAACATCAATCGGTGTAGACCGTATGTTCCTATCTGTGATGTGCCACGCTTATACGGAAGAGAAATTAGACAATGGCGAGACGCGTGTAGTCTTGCGCTTGCCGGCTGCCTTGGCGCCTGTGAAGTTGGCCGTCTTGCCGCTCGTTCGCAAAGACGGATTGCCCGAGAAGGCACGTGAGATTATGAACGAACTTAAATTCCACTTCAACTGCAAATACGAGGAGAAAGATACGATCGGAAAGCGTTATCGTCGCGCCGATGCCATAGGTACGCCTTATTGTATCACGATTGATCATGACACACTCAAAGAAAATACGGTGACGCTGCGTGATCGCGATACGATGACGCAAGAGCGTGTTCCGGTAGAGCAACTTCGCGCGCTGATAGAGGACAAGGTTTCGATCACGTCCTTACTTAAGCAACTTCAATAGCCGCTTCGGCTTTCAAAAGCTTCTTGAATTATGATGAAACGAATCTTATTCTTGCTCACAGGTCTTATTTTGCTGGTGGCTTGTCAGGAAAACGTAGAGCCAAAAGACCCGGAGTTTGATAATTGGAAGGCCCGTAACGAGGCGGCATTCAAAATGCAGCTCAACGTGGCCCGACAAAATATTGCGACTGCCAAAGCGCAATACGGCAACGCTTGGGAAGCGAATTGCGATTACAGACTGATGCGAAAGTTTTCGCTGACTGGTGAGTCGCAAGTCAAGTATCGCGATACGCTTTGTGTGCAAATCTTGGAGCGCGGTACGGGCAGCGGATCGCCATACTTTACCGACACGGTGCGAATTAACTATACGGTGCGCCTGATGCCGACTATACAGCATCCGGAAGGCAAACTTATGGCGCATTCGGGCCAAAGTGTGAACCCGGCAGACATATTTAGTCCGACGACGTCTGCGCCGGCGAAGTTTGGCGTCGGCTATTGGCGCGCCGCAGTGGCCACCGCGTTGATGAAAATGCGCATCGGCGATCACTGGCGTCTGTATATTCCGGCTGATTTGGCTTACTTTCCGAGCAATTATGGCAAACTTCCTGCCGGCTCGATGCTGATTATGGAGATCCAACTCAAAGGTTATTACCGTATAGGTACGAAACCGGGCGACTGGAAATAGGTTTGCGAGGCTGCGGCCGCTACAATATAAAAATATGCCCCTAAGCGCTTCAGCTTAGGGGCATATTTTATGGCTGCCGGCCGAGAATTTAATGCGGCTGTTCGGTGGCGGGCTGCTGCGCTTTGGGTGGGGGGCGGCGCTGTCCGAGATGCTGTGGCGACCGGCTGAACTTGGGGCGTGCCGCGCGCCGTTTGGCGGAGCGTTTAGTCCATTGTCAGCGTGCGAGATCCGTCGGCGTTTTCCGTAAGGTTGACGCGGATGGTCTCTTCGGGCAGCAATTGCTCGATCAGTTCGGGCCATTCGAGCAGGCAGACGTCGCCGGAGTAGAGGTAATCCTCATAGCCCATATCGTAGACTTCTTCCAAGCGCTTTATGCGGTAGAAATCGAAATGGAAGATGCGCCGATCGGCCGCTGCGTTGTGATATTCGTTGACGATGGCAAAGGTGGGCGAGTTGACAACGTCAACGATGCCCATTTCCTCACAGAGGGCTTTGATGAACGTGGTTTTACCGACGCCCATCTTACCATAAAAAGCGAAGATGGTGCGGTCTTGCATCGCGGCGATGAAGCTGCGCGCGGCTTGAGGCAAGTCGGTTTCTGATTGTATCCGGATAGTAGTCATATCAGTTGTGTCGTGTGGTTGTGCGCTATGGGTTTTGCGGCGTTAGGAATGTAAAAAGGAGGTTATGCGTTGTCCGCACGACCTCCTTTTTCTGACCTTTTAGAGAATGAAAAAAGGGATAGATTTTGGCTATTGCCGCATCCATCCCGTTTTCTTTCTTTATGGATGGTTAAGCTTCAGCTTTGGGCTCAACAGAGACTACGCTGCGGTTGGGCTTTCCGAAGTGTTTACCTTTACGGAACGTTACCGTGCCTTCAACAAGGGCATAAAGCGTATGATCACTGCCCATTCCGACATTCTTGCCCGGATAGTGAGCCGTACCACGCTGACGGACGATGATATTGCCTGCTTGGCAATATTGGCCGCCCCAAATCTTAACACCTAATCGCTGCGAAGCTGATTCGCGGCCGTTCTTAGAACTACCTACACCTTTCTTATGTGCCATTTTCTTCTACGTTTTTGGAGTTAAGCAATTACATTCTTGATTGTGACCTCTGTAAACTGTTGGCGATGGCCTTTGAGTTTGCGATGTCCTTTGCGGCGCTTCTTGTGGAAGACCAATACTTTTTCGCCTTTAACCAGCGGTGTGATCACTTCGCAAACAACTTTTGCGCCGGCCACTGTCGGTGTGCCAACGTTGATTGTGCCGTCGTTGTCTACGAGTAAAACTTTCTCAAATTCAACAGTCTGATTAGCTTCAGCGGCTTGGATGTGAGCTACGAAGAGCTTCTTGCCTTCTTCTGCCTTAAACTGCTGACCGTTAATTTCTACGATTGCGTACATTGATGTTTTGTTAAATAACGGATTTCTCCGCGAGGCGGATGCCGCTCGGCTTCGCTTGTTTTGCCCCAACGGACTCTAAATCGGCGCAAAATTACGAATAAATCTTCAAGTGTACAAACAAAAACGGCTTTTTCTGCTTTGTGAAGGCTGATGAGTTGGAGATATTTTGCGGGCGATGTGCGGCGTGATGCGGATGTCGTGCATATTTCTTTACGCATCTTATTATCAGAAGCTTCTGCATTGACGTGGAGGCGCGAAGGCTTGGCGTGGTGGGTTTGCGCTCGTGATGATACGGGCTTACGCTCGTGATAAAAAAGGTTTGCGCTCGTGAGGTGAAAGGTTTACGCTCGTGATAAAAAAGGTTTTTGTTAGGAAGGGGCGACGAGGAATTGGTGCTTGCGGCGCGGCTTTCTTGACGTTCGCTTATGTAACGGGGCGTTGCTTCTTCGTCGTTTTGCGTTGGTCGACAGCTAAAAAAGGTGGGGCAGAATGTATGTTTGTCAGTATAAAGATTTAAGAGGACGGCCGATTGGCGAATGGAGGTGGCGGGCTTTCTGAAGGTCTGATGACGGCGGTGTATGCGGGAGGGGCACTTCGAGCGTCGGGACAAGAGCGTCGGCGCGGCGGAGTGTGTGGCGGTCAGTTTGGCCCCTTGCGGGCTTAAAAAACGACAACCTCCTATGGTGGGGAGGTTGTCGTAAAAGTGTGTGGTCACTAATGGTCGATAGTGGTTATTTGATCACTACCTTTTGGCCATTGATGACGTAGATGCCGCGTCCGAGGCGAGGCAGACTGTTGAGCCCCTTGCCGATGAGTCGACCGTCGATCGTGTAGATGTCGATCGGCTTGCCCGTGAGCGCTTCGATGAGTTGCAGCGCGGTGGTCACGTTGATCATAACGGCTTGCGATTCGCCCTTTTCGTAGACTGCAGTGACGCCATACGTGTGTGCGCCTTCGGTATCTGCGTTGTCGTCAAGTTTCATCGTGTTGCCATCGAGGCTTACTACCAACTTGCCGTCGCGGTAGACGTTGTAGCCCTTAGGTGCATCGTAGCCCTTGGCAAATGTTACGTCGTCGATCATCAAGAGGCAGACATTGTCTTTGTCGGTAATGTGGTGGATTGCGAAATATTTCGCTCCCTCGGGCAGATCTACGGCGATGTTTTGGAAAGCACCTCCGCTAATGGTGTGCGTATCGCCGATCTTTTGGAAATCTTCCTTATTGCGGCCGGTAGTAGAGTAGAGTATTTCGATTTGCTCTACATAGTCCTTAGACTTAGCCTTGAAGTTGTTTATCCAAAGGTCGATCTTTTGCGCTGCTCCTGAGAGCTTCGGGCTGATCAGCCAGTTGTCGGCGTCTAAGAAGTCGGTTCCATCGTCATTTGACGTGTAAACGGCAGCCAGATATTGATCACCTGAATGCGGCGCAATACCCGGATTAGCTTCGATACAACCGGTGAAGAGGTTCTCCGGATTAAAGGCGATGAATGCAAACGGCGTGCCCTGGTGTTTGTATGGGTAAGATCTCCAGAAACCACCCGTGATGCCGCCGTCGGCATCGATGGTCGTCCAGTCTCCGAACGTGTCGATTGACCAAGGCATATAGAATTCAAAATCTTCCGTGATGGTCTGCGACGTTGAGGATGGAGCACTCCAATTTAACGATACGTTCGTGCCTCCTTTGGCTTGAGCCGTTACATTTTCCGGTTTCGGGAACTCTGAATCCTTTAATTTTACGGTTGCTTCACAAACATTGTCAGCCTTGTTTTGGTCTTCATCGCAGATGACTTCTGCCTTGAGTGCAACGCTGTTGCCTTCGATTAAGACGTTTGCCTTGTAGTCTATAGCGATTTCGCGAATTTCGCCTGATTGAATAGCTTGTTCTGAAGCAATTTCTTTCACAAGTTCATTTCCGGCCGTGAGGCGTACCTTGTAAGTGTTGATTGCTTCTACGCCATAGTTCTCTACGGAAATAGTGGTGCGTGCAGTTTCGCCCTTCATCATCATTTCCGGTGCAGAGATGGAAGCTTTCAAGTCGCGTTCGTTGAGATCGCGCAAGCTAATCTTATCGAACCAAAGCGGTGTGTTTATTTCGCCGCCGATGATATGGATGCCGATTTGGATGTAGCGCTCCTTGGCAAATTGATTCGCGTCAAGATCGCATACCATCTTTTGCCAGCCTTCTTGGCCTGTATAAGTTGCGTAGTCGAATTGTCCGACTTTTACAATCGTATTATCCGGTTTGCGCACTTCTACTTCAAGTTTGATGGGCTTGCCCGGAGTAGAATAGTGGTAGAGAGCGATTTGCGGGTGCTTTGTATCTTTCAGCGAAATCTTACCGGAGTTGAGGCTTGCCTCGTCTCCTGCGGCTTTCGTATTGAAAACAAATGCGCCGCCGTCGTTATCATATGCTTTGTTGGTCGTAATGGCAAACGAAGAACTGCCTGAGCGATCAATCCACCATAGCAGATTTAATCGTCCTCCCGGTAGAGATTCCTCGATCGGCAACGCATAAGGCGTACCTATTACCAATCCCTTTGTTGCGGCCAACTTACTTGTTCCCGCATCGTTTGTGGCAGAGAGTGCATAAAGAATATATTCCTGATTACCCTCTTCTGTGTTGCGAGTTACCTGATAAGTTGTCTGCTGCGTATCATCTAAAATTTCTGCGCTTGGGTTGCCCTGTTTATCATATACAATATTGTATACCTGATAGGTAACATTTTCCGGAAGTACTACACCGCCGTTCTTACCTACTCCTTCTACAGCATCCCAATCTATCTTGATACTGCTTTGTTGGTCTGTCAAGCGGCCGTTAGTCGGTGCTTTCGGAACGTCGAGTCCCACGTATACCGTTTTGTTCAGTCTGCGGCCGTCACCGTCTTTGTTGGTACAATAGATGGTGTATGTAGCGAAACCATTTTCTTCAACTTCGTCCTCAAAGGTGTATTGTTTGCCGCGAGCAGGATATTCCACCATTTTCACGACGCCCTTGCCTTTGCGTTCGACTGTATAGCGGAAGAGACCGCTCAATGGTTTGCCGGCAATGTCCAGCGTAGGTGTTGTAAACGTAATCGTTGCTTTCTTTGCAGCTTGCGGATTGGGCGTGATCGTCAAGTTAGATACCGTGTCGGGTGCGCTGAATGAGACGCCCTTTTCGATAGAAATGCTGTCAATGTAAAGGAAGAATTGATTCTTAGGGCTTAAAGCGTGGAAACCGATGCGGTATTTACCGTCAGCATCAATCTTGAGGTCTTTTTCATAAGTGATATAATCTTTCGAAGAGATATCTGTCGGAGCTAATATTTCATCGGTCATATCTTCTGCCTTGTCTCCCTTGCCGAATTTCACTTCCAGGCGTTCTTTGTATTTTTCCATGCGCGATTTCGTTTTGAAAGCAACATGATAGAGGAAGCCTTTTTTCAAATGAACTGGTGGCGTCAACATCCAGTCGTCTGCATCCGCGTTACGATTGTATGGATATATAGCTGCCTGTCCTGACGTGCCCGGATCCCAGCTTGCATACGGATTCCACTTCCACGTTTTTCCGTCGCCATTGACATCAATAATCTTAAACAGATTCATTGATTCGCTCGTTTTGAAGTTTTCCAAGTAAGGAATGCTGACCGTATCGCCGAGAATAACGCCGTTTGACATGCTTTCAACGCTCTGCTGCGTACCGTTGTGCGCTAAAACGCCGTAAGTGTAGTAAATCATTTCACCTTTCTGCAAGGTTTCTGCAAACTGGGTCGCACTTCCGTTCGTGACCACTTTAACAGAGTCCGGATAGCGCATAATGTCGTATGTCAACGGGCCAAGATAGCCGTCGTGAATCGTGCTCGTCGGCGCCTGCCACGTTAGATTAACCGCTCCGGTCGCATTATCGATTGTGAGTTTTATGTCCTCGATCGCCTTCGGCTCATCATAGCCGATCCATTTTTCGATACGCGCATACGTGCCGGGGCCGGCAGCGTTTTCCAGTTGTACTACGAAGCGCGTCAAGCCTTCTTTTGTTACCGAAACATCAGCTGAAACGTTAGCACCGGGCTGCGTTTTTCCCGTAGCTAAAATCTGCTTGCCCAGCATAACGCGATAAGTGAGTTCGCCGGTAAGCGTACTGCCGCCATAGGTTTTGGTCGGTGCCTTGAAGTTTACTTTACCGCTAAGCGAAGCTTCGTTAAATGCGACGCTGAGCTCTTCGGCTGCCGCGGGTGCTCCCGCTTCTGCCAGCGGCTTCGGGACGGTTAGTGCCAAAACGATGTCGCCATTGGGGAAGTCGGAGATTTTTGTCACCGCACCCGTAGCGAGGTCAACCGTGTACAAGGCCGACTGTTGCGCGTTGTCTACGCTGGCCCAGTAGAACGTATTTGTCTTTTGGTCTATCTCGCCGCTTTGGCTGTAGTAAGAGCCTTCGGCGTCCGTAAGTTCTATTCCTGTTGAGCCGATCAGCGTCTCCGTGCCGTTCGTCTTGTCTATTTTATATAAGTTGCCATCTGTGGCTATACCATATAGGTAACCATCGGTTGAGAGTCCTAATGCGACGTAAGCCTTGTCCGTCGTACCGAAAGTTGTGCGCGTTTCGTTTTCAAAATCAACAACGCCAAATTCGCGTTTGGTCAGATCTGAATTATAAAATGCGCCGTAAATTTCTCCTGTAGTCTGATCCTGCGCCGTTTCAAGGGCAGCCAAACTCAGATCTATTTCTGTCGGCGGTGCTATTCTTTGCCAATTTTCCGGATCAAACTGCATATGGTAGGCTTTGACAATGCCCCACATGGCCAAAGACATATCCAGAAAGACGGAGTGCATAACGCCGTCGACTACGCCGCTTCCGCCGTTGGCAATCAGAGTGGGATCTTCTCCCAGCAGATTGAGCGCAGTGATCGGTGGCGCGGTAGAGAAAGCGTAGAAGCCATAATGCGTCTCCTCTTCTCCCCAAGTATTTTGGTAGATCACATTGCCCCATAAGGTCATCGGTGCAGGGGCGTCCAAGAGACTTGGGGGCGTAGTGTTTCTTGCGTTTTTCAAGGTGCGCTTCACGGTTTGGGGTACTGCGCGCAGGCGGTCGGGCCGCACGTAGCGCATTTTTGCCGGCGCCCAGGCCGGATAAGTTTTTTGTAGATCAACTTGCGCTTCCGTCTTTTCCTCAGGACCGCCGCGCGGATGCACCGGCAGCTGCTTTAGATCGACTTGCGCCATCGTCTGTCCGGAAAAAGCCAAGCTAAGAAGCAAGGCACCCGTCACTAAGGTAAATAGTCTTTTAGTCATGATCAGGATGATTTAAATGGATAAAAAAAAGTAAGAGTCTCGTTTTCCTTGCAGATTTTGCAAATATCCGCCACTTGATTTTCATTGTCAACCTTTTCACCTTATTTATTTATAATTTAAGAGTTAAAAATTGTTTATTTAAGCCGAAAGTACCCGATGTGTGTACTTTTCGGCCTGTTTTTCAATATCTTTTGTTTAGTTTATGTGTGTTTATTTTGTTATATGTCTTATTCTGGTCGGCCTGTCTGAAAGTGGGCGAGGGCTATTGTCGCCGATAACGGACTGTGTGGCTGACAAGTGCTTTTTCGCGTTGTCGTAATTCGCGATAGTTCTTTCGTCCTTCTGATTCAGTCGCGAAAAAGGTTCTTATTCCGTTTGATCGAATCGTTGTTTTTTTTGGTCGACGGGCGGCTTTTTTCTCTTTTGGCTTCCGCATATGTCGTGCTCAGCCTGCCTCCTGCTGCTTCGCTCTAAAATCGGTTCGCCTTTGTCCTGATATGAGATTAATTTCGTCTGACAAACAGCCCGATTCGTTTTGGATTATGTGCGAGAAAAGCTTATTTCTATGAATTGTCATCGTGATGAAAAATGCTTACGCTCACGATAAAAAGAGTTTGCGCTCGTGATAAAAAAGGTTTGCGCTCACGATGAAAAACACAGAAGCTTGTGAAAAGAAATGAGGAAATGGCGATTTGAGGGATTGCTTTTTGCTGTATCCGCCTGAATAATAGTGTTTTTCGCTGTGTGTTGCTTGCGCTTCGCCGCCTATGTGTCTGCCGTGCCTGTTTGTTTTTGGTATGGAAGGGACTTCTTTGTTGTCGGAGGCGGCAAATGGTCTGTCGTTCTTTTCCGCGATGCTTGCCGGTCTTTTCGTTTGTCTGCTTTTTCGCGATACATGATGAGAGTCGGCAGGCTACTCGCCGAAAACGACGGGATCGTTTTTTATCTTGCTAATAAAAAGAATGGCTGTTATGAAGCGTAAATGAGACTTGGGGCTTGATAAGGAGGGATTTTCGATGGCTGATGCAAACAGGCAGGAAGTCGGTTTGCACTGCCGCGTGGGCAATGAGCCTTTCGGCTGCTCCTGCTTTTCACGTCGTAGGTCAAAAAAAACGACAACCTCCTATGGTGGGGAGGTTGTCGTTGGTAAAAAGAGGATTGTTAGTAGAAAATAGTCTTTATTTGATCACTACTTTCTTACCATTGATAACGTATACGCCGGGGGCGAGTTGCGGCAAACGCTTCAGCGCTTTGCCGATCAGGCGACCATCGGCTGCATAAACGTCGTATGGTTGGCCGGACATCGCCTCAATGAGTTGGATAGCCGTAGTGACGTCAATCCAAACGGGCTTCGATTCACCCTTATCATAGACCGCCGTGATGGCATAGCGGTGCAGGCCTTCGGTTTCCGCTTTGTCGTCGATCGTCATCGTTTGTTCGTTGAGCGTTGCGACGAGTTTACCATCGCGATATACGTTGTAGCCTTTAGGCTTCGCATAGCCCTTGACGAAGGTCACGTCGTCGAGCATAAAGATGCAGACGTTGTCTTTCCCCGTAATGTGGCGGATGGCAAAATATTTGGCGCCTTGCGGTAGGTCGGCCTTGATGTTTTTGAATTTTCCGCCACTTACTCGGCGCGTTTCGCCCACTTTTTGGAAGTTTTGGGGCTGTCGGTCGGTCGTAGAATAGAGTATGTCGATCTGTTCCGTAAACTCCTGCGATTGGCTCTTATAGTTGTTAACCCAGAAGTTGATCTGCTGCGCCTCGCCTGAGAGCATGGGGCTGATCAGCCAGTTGTCGGCATCGACTGACTCGGTCTCGCCGGGCTTGGTCGAATAGATCGCCGTCAGATATTGTTCGCCGGAGTGTGGCTTCAGGATCGGGTTGCTCTCCGTGCAACCTGCGAAGAGGTTTTCGGGATTGAAGGCGATGAACGCAAAGGGCGTGCCTTGGTGCTTGTAGGGGTGCGACTTCCAGAAGCCGCCCACGTTGCCGCCGTCGCCGTCTATGCCGGTCCAGTCGCCAAAGTTGTTGATCGTCCAGGGCGCGTAGCTTTCAAAATCTTCCGTCACTTTGCGCGTCAAAGCGGCAGGTGCTTGCCAATTGAGTTGCACGTCTTGCTCCGATTTCAGTGTGGCCGTGACGTTTTCCGGTTGCGGCAGGTCTGAATCTTTGAGCGTGGTGGTCGCTTCGCTGAAGTTGTCGTCGGTGTTGGGGTCTTCCTCGCATACGACTTCGGCTTTGAGCGTGACAGCTTCGTCGTTGCTCAAAATATTCGTCTTATAGTCGATCGTAAAATCGCAGGTTTCGCCCGCCGGAAGGGCCTTTTCTGATGCGATTTCTTGTACGAGTTCGCTGCCCGCCTTGAGGCGTACCTTGTAGGCTTGAATGGGTTCTGCACCGATGTTCTTTACGCTTACGGTGGTGGGAATCGTCTCGCCCTTCGTGGCTACTTCGGGCGCGGTGATTGCGACGTTGAGGTCGTGATCAGGCGCGTCGTACACCATAATCTTGTCGACCCAAATCGGCACGCGGGCTTTGTCGGCCACGGCGCGGATGCGGAATTGCAGATAAGGCTCGGCGCCAAACTTGGTCTTGTCGATGTCGTACTCGAATTTGTTCCAGTCGGTCACGGTTTTGAGGGGGGCGTAGTCGAACTGACCCACCTTGACCAGTGTGTTGTCGGCCTTGCGAATTTCCAGTTCTAAACGGATGGGTTTTGCCGGTTCGGCGAAGTGGTAGAAGGAGATTCGTGGGTGCTTAGCGCCTTGTATGGAAATTTTTCCGGAGTTGATGCAGGCGTCGTCACCGGCTTTGTCGGCGCTAAACTTGAAGGCGCCGCCGTCTTTGTCGACCGTGCGGTCGCCGGTTGTGCCGAAGGTGGATTTGCCTGAATGTTCGTGCCACCATAGCAGACTGAGTTCGTCGCCGGCTACTGACTCCTTGATCGGTAACGCGTAGGGCGCGCCGACTACTAAGCCTTGGGTGAACGAAACGGGGCTCGCTCCGCTCGCATTCTTGGCGGATAGACCATATATAATGTATTGCTGCGGGCCTTGAGCGGTGTTGCGCGATACGTTGTAAGAGGTTTGCATCGTTTCCGTCAGGAATTGGGGCGTAGGTTTCCCGCTTTGACTATCGTAGGATATGTTGTAAATGCGGTAGATTACGTTTTGCGGCAATACAACGCCGCCGTGCTGGCCTACGCTGCCGACTGCATCCCACTCGATGCCGATGTTGTCGCTCCGATCTGAGAGTCGGCCGCCCTCAGGTGCTTGCGGAGCGTCGAGTCCGATGAAGACCGTCTTGGTCAGTTTGCGACCTTCTCCGTTTTTATTGAAACACGTGATGGTATAAGTGGCGACGCCGCTTTCTGTTACTTCGTCTTCGAAAGTATATTGCTTGCCGCGAGCGGGGTATTCTACCTCTTTCACGACGCCTTTCCCTTCGCGCTCAATCGTAAAGCGGAACAGACCGCTCAATGGCTGGCCTTTGAGGTCCTTCGTCGGCGTCTTGAAAGTAAGCGTGGCTTTCTTCTCGGCCTGCGGATTGGGCGTGATGGTCAGATTTTGAACCGAATCGGGCGCGCTAAAAGCAATGCCGTTCCCAATTGAAATACTATCGATGTAGAGGAAGAGCTGGTTTTGCGGGCTCAAAGCGTGGAAGCCGATGCGATATTTTCCGTCGGCGTCAATCGAAAGATCTTTTTCGAAAGTCACGTAGCCGTCCGTGGATATTTCTGTGGGCGCCAAAATTTCGTTTGACATATCCTCGATCTGATCACCCTTTCCGAACTTCACTTCCAGGCGCTCTTTGTATCTTTTTAAGCGCGACTTGGTCTTGAAGGCGAAATGGTAGATATGATTTTTTTTCAAAGAAACCGGCGGCGTCAACATCCAATCGTCGGCGTCTTGTTCCGGATTGTAGTAATATGTGGCCGCTTGTCCCGCCGCGCCCGTTTCGTATTTGCCGTAGGGATTCCAAACCCACGTTTGCCCGTCGTTATTGACGTCAATTATTTTAAAGAGGTTCATAGATGCGGGCGTTTTGAACTCTTCCAAGTAGGGCAGGCTTACGCTATCGCCAAGAATGGCGCCGTTGGAGTAGGCTTGGGCGCTTTTCTGCGTACCGTTGTGGGCCCAAATGCCATACGAGTAGTAAGTCATTTCGCCTTTTGTCAGGGTTTCGGAAAACTCTGTTGCGTTTCCGTTTGTGACCACCATCACAGAATCCGGGTAGCGCATAACGTCATACGTTAAGGGGCCGAGATAGCCTTCGTGGAGTGTAGCTGTGGGTGCTGACCACGTCAGTTTGGCCGCGCCCGTTTCGTTATTGATGTCGAGGTGTGCATTTTCGATTGCTCGCGGCTCATCATAGCCGATCCACTTTTCGATATACGTATAAGGCCCTTGCCCTGCCGCGTTTTCCAAGCGTAGCGTGAAGCGCACGAGTCCCTCCTGCTCCACCGTAACGTTGGCCGAGACCTCCTCGCCGGCTTGTGCCGTACCGGTGGCCAACGTATTTTTGCCTTGCAAGATGTTATACGTCACGTTGCCGTTCAGCGTGCTGCCGCCAAAAGTCTTCGTCGGCACTTTGAAGTCAATCTTGCCCGTGAGCGAAGCCCCCGCAAAGTTTGCCGTCATTTCTTCCGCCGCGGCCGGAGCTCCCTCTGCCGCTTTCGGCTTCGGTACGATCAAGCCCACGAACATATCATTGTTCGGGAAGTCGGAAATTTTTGTTGCTGCCCCCGTCTTGAGGTCCACCGTGTACAAGGCCGCATTCTGCTGCGCATCGACACAGGTCCAGTAGAACGTATTTGTTTTCGCGTCGATTTCGCCACTTTGCCCCGAGTAACTGCCGTCCTCGTCCAAGAGCGTTACGCCCGTCGAGCCGATTTGCGTTTCCTTGCCGTTCGTCTTATCTATTTTATATAAGTAACCATCGCTGGCGATGCCGTATAAGAAGCCATCCGTGGAAAGTCCGAGGGCAACATACGACTTATCCGTTTTGCCAAACGTAGTGCGCGTTTCCTTTTCAAAATCTATGACGCCAAATTCCCGCTGCTGCAGTTGCGCATCATAAAATTCGCCATAGACCTCGCCCGTCGTTGGATCCTGCGCCGTTTCGAAGGCCGCCAGATGAAGTTGCACCTCTTTTGAGGGCGCAACCCTTTCCCACGTTTCCGGATCAAACTGCAAATGATACGCTTTGATAATGCCATAGACCGCGAGCGACGTATCTAAGAAGACGCCGTGCAAGACGCCGTTGACGATGCCGCATCCGGCGTTGAAAATCATGTCGGGATCTTTGCCCAACAAGTTGACCGAGTTGACCGGAGCCGCCGTAGAGAAAGCGTAGTAGCCATATTGAGGTTCCCCCTCGCCCCACGTGGTCTGATAGATCGCATTGCCCCACAACTCGATCGGCGCCGGTGCTCCCAAGAGGCTTGGAGGCGTAGCCCCCTTTCGGCTTTTATTAGGGCGATTCAAAGTTTGCGGTAAGTTGCGCAAATTGTTGGGTCGTATGTAGCCCATTTTTACCGACGCCAATGCCGGATACGTTTGCCTAAGGTCGATTTCCGCCTCCGGCCGTGTGTTGATGTCGCCCCGCGGATGCATGAGCGCCGGCTTTGCGCCAACTTGCGCTTGCGCCGGTCCGGAGAAGGCCAAACAAGCCGCCAAAGCTCCGGTCATTAAGATGGATAATTTTTTTCTCATTATTAAAAATGGATTTAGGTAAATAAAGGTCGACGTTTTCGTTTTCCGTATAATCGTCACAAATATGCGTATTTTTATTTTCTTCAGCAATATTTTCAGCATCTTTGTTCGTCTTTTTAAGGTAAATGTTGGCAAAGTGAGAATTTTGTTGACTTATTTTCCAATGCTTCTGCTTTGTTTTTCTGCGCGCATTGTCAAGTTGTTTGTGGTGAAATGTGTGTTGCTGTCTACTTTTTCGGTAATTGATGGCGCATAAGTTGTATTAAAATAAGATGGCGGCTAACTATTGTTATTTCTTGACTTGAAATGCGCCTTGCGATGCTCTGTTTGTCGACGAATAGGCCCGATACAGCGTCGGTAAGTATCATCCTATCCCCCATCAAAACTTTTATAAGAAGCGCGATTATTTTATTTTTATTACTTCCCTCGCGGCTCTGTTGCTCCTGCTTTCACCTTCTTCTTCGGCCCTCGCACGGCAGAATCCGTAGGTCGCCAATCAGTTATCTAAAAACTTGATTTTATCCCCTTCCGAATGCACATCGTAAGCAGCAAACATCTGCGGCGCACCTTTTTTATCACGACAAAAAAGGCTTACGCTCACGATGAAAAAGGTTTGCGCTCGTGAGAAAAAAGGCTTACGCTCGTGAGCGTACACTGCGTCGATGGGGCGAAGGGGCTGCAAGAAGTAGATTTTGGCCCTAAAAAATAAGTTTTATTCGCTCGTTTTTCCCTCATTTAGCGTAAAAAATGCGTGCAGAGCGATAAAAAATAAGCGGAAAGCGTGCAATATTAAATCGGAATGCGTATCTTTGCACCCGTTCCGGAGAGGAACTTACTACATAACAACAATTTAAATTTTTAGAATTACTATGGCTTACGTTATTAGCGACGACTGCGTTGCATGTGGAACGTGCATCGGCGAATGCCCGACAGAATCTATCTCTGAAGGCGAAAAATATTCAATCAATCCTGACTCTTGCGTTGATTGCGGTGCTTGCGCAGACGCTTGCCCGACGGGCGCAATCGCTCCCGGCGAATAATTGGTCAGACTTACGACTTACGGCGGCCCGAGGTAATTTGCTTCGGGCCGCTGCTTTTTATCCGCTTATCGATACTTTTTTGCTCGATATTGGGCCATTAGGTCGTAAAAATAGGCGCTGCAGGCAATATTCGGCGCCCTCGCACGTTTAGAATAATAAGATGAAGCGCTCAAAGTGGGCCTTCACAATACAGATATGAAGACCCGATTACTCCTTCTCGCCTGTTTGCTCCTCGCAAGCCTGCAACTGCCGCTCGCTGCCCAAGAACGGAAGTTGCAGAACAAGCCCTTTATCGACGAGCGCCGCTTCCACTACGGATTCTTCGTGGGGCTGGCGGATCAGGGATTGAAGTTGCGCAACAACGGCTTTATCCAGCCCGGCACGGGGCGGCAGTGGATGGCCGAAAACGATAGTCAGAACTTTGGCTTTTCAGTGGGTATTTTAGGCGATCTGCGTTTGGGCCGCTACGTCTCCCTACGCGCCTTGCCCCAGTTGCAGTTTGGCAGTAAGCATTTGAGTTTTCGCGATTTAAGTACGGGCGAAAAGCGGTCGCAAGATATGAAGTCGACCTACATTGGCCTGCCCATCGATCTCAAAGTGGCGGCGCCGCGCTTCAACAACTATCGCCCTTACGTGATGCTCGGCATTGCGCCCTTTTATGACCTGACGACGAGCAAGCATTCGCTGCTGCGCACGAAGGCGCTCAATACCTGCTTGGAGGTAGGTATGGGCTGCGAAATCTATCTGCCGTTTTTCAAACTCGTGCCCGAGTTGAAGTTTGATTTCGGTTTGGGCAATGTGCTCGACAAGCAGCGCCCCGAACTGACGGATCCCGCTCAGCGCATCTTTACGGAAAGCATTGATGCCGCGCATCTGAATATGGTTTCGCTCGTGTTCTATTTTGAATGACGCAGAGCGCCGCCGAGGCCGCTGCCAATGAAGCCTTGCGGGCTGCAGGAGAAGACAACTTGAGAGATGAAAGCCCCCTGACGGATTCCTTTCCAACGAGACCGACACACAATTATATATAATGATCCCCCACCTTGGCGGTGAGGGAATGGAGATGATGGCGCTGCATACGAAAGTGTGCGGCGCTGCTCTTTTTTACGCTTAGCTGATCATCGGCACAACATATTTGGCCAAGAAATAGCCGCCGCAGATGAGCCAACAGAAGAGCAGGGCGGCCAAAAGGAAGGGCTTGAAACCGGCTTTCTTAAACTTGTCGAAACTCGTTTCAGCGCCTAAGGCCGTCATAGCCATTGTCAGCAAAAATGTATCTAACTTATTGATAAATTCTACGACTTCTGCGGAGAGCAAATGCAGCGAATTGAAGCCGATAACCAAGAGGAAGAGGATGGCAAACCAGGGGATGTCGATCTTACTCTTACCGCCCTCAGCATTGCCCGCCATTGCGCGGCGCGCCATCGCATAACTGATGATAAACAGTACGGGGACGAGCATAATGACGCGGATCATCTTGACGATGATCGCGACGTTGGACACTTCAGGCCCCATTGCGTTGCCCGCACCTACGACGTGGGCCACTTCGTGAATGGTCGAACCGGCAAAAATGCCCATCGTCTCGGGCGGTAAAACAAAGATACCGCTGCGGTAAAGGACGGGATAGAGGAACATGGCGGTTGTTCCGAAGATGACAACCGTAGCTACGGCCACGGCCGTCTTATATGGTTGGGTGCGCACGGCGGATTCTGCGCCCAATACGGCTGCCGCGCCGCAAATGCCGCTGCCGACGGAGGTCAGCAAGGCGATGTCGCGATCCACTTTGAGGAGCTTGCCGAGCAAAATGCCGCCGAGGATGGTGACAGTTACGATTATGGCGTCGATGCAAATACCCGGCAAACCCACGGCCGTAACGTCCTGAAAAGAGAGTTTGAAACCGTAGAGGATGATACCGAAGCGCAGGATGCGCTTTGAGCAGAATTTAATGCCGGGCACCCACGTCTCGGGCAGATTGTTGCGCAAAGAGTTGGCATACAGCATACCCAGAATAATACCGACAATCATCGGGCTGAAAGATAGGTGCTTTACGAAGCTTAAATCGCCGATGGCGAACGAGGCGCTGGCGAAGAGGGCCATCAGCAACACGCCGTGGAGCATACTGCTGCGTTCTTCTGATAATTTCATGTGGTGGGGCTTAAAATAGCTTGGTCGGTCTTGACCGCTTTGTGGCGTTGGCGGCGTTGAAAATAAGGTCGCGGCAAACGGTTTCCAAGATCGCCGGGAGACAGCTCGGCCGGTCGCTTAGCGGCCATCGGCCTGACGCGAAAAAAGGCCGCTGCTCCGATTACAAAAGGGAAATAAAAAGGCCGAGCTACTGCGCGGGCAGCGGCTCGGCCTGTATGTTTTTAGTGTTTGGGCTTGATGTCCAATTTAACCGGACTGATCAAGTTCTCCGGTCTGAAGAGCGTGTCCAAATCTTCTTTGGAGAGGATGTCGTGCTCGAGGATCAAGTCGTAGACGCTACGGCCCGTTTCGAGCGCTTCCTTAGCGATGCGGGTAGAATTTTTATAGCCGATTACGGGGTTAAGCGCCGTTACGATACCGATGCTGCGGTGTACGTGTTCGAGACAAGCTTCCTTGTTGGCGATAATGCCGTCTACGCAACGTGTGCGCAAGGTGTCGAAGCCGTTCATCAAGAGGTCTGCCGATTCGAAGCAGCATTGTGCCATTACCGGCTCCATTGCGTTAAGCTCCATTTGCGCAGCTTCCGAACTCATACTTACGCAAAGGTCGTTGCCAATCACTTTGTAAGCAATCTGATTCATCACCTCGGGGATAACCGGATTGATCTTGCCCGGCATAATTGAAGAACCCGGTTGCACACCCGGGAGCGTGATCTCGCCCAAGCCGCAGCGCGGGCCGGAAGAGATGAGGCGCAAGTCGTTGCATATCTTGTTCATCTTCAAGGCAACCATACGCATTGCGCTCGAATAGCCTGCCATGCAAGAAGTGTCCGACGTAGCGCCCACGAGGTCGTCAGAAAGGCGATAAGCATAGCCCGTAATGGCTGCGATCTCAGCCGTGCTCATTTCCGCATAGTTCGGTTCGGCACAGATACCCGTTCCGATTGCCGTAGCGCCCATATTGATTACCAAGAATTCTGCTGCCGCAGCGTCGAGGTGAGGCAGTTCGTTGCGCAAGATAGAAGCAAAACCGTGGAACGTCTGGCCCAAAGTCATAGGCACAGCATCCTGAAGTTGCGTGCGGCCCATTTTGAGCACGCCGGCAAACTCTTCCGCCTTCTTTTCAAAAGCCTCGATCAGTTGCTCCAAGTGCTGACGCAAACGGAGATGCGTTTCGTAGAGACCGATGTGGATGGCCGTCGGGTAAGCATCATTAGTAGATTGAGAGCGGTTCACGTGGTCGTTGGGCGAGCAGCGTTTGTAGTCGCCGCGTTCGCAGCCCATCAGTTCGAGTGCGCGGTTAGCGATCACCTCGTTAGCGTTCATGTTTGTCGTTGTGCCGGCGCCGCCTTGAATCATATCTACGGGGAATGCTTCAGTGTGACGACCTTCGATGAGTTCCATGCAAGCCTGCTCGATAGCCTTAGCCATATCGTCGGGGATGAGGCCGAGCTTGTGGTTAGCGCGTACGGCGCCCAATTTCGTTACGCCGAGGCCCTTGATGAAGAGCGGGTATTGGCTTAACTTAAAGTGGCTGATGGGGAAGTTTTCCATACCACGAAGCGTTTGTACGCCATAGAGTGCCTCATACGGTACTTCGCGCGCACCGATCAAGTCGCTTTCGGTGCGGGTTTTTTTCGTGTTTTCAGTAGTCATTGAGTTTCAAGTTTTATATTGTTCATTATAATTTACGGGGCTAAGTTAGCGCTTTATTTGAGATAAACTACATTCTGAAAGAATAAATAATTGCAGAACGAGGAATTTAACTTAAAATAGAGGATTCTTCACTTACTATCCTTGGGAATGTTATCTTTTTGACTACTTTTGCCTGCCGTTGGCCCTTCTTCTCTATGGTTGTGGTCGGCAAAAGGGTAGCTTGTTGCCTTATTTTTAACAAAACAAACCTATGAAAAAGATATACGCACTCGTAGCACTGCTATTTTTATCCTTGTCGGTTCAAGCACAAGAACCTTCTTCGCGTGAGCATTATCCACAGGGCGATAAGACCTTGTGGGAGATGGTCAGTAAGCTGGAAAAGAAGCAAGATAAGATCAATGTGTTTCTGAATATGCGCGGCGAGTTTGACGCCAACTTCGAGGAAGGCAATTTCCAAGATGGATCCTTTCAAGTGCCCGTAATGCGTCTCGGCGTGCTGGGTCGGTTAAACAAACTCGTTTCCTATTCTTTGCAGCAGCGCATCGGGCATAGCAGCAACGGGCGAGTTACGGACGGTCTCTCATCGTCCGTCGACGTGATGAGCGTAGGGATTCATCCTAACGAGAAGTTGCGCTTCGACCTCGGTCGCCAATGCGCCGTCTATGGCGGCTACGAAGCCTGGCTTAATCCGATCGACGTGTACCGATTCAGCGAAATGCTCGACCGCGTGGAGGTTTATTTGACGGGCGTCAATGCCAGTTATATGATCAAGCCTACGCAGGAACTCCAATTTCAAGTAGTCAACAGTCGGCGCACGCCGACGGCGGAAATGTACGGCCCGTCCTATGCCGATGCAAAGTTGCCGATGATTTATACGCTCAATTGGAACGGTAGTTTCTTTAACGAAAAACTGACTACGCGCTGGTCGGCCTCTTTGATCAAGCAGGCGAAGGGCAACAACGGCTACTACTTTGCCTTCGGTCACGAATGGACGCTCGGGCGCTTCAATGGGTATTTCGATTATATGCTCTCAGAAGAAAACATCGACGCCCACGGCTATGTGACGGACATGCTGCATACGCTGACGCCCGATGTGAAAGATCACGTCCGCCATACGCGTTACAATTCGGTTATTCTCAAGCTCAATTATCGCTTCCTGCCACGCTGGAACGTCTTTGCCAAGGGCTATTATGAGACGTCCGCATTGACCAAGCCGACGCTGACGGCAGAAAAAGGACTCTATCGCCGCTCTTATGCTTACATGGCCGGCGTAGAATTTTATCCGATGAAGGAGAATCTGCATTTCTTCATCAATTATTATGGCCGCTCCCACGTGCATACGCCGCGTGCCAAGGTCTTCGGCGCGAAGAATCACACGGAGGCTCGCCTTTCAGCCGGCTTCGTCTATCAATTGCCTATCTTCTAAGGCGCGCTACACATCTTATAATATACGCGCGCGTAGAAGACCGAGCGAGGTGACGGATCAGTCTTTGATGAAAAATATTTACGTGTGATTTTTCATTAAAGATCTTTTTATGGCCATACGCCTCAAAAAATGACTTTATAAGTGGTTGATAATCAGATTCCATATGTGCCTAAAAACTTTCTTATAGGAAAGTGAAAATTGTCCTTAGGAGAATTAAAATTGTCTCCTAAGACAATTTTTCTTTTCTTAGGTGAAAGTTTTTCCGTTCTCCTAAGCAAATTTTTCTGGGGTCTTGTGTGTGGGAAAATCTTTACAAATCTTGGTCGCGCCAATGCCTATGCCGGTTGTCAAACTATGCTTTGTGTGCGCTTGGATGAAGGTTTTCGGATTGAGCATAAAGGTGCGTTTGCGTCGGTAGCCATTTATTTTGTATCCTCCCCCTGCTTATCTTCTTGCCCACAAATCATACGCCGCGAGGCAAACGCATTATTTTTCTGTTGTGTCCTTACCCTTTCTCTATTTTGTGCGATGTGGCAGAATTTTTTTTCGTTGAAAAAATGTAGACAAACGTGAATGCCGACTTTGAGAGGATAGGAAGAAAATAATATTCCTTAAAATCATTGTCATACAAGGCCTTGTTGCCCCTTTTACCGACTGGAATCGGATGTGTATAATGGTTCGCTTTTTTCGCAAGATTGTTTACAAAATGCTTTTATAGATGTCGGGGGGGTGGAGAAACGATAAAAATAAGCGTAAGAACTTGCTTATTTGCAGTAGCCGCTGTAACTTTGTGGCAAAATCATATAATTGCGACGGTTTTCTGCCGCTAACTTATATTTTATAACTGAAATCTTGCCTGCTTTTCTTCGGTTTTGGCGCTTTAGGAGGCAAATGGCAGATCAAATTGAGAACAATTAAATAAGATCGCTTATGAAAAACGTTTTACTTATCATCGCTTTGGCGCTCTTCGGCTTTCGCGCTACGGCACAACAATATCGTCCTTTCGTAGAAGAGGGGAAGACGTGGCGGATTGCCCGACTCATTCCATTAAATGATGATCCAACTTATCCGGTCAGTCATGTGTATTATCGTATGAAGGGAGACACTATTGTCGCCGGTAAGACTTGGAAAATAGTACGCGAGTCAGGGTTGATAGAGCCGGGTGATCCCGTGGTGTATAATTCATATTGTCGCTGCTTGGTTCGAGAGGAGAATAAGCGAGTTTATTTCTCTCCTTACCCCGGCCGTGAAGAGCTGATGTATGACTTTAATGTGTCTGTCGGCGATACCTTGGCTCTTCATAACATTTATTACTTTGATGAACGGAATACGGCTGCGGAGTTTGAAAAGTATAGTCCTCTTTGTGATTCTATTACGATTGTTTCCGAAGATAAGATAACAAGTGTCGGTCGTAGTTATCGTGGCCTAATTTTATCGCGGAAGTTAGATGGGAATGAGTGCAAAGCAAGTTGGATAGAAGGTATTGGAGGTGTCAGTGACATTTTCTTTCAAACCATTCCACTTGGGTTGATCTGCGGACCTGCGTTTGTCTTAGAAGAATGCTCTGTTGGCGATGAGATTTTGTATCACGACGATATAACAGGCCTTACGATGCCCCAAGTAAATCCGATTAAAAACACAGCGATTTACGACTTGAGCGGTCGGCGCTTGCAGGCCATTCCGCAGCGCGGCGTCTACATCGTGAATGGGAAGAAATATATACGATAACGAATACTTGTCGGCTTGGCTTAGTTGCTAAAACAATGTCAAGCCGACAACTTATACCCATTAAATAAGATCGCTTATGAAAAACCTTTTACTTACAATCGCTTTGGCGCTCTTCGGCTTTCGCGCCGCAGCGCAGGATTATCGCCCTTTCGTAGAAGAGGGGAAGAGGTGGAGAATTGTGAGAATATCTGCCTCTACACAGTCTCCGGTCGCTTATATTTCCTATAAGATGGAGGGTGATACCATTATTGCGGGCAAAACTTGGAAGAAGGTTTATGAAGGGACAAACTTGGAAAAGTATTGGATCTTAGTGCGCGAGGAAAATAAGCGTGTCTATTTTCGTCCTTATGTTGGTGCACAGTCTGATGCTTTACTTTATGACTTTAATGTCAAAGAAGGTGATTCGCTCTCTTTCTATGATATTTTTGAGTATAGCAGTAAGGCGCAGTTTGAGGCGAAAAATCCGCTTTTAGGGCCTACTGTTGTGAAAAAAGTAGAAGAGTTGGATAATAGCGGGCATCGTTATCGCCAAATTGTCGTAGAGTATAACGAACGCTACTCATTTGAGAATGCAAAAGATATATGGACTGAAAGTATAGGAAGTTCCATACATCCTTTCTTTCGACATACGTGTTATAATGCATTGCGGAAAGGATCAGGATTTTTTCTTTTAGAGACTTGTGCGGTGGGGGATGAAGTTATTTATCATAGAGAAATAACGGGCCTTACCACGCCCCAAGTGAATTCTATTACAAACGATGCAATTTACGACTTGAGCGGCCGGCGCTTGCAGACTGCCCCGCAGCGTGGCGTCTATATGATGAATGGAAAGACGTATATTCGTTAAAAAGTAGTTGACGGCTACGCTTCGCCGCCTTATCTTGTGGCGGATCAGTGGCCTACAATTAGAAACGACTCAATAAATTGCTTTATGAAACACGTATTACTCAGTTTTGTTTTTGCGCTTTTAGGCCTTTACGCCGCGGGGCAGCAGTATCGCTCTTTTGTAGAAGAGGGAAAGACGTGGCGGATTGCCTCTCTCATTCCGCTGAATGATGATCCGACGTATCCCGTAGACCACGAATATTACTTTATGAAAGGAGATACCATCGTGGATGGTAAGACTTGGAAGAAAGTATATCACACCTCCTCCAGTAAGTTTGACTTCTTGGTGCGCGAAGAAAACAAGCGCGTCTACTACACTCCTTATCCCGGGCGCGAAGAGTTGATGTACGACTTTAATGTCGCTGTGGGCGATACGGTCGCTTATCGTGATATTCGCGAGTTCTATAATGGAGATACGGCAGAGGATTATGAAAGGCTTTGTCGTAATTGGGATTCTGTTGCTGTCGTAGCTACCAATGAAGTGATAGAGAATACCGGACACGCCTATCGTAGCTATAACCTGTATCGAGAGTGGACTTATAATTACGACGATCCGGACAATTATAATAAGGATATTCACATTGGATATGCCTGGGAAGCCTGGATTGAATGTCTGGGGAGCACGGGCAATGCCTTTCAGCACGCTATTACCACCACTTGGCTCATTGGTTCGCGCCGACACGTCTTAGAGGAATGTTCAGTTGGCGATGAAATTTTGTATCATCACGACTTGAGCGGCATTACTGCGCCAAAGCTTGATGCGACCGATAAGGCGGCTATTTACGACTTGAGCGGTCGGCGCTTGCAGGCCATCCCACAGCGCGGCGTCTATATCGTGAATGGGAAGAAATATATACGATAAGACGTAGATCTTTTTAAGGCGGTCGGGGAGCAAGACTTCTCGACCGCCTTATATATAATGGTGTGGCAAAGGGAAGAATCCTTTGCCTTTTTGTCTATTCGGCCGTCTTCTTGAAGAGAAATGGTCGGTCGAGATCCTTTAAAGCTTATCGCGCAAAGTTGTTTGAGGAGGCTTTGAAAGATCCTTGCATCCTCAGTCGCGGGCAAGACCTTAGATGATTGACGGACTTTAGGACTTTTTGGCGCTTCCTTAAGAGGGCGTTACCCACGCCTTTCGCTTGAAAAAGAATGCGTTTTGTTTTGCAATACTCCGCCCTTACGCTATCTTTGCACACTATTATTATTAGACGAAAAATAAACAGCTGTATGAAGTTTACGGAACGCCCCAATTTAGACCTATCTAAAGTGAATGAGGAAGTTTTAGCCGATTGGCTGCAACAAGACCTTTTTCACAAAAGCATAAGCTCCCGCGAGGGAAAACCCGACTATGTCTTTTATGATGGCCCTCCCTCGGCTAACGGCCACCCGGGCATCCATCACGTGATGGCTCGTACGATCAAAGACCTTTTCTGTCGTTATAAAACGATGCAAGGCTATCGCGTGGAGCGCAAGGCCGGATGGGATACGCACGGCCTCCCCGTAGAGCTTGGCGTAGAAAAGGACTTGGGCATCACGAAAGTAGACATCGGTAAGAAGATCAGCATCGGAGATTACAATGCTCACTGCCGTAAGAATGTGATGAAGTTTACCCGCGAATGGGAAGACTTGACCGACAAGATGGGCTATTGGGTAGATATGAAGCACCCTTATATCACGTATGAAACCAGCTATATTGAAAGTCTTTGGTGGCTATTGAAAGAGCTTCATAAAAAGGGCTTGCTGTATAAAGGCTATACGATCCAGCCCTATTCGCCGGCTGCCGGCACGGGCTTGTCCAGTCACGAATTGAACTTGCCCGGTTGCTACCGCGACGTGAAAGATACGACGGTCGTTGCGCAGTTTACGATTTGCGACCCCAAACCCGAGATGACGGCTTGGGGTAAGCCCTATTTTATTGCGTGGACGACTACGCCGTGGACGCTTGCCAGCAATACGGCGCTTTGCGTAGGCCCGAAGATTGATTATGTCTGCGTGCAGACTTATAATCCTTATACGGGCGATAAGATTTCCGTTGTGATGGCGGAGGCGCGCTTAAGTGCTTACTTCAATCCTGAAGGCGCTACGGCGGATATGGAGACTTACAAGAAAGGCGATAAGGTGCTGCCGTATCGCGTAGTAGGTCGCTGGACGGGCCGCGAACTTGAAAATATGCACTATGAGCAACTCTTCCCCTACGTTCGCCCTTATGGCGAGGGAGAGCCCTTCCGCGTCATCTTAGGCGACTATGTAAGTACGGAAGATGGTACGGGTATTGTGCATATTGCACCGACTTTTGGTGCAGACGACGCACTTGTGGCGAAGAAGGCCGGCGTTCCCGGATTGCAAATGATTACGAAGAAAGGAAAGTTTGCGCCGATGGTCGATCTGCAAGGCCGCTTCTTCCGTATAGAAGACTTGGACGAGGAATTTGTTAAGACTCACGTTAATATAGAGGCCTATGGTCCTTACGCCGGCCGCTACGTAAAGAATGCTTACGATAGTACGCTGACCGACAAAGACGAAACGCTCGATGTGTCGATCTGTATGGATATGAAGCAGGCGGGCAAGGCATTTAATATTGCCAAGCACGCACATAGTTATCCACACTGCTGGCGCACGGATAAGCCTGTCTTGTATTATCCTTTGGACAGCTGGTTTATTCGGAGCACTGCCGCTAAGGAGCGGATGTCCGAATTGAACGAAACGATTAAGTGGAAACCGGCTTCAACAGGTTCGGGACGCTTTGGGAAATGGCTCGAAAACTTGAACGACTGGAATTTGAGTCGCAGTCGCTTCTGGGGCACGCCGCTTCCCGTGTGGCGCAACGATGACGATGAGGTAATCTGCATAGGAAGCATTGCGGAACTTTATGATGAGATCGAGAAGAGTGTGGCTGCCGGCATTATGCCCTCTAATCCGCTTAAGGAAAAAGGCTTCGTGCCCGGCGATTATAGTGAGGAGAACTACCACAAGATAGACCTGCACCGTCCGTATGTAGACGAGATTGTTTTAGTTTCGCAGACGGGTAAGCCGCTTCATCGCGAAAGCGATTTGATCGACGTTTGGTTCGATTCAGGCGCAATGCCCTTTGCACAACAACACTATCCTTTCGAGCACAAAGAGGAGGTGGAGAGCGGTCGCTGCTTCCCCGCCGACTTCATTGCTGAAGGCGTTGATCAAACGCGCGGCTGGTTCTTTACGCTCCACGCTATTGCGACGATGATTTTCGATTCGGTTTCCTTCAAGAATGTTATCTCTAACGGCCTTGTCTTGGATAAGAACGGTAATAAAATGTCGAAGCGCCTCGGCAATGCCGTAGATCCGTTTGAGACGATTGCTAAATATGGCTCTGACCCCTTGCGTTGGTATATGATTACCAATGCTTCGCCGTGGGACAATTTGAAGTTTGACGAAGAGGGTATCAAGGAAGTTTCTCGCACCTTCTTCGGTAAACTCTATCAGACTTACTCTTTCTTTGCAATGTATGCAAACGTTGACGACTTCGATGCGCACGCACCGCAAGTAGACTTCAGTAAGCGCCCTGAAATTGATCGTTGGATATTGAGCGAACTCAATACAATGGTGGAAGAAGTAACGGCAGCTTTGGACGATTATGAGCCGACGAAAGCAGGGCGCTTGATCAATACTTTCATTGCCGACAACCTTTCTAATTGGTATGTGCGTCTGAATCGTAAACGCTTCTGGGCCGGTACGATGACGGAGGATAAGTTGAGCGCTTACCAAACGCTCTATGCTTGTCTCTTGACTACCTGCAAACTGATGGCACCGATTGCACCTTTCTTTGCCGATCGCCTCTATCGCGACTTGACAGCGCCGACCGGTGATGGCTTGGAAAGCGTTCACCTTGAAACTTTCCCAGTCTGCGACCACGCTTTAGTGGATGCCGACTTAGAGAATCGTATGGAAATGGCGCAGAAGATTACTTCGATGGTGCTCTCGCTGCGTAAGAAAGAGCATATCATCGTTCGCCAACCCCTGCGCCGCATCTCTATTCCTGCTACTGACGCAAGTCAGCGCGCTGCGATTGAAGCCGTGCAGCAACTGATCTTAGATGAAGTTAACGTAAAAGAATTAGTCTTTGTCGAAGGAGATTTACTGGAGAAAACCGTGAAGTGTAACTTCCGCGTGATGGGTAAGCAGTTTGGCAAACGAATGAAAGCCGTAGCTGAAGCTGTAGGCGCTTTGTCGCAAGCCGAAATTGCCCGCTTGGAGCAAGAGGGAAGTTTGACGCTCACCTTAGCCGATGGACCGGCAACGATTGAAAGAGAGTCTGTTGAGATTGTCAGCGAGGATATTCCGGGTTGGACGGTTGCCAATGAAGGTACGCTAACCGTTGCGCTTGATTTGGAAATTGACGAAGCCTTGCGCCGCGAAGGCTTGGCGCGCGAGATTGTGAAGCGCATCCAGGCTTATCGTAAGGACAGCGGCTTTGAGATTACAGACCATATTCATGTAACGATGGCACGCCAAGGCGAGTTGGCTGAAGCGGTAGAGGCCTTCGGAGATTATATTTGTGGACAAGTATTGGCTGACAACTTCTCCATCGTCGAGGCTTTAGCAGAAGGCGAAGAGATGGACTTTGATGGCCGCATAGTGCGCGTTAAAATAGAAAAAGTATAATGTATTTCGTCTGCGAGGCTTGCCTTGCAGACGAAATTTAAACAATCAAATATGGAAGGAAGAGCACGCTATAACGACGTAGAATTAGCAGAGTTTAAGCAATTGATTGAGGAGAAGCTCAAGTTAGCAACGCGGGAGTATGACCAACTGATGGACAGCTTGATGAACCGCGGGAGCAACGACGTAGTCGATACATCTCCGACCTACAAGACGCTTGAAGAAGGCTCCGCCGTGCAGAGCAAGGAGGAAATGACCAATATGGCAGCCCGCCAATTGAAGTTTATCCAAGGCCTGCAGTCTGCGCTGGTGCGCATTGACAATAAGACCTATGGCGTTTGTCGCGTTACGGGCAAACTCATCCCGAAAGAACGCCTGCGCGCCGTGCCCCATGCTACAACAAGCATTGAGGGGAAGATGCAAGAGAAGAAAAATAAAATCTGAATCTCCGGCAGATGAGCAACTCGAAACAATCGAGAGAAACGATGGGACACAGCCTTTCGTCCGAATCCGCTTTACCTTCTCGCCTGTCTGTCCGCACTTTGTGGTGGATGTCCGGCGGTATTATCCTCATTGTCTTGATCCTTGATCAACTTATCAAGTTCAAGGTCAAGACCGGAATGCTGCTTTACCAGTCACACGATGTGACGAGTTGGTTTAAGATCCTCTTTACCGAGAACCAAGGAATGGCTTTCGGCATGGACTTTATCGGCACGATGCTGCTCACGCTCTTTCGCGTCGTGGCCATCTGCTTCTTTGTCGGTCTTTTGGCCAAGGCAATTCGGCGGCGGCTTCCCGCAGGACTGATTGTCTGCCTTTCTATGGTAATTGCAGGCGCCGCCGGCAATATCATCGACAATTGTTTTTATGGCTTGATCTTTACGGCGAGTCCGCTCGAAGGCACTCCCGGCGCAACGCCAGCCGTACTTACCGCTTTTGGTGAGGGCAACGGTTCGTTTCTGACGGGCCACGTCGTCGATATGTTCTATTTTCCGCTGTTTACCTGGCCCGATTGGGTGCCTTTCTTAGGCGGAAAAGTCTTTTTTAATGCGATCTTCAATTTTGCTGATGCATCGATCTCTTGCGGTGCAGTAGCGATCCTTATCTTTTATTGGCGTTTCCTTACCGGAAAACCTCGCGCAGCGGTTAGCAATGCGTCCGATGATAAATAATGACGAATGCGGCAATTAGGCAGTAGTAATATCAAGCATTGTTTGTCCGTCTCGACACGTATAAGTCGCGGCGGACTCTTCTTGCTTATAGTGCTGCTGTTGTTTTCTGCCTGCAAGAATCGCCGCCCTGCCGGTGTTTTGTCGGAAGGTAAGATGGCCAATTTGTTGTATGACTATCACGTAGCCTTAGCCTTGGGGCAATCAAATTCCGATAGTGCAGACATCAATACGCGCCTCTATACGGATGCCGTCTTGCGGAAATATGATCTTACGCAGGCAGACTTCAATCGGTCGATGGAGTATTATTCACGGCATAGCGATGCACTGCTGGCTGTTTATCGCATTGTAAATGCGCGCTTCGGCACGATGGAGAATGGCGGAGGCGCTGATATGCCCGGCTCCGATGGCATTAACTATTGGCGCGGGGCATCCGGCTACTTGCTTTCTTCAGTAGCTAATAATCGCATGACTTTCAGTCAGCCGTCCGATACTGCTTTTCATGCCGGCGACCAACTGGCTTGGAGCTTTGAGTCGCATTGGATCGGGCGAGAAGGCGAGCGCAATGCGCTGGCCGTTCTTTATGTGCGCTACGTCGGCGACTCTGTTGCCACTTTCAGTGCTCCTGTGCTTAATGATGGTAGGCAAATGCTGACGCTCACCCTTGCGCCGCGCGCCGTGAAGCAGGTTGAAGGCTTCGTACTATTGCAAACTGCCTCTTCTCCTGCCGCTATTCAAAAAATGATGTTGCTGTCTCCACGCCTTGCACGTGTGCCTGCCTCTGCATCTACGCCGGCTTCAGAGCCGTCGCGGCCAGCTGAGCCGGTGAGCGATACCACTTTCCATTCGATCGACGAAGCTTCTACGTCGTCGCCCGCCTATGGGCCATCTAAGCGATATGTAAGGCCGTAAGGGGGGCGAGCCTCCTATTATATATGGTCTTCGCTTGCTACGAATCGTCCGAGCAAACCACCTTTTTATTTTCACCCTTCACTTTTATGAAACGCATAGCCGTAAGTCGTTTGTACTTACCCGATGGGACAATTCTTCGCAACCAAGTGATCGAAATTCAGCCACATACGGCCGATCATCCGCCGCTTGTGGGTGGCGGATGGGTAGATTGCGGCCATTGTTCCGCACGCTTTTACCCGCTTACCGAAGAGTTGGCTTGCACAAAATGGTTTGGCGGCGATTTCTATTGGGATACACTGTCCGCCGAACTTTCAATTTAAGGTCAATCGCTCAATTCGATTGGCCGGTAAGTGGCTTTTTGCCCGCGTGAGGCTAAAAAGCCATATTTGTATCCGGTTAAAGTAAATTATCCTCCTCTTCTCGCAGTCGATCGCCCGTATATCGTTGAGACTGAGCTTACAACTAAAACAAGGTAGCTAAAGTTCGCAGGACCGAACCTTAGCTACCTTGCGTATGAAGAGCAAGCGGCGTTATTCAATCTTGCCTTTCCATTCACCCTTTACAGTATGGCCCTTCGCATCCTTGAGATTAAATTTCAAGTGTAGCTCTGATGAATCGGTGTTTCCGCTCAACACTTCTATCTCGCCTCCAACAAGAGGTGCCTTGTAAGCATAATCCCACGTAAACCAGCAACCCAGATCTACGCGAGAGCCTTCGGGCGTCTTCACTCTCCAGGCCGGCTCGGCACTCAGTTCGTGGCTGTTGATATTTTCCCAGTCGATTTTTGGCAACACCGGATACTTACCGGCCGGAATCTGCTTCGTGCCCGGATATTTCTCATTATCGATCAGCAGATAAAGGTCAAGACAAGTCGCGTAGCTATCATCGGTATACAATTGCAAGTAAACTTCAGTTTTGTTTTTAATGCCGAAGCGGCCAATGCCATAGTCTGTTGCCATACCATATTTCTTATCGCCGAAAACCAAGGTCGTATCGGCTGCGAGCTTACTTTCCGGAAGCGGGAGCGTATCGGCAGGTGCTATTTCGCCGGAGTTGTTGTCAATGACGAGCATTCCTTTATAAGATGCTTTAAGTGTAGAGCCATCGATGCAGGTAAAGTTGCCCTCGAGCGTGTATTTCCTGTTTTCCATCGGCGTAATGGTCAGCGTTCCGCCGTTAATGAGTTTGATGTCCATTGGGTCTTGGGCGGAGTTCAGCGTGCCTAAGAAAGTATTGGCGGCCTCGCCGTTTTCGTTGCGTATGCCCGGATAGAATTTGCTGCTCTCAGGTTCGTTCGGATCTCCTATGGTGAAAGTTCCTATAGGCGCGCTCAGCTGCTTGATGTTCACGGTGTCTGCCTTGCCGAGAAGCGTTATGTAGAGCTTTGACATCGGCATGGTTGTGTTGTCGCCAAAGATATTGGTGGAAAGTTCAAGGAGATAAACGGCCGTGTTCGACTGCTGGTCACGATGTACAAAACTGCCGACGCCCGACTTGAACGTCATCTCTTGATTTTCGACCGTATTAAATGTAACCTCGGCTACGTCTTTGACCGGAATGACAATGGACGTCCCATTGTTCTTTGTTACTTTCATGTTGTAAACCGGCTGTGCCATTGCTGCGGTGGTAATGAGTGCCAATGCTGCTGAAAGTAATGTTTTCTTCTTCATAATCAGTTAGTTTAAATATTAAAAATGGTAGGTTAGAGACTGATCTTAAAGCTGCCGCCCATCGATAAGTTGATGTAAGCATGTACAGCTTAATCCGGTAGTGGATAATAGGAGTGGGGGCGCGCTATCTGAATCGTGGATTTCAGCGAATGTGCCAAAAAACATCCATATAGTAGAAAGTTGTTTCGTTGCAAAGGGGTTTTTAGTTGTATATGATCAGGCAGTGATCTCTTTTGATGACAAATTTAAATAAGGAGTCTTTTATTCCCAAATTTTGAGATGATTTTTTTGCTTTTCTTTGTGCTATTATCTGAATTAGTTGCTGTAAGGGCTTAAGTCCAACCTCTTTGTTTGTTGCAATTCATACTGCAAACTTAGAGATTTGGCTTTAAGGTTATGCGGAAGTAAGTAATTTTTTCAAGTTGACAAATAGACGCGTAAACTTGTTAGATGTCCGGCAATTTTTTTGTGCGTGCAGTTGGGTGGATATGCTTGTACACTTGATGCAAACCATATAATAATTGCCTTGTAGTTTTAGTCTACAAGGCAACTATCATTATCGTATGTCATATTATAAGCGTACTTTGTGTATAGTGTTGCCAATGCGCACAATATAAATGCCTTTAGCCAATGTGGACAAACTATACGATGTGGTCAGTGTGCCTTGCGCCACCACCTGACCATTGACTGCATACACAATATAATGAATGGGAGCAGAAAGTTTTTGAGGCGTCTCTATGACAAGTTTGCCATCTCTTCCATACACCTTACAAGGCTCGTTGTTGCCCATCTTAGGCGAAACGATTCCGGTTGGGAATTTGTCCGTCTCGATGATGTTCGTGAAGTAATTCCAGCCGAAAGCCTGACGATATTTTTCTCCCGAACCGATGGGAACGTACACTGGTATATCGTTGGGGGTAAAGCCATGAAAAGGTCCTTTCCCTGGGTTTGTCAAGTCCTCTGCACAGAATGGTGGGTTAGGGGATTGAGAATATATCTTTTTAATATATTTCCAATATGCACTACTTCCTCCACCTAAATACTCAAGTGAGGCTGGAAAAACAATTGAGTCAAATGCACAATACCAAAAGGCTTCTTGTCCTATGTATGTCAAACCATTTGGTAGTTTGATGTTTTTTAGCATATAATTTGCATCAAAGGAACTTGTTCCGATCTTTTTTATAGTATTAGGAATATCAACTGTTTCTAAAGAATCATCATAGGCCGCAAAATAATCTGGAATATAATCAATATATCCATTTTCAGGAATATGTATATAACGCAATCTGTCACACATAGAGAAAGTGAGTGATGCAATTTTAGTTATAGAATTAGGCAAGTCTGCTATCTTCAAATCAGAGGCATAAAATGCACCATTACCAATACTGTCCAAGCCTTCAGGGAAATTAACTTCAGCTACTCTTGTATTATAGAAACAGTCATCCGAAATAATTTTCAGTGAAGTTGGCAATGTTACTTTGTCAAAACATTGGCAATTCATAAAACATCTAGCAGGAAGTTCTGTCACCCCTTCAGGTATCACGGGATTGGTCTTGAACCAATGGCAATTGCCAAAAGCAGCTCGTCCTATTTTTCTAAGATTTTGTGGAAAATTTATCTCTTCTAATTTCATCTTCATAAAAGCATATTTGCCGATTTCCTCAAGATTGTCAGGAAGGATAATTTTTCTAATATTCAAATGCACAGAAATCGTTGCATCCTGTTTTTCATAGTTAAATAGTGCACAATCTGGAATTTTTCGTCCTTCGATCTGAGTATCCTCCAAGTTCAACACCGTGAGTTTTCCCTCAAAACTACATTTCCACATGATTTTGAAATCGTCTTCATTAATCGGACCGTGCACGACCAGCGAATCTATCTTGTCCCATTTCTCACCCAAGACTCGCTCCAGCTCTCCACACTTGCTCACATTAGCATCAAAGAAAGAGGCTTGTCCCCACATCTTTTGTGAATAGCTCAACACAAAAGGTAATAAAAAAAGTAATATTCTTTTCATGATTATAATCTTAGATTGTAAATAAACTAAAAGTATCTTTCTCTATACAATGGAACAAACCCTTTAGGGATTTCCTCCACATTCCCCAATATATTTCTTCTATTTCCTCGTTGGCAATAGGGGAATTAGAGAGAGCCAACACTCCATTTATAAATACTGCTTTTTTCCATCATAATTTTATTTGGTTAATGAATAATATATTGTGTCTATCTGATTTTTTAATTCAGAGACTGATAGCTGGCTACTTAAGGCACTTCTTTATGACAATCCAAGATAGAGATTTCTAATAGAAGAAATAGACTTAACGATTCGTATAGGATAATATTTGACCTATAGCTCATTTTGCAGGATGGAATCCTCCTTAACTACCGATATACACTGG
>ERZ772960.233-NODE-233-length-53630-cov-10.804890_pt1 | contig 53630 bp, 48 predicted proteins | sample MGYA00580678_ERZ772960 | MGnify/ENA primary metagenome ERZ772960 (study PRJEB29015, sample SAMEA2737930) | human oral metagenome | biome: human oral; feature: human-associated habitat; material: dental | place: China | collected 2059 ...
CGCTGCCCTTGGCAGCATCTATGGCGGCATCACGAACGGTACGGGTGCGGCGAAGAACAATACGGCAACGATCAGCGGTTCCATCAACGCCAGTGATGTTGTCGGCGGGCAGTCCGTGACGGGCAATGCCGAAAGGAATGAGGCTAGCTTTACACAGGCGACGGTGACCAACGTGCGCGGCGCACGCATCACAGGAAGCGGCACGGGCAGTGCCATCAATAACAAGGCTACGATTGCGGGCGGCACGGTAGGGGCTGCAGCTGCTGCTGAGATTCAGAATGCCGCTGCGACCGGCGCCGTGCAGGACAACACACTGACGGTCACGGGCGGCACAGTCAACGGCGACAGCTACGGCGGCGTTACGTACGGTACGGGCGATGCCGTCCATAACGGTACCGTTGTGAGCGGCAGCAGTACGCACCTCAGCAATGTATACGGCGGCTCTGCCGCTTCGGGCAGTGCCACGAAGAACTATGTGACGTTTGCCGATGCATCCGCTCAGGGGATAACGGTTGGTCGCGTTCAGAGCGGAGCGGGCACTGTCTCGGAGAACAATGCCGAGATGACAAGTGGTTCGATTGTGAACGGCGTTACCGGTGGTCTGAGCTATGGCTCCGGCACGGTGGAAAAGAATGAGGTCAAGATCTCTGGCGGCACGGTCGGCGGGGTTATTCTTGGTGGGCAAAATGCCGGAACGGGCGCGGCATCGTCGAACACTGTAGAGCTGACGGGCGGAACGATCAATGCGACTGTGTACGGCGGATCGGCAAACAGCGGAGCTGCTGACAGCAACAAAGTTACGGTCAAGAAGGATGTTACGGGCAATGTCTTTGGCGGCAGAGCAGGTGGCAGTGCCTCCGGGAACACGGTTGACCTCGGTGCAGTGACCGTTACAGGGAATGTGACCGGCGGCTTCGGAAATACGACCAGCAACAATACGGTCAACATGGAAGGCTCCACGGTTGGTGGTGTCATTACCGTCGGCTCTGCGGGCGGTACGGACAATACGCTGACGGTGAAGGGCACAAACAGCGCCGGCAATATCACGGGCTTCCAGTCGGCGATATTCGATCTTGGCAGCACGGTGACCTCTCCCAATGCGATGGTGAACCTTACGGGCGGGGCATCGACCAATATTGACTGGAGGACGCTTGGGTGGATCGGCATGGCGACAGGCGCACGCACGCTTCTGTCGAACACGAACGGCTTCACCATTTCCTACTATGCGCTCAACGGAACCTTTGTGTCCGAGACGACGACGCATGAGTACTTCATTGACACCGATACGCATAGTGATGTCGGCGCGAAGAAGATCAACCTTGACGAATATCAGTTCAAGGGCGCAGCTGTTTCCAAGTCGGCAGATCCCGCTGCCGATATATGGGCGGGTCGTTCCAAGCACGGCAATACGACGCAGGACAATGAGCTGACCATCACGGACGGTTCGACGACAAAGAATGCCTACGGCGGACATACGGACGGCACGGGCACGGCGAATGCTGACAAAAATGACAGCATGAACAATAAGGTGAACCTGAACGGCGGCACGCTCGCGGATGTTTACGGCGGCTACACCACATCGGTGGGTGGCAAGGCGACGGGCAATACCGTCAATGTCGCGGGCGGCACGGCAGTGAATGTCGTCGGCGGTCAGTCCATCGGCGAGGCGACGGAGAATATCGTCAATGTTACCGCGAACTTTACGGGCAATGTCACAGGTGGAAAGTCCACGGGCAGCGGTGCCTCGAAGAACGTCATTAACATTGGAGCGGTCAGCGTCGGCGGCAATGTCACGGGCGGTCAGGGCGTCACTGCGACGAACGACAATACCGTCAACATTGCGGGTACAACCGTTACCGGCACCATTACGGGTGGCACTGTTGCAGGTGCGTCGGGCAACACGCTGACGGTGCAAGGCGCGAACACTGCGGGCAATCTCGCGGGCTTCCAGACGCTGAATTTTGACACTGCCACGGCAAACTCGACGAATCCGATGCTGAACCTTACGACCGGCGCAACGACGCTCGACTGGAACGCGATCAAGCCTACGGGGAAGAAAACCGGCAGAATCGTCCTTTTGCAGAGTAACGCAGGCCCGACAGGGCTTTCGTTTGGCACCACCTACTCGGGCGCAAAGACCGATGCGGACGATACGACGGAGTACAACATCGACACGGATACCCACGGGTCAGCAGCGCAGCAAGTTATCTCCGAGAGCTATCAGTTCAAGGGTGTGACAGACCCTGTTACGATCGGGACGCCGGCGGATGTGTACGGCGGCATCTCGAAGGTGGGCAACTCCACGCGTGAGAACGAGATCTCCGTATCAGGCGGCAGCTATACGAATGCATACGGCGGACATACGGACGGCACAGGCACGCAGAAGCAGGACAAGAACGACAGCTACAAGAACAAGATCACCATCTCCGGGGCGTCTGTTGCGGGTACCGTCTACGGCGGCTATACGACGGCTGGTACGGGAACGGCGACGAAGAATGAAGTCAACGTGACGGGCGGCACGGTCAACAACGTGGTCGGCGGTTTCTCTGCGGCAGGCGCTGCCTCTGACAACACGATTAATCTCGGTGCCGTGACCATCACGGGCAATGTCACCGGCGGTGAGGGTACTGCCACGAATGACAACAAGGTCAATGTGGAAGGCACAACTGTAAATGGCGTGATCTCCGGCGGCAACAATGCCACCTCAGGCAACACGCTGACGGTGAAAGGCGCGAACACTGCGGGCAATCTCGCGGGCTTCCAGACGCTGAATTTTGACACTGCCACGGCAAACTCGACGAATCCGATGCTGAACCTTACGACCGGCGCAACGACGCTCGACTGGAACGCGATCAAGCCTACGGGGAAGAAAACCGGCAGAATCGTCCTTCTTCAGAATACGGCAGGCGGGGCAGGACTTTCGTTTGGAACGACCTACACGGGGCTGAAGACTGATGCGGACGATACGACGGAGTTCAACATCGACACGGATACCAACGCGGCAGCAGCGCAGCAAGTTATCTCTGAAAGCTATCAGTTCAAGGGTGTGACAAGCCCTGTTCAGATCGGGACGCCGGCGGATGTGTACGGCGGCATCTCGAAGGTGGGCAACTCCACGCGCGAGAACGAGATCACCGTATCGACCGGAAACTACGATAATGCCTACGGCGGACATACGGACGGCACGGGCACGGCGAAGGACGACAAGGACAACAGCTACAAGAACAAGGTCAAACTTTCCGGCACTGCGAACATCAACGACACGGTCTACGGCGGCTATACGACGGCGACGACGGGCAAGACGTGGGAGAACACGGTCAACATCGAGGGCGGCTCTGCAGCGAATGTCGTCGGCGCAAAGTCTGCGGGCAATGCGACGAGGAATACCGTCAATGTTACCGCGAACTATACGGGTAATGTCACGGGCGGTATCTCCACGGCGGGCATTGCAGAGGAGAACACCGTAAACCTCGACCATGTCACCGTTACGGGCGATGTCACGGGCGGTCAGGGGGCAACGCTTGCGAACAAAAACGTTGTCAACATGGACAACGCGGCCGTCACGGGCACGGTCAAGGCAGCCGCTACCATCGGCGCGGGCAACACGCTGACGGTCAAGGGGACGAACCGTGCGGGCAATATTGCAGGGGTTCAGCGGGTGTCCTTCAATGTTTCCGGTGCAAGCTCTGCAAATACCCTGCTGACCCTTACGGATGGCGCGGTGACGGATCTTGACTGGTCTGCGGTGGAGACGAAAGGCTCCTCAACGAATAAGATTAACCTCCTGACCCATACCAATGCCAATAATGACAAGCTTCTTCATATCGAGCACTATAACGGTGTGAAGACCGGACGCGACACGGATGATACAACGGAGTTCAACATCGACACGGATACCCATGAGGCAGAAGCGCAGCATGTTGTCTCCGAGAGCTACCGCTATCGCGGACAGACGGAACGTGTAGAAATGGACGGGAATGTCTACGGCGGCATCTCCAAGGTGGGCAATGCGACGCGCGAGAATACCATCGACGTGTCGAGCGGTGGCTATACGGATGCATTCGGCGGCTATACGGACGTTCCTCCGATTATCGGCTCGGACAATGCGAAGTCGAAGGAGAAGGGAAACAGCCACGACAATACGATCACCATTTCCGGAGCAAGTGTCTCCGGTACCGTTTACGGCGGCTACACGAAAGCGGCATCTGGTACGGCGAAGGAGAACACGGTCAATGTGACGGGCGGCTCTGCGGCAACCGTTGTCGGCGCACAGTCGACCGGCGATGCGACGGGCAACAAGGTGAACGTCAGCGGCGGCAACGTTGGAGCTGTCATTGGCTCGGTATCTGCGGGCGCAGCCTCGAACAACGAGATTACGCTCAAGGGTGGCGTGACCGTGGGCAGTGTCCTCGGCGGTCAGGGTGCGACCACAACGGATAACAAGGTCAATCTGGAAGGTGCGACCGTAAACGGCGCTGTCACGGGTGGCTCTGCGGGCGGCTCAGGTCATGTGCTGACGGTGAAGGGCACGAACAGCGCCGGCAATCTCGCGGGTTTCCAAACGGTGAAGTTTGACCTTGCCACAGGGGATGCCTCGAAAACGATGCTTTCCCTTACGAATGGGACGGCAACCAAGATTGATTGGGCGTCGCTCAAGGCGGATGGCACGGCGACAGGCGTACGCACGCTTCTGTCGAACACGAACGGCTTCACCATTTCCAACTATGCGCTCAACGGAACCTTTGTGTCCGAGACGAGGACGCATGAGTACTTCATCGACACGGATACGCATAGTGGTGTCGGTGTGAAGAAGATTAACATTGACGAATATCAGTTCAAGGGCGCAGCTGTTTCCAAGTCGGCAGATCCCGCTGCCGATATATGGGCGGGTCGTTCCAAGCACGGCAATACGACGCAGGACAATGAGCTGACCATCACGGACGGTTCGACGACAAAGAATGCCTACGGCGGACATACGGACGGCACGGGCACGGCGAATGCTGACAAAAATGACAGCATGAACAATAAGGTGAACCTGAACGGCGGCACGCTCGCGGATGTTTACGGAGGCTACACCACATCGGCGGGCGGCAAGGCGACGGGCAATACCGTCAATGTCGCGGGCGGCACGGCAGCGAATGTCGTCGGCGGTCAGTCCATCGGCGATGCGACGGGCAATACCGTCAATGTTACCGCGAACTTTACGGGCAATGTCACAGGTGGTGTATCCACGACCGGCGCGGCGTCAAGAAACATCGTCAACCTCGGTGCGGTTACGGTCGATGGCAATGTCACGGGCGGTCAGGGCGTGACGACGGATGACAATGTCATCCATCTGAACAAGACGACCGTCACGGGCACCATCACGGGCGGCACTGCTTCTTCCGGCACGGGCAACACGCTTGTCGTGCATCCCGGTGTATCGCAGGCACAGAGTCTTGCAGGTCTCCAGAACATCAACTTCTTCCTCGATGATACGCATGACAAGACGGTCCCGATTCTGAAGCTCACCACCACGGGAACGCAGGATCTGCGGGGCGTAGGTGTTGGCGTTGGCGTGATCGACGGTGCACATCCCGTGTATCGTATCAACGAGCAGTTCAGCCTGATCAAGGCACCCGGCGGCACGATTCAGACGGATGCCACGATTCGGAATACGTCGTCGGCGATGCAGGGCGTATCGCTCCGCTATGAGTTCGATGTCGCACAGACGGCAACGAACGAAGTCTCTGCCGTCGTCAAGAAGGCGAAGCTGACCGAGCAGACCAAGTCCCTCGTTGAAACGCGTGCGGGGGCAACGGCGTTCATCAATCAGGGAACGGATTTCCTTGTATCCAACAACATTCAGGCTGCGAAGACCGCTGCCGCCGCTGAAAAAGCGGAACATGCGGACGGCTATGCACTGTGGGCGGGACTTGGCGCTTCCAATATGCGCGCCGAGACAGGCTCCTATGTCGAGAGCAAGGGGTGGAACCTCGGCATTGGCTGGGCGCGCGAGCATGAGATGGATGCGGGCAAGATTGTCTACGGACCGTTCGTTTCCTACGGCAACGGCACCTATGATTCCTATCTTGACGACAATACGCATGGCAGCGGCAAGTTCCGCACCTTGGGGCTTGGTCTCATGGCACGCGTCGATCAGAATAACGGCATGTGGTTTGAAGGCTCGCTGCAGGGCGGTCGCGCAAAGAGCGATTACAGCGGCGTCATCTATTCCGGCACGAATTCGGAATACGATGTTTCGAGTACCTACTGGGCAGGTCATTTCGGTGTAGGTAAGAATATTCAGCTCAAGGAAAACGAAACGATCAATCCCTATCTGCGCTATTTCTGGTCGCATCAGGCGGGCTCCAATGCAACGCTCAAAAACAACGGGCGCGCGGGTGAGTCCTATGAATTCTCAAGTGTCAGCTCGCAGCGGATCCGTCTTGGCTTCCAGTACACCAATCGGAATGCAGCGGACGGAGAATTCTACGCGGGTCTTGCGTTGGAGTACGAATTCGACGGCAGCGCAAACGCGTCCTACCAGGGATACAGCACGCTGCGCCCAAGCCTCAAGGGCTCCAGCGGAATGCTCGAACTCGGCTACCGTTTTGCACCGAAGGACGGCAATGTCACCTACGACTTCAGTCTTGCCGGATGGCAGGGCAAGCGTCGCGGTCTCAGTGGCGACCTTGGCGTCAAGTGGATGTTCTAAAATCTAATAGGTAGACTTCTATCGACTCTGCATGGGATTTCCTGTGCAGAGTCTTTTTTGCAATAAAATGGGACTGCGCTGCATAGAAAAAAGCGCAGGAAATCGTTTTCCTACGCTTTCAGGTCTAACTTTTTGGGGGCACTACATTCAGCTTCGTAGCGCAGCACTGTTATTTTTGCAGGTCAACCGTATCGAGTATGGCTTCGCTCACTGTCTCACATCGGATGTGAAGCCGATGCGCATCCGCCTCCATATAAAGGTAGTTGGACGGTGTGGGATCGGGCCCTGCGACGATGTCGTATGCTTCAGGCGGCACGTCGAAATACTCGTTCCCCGCAGGTCCCGCGAGGAGGTAGAGCGTACCGTTCATATCTGTCTGCCGCGCGCGCAGCTGTCGGCGGCGGTAGGCGTGGACGTGTCCCGAGACGACGAGGTCGATGCCGAGCGTGTCGAATGTGTCCAAGAAGACCCGCCCCACGTCGCTGATACCGTGCTGCGTCTCCTGCTCCGTCTGATATTCGCCGTATGCGAGAATATCCTTGTGCATCAGGACGATCTTCCACGGCGCTGTGCTTTTCGCTGCGTCGCGCATGAGCCAATCCATCTGCGCACGCTTTAGCGCCTCGCCGCGCTCCTCGGCTTCGAGGAACTGTGTATCGAGTACGATGCAGTGCACGATGCCGAGGTCAAAGGAGTAGTAGTGTCCGCGAAAATCACGGCTCCCGTTGTCGGGCAGGGCAAAGGTTGTGAGATAGCGGACGGGCGGGACGGCCGTCCAGCTCAGCCCGTAGTATTCATGATTGCCGAGCGCGGGGACATGGACGTGGCGGGCGAGGGGAGCGTCCGCGTCCTCCATCGCCTCGAAGAACGAGCGCCAATGCCATGCAGACTCGCCGTTGTCCGTGAGGTCGCCGACGATGGCGGCAAAGTCCGCATTCGGGTGACGCTGCCATGCCGCATGATAGACATCGCGCCACACATCGTAGCTTTCACCGCATTGGCTGTCCGAGAAGAGGAGGGCGCGTACACAGTCGTTTTCGGTTATCGGTAGGAGGGGAATCCATTCCGTTGCGCCGTTCGGCTCTATCACGCGGTACGATACATTGTCCGACACGGGAATCTCCGTATGATAGATGAACTGTATCTCGCCGTCCATCATGAGATAGCGATATGCGGGGGCGTACGCGTCTGTTTTTCCGTCTGCGCGCGATACTTCAACGCGCACATCTTGGAGCAGCTGCGGACTGTCCCACTGGATCATGCGCGTGCGCGCGGGGTGTGCCGTCACGATCTGACGCAGGTGACGGATGCTGTCTGCGCCGGCGTGGGCGGAGCGGGACGAAAAGAGACCGCCAAAGCCCATGGTGAAGATGGTGCTCATGGCAGTCTGCAAAAACGAGCGGCGCGTCATTTTTTTTTCTCCATTTCCTGTGTGACAGCTTCGGTACGCATGAGATTCTTTTCGTAGCGGATGGCAGCGAAGATCAGAATGCCTGCACATATAACGACGATAATGAGTCGCGTATTGTCCTCCTGCTGCATGATGATGTCATGTCCGATGATCGCCTCGATTCCCGTCGAGGGGAATTTGCCGACGAGGGATGCGAGTACATAGTCGCGCAAGCGGATTGATGAGAGCGCACCGATGGCGTTCATGACGGCAGAGGGGAGATAGGGTACCATGCGCCCGATCAGCATGATGATGAAGCCCTTACTGCCGCTGTACTGATCGACCTTTGCGAGGAAGGGGCTCTTCGCGATTGCCTTTTCCGCCGCCTCACGGAAGTAAAAGCGCATGAGGACGAACGCAATCGTCACGCCGACGGTCTCCGCGACGCAGGAGAGGATGATGCCGGGCACGATGCCGAAGAGGATGACGTTCGCTGTCGAGAAGATGACGGCGGGCGGGAAGCCGAGCGCATTCGTAAAGAGGGTGAGGAGGAAGGCGAAGACGATCGCCCCCTCGCCGAACGAGCGGATGTACTCCACCGTCGCGGGGATGTCGCCGCTCGCGAGCAGGGCGAAGAGCTCGGGCAGGAACTCCGGCGCAATGAGGTGGATGATGACAAAGAGCAGGATGATCGCAAGCGCCGCGCCGATCTTCAGGACACCCATGCCCATCTGTTGTTTCATGAAAAGACGAACCTCCTAGGTCGTAAGCACCATGGCGAGCGCACCGAGAACGAGCGCAATGCTGAAGCCCTGCATGGCATTTGCAATGCTCTGTCCATAGGTGCGGGAGAAACGCACGACAATTTTTCGCAGCTCGAACATCAGGAAGGAGAGGCAGAAGAAGATGAGCGATAGATCCCCCTCCGTCCAGCCGTAGGCAAAAATCAGAGAGGTGAGGACGATGCCCGTCTGCTCGCCGCGTGAGAAGATACGTTCCGGCTCCTTTGCGCGCTCGCGCGCGTCAATATCCGCACGCGTCAAAGGAATGCCCATCTCATCTACCTTTTCTTGATCACGGTCAAAAAAGCGGTAGTGGAATCCCATGATGCGTCACCTCCGTTGATGTCAGGTTGCAATGCGCCGCTGTGTGGGAGATTGATTTGGCTTTGGGAGGTCGGGGCGCTTGTTGGGCTTTATTCCCGGTTTTTCCGGCGGGGGCTGAACGGGCGGATTCGGCGTGCTCGGTGTCGGGTGCGCGGGGCGCGTCATGCCGTTCCTGCGCTGTGCCTCCTCCATCTGCTGACGAATGCGCGCACGCTGCGCCTCCTGCTCCTCACGTTCGTGCTGTGCAATGCGCAGACGCTCTGTCTGCATCTCCTCGGAGGCATAGTAGAGTCGTGCTTGCTGTACGATGTCAGGCAGCTGTGCATAGAGATAGCGTCCGGGGCAGGCGGTTGCATTCAGGTCGCGATGTCCCTTCACCGTACCCTGCCACCGTGGGTCAAGCTGATAGACGGTGCAGAGTGAGGCGATGAGACGCGCCGCTGCCGCCGTCTGCGCTTCGGTTGGATCACCCAGCTCAAAATTGCCGGCGAGATTGATGCCGACGGTATGGCGGTTCTCGCCGTAGACATGCGCACCAACCGTGCCGAGCGGACGTCCCTGTTCGATTGTGCCGTCCTTGCGGATGAGGAAGTGGTAGCCGATGCCCGCCCAGCCCTGATTCAAATGCCATTCATGCACGGTCTCCGCCGAGACATCGTCGTTGTTCGGCATGCCGATATGATGGACGACGATACAGTCCGTTACCAAGCGATTTTCAAGTGCGCCAAATGTCAAATGCGTCTGCCGTACTGCCACGCCCGGCAGCATGGATGGGATGTACCACGACGCTTCGGCGGCGGTGGGAAAGAAGGGGAAGACGGCGGCGCCGATGCCGAGGAGGGCGAGTCGGCGCAGAAATTCTCTACGATTCATGTGGGATCTCCTGATAGATATACGTTTGGTCACTGAGATGGAGCTCCGTGTCATGAAGGGCGAAAAGGGTCGAGCGATGCCCGACACTGATCATGCTCGCGGCGGGGAGTTCCTGATGCAGCAGTTCATACAGTGCGCGTTCGCGCGGCTCATCGAGGGCGGATGTCGCCTCGTCGAGGAAAATCCAGTCGGGTCGGATGAGCAGGATGCGTGCAAACGCAAGGCGCTGCTGCTCGCCAAGCGAGAGAATGCGGCTCCAGTCATCCACGTCGTCGAGACGCACAGCGAAGTGCTCCAGTCCGACGAGCTTTAGGATGCGTGCAAGCTCCGTATCGGAAGCCGCCGCCGTGCGCGGATAGGAGAGCGCGCGGCGCAGCGAGCCGAGGACGAGATAGGGGCGCTGCGGGAGGAAGAGACGCTTTGCCCCTTGCGGCAGGTTGATCGCGCCGCTGCCATAGGGCCAGATGCCCGCAAGAGCACGCAGCAGTGTGCTCTTGCCCGCGCCCGAGGCCCCCGTCACGAGGACATGGCTGCCTGCAGGCAGGGAGAGGGTACAAGCTGTGAGGAGCACTGTGCCGTCAGGAAGGTCGATGGAGAGCTTTTGCAGTGTGAGCGCCTTGTCGCTGCCCTCACTGCGTACAATGTCGCTCGTGACGCGTGCGGACTCCTCCATATGCGCCGTGAAGCCCGAGAGTCGCTGGATCACAGCGGCGAGCTCGGCGATGGAGCTGTAGGAATCGACGAAGAAGGAGAGCGCATCCTGCACGCGCCCGAACGCCGAGAGGGTCTGCATGAGTCCGCCGAGCGCCATCTCGCCCGCATAGTAGCGCGGTGCCGCCATGATGAGCGGGAAGATGATCGCGAGCTGACCATAGCCGTTGACGTAGAAGTTCAGCAGCTTTGTGCGGCGCATGAGTCCCCAGTAGTTTTTGATGACGTTTGCGAACCGCTCCTTGAACCCGACGCCCTCCGCCATCTCGCCGCGATAGAATGCGATGCTCTCACTGTTTTCACGCACGCGCATCATGCTGAAACGGAAGTCCGCCTCGTAGCGCTGCTGGTCGAAGTTCAGACGGATGAGCTTCTTTCCGACGAGATGAACGAAATATGTGCCGAGTCCCGAATAGAGGAGGGACAGCCAGAACATATAGCCGTAGATCGTGAACTCCGCAGTGCCGACGGGGACGGTGATCGCGCCCGAGAGGTTCCAGAGCACGACGGAAAATGCGCCGAGCGTCGTGAGCTGCTTGAGGATGCCGACGAGCAGCGTCAGCGTCAGCGAGACGAATTGATTGATGTCCTCGCTGATACGCTGGTCGGGGTTGTCCGTATCGCTGCGCAGCACCTGCAGACGGTAGTAGACCTGCCCGCGCATCCAACGCGAGAGATACTGCTCCGTCATCCACGTGCGCCAGTTGATCGTCAGCATTTGCCGGAGATAGACGGCGTAGACGGCGATCACGATGTAGAGAAACGCGAGTCTTGTGAACTTGCCGATGAGCGGCCAAAATGAATCCCGGTCATATGCCTGCAGGGCGTCGTAGAAAACGCGGTACCAGTCGTTGATCTGCACGAGCAGATAGACCATGATGAGATTGAGTGCAATCACGGAGGCAAGCAGCCCGCGCGCCTTCCACTTTTCGGGGGAACTCCAATATCCTTTGAACAGCTGCCAAAAGCCGCGTGCGAGAGGGAACTTCAAACCATATCCTCCTTCGATGAAATAACGGCTTTTATTATAGTATTTTTTCACATGGTCTGCAAGGTATCCGTGTCAAGTGAAAGATTATAATGAGATTTGTTATCGTTGACGCAGGCGCAAATATGTAGTAGAATGATGTCGCTTATCATTGGGTGGCGCAGGTCATCCGATTCTACAGGGGAAGGAACGGTTATACGATGGATTTTATTGCACAGGGGGTAGAGTTTTTCAGGCAGGGTGGCATTGTCATGTACTTCCTGCTTGCGGCATCGATCTTTGTCGTCTTTATCGGTATTGAGCGTACGTTCTATTTTGCACGTGCGGATGCGGGACGGGCATTTGCGCATGAGTTCATGCTGCACGTTGCCAACGGGCGCTTCGAGGAGGCCGTGCAGCTGACCGAGACAAAGCGCGGATCGATTGCTGATATTCTGTTCAGTGCAATCTCGAAGAACAGCAAGAATTCGCGCAAGATGTCCTCCTACATGGAGATTCAGTCCGGCATTGCGCTCTCGAAGCTGCGTAGCCGCATGTACTATCTGAGCGTGATTGTTACGATGGCACCACTGCTCGGCCTCCTCGGTACGATCAGCGGCATGATCTCGACCTTCAGCGTGTTCAACATCGAGGCAGGCGAGCCGAGTGCCATCACGGGCGGTGTTGGCGAGGCTCTGATTGCAACGGCGATGGGTCTGTGCGTTGCCATTATCGCACTTGCCGTGCACGCGTATTTCTCGCAGCGCATTGAGAACATCGTCACGGATATGGAGATGTGCTTCTCCGCTGCCGAGAACAGCCGCATCGAGCTGGCGCGTGCGGCAGGCGTCAAGGGCGTGATCGAGACCTCTTTGCACACGGGAGAATCAGCGGAAGGTGATGAGGCATGAGGCTGCGCGACAGAAGGGCGTTTGAAAAGCCCGAGGTCATGATTATCCCCATGATCGACATCATGTTCTTCCTGCTCGTGTTTTTCATCATGAGTACGCTCTATATGGTGAACCTCAAGACCGTGGATGTGAATCTGCCGAAGGCACAGACGGCGCAGACGCAGCTGAATGTGACCTATCTCGTCACGGTGCGCAAGGACGGCTCGCTCTGGCTTGAGGATCAGCAGATCGACGAGGGGACACTCCTGCGCCGTGCGCGCGCGGAGAGTCAGAAGAATCCCCGTTTTGCCGTCGTTGTGCGTGCGGATGGGGATCTGAACTACAGCGGCGTCATGGAGCTGCTGGACAAGTTCCGCAAGGAAGGAATCACACGATTCGGGCTTGCGGCACAGTGAATAGGGGATAAAAGAACGGAGTCCGTCGGGCTCCGTTCTCTGCGTTACTGGGATAGTTCGATTATCGGCTGCGTTTCCAACCGCACTTCGAAGGTGCGCGGCCACGGGTAGTACGCCATGATATTGCTCCGCACAAGGCGCATCTGCACAGCGCCCTGCCGAAACGGTGCGCGACATGCGGCGGTACTTTCATAGCTTCGTATACGGCAATCAAGGTCGTGCATGAGGAGATCATTCGCCCAGCGCCAGTTACGCGTGAGGTCGAGATCGGCGGTATTTCGATAGCCTGCAATGCGGAGCGTGTTGTTGACGCGGTCGATACTTTCCTTGAGATAGAACTCATCCTCAGCAATGCGTCCCGTGAGGAATGCGAGATTCGCGTACGTGTATGCCTCCCGCTCCTCGTTACTCGCTGCACGCTGCATGGCACAGTGATAGAGCAGCGCCTCCGAGAGCGCCGTACCGATGGCGTTGCTCGCGGTATTCCAACCCGCGTATGCCGTGAGGGCGTTCACGGGTACATTCTTTTCGATCAGGATGGGCAGCAGCGTTTCCTCTGCGTGGAAGTGCCGCGAGAGATCGACGAGTGCGACGGGGGTTCCTGCTGCCAGCATAGCCTTGATGGCGGCTGCGGCGGAGGCGCGTGTGCCGAGCGTATCCGCGTTGCTGTCACCGGCAGAGATAAAGAGCGTCAGATCGCTGTCCTCGTCGTCCTCTGCAAGGGAAGCGCCGAGCATGGCGATCTTCTCGCGCGCCGTCACATCGTTCGACACCGCCATAAAGGGAAAGACTGCGTCGTCCATGTCTGCACCCGCGTAGCGCAGCGAAATGCGTGGCAGCTCTCCTCCTGCGGCGCGCAGCTTATCCACCGCGATCCGTGTAAGCATGGAGAGCGCAATCTCATCCGCGCCGTGCACAATCATCGCCCGTTCGGGGGCGATATTTTTTTGCGTGAGCAGGGCAGACAGCTCCGCTTTTTTCAGATTGCCGACCGAATATTCCTCACCGTCGTCCTGTCCAAGGACGAGGCGCGTGAGCACGCCCTCCTCCGTGAGGTCAATGAGCATGGCGGCAAGCGCCGTGCTCTCATCGAAGTGTGCAAGGTATTTTTGCAGATCGTCATCGGGGAACGCACCGCGCAGCCGCTCCATCTCCGCCGCATCGACGGGCAGTCCCTCGCCCGCGCGCCCGAGGAGACGCGCATAGGCGAGCAGGGCGCGTCGCTCACGCCAGCCCTCGATCCCGTCCTGTGGAATCGCACGCGGCAGGATGTAAAACGCGTGCAGCAATACGTTCGGGTGCGACGCGTGCAGTGCACGCAGATATGCGGCGAGTGCAGCGATGTCGTCCGCCGAGATGTGCGCCTCGCGTGCCGCGAGGAGCCCCCCCGAGAGCAGCTGATCGACCGAGAGAATCACAGCGTCCGCTTCAGCCATGTTCTCCGCAAGCCAGCGGCGCATCGCATGTGTATCGCCCGCCATGGAATAGTAGTCCATATACTCCGTCGGCGGTGTGATGATTTCACGCCCGACAATCCTGCCGCCGTTTACGACGAACTCCCGGCACGGCGGGCGTGAGTCGAGCGGCACGAGCAGGATGCGCCGACTTCCTGCCTCCATCATCGGAGCGGACAGTGTGCGCCACTCGCCCTCATATGTGGGATGAAATACGAAGTGAAAGAGGAGCAGGGAGAGCGCGAGAAAGAGTGCGACGATGACAATATTCGCCTTCATACATCCCCCTTTCTTCATTTCGCTGACAGTATCGCTTCAATCAGCAGTATTTTACTGTATCCTTCCATGACCTGCAATCGAATAATCGAAAAGGTGCAGGGAAAATTGCACAAGCTCATCCGATATATTTGTTAGAATATGGTCATGGGGCGGGACATTCCAACGGGAGCCCCTTCTGCGTAATCCCTTGCAGACAGGTGTATTTTTCGGTAAAATAAAAGATGATTTAGGAGGTGCGTGCTCTCATGAGACAGAATATAGCAATCAATTTTTTTAGCTTCATTTTACGGACAACGCAAGAAGCGGAGTCGGGACTTCCTGTAATGACCGTGGAGGAAAAGGATTTTGTTCTGGAAGAAAACCTCGGCCATTTTTCAGGCTTTCAGACGAATGAGGCGCCGCTTGCCAATATGGTTGATCTTCTTACACGGGATGGAGAGAAAATCACGCGGCTCTATTGTCTTGTGACCCCGCAATGTGTTCCACCCTCCATGGGAGGCGTGGCTCACCGCGTTGTCGTTGTGGAAAATGGCGTGCGCAGCGTCTATCCGAGTCAGTTTGATTTTTGGTGCGCACGCATGAGGCGGCTGCGCTCCGCGCTTGCGGACGCTGAAATCATACCGATCCTGCTCTGCTATCGCGAGGACGCGCTCATCGAGGATATTGAAGGGCAGGTTGCCGACCTGACCGAGCGGATCAAAGGAGATGCGGGCGGGGCTTCTGTCTGGCGGGACTGTCATATCTATGCGGATATTACAGGCGGTTCGCGCTATGCCAATATGATGATGACCACGGTTCTCCAGTTTCTCCAATATGACGGCATGCAGGTGGAGAAGATGCTCTATGCGGATTTTCATACGCTGTCGCGTGAGAACCGCATATTTGACGTACGTGCTGCCAGTGATGCGTACAAGCTCGTTGCGGGGGCGGACGCTTTTGTCTCTCTCGGGAGTTCGCGCGCCATCGAGGAATACTTCGGCTATGATGCGGAGACGGGGGTGGCGGGCAAGGTAATTGGCGACGAACTGAGGGGTGTACTCGCTGCCATGCATGAGTTCTCGGATGCAATACAGATCTGCCGGACGGCGAATATTCCGCGTGCACTGTCGGCACTGAGCGCATCGTTGGAGCAGTTCCTCGATCTCCCGGAGGAGGAGCGCACGGTCGAGGACCGCATGTTTATGCAGCTCATTGATACGATCACCGAGGGCTACGGTGCTCTGCTCGGAGAGACGGACGACGAGTCGGAGCGTTATCCTGCAATCATTCGCTGGTGTATGGAGAAGGGGCTTTTGCAGCAGGCAATGACGCTTGCGACGGAGTGGCTGCCCGTCTGCTTTGTCAAACGCCGCATTGTCTACCCTCTGCCGATTCTCACATCCTGTGCAAAGGCGGCAGTGAGTCGGATGCACCCGGGATGGATGCAGAACTTCATCATCAACCCGACACTTTATTGGAAGGTTATCCAAGAGCGAAAGAAAAAGAAAAATCCGGTTATCCTTCAGCTGGATATCGAACACTGTGTATTCAAACAGGGAGATCCGAACGACAGCGAAGTGCGGTGGGCGGCGTTTCAGGATACATGGAGGCAGATGAAGGATCATGCGCGTGTAGTGCTTACGGATTGCGGGAAAAAGGATATGTTTGCATGTCTGCGCACACATTTTTATCTGCGTGAGCAGCGTAATCTGGTCAACCATGCGACAGCGGAAGATGTCTGCCGCAAGGATATTGAAAAATTGCTGAACGATGCGCTTACGGCACTGTCTGCGGCGACATCCAAACTGCATGAGAAAGAGGGATAATATGCGCAAAGATATCATGCTGTGCTTTCTGAGCGATGTCAAACGCAGCCGTGAGGGCGGCATTTCGGTGGCGGAGTATCAGAACATCGGCGCGAAAAAGGACTGCCACACGACGAACGAGTCCGCCGTCCGTTACCTCCTGTGCGGAGGGAATGCACGGGTGGACAGCTTGTCGCATCTCTTCCTTGTGCGGACGAAGATGGTCGCAGGATCGATTGCCGGATACGAGGATGCGGAGGGGCGTGGGTGGACGCATTACGACTACTTTCTGCACCGGATCTCGGATATCGTACCCAATGTGGAGGATATCGCCGAATCCATCGACTTTGATGAGCAGGCGCCGATCGAGGAGAATATGGACACCCTCATCGAGGTTGCCTCCTCCGTGCGTCGGTATGCACAGGATGTCAGAAGAGATGATCCGACTGTGGAGATTGTTCTCCACGTTGACTGCACGGGCGGACTGCGCAATGCATCGATGATCCTCGTCGCCCTCATGCGCCTGCTCCAGTACGAACGCATCTCCATCGGCAAAGTCCTTTACTCCAACTACAATAGAAACGACCCGAACAAGAATCGGGTCGAGGAAGTCAACCCGCTGTATTCGTTCTTCGACCTCGTCGCGGGCGCAGAGGAGTTCGTCCGTCATGGCGAAGTCTCCGTGATGAGTGACTTCTTCAAGGTCAGAGCAACGAGCGAGGCGCTTGATGCTCTCCTTGATGCAATGCGGAGCTTTGCAGAGGAGCTGAAGCTCTGCCACTATGGTGATCTGCGCAACGCGATTGTCGAGCTTCGGCGTACGATAGAGGCCTTTCCCGATGAGTCCCCGGCATCGGCGTCGACAGAGGCGGTGCAGAGTGACAACCTCATGCGGCAGATGCTTGGGCGCATTCAGGATGACTACAGAGACATTCTGAAGGCGGAACTTGACGATATTGCTCTGATCCGCTGGTGTGTTTCGCACAACCTCTTGCAGCAGGCAATGACGCTCTTTACCGAGCGCGTCCCCGAAGTCCTCGTAGCGTCGCATTTCTTCCGGATCGATCCAAGGTATCAGGAGAGTTTTGAGGAAGAGTGGGCAAAGGATTCGATGAATCGCAGCGCCGCATTCTATCTCATCAATGAATATCGGAAGCCCGCAGCGTCAGAACATGAGGAAGCATCTGCAAAGAAGAGGGATAACGCACTTCTGCAGGTGCGGAAGCAATGGAAGAAGGAGTTCTCAGCGTTCGTTCGCGACCTCGGAGTGCGGCAGGAAGAGGAAATACGCCGCTTCGTCGAGGGAGCACTCGAAGGCTCCCGTGATTTCCGCCTGCGTACGCCGGAGATCCTGCACGCATCCGTCACGTGGCTGTGGAAGATGCTGCAACCGCATGCTTGTGAAAATCTACGCGAAACATCAGAGGGACAGCGCTTCCTCAGAAATGTGCGCCCGCTTTACCTCAAAGCACGTCTGCCGCAGGGCGGTGCAGCGGAGGGAACAGACCTCGAAGCGTTGGAGCGGGACATATGGGACAAGCTCCTTGCGGGAAAGGATGGGATGCTTGCCTCGAAACTGGTGAAGTTCCTCTCGAGTGGCGGCGTAAGGGTGGAGGACTTTGACGACCTGTTCATGGCGGCTGAGTGGAAACCGGGAGTGCGCCTCCTGCGCGAGGGTGGCTTCATCGTGCAGGAGGCGGAACTGGCGCAGCGGATCCTCACATACTACTTCGACATCAAGAGTGAACGGAACCATACAAGCCATGCGCGCATGGAGACAGGACGCATGGGAGTCAAGGAGCTGAAGCGGATGATGGAGACTGCGCTTTCGGACATCGAGCAGGCGCGTCAGTCAGGAGGCAGCGCAGATGAATGAATTCATCAACCATACCAACCACCCATCTGCACGTTGGGAGGAGGCGCAGCGGCGTGCAGCCGAGGAGTATGGCACTATAATGGATATCCCCTTTCCACAGATTCCTGCCGACTGGGATGAGGATGCCGTACGGCATCTGGCGGAGGAGAATGCGCGGGCGATCCTCGCACGCAGACCTGCGGCGGTTCTCGTACAGGGCGAGTTCACCTACACCTATGCGATTGTTGCACGGCTCAAGGCGGCGGGCATTCCCGTGTTCTCTGCGTGCAGCGAGCGCCATGTGAGCGAGCGCGTGAACGAGGCGGGGGAGACCGTCCGCGAGTCCCGCTTCGCATTTTGTCGTTTCCGCGCCTACTGAGGGCGGCGCATTCGTTCGGGGAGAAGGATATGTTAGGAGTTCTTGTTTATCGGCTGCGTGTGGAGACGGGCGGGCATTTTACCATGTTCCCGGGCAGACTCCTCCACGGGGCGCTCTTTCACTATCTTTCAGAGCGTTCGGCAGAGCTTTCTGCCGACTTCCATGCGCGGCAGATCAAGCCGTTTACGATTGGCTGTCTGCAAAGAGCCGACCGTCGGCGCATGCCTTCCGCAAATGCGGAAAAGACCTTCAATGAACCGGCTTTTACTGCGGGAGAAAGTGTGTTCCTGCGCGTCACAGCGCTTGACGATGCGGCTCTTATGGCGCTTGCCGCTATGCCGCGTGGAACGAGACTGCAGGTAGGTAAACTTGCGTTCAGCCTTGAGGAGGTTCTCGCAGACGGACGCATGGAGACCGGCGCGGCAGCGCCTGACGAACTCGCGGCGGCGGCACTGTCTATGGAGCGCGCGCGGAGCGTCCGGCTCCACTTCCGATCACCGACACTATTCCGTGCGGACGGGTATGATTATGCATTCCCGCAGCCCGAACGAATCTTTGCCTCACTTGCCGACAAGTGGACACAGCAGGAACTTCCTGCTGTGATTTACAAAGACGCGGCGCGCATAGCCGCTGCAAAACTTGTTCCGCTCGCGTGGCGTGGCGAGAGTCTGCGGGTACGGCTGACCGCTCAGAAGAGCGTTCCTGCATTTGTCGGGGATTTTTCGTTCAGCCTCGCGGAACTTTCGGAGGAGGAGCGGGAGATCATCCTGCTTCTCACGCAGTTTGCTCCCTTCTGCGGAACGGGGCGCATGACAGCACAGGGAATGGGGGAGACGTATGTATCTATCTCATAGAAATGGATTTGCGCTGCAAAGGAGGCTGTGCAATGCGGTATAAGGCAATACTTTTTGATACGCGTTCCATACAGAGCTACATCTTCTCAGGCAATCAGCTCAAGACGAACATTGGCGCATCATATCTCGTTGAGCGCGTCTTTGACGACGTACTTCTGCCGGCACTGCGGAGCGTGCTCGGCGCGGATGCCCTCGATGCCGAGACATGGATGAATGTTGAAGAGCCGCGTTGGGACGAGATGCCCACTGCGGCGCGCGTCGGCTATATCGGCGGAGGGAACGCCCTGCTCCTCTTCCGTGCGGAGACGGCGGAGGAGACCCTGCGCACCGTTGTCGCCGCATTTACGAAACAGCTGCTCGTCCGTATGCCGGGACTGCATACGGGCGCGGCAATCGGGGAACTCGAACTTGCGGCGGACGGCAGCTTTGTAGGGGAGAAGAATCTCACGGCGCTTGTCCATGCGCTCAAGGACGGACAGAACACCGTCTTCCCGTTGGTCAACGTCCCCGGCACAGGGCTGACCCTCACCTGTCAGGAGAGCGGTGAGACGGCGAACGCATGGGATGAGACCGAGCGCAGATTCTACGCATGGGAAGTCGAGATGAAACTGCGTGCCGACCGCAGAGACGGCAGAGAGGCGCCCGCAGAGGCGGAACTGATGAAAAAGCTCTCATCCGTCCTTCCTGCCGCCGAGCGGGATGGTTTTCTAAACGGGTATGTCTTCCCGATGGAGTTTGCCGATCTCGGACAGAGACAGACGGAGAACGACATTGCCGTCGTCCACATCGACGGCAACAACATGGGGCGCAAATTCCAGGACTGCCGCACGCTGACCGCGCGCAAGAATATGTCGCGCGCGATCCGCAGCAAGACCATTGCCGCGTTTACCGAACTCGTTCAGAATATCATTGCGGACTTTGACACATATGAGGACGAACTCTCCATCGGACACGACAGAGAGCAGCGCCCCTTCCTTCCCATTCGTCCGCTCGTACTGGGCGGCGATGACATGACCTTTGTCTGTGCTGCGAAGGTCGCCGTAAGCTATACGCGATTCATCATGGGTCGCCTGCGGGACAGCGGCATCGCAAGCTGCGGCGGCATCACCATCATGAATACGAACTACCCCTTCTTTCGCGGCTACCAGATGGCGGAGGAACTCTGCGGCGCGGCAAAGAAGTGCATGCGTGCTCTCGAGGCAGCGGCGGGACAGGAGACAGATTCCTGCTGGCTCGACTATGCCATCCTGCACGGTGAACAGGCACCGACGCTCGATCAGTTCCGTGCCGAGGAGTATCGCGGCGCGCGCGGCGACCTGCATTTCGGTCCCTATCGTGTCGACGCATCGGCAGATGCACAGGAGAGTCTGGACGCACTGCTCTCCTGCGTGCGGGGCATGCGTGCGCTCCCGCGCAGCAAGGTCAAGGAACTTCGCCGCGTCCTCGCCTACGGAGAGCATGAGCAGCGACAGTTCATGGCGCAGCTTGCGCATCTCCGCAAGAGCGACCCAGGGATGCGGCTGCCAAGCGTGTCTGCATGGCAGCCATACGAGGAGCTGCTCTGGGCGGAAGGCAGGACGCCCTACGTCGACGCGATCGAACTCATGGATTATACCCTTGCGGATGAGGAGGTGTGAGCATGGCGAAGAAAAAAGCGGCAGACAGACGACGCGAAATGAATCAGAGACGTGAGCAGAATCGCATCCTGACTGCAGAGAAAAACAAGGCGGACGAGAGAGCGGAAGAGCGCAGACAATGGGATGAATCCATACGCATTCCTGCTATCCAGTACGAACCTGCCGCACAGATCAGGGACATAGACGCAAAAGCGCCGATCGAGGTCGTCATCGAGACGTTTTCGCCCCTGCATCTCGGAGCAGGACGCGCCGACATCCATGTTGACGCGGACGTCGTGCAGGACGATGTCGGACTCCCGTATTTTCCGGCGAAGCGGTTCAAGGGACTGCTCTACGAGAGCGGACGCGAGGTCGCCGAGATGGCGGAGGCATCGGGACTCGTGCTCTTTGATCGGGCGGCGCTCGATTGTCTCTTTCAGCGTGGGTGCGAAAGAAAGGTGCAGCTCGTTGTCTCGAATCTCCGTTTGAGCGAATACGAGCGGATTCATGATGATCTTCAATACCTTGAGGAGCGCTATCCGTCCATCTTTCGTCCGGCGGACATCCTCAATCACTATGCGGGGCTGCGCTGGCAGACCGCGATCGATCGTGAGACAGGCACGGCAAAGACGACCTCGCTGCACAATATGCGCGTCATCGAGAAGGGGAAGACATTCCGCGGGGAGCTCCGTCTCCTTGACGGGACCATAGCGGAGCTCAGCATCCTCGCGCTCGCTGCGCGCAACCTTTCGCAGTGCGGAGGAAAGCGCACGCGCGGCTTCGGCAGGATTGGCTGCACGCTCAGACAGGAGGGCAGGGACATCCTCGCCCCGCTGGTGGAACGCGCGATGAAAAACAGCGGACAGAAAGGGGGCAAACGATGATGCAGGCAATGAACATCCGAATCAAGACACTGTCGCCCGTCATCCTCTCCGCACTCGGTCATGCGTCTGTCATGACTGCGACGCACGACTTTTTCAGCGGCTCTGTTCTGCGCGGCATCCTCGCCGCACGATTCATAGAGAAGCAGAAACTCGACAAAATCGTGCATACGGATGCGGACTTCATGCGGTTCTTTTACGGTGACCTGCGCTTTGTTGATGCCTATCCCGTTGACCCCGAGACGGGCGTGCGTGCGATCGTTCTGCCGTTCTCGGTGCAGCGCAGCAAAGACGAGCGGGAGATCAGAGACCTCCTGCAAAAGGGCACGGAACTCGCGCCCGGCTTCAAGGGAATGAAGGGCTTTGCTGCCGTAGCGGATGGGGTGCTCCGTCCCGTTAAGGTGCGAAAGAACATCACCCTCCACATGAGTCGTACCGACCTGAAGGATGACAGCGGGATGGAACGCCTCGCGGGAAAGAGCCGCAGCAGCGGCATCTACAACTACGAATCCATCGCGGCAGGACAGAGCTTCGAGGGGGTCATCTATGGAGCGGCAGAGCTGCTCGCGCAGCTCCGCGATGTGCTCGGGACGCAGTTCACCTGCTACGCGGGACGGTCAAAGTACACCCAGTACGGGCAATGCGAGGTCACACTCACGCAGCCGCAGGACATTCCTGAGGAGGATGCACCGCAGGGCGAACGTCTCTGCATCCGTCTCGAGACCCCCCTCCTCCCGCGCGCCGGCATCCCCGGCGATGCCGCATCCATGCTCGCAGAGATCGTCACAGCCCTCAACGAAAAGACGAGCGGCGGCTTCTCCCTGTCCGAAGAGCAACGCAGCATCTTTGCAAAAGAAGCGGAGATCGACAACTTCGTCGGCACGTGGGGCATGAAGCGTCCGCGTGAGACAGGGCTTGCCGCAGGCACCGTTTTTGCGCTCGAGAAGGCGGGCGGCTGGCAGGATGGCGATGCAGAGGCGCTGCGCACCGTCCTCTATGAGGGCGTCGGACGCCGCCGCGCAGAGGGATTCGGTCAGCTGCGCCTGTGGGACGGCAGAGATATCCGCCGCGCGGAGAAGATGGAGCGCAGCGCCGTAAAGCCGCGTGAACTTGGCGCAGAGGCGAAGAAGATCGCAGCAGCAATCCTCACCGCACACATTGTCGAGCAGATCCGCGTGCTTGCCTTCATGGATGTCGAAACAGCGCGCATTCCGAGCGGTGCACGGCACGCGCTCTCGCGTCTGGAGCAGGAGCTTGGCACGAGAGCGGACAGGGCGATCAGCCGCATGCGGGACTTTGCGGTCTCGATGCAGGGGAAAAAGACGCCCCTCGGAAAGATGATGACGGGTATTCGGGTGAACGGGATATCGCTGCTTGCTTACTTCCATGAGAAAAACATCGCAGACATGCCGTATTTCCTCAGAGGAAAGGAACTCCTGCGCAGCGAAGTGGGAGACATCGCAGACGAGCTTGGCATAGCGCATGGGATCGAGGGAATCCTGCGCGAAGATCAGGTGTTTTACGCATACTGGCACGCATTCTTCCGCTTTGCACGCAAGCGGGCGGAGCGGTCTGAGGAAGGAGGAACAGAGGTATGAGTACGAACGCGAATCCGGCACGAATCTTGAAACGCATCACGGTGAAGGGAAAACTCCGTCTCGAGACTCCTCTCCTCATTGGCGAGGGAGAGAGCGGGGAGGAGCGCGGCGATCGGGACATCCATGTGCTCCGCAGCAAGGATGGAACGCCGTTCATCCCCGGCACATCGCTTGCGGGCGCATTGCGCAGTCTCGTCGAGGAGGAGGCGCCGCACGCTGCACAGCTCCTCTTTGGTACAGAGCATGATGCGAAGGGCGTCGACGAACAGCAGAGCGCCGTCTCCCTCTATGATGTCGAACTCAGCGGGGCGAAACTCGGCTTCCGAGACGGCGTCCGCATCGACGGCATCACGGGTACGACCGTTCCGCATGGCAAATACGACTACGAGATCGTAGAGAGCGGTGCGACCGGCATATTCTACGCCGAGATCGTTCAGCGCGCCGTGCATGAGAGTGAGGAGCCAGCACTGCGGAGCGTACTCGCGCGACTGCGCGAGCGGCTCATCGGAGGCTTCCACGTCGGCGCACTCACCACCAAGGGCTTTGGCAGAATGCGCCTTGAGGGCATGGCAGTGCACTGCTACGATTTTTCCAAACCAGAGGACGTCATAGCGTGGCTGAGACCAGAGCGCGGCTGTGCATTGCAGCACTTGGTGACGCTCCCCGATGAGGATGCGCCGCACTCCGTCTATATCCCGCAGGACTTCATGATCGAGGCGGACTTTGCCCTCGCGGGCTCCCTCATCGTGCGTGACTACGAGGAGGCAAATAAAACAGTGGGAGACGGCAACGAGAAGACCCCCGATGCCCTCATGAAGAAGAACGCGGCGGGGCAGTACATCATCCCCGGCACGAGCCTCAAGGGCGTGCTCCGTCACCGTGCAGAATACATCCTCCATGCGCTCGGCAAAGACCCGCATCCACTGGACGAGCTGATGGGAACTGTGAGTGGCGAGACGAAACGGCGCAGTCGCTTCATCGTCGAGGAGACGGTCGTTGAGGGGCGCACCCATCGGCAGATGCGCATCCGCGGCAATCGCTTCACAGGCGGCACCATCTCTGCGGCGCTCTTCTCGAGCATGCCCGTATGGCAGGAGACGCATGGCGCGCGTGCCGTTACCCTGCGGTTTGGCGCACGCCGTGCGAGCGAATGGGAGGCGGGACTCTGCATCCTCCTGCTCAAAGACCTCTGGCTCGGGCGCACGGCGATCGGCGGGGAGAAATCCATCGGGCGCGGCACGCTCGAGGGACTGCGCGCCTCCATTCACTACCGTGGACGGACATGGGAACTGACCCCGGGGCAGCCGCTCGATGAAAATGCGGCGCGGGAATTGCAGACATTTGTAACAGCATTGAGCGAGGAGGCGGGCGTATGAGTGCGGAACTGGCATTGAACCCCCTGCGCATCTGTGCGGGGACGAGCAGCTCGGACAGCTGTGCACTCCGCATCTCGGCGGAGGGCATTGTGGGCGAACTTGTGCGTCGCGGCATACAGGACGCAACCGTCATCCTCTGGCAGGTCGATCAGATCCGATGTGGGACGTGGCGCAATGGCGCATTCCATTTTGCGGATGAGCGTCCCTTGGATGCGGCGCTGCTCGTCGAACTGCGCGTCTTCGATTCCGCGTGTGAACTTCGTCTGCGCCGCGAGGACAGCGAACTCCTTGGGCGGTTTCGGCAGGACGGCACAGGCGAGCCCGTCGAATACGTCGACAGCATGGCGCGGCTCATGGGAGAGCGGGAAGATCATGGCGCATGGATGACCCTGCGCGACCGCGAACGCAAACTCAAGCTCACACTGCCTGCGCTGACGGAGCCCTGTCGTTACGTCGGACTCGTCACGCGCAGCTACATCGGCATCCACGAAAAGACCGCCCAGGCAGGCTACATCGATGACCGCTTCCTTGCCATCGTGCCGGCGGACATGAAAGGGGAGGAATAACATGGCGAACAGGATTGCAACCGCGCCGTACAACTTCGTATCCCTGCCGAAGGGCGTGCTCACATCGCCCATCGACAACGATGCAGCGAGCGACGAAGAGCGCATCGAGAACTATCGGCAGCACGTTCTCGCGCCCAACCGCCTCAGCGGACGCATCGACCTCACGATCGAAACCCTGACCTCCGTATTTATCGGCGCAGACGCTGCAACGGAGACATTCTTCTCGCCGACAGGTATTCCCATGATCCCGGGCAGCACCATCCGCGGCACAATCAAGAACCTCTTCAAGATCGTCACCTGCAGCGCCATGCGCGGAGGTGGAGAGGACTACGAAGATCGGCATCTCTATTTTCGCGCGCTCGGGGGGAAAGGCAATGCTGCCGTTATGAGAAAAGTCTACGAGAAGCGCGCGCCGAAGGAGTATACCGAGGCGGGCTATCTCATCCGTGTGGAGGAGGAGCAGCAGTATTATATCTGCCCTGCAGAATACGACACAGTGCGGGATGCGGACAGTGTTAAAAGAAATGCCGGCTGCATATTCTGGGATGCGCCGCGCAAGGGACAGGTAACCTGCTACACCGGAAAAATGCAGAAAAAAGCGCATTACACGATTCATCATGCACCAAACTGGCAGGAGCGCATCCCCGTCCCCGCAAACATCATACAGGACTATCGTGACGACATCAGCCGCGCCGGGGTGAACCTCCTTGGCTCATCCGTGGCAAAAGTGGATGCCGCTGCCGCTGCCTTTACAGGAGACTCGGCGATCGACCTCGTCGTACCATGTTTCTATCAGGAGGAAAACGGACAGGTACAGCACTTTGGCTTCGGGCGGTTCTACCGTATTCCCTATCGGCAGAGTGTCGGCGATCATGTGATCGGCATGGGGACAGCGAAGATCGACTACACCGACGCACTCTTCGGACGCAAAGAACTCTGGGCGGGTCGCCTTGCATTCAGCGATGCGCTGCCGGCAGGAGAGGTGCGCTCAGAATCCGCCGCCTATCCGAAGGTGCTCGGCGAGCCGAAGCCGACCTCCATGCAGCTCTATCTCGAGCAGGAAAGCGGCACGCAGCTCGCCCATTGGGACACACCCAATGCCTGCATCCGTGGCTATAAACTCTACTGGCATCAGAAGAACAAAACGAAGTGGCAGAATGACGTGCAGCAAGCGACCAAGGTCTCAAAGACGCGCATCACCCCCGTTCAGGCAGGCTCCGTGTTCCACGGGAGCATTCGATTCGAGCGCCTGTCCGAGGACGAGCTTGGCGCCCTGCTGAAAGTGCTGCGCATCGGCGGCAATGACCTCTGCTGTAAAATTGGCAAGGGGAAATCCATCGGGCTTGGCAGCGTTCGCATCACCGCACGGCTGATCCGCACCGACACGGAGGACTCCTATCGGCACGCCTTTGACAGCACGGGTGTTTGGAACAGAGCCGAGCGCGAGGAGCCGATGGATGCCTACATCGCAGCCTTTGATCGGGAACTGGGCGAGCGGCTGGATGCGAACGTCTACAATCGGTACCGGAACGCTATGGCGGAGCTCTCCCATATGCTCGACTGGAAGACGACCACGATCCCCGATTGGGAGAAGAAAACACGGACAATGACCATCGACGACCCCGATCACCCCTTTCAAAATCGTTGGATTCTGCCAACAGCACTGGAGGTGAAGGAGACGTAAAAATAAAAAGAATCTGTGAAAACGGATTGCAAAATCACGGATTCTCTGCTATGATACAGACATGGTGCAGAAAAGTGGAAAATGCGACGGCGATGCCGCAAAGCCGCATTCTACCGTCGCGATTTTCCATTTTGGCGCAACCCTGCGCCGCACAAGGGAACGCGCCGATTGACGCCGCGTTTTTTCGGTGAAAATTCCGCCCCATAAGGGGGAAACGGCACAAAAAATCGACGACTTTCCAAAACGCCCTCTCGCCCCGCGCGGGACAAGGGCTGCGAGCGACGGAGTTGCACCACATAAAATGCTGCGTGCGGCATTGAAACCCAAGATAACGGCGGGGTCGGCATCGGCATATGCAGTTGCACCACATAAAATGCTGCGTGCGGCATTGAAACAGAATGCCGCGCTTGAGACCCTACTCGACACGATGTTGCACCACATAAAATGCTGCGTGCGGCATTGAAACTCTAGAATAATAATCTTTAAGAGCCATATATTTTGTTGCACCACATAAAATGCTGCGTGCGGCATTGAAACAATATGACGGCAAGTTCAGCTTCAGCCTTAATATGTTGCACCACATAAAATGCTGCGTGCGGCATTGAAACGCCTCCTCGAACTCTTTGTCGAGTTCCGAATCTAGTTGCACCACATAAAATGCTGCGTGCGGCATTGAAACCTTGATCAGATACTAACCTCTGCATGAATCTATTGTTGCACCACATAAAATGCTGCGTGCGGCATTGAAACCTCAAAGAAGCTCTTTCTTCTTTTGAGTCGGTACTTGTTGCACCACATAAAATGCTGCGTGCGGCATTGAAACTTGTGCATGAGACGTAGAGCTGCATCTTTATTCGTTGCACCACATAAAATGCTGCGTGCGGCATTGAAACTGTTAATGATCTTCTTCATGATAAGTGCCTCCTTAGTTGCACCACATAAAATGCTGCGTGCGGCATTGAAACTCTGGAGTTCAGAAAGAAGTAAATCGGACACGAGGTTGCACCACATAAAATGCTGCGTGCGGCATTGAAACATGGTTCCACGATGCTGACGATTCCGCCATCCGGTGTTGCACCACATAAAATGCTGCGTGCGGCATTGAAACGGCAAGCTAAATGTTATGGCTGTTCATTTCGAAGGTTGCACCACATAAAATGCTGCGTGCGGCATTGAAACAGCAAACTGTGGGGAGGAAGCCTCTATGGCTTGTTGCACCACATAAAATGCTGCGTGCGGCATTGAAACCTAAACATAGTCAACTTCTCGCCCTCGTAACGGCGTTGCACCACATAAAATGCTGCGTGCGGCATTGAAACATCAGAAGAGCGAGAAGTTCCAAAGAAATCAAACATGTTGCACCACATAAAATGCTGCGTGCGGCATTGAAACGAGAGCTAAGCTTCTTGACAGCTTCTTTGCTCTTGTTGCACCACATAAAATGCTGCGTGCGGCATTGAAACTTTCCATCGAACATCTCAATCGGTACCATCTGGAAGTTGCACCACATAAAATGCTGCGTGCGGCATTGAAACTAATCTCGAATGGAATGGAGAGTATCTCTATATTGTTGCACCACATAAAATGCTGCGTGCGGCATTGAAACCAAACTGATATTTCAGTTGAGCAAGTTCTAGATCGTTGCACCACATAAAATGCTGCGTGCGGCATTGAAACTTCAGCACGGTGCTTCCTCAATGCAGCGATGGCAGTTGCACCACATAAAATGCTGCGTGCGGCATTGAAACTTAGGGGCTACGCCCTCAAGGATTTGCCGGTAGCGGGTTGCACCACATAAAATGCTGCGTGCGGCATTGAAACTTTCAACCACGATAAACATTTTTGAGCCACTCCTTGTTGCACCACATAAAATGCTGCGTGCGGCATTGAAACCTTGTACCGAGATTCGAGCCGCTCATCATAGGTAGGAGTTGCACCACATAAAATGCTGCGTGCGGCATTGAAACCCGATTACATCAATCAATGAATTCTCAAAGTCTTGTTGCACCACATAAAATGCTGCGTGCGGCATTGAAACGTCCATCGCGATGTTCTAGCCATGCGAGATCTTGTTGCACCACATAAAATGCTGCGTGCGGCATTGAAACATAATACACTCCTTCTTTCTCCTCGGGGAGATCGTTGCACCACATAAAATGCTGCGTGCGGCATTGAAACAACAAAACGACCGTCTAGCATCGTCTACCGTGAGTTGCACCACATAAAATGCTGCGTGCGGCATTGAAACTACAAGCTGGGGCGACGAAATACCAACCAGTTGGTTGCACCACATAAAATGCTGCGTGCGGCATTGAAACCGCTTCTGCGATCGTTTCTTCAATTGCTTCAAGTTGCACCACATAAAATGCTGCGTGCGGCATTGAAACCAAATATAATTTCAATTTTCCTGTTTACATAATGTTGCACCACATAAAATGCTGCGTGCGGCATTGAAACGTGGATGTACTTAAAGTACGAACCGATCTCGGCGTTGCACCACATAAAATGCTGCGTGCGGCATTGAAACATGACCATCAATATCTGCTGACAGAGAGTCATGTTGCACCACATATAATGCTGCGTGCGGCATTGAAACGTCACCGAACCCTTCTGAGTTCAACACTTCGTGGTTGTTGCACCACATATAATGCTGCGTGCGGCATTGAAACCTGTGACGCCGAAACCCCGACAAGCTGTCCTCCTAGTTGCACCACATATAATGCTGCGTGCGGCATTGAAACGGTCGAACCCCTGCTGCTCGAACCACGCAATGTTGTTGCACCACATATAATGCTGCGTGCGGCATTGAAACCTCCACTCCACATCGTTGGGAAGTGAAAGGACGTTGCACCACATAAAATGCTGCGTGCGGCATTGAAACCGAGAACCAAGCTTCTTGGCAGCTTCCTTGCTCTGTTGCACCACATAAAATGCTGCGTGCGGCATTGAAACACCCTTAAGCCAGTCAATATGCTTGTTGGCCTGCGTTGCACCACATAAAATGCTGCGTGCGGCATTGAAACCCATATCATGTGGCTGTCTCCTGTTGCCATGTGAGTTGCACCACATAAAATGCTGCGTGCGGCATTGAAACGTTGTGACTTTCCTAATTACCTTAGCCATTTCCAGTTGCACCACATATAATGCTGCGTGCGGCATTGAAACTCCTTGAACTCCACGTCCAAAGAACCAAGGAAGTTGCACCACATATAATGCTGCGTGCGGCATTGAAACTTTGTAGGAAGTATATTAATCAGCGGTTCTGAAGTTGCACCACATAAAATGCTGCGTGCGGCATTGAAACTAGAGACGTTGACGCTCCGTACCTACAACGTCGTTGCACCACATAAAATGCTGCGTGCGGCATTGAAACGGAGGTGCTGGGACCGAGGCACCCTTCCGTCGCGTGGTGTTGCACCACATATAATGCTGCGTGCGGCATTGAAACGGTCAATCCATATCATGTGACTGTCGCCGTTAGCGGTTGCACCACATAAAATGCTGCGTGCGGCATTGAAACTCTCAGCGGAAGTTCTGAATGAGCTTGTCCAGCACTGTTGCACCACATAAAATGCTGCGTGCGGCATTGAAACCAGAAAAGACCGTAGTGCTTCTCCTTGAGACCGTGATGTTGCACCACATAAAATGCTGCGTGCGGCATTGAAACTTACCCGCTTTACCTTCAAGCATGTCTTTTCTGTTGCACCACATAAAATGCTGCGTGCGGCATTGAAACGATGATGATAGAGTTTTCATAATTGAAAGTTTTCAGTTGCACCACATAAAATGCTGCGTGCGGCATTGAAACCTTGATAAGGATATTCTCCTATCTCTTATCAATTGTTGCACCACATAAAATGCTGCGTGCGGCATTGAAACATCATTCATCGGATGACGAGAGATCCAGAGCAGTTGCACCACATAAAATGCTGCGTGCGGCATTGAAACTCTTTGTCGATGTTAAGGCTTGGAATACTCCGGGGTTGCACCACATATAATGCTGCGTGCGGCATTGAAACCGAACAATGTCAACTGCTGTGCGGAATAAGCCGCTGTTGCACCACATATAATGCTGCGTGCGGCATTGAACAATGTATTTTTGATGATTTGCGTTGTAGCCTATGAAATACATTATTTGCTACGATATCAAAGAAGATCGCATTCGTACCCGCGTCGTGAAGTACCTGGAGGCGCGGGCGCTTCGCGTTCAATACAGCGTGTTCACCTGTCATGCGACAGCGGCACAGATGAATGATATGCGCGAGGAGCTCCTGCGGCTCACGCAGCGTGCGGATCGTCCTCTGCTCATGGTTGTTCCGATCTGTCATGCCTGTGCGCAGGGGATATGGATGCACGGCAAGCCGATCGAGGAGGAGGTACCGTACCTCGTCGTTTAGTTGGGTCTTTTACAGCTCTGTCTGGGTGCAGATGGAGGTCAACGCCTTCAAGGAGGAAGTGCGATGGCGGTTCTATATCTTCTTTCCCCGGGAAGCAGTGTGCGGAAGGACGCGGGGCGTCTGATCATCGAGAAGGAAGGGACGATCATCTCCCGTATGCCGATCTTTATGCTCACATCGATTGTCGTGGGGATGCGGGCAAACATCACAACACCGGCGCTCTTTGCATGTATGGAGGAGCGTGTGCCGGTGTTTTTTATTGACCACAAGGGGAGAACGGTCGGACAGATCGCGGGCGAGGCGATGACGTTTTGCATGCTGCGGCATCAGCTTGCGTGTCTGGAGGACAGTGAGCGGCGCATTGTGCTTGCAAAACATATTGTGATGGCAAAACTGCGCGGACAGTACCGTCTGCTCAAGAGGTATGAGAAAAGTGTGGGCGATGCGGGAATTGCAAACGCGCTGCGTATGATTCGGGCGATGCGCGGCAAGGTTTCGGCGGCGACGACAGCGGATGCTCTGCGTGGGATGGAGGGGACAGGCGCACGGGCATATTTTGCGGCGTTTTCGGCGCTGATTGATGCGCAGCTGTGGTCGTTCCGAGGGCGCGGGAAGCGTCCTGCCACTGATCCGGTGAATGCGCTGCTCAACTATGGCTATGCGTTCCTCGCGCGGGAGGTGCACGCCGCGATTGTCGGGTATGGGATGGATGCCCGCATCAGTTTCTTTCATCGGACGGACGGGAGGAGGAACAGTCTTGTGTTCGATCTCATGGAGCCGTTTCGTTCCGGTATCATCGATCGTTTTGTTCTGCAGCTTTTACGCAGGAAGTGTTTGACACCTGAGGATTTTGAGATAACGCAGGCGTACGGCTGCCGCCTCCTGCCCGCGGCGCGCACACTTTGGTATGAGCGCTATGAGACGTATATGGAGAAACCCTATCGGGAGTACGGGGGAAGGACATCCCGCGAACAGATCAATGCGTTTGTCGGGGCGTTCTCGCGCAAGCTCCGAAAAGGTCTTCGTGAAGATGCATAGGCGACAGGTTGAAATGCGAATGCGAATTGTGGTAAAATAGGAAAGCCTATGGTAGAATAGCGGGAGGAATGCGATGCGGATCATTACGGGCAGTGCGCGCGGCGTACGTCTGAAGTCTCCTGCGGGAGGTGGGACGCGTCCGACGGCTGACCGCACGCGCGAGGCGCTCTTCAGTATGTTGGGGGCGCGCGTCTATGATGCGCGTGTGCTTGACCTCTTTGCGGGGACGGGGGCTCTTGCGCTTGAGGCTCTTTCGCGCGGCGCGGCTCATGCGGTGCTTGTGGATCGCGTGACGCATGCGATTCTCGCGGAGAATGCACAGCGGACAAAGCTGACGGCGTGCGCGGAGGTGCGGCGCGGCGATGTCTACGGGCAGATTGACGCACTCGCCGAGGAGGGGCGCACGTTTGACCTCATCTTTGCCGATCCGCCGTATGCGTGCGGGGATAATGCCCGCGTACTCGCTGCGGTGGATGCGGCGGCTCTGCTCGTCGTAGACGGCCTGCTCGTGCTTGAGCAGGGGGTGGGAGAGGCCGTCATCGAGCACAGCGGCAGGTTTTCTCTCGTGCGTGAGCGACGCTACGGCGCAGCACGCATCTGTTTTTATACGCAGGAGGTGCAGGAATGAGACGCGCGGTGTTTGCGGGCAGCTTTGATCCCGTGACGACGGGGCACATCGATATTGTGGAGCGTGCGGCAGCGATGTTCGACGAGCTCATTGTCTGCATTTTTCACAATGTGCAGAAGGAGGGCTGCTTTCCTCTGGATGATCGCATTCAGTTCCTGCGAGAGGCGACGGCACATGTGCCGAATGCGCGCGTGGATGTGTTCTCGGGGCTCCTGACGGACTATATGAAGCAGCAGAATGCGCGCGTGGTGGTGCGCGGGCTGCGCTCGGTGAAGGACTTTGAGTATGAGGAGAATCACGCGTCGATGGTGCGCCACCTCATGCCCGAGAGCGATACGATTTTTCTACTGACGCGCCCTGATCTGACGTTTGTCAGCTCCTCGGGTGTGCGTGAGCTGATTCGCTTCCGCGGACCGGTGCAGGGGATTGTGCCGCCGTCGGTGGAGCGTGCGATATTGAAGCTGTATGGAAAGCCCCTGCGGGGATAAGGCGCTGCCGGAGGCGCAGAAAAAGGAGATAGATTTATGGCAGTAGTTGATACGCTGAAAAAGCTCGAAGATCTGGTTGCGGACGCATCTCACCTTCCGTTTAGCGACAAGGCTCTGGTGAATGACGATGAGATCGTGCATCTCGTGGAGGAATTGCGCATGGATCTCCCGAAGGAGCTGAATCGCGCGGCGGAGATCATGCAGGAGCAGGACAGCATTATCTCACGTGCGCGCGAGGAAGCGAAGGAGATCATAGACGCCGCACAGGTGCGTGCGAATCAGATGATCGAGGACAGCGAGATCGTCATTCAGGCGAAGGAGCGCGCGCGCGCGGTCATGCAGCAGACACAGGATCAGGCACGCGAGATCATGGAACAGGCGCAGACGAATGCGTCGCGCCTGCAGAGCGATGCGGACGCCTATGCGAATCAGGTGTTCGAGCAGCTGATCGCGCACGTCGGCAGCACGTTCAAGGGGGTGCAGCAGGCAGAGATGGGGCTGAACCAGGCGATGAACGTTCTGCGTACGGCAAAGGCGCAGATGAATGCGCCGCAGGATGAGGTGTCAGAACTCTGAAAACGCTCCTTGACAATGCCGAAAACCGCCGCTATAATGTGAAAGGTCATGCGTCATGATGAAGCTGGATGTTGCTGAGGGGACATTTCCCCCCGGGGAGAGCCGCACATTCTCGTTTGCAGTCATGCCGGAGTCCCTTGAACTGGGGGATGAAGGTCGGTGCTTTCGCGGAGCGATTCGCGTGGACGGCACGCTGATGAATACGGGGGCATCCCTGCGTGCTGCGGGAACCGTTTGCGCGCATCGGGCTTTCGTCTGTGACCGCTGCCTCGCCGAGGGGGAGCGGGAGATTGCGCTTGACTTTTCTGAGGACTATGCGAAGACTCCGGGAGAAACGGATGAGGCGGTACTCTATGATGGTGAGTCCATCGTGTTGGACGACCTTGTGCGTGACACCCTCCTTGTGGCTGAGCCGCTGCGTGAGCTGTGTAAGTCTGATTGCAAGGGGCTCTGTCCGGTCTGCGGGCAGAACCTGAACGAGGGACAGTGCGACTGTGATACGTTCGTACCGGATCCCCGACTGGCGGCTTTAGAAAGCCTACTCCAAAACGATTAAGGAGGTGTATCCAAAGTGGCAGTACCAAAGAGAAAGACGTCGAAAGCGCGTCGCGACCGTCGTCGTGCAAACTGGAAGCTCGAAGCGCCGCACTATGTATCGTGCCCGCAGTGTCATGAGCCGAAGCTCCCGCACCATGTGTGCATGGAGTGCGGCTATTATGACGGAAAGCCTGTGGCCGAGGCGGCTGAATGAGAACCATGCGGAGCTGTTGCAAGAAGTCTGTGGACTTTTTGCGACAGCTCTTTTATTTTTAATCATTTCCTCATTGCAAAAAATTTTAGTACCTAGTATAATGCGTTCATACTGATAGCAGCAGGTGCTAAAAATAACGAATTTATGAATGTGGGAGGCTGCGCATAAGTTCGGGGAGAGGAGTGGCGTGATGACGGAGAAGAAGCGACGGCGGCAGGAGATGCTCGTCATGGCAGTGCGGAAGGAACCATTCCTGACGGATGAAGCTCTTGCGAAGAAACTTGCCGTGAGCGTGCAGACGGTGCGCCTTGACCGCACGGAGCTCGGGATTCCGGAACTGCGCGCACGTGTGCGTACGCTCGCGGAGAACGCGCGCGAGAAGGTGCGTGCCATTCCGCACACGGAGGTGATTGGCGATCTCCTCTCACTCGAACTGGGCGTACGGGGAACATCGGCACTGCGCGTGACGGACGATCTCATCTTTGCGGACTCGGAGATTGCGCGTGGGACGGCACTCTTTTCCCAGGCAAACTCGCTTGCACTCGCCATTATCGATGCTCCTGTCGCGATGACGGGCGTCGCCAATGTGAAATACAAGACGCCGATCAAGAAGGGTGATACGGTCATCGCACATGCGGAGGTCGTAAAGGTACGCGGCAATAAGATCTTTGTCTGGGTCAAGACATACCGCGAGGACAAAGAGGTCTTTCGTGCAAAATTTATTGTAGTATCCCTCCAGCGGTGAGGGAATAGCAGCAAGGAAGAAGGGAGTGCAGGATGCGTATAGCGGTCGATGCGATGGGCGGTGATTTCGCGCCGAAGGAGATTGTACGCGGTGCGGTGGAAGCAGCGAAGAAATACGACTGCGAGATTGTACTGGTCGGCAATGAGGAGCAGATTCGCGCAGAGCTGCACGGCGAAGATCCTGCGGCGCTGCGCATCTCTATCATACATGCTTCCGAGGTGATCGGCATGAATGAGCATCCGGCAGAGGCGGTGCGGTCGAAGAAGGACTCCTCCGTTGTGGTTGCAACGCGTCTTGTGAAGGACGGCAGCTGTGACGCGGTTTTTTCCGCAGGCTCAACGGGCGCTGCTGTTGCGGCGGCACAGCTCATCCTGCACCGCATCCGCGGCGTCGGACGCCCCGCCATTGCAACACCGATGCCGACGCCCGATGGCGTGACACTCATGCTCGACTCGGGTGCGAATGTGGACTCGAAGCCGGAGCATCTTGTGCAGAGCGCCGTCATGGGTTCGTTTTACGCGCAGTATGTATTTGGCATCGAGCACCCGCGCGTCGGCCTCCTCAACATCGGTGAGGAGGAGACGAAGGGCAATGAGCAGGTGAAGGAGACCTATCCTCTGCTCAGGGATGAGCCGAATATCCATTTTTGCGGCAACGCTGAAGGGCGCGATGTACCGAAGGGAAATTTTGATGTCGTTATTTGTGATGGATTTGTCGGCAATGTTGTGTTAAAATTTGCAGAGGGGCTTGCGAAAACAATTCTTGGGCTCATTCAGGAGGAGATTCGCGGGGCGGGGCTGATGGCGAAGCTCGGCGCGCTGCTCCTCATGCCGACGCTCCGGCGTCTTGGCAAGCGGCTCGATGTGAGGGAGTACGGCGGCGCGCCGCTCCTCGGTGTGAACGGCTGCTGCGTGATCGGTCACGGTTCCTCGGACGCGAAATCCGTTGCCAGTGCGATTGGTGTGACTGTGGACTATGTGAATGGAAAAGTGCTGGATCAGATCCGTGAAGCTCTGGCAAAGGAGGGGGATTCGGACCGTGCCTAAGATCAGTGCAGGCATCCTCGGAACAGGTTACTACGTTCCGGAGCGGGTGCTGACGAATTTCGACCTGGAGAAGATGGTTCAGACCAACGACGCGTGGATTGTGGAGCGCACGGGCATTCATGAACGGCGTATTGCCGCAGAGGGAGAGCCGGTCTCCGTGCTCGCACAGCATGCGGCGGAGATGGCGCTTGCCGATGCGGGCGTCGAGGCTGCGGATCTGGATCTCATCATCATGGCGACGCTCACCTCGGACCGGATCATCCCGTCGACGTCGTGCGTTCTGCAGGATCGCCTTGGGGCGAAACATGCAGCGGCGTTCGACCTCTCTGCGGCGTGTTCGGGCTTTGTCTATGCTGCTTCAATCGCCGCGCAGTTCATCGAGGGTGGTATCTACCGCCATGTGCTCGTAATCGGCGGCGAGGTGCTCTCCAAGGTGGTGGACTGGCAGGATCGCAACACCTGCATTCTCTTTGGAGACGGCGCGGGTGCAGCCGTGTTTGGGGCAGTCGAGGAGGGCTACGGCGTGCGTGCCTTTGATCTCGGCAGCGACGGCTCGGGCGGTGATGCTCTCGACATTCCCTCGAGCGGCAGCCTTTGCCCCGTGACCCCCGAGACGATTGCGCAGCGCCTCAACTTCGTCCACATGGACGGCAAGGCGGTCTTCCGCTTTGCAACAAGGGTTATGGGGCGGACGGTGGAGACCTCTCTCGAACGCGCAGGAATGCAGCGGGAGGATCTTGACTACCTCGTCCCGCATCAAGCGAATATCCGTATTATCCAGGCGGCAGCCAAGCGACTTGCGATGCCGATGGACAAGGTCATTATAAATATTCATCGTTACGGCAATATGTCTGCCGCATCCATCCCTGTCGCCCTCGCGGAGGCGGCGCACGCGCAGCAGTTCAAAAAGGGAGACAACATCGCCCTCGCAGGTTTCGGCGCGGGACTTACATGGGCATCGTGTATTATGAAGTGGGCGAAGGAGGAAAACGGTTAATGTTTGAAAACAATCCGATTTGTCGGATGCTTGGCATCAAGTATCCAATCTTCCAAGGTGGTATGGCATGGATCGGTACGGCCGAGCTTGCCTCTGCTGTCTCCAATGCGGGGGGGCTCGGGCTGATCGGTGCCGGACATATGCCGCCCGACGCACTCAGGAATGAGATTCATAAGGTCAAGGGCTGGACGGATAAGCCCTTCGGCGTGAATGTCATGCTCATGAGCCCTTTTGTGAAGGAAGTCATGCAGGTCGTGCTCGAGGAGCGTGTTCCCGTCATCACAACGGGCGCGGGCAATCCCGGTGAGTATGTGCCGGCGCTCAAGGAGATCGGCTCGAAGGTCATCCCCGTGGTGGCGTCGGTCGCTCTCGCACGCCGTCTCGTGCGCACAGGCGTGGATGCCGTGATCGCCGAGGGCACGGAGTCCGGCGGACACATCGGAGAGATCACGACGATGGCGCTGCTCCCGCAGGTGGTTGACGCCGTCGATGTGCCTGTCATCGGCGCGGGCGGCATCGGTGATTCGCGCGGCATGGCTGCGGCGTTTGCGCTCGGTGCACAGGCGATCCAGATGGGCTCGCGCTTTGTTCTGAGTGAGGAGTGCATTGCGCATCCGAACTACAAGAACGCGGTCCTCAAGGCAAAGGATCGGTCGACGGTTGTCACGGGGCGTTCGCTCGGACACCCTGCGCGTGTTCTGCAGAACAAGCTCTCGCGCAAGTATGAGGAGATGGAGGCGGCAGGTGCCTCGAACGAGGAGCTTGAGCAGCTCGGCGTCGGCAGCCTGCACCGTGCAACGCATGAGGGGGATGTCGACAACGGCTCCGTTATGATCGGCGAGATCTCCGGCATGCTTTCGGATATCAAGCCTGTTCGTGAGATTATTGAAGACATTGTAAGTGGTCTTCCGGGCGCGTTCGACGCTGCACGCAAGACCTGTGAGTGAGGTGCAGGGCTATGGGAAAACTCGCATTTTTATTCCCCGGACAGGGGGCGCAGGTCGTCGGCATGGGGAAGGACTTCTTCGACACCTATGATCTTGCAAAGAAGCGCTTTGCCGAGGCGGATGAGGCACTTGGGTACTCGATCAGCAAGCTCTGCTTCGAGGGACCTGCCGACCGGCTGCAGCTGACGGAGCATACGCAGCCCGCCATTCTCACGGTGGCGGTGATTGCCTCCGAGCTCCTGCGCGCAGAGGGCATCGAGCCTGAGATCGCAGCAGGGCACAGCCTCGGTGAGTACGCGGCACTTGTTGCAGCGGGCGTGCTCTCGTTCCAAGATGCTGTCCTTCTCGTGCACAAGCGCGGTGCCTATATGCAGGAAGCCGTTCCCGTGGGCGAGGGGGCGATGGCTGCGGTCATCGGTCTCGACGATGAGACGATTATCTCTGCCTGTGTCGAGGCAAGCGCGGCAGGCGCCGTGCAGGCAGTCAACTTCAACTGCCCCGGGCAGACGGTCATCGCGGGCACGGCAAAGGGCGTGGAGACAGCTGTGCAGATGCTGCAGGAAAAGGGCGCGAAGAAGGCGGTGATCCTGCCTGTCTCCGCACCGTTCCATTCGACGCTGATGGAGCCTGCCGCAAAGAAGCTCGCGGCAGAGCTGGACAAGGTGGAGCTGCATGATGCGGCGTTCCCTGTCGTCTCGAACTATACGGGCGGACTCCAACAGACCGCAGCAGAGATCAAGGCGAATCTCGTCGCACAGGCGGATCATCCCGTGCGCTGGATTGCGTGCGTCAACACGATGCGTGACTTCGGTGCGGATACCTATGTCGAGTGTGGGCCGGGCAAGACGCTCGCGGGCTTCAACAAGCGCATTGACAAGTCGCTGAAGAGCCTGAACGTCGAGAATGTGGAATCCCTGCAAAAAACACTTGACACACTAAAGAAGTAATGATTAAATGAATTCGGTGCGATTGAGGAGGAAATCCATGATTCTTGAGGGTAAAGTTGCTCTTGTTACGGGCGGTTCTCGTGGCATTGGGCGCGCGATTGCCATCCGGCTTGCACAGGAGGGCGCAAAGGTCGCCGTCAACTATGCGGGCAATCAGGCTGCGGCCGAGGAGGTCAAGGCACTCATTGAGGAGCAGGGCGGTACTGTGCTGCTCGTTCAGGCGGATGTCTCCGACAGCGCAGCCGCGACCGAGATGGTCACGCGCGTGCATGAGGAATTCGGCGGTCTCGATATTCTCGTCAACAATGCGGGCATTACGCGCGATACGCTGCTCATCCGCATGAAGGATGAGGACTTCGATGCCGTAATTAACACGAACCTCAAAGGCATCTATGCCTGCACGAAGGCTGCTGCAAAGTTCATGACGAAGCAGCGCAGCGGGCGCATTGTGAATCTCTCCTCCGTGGTCGGCGAGATCGGCAACGTGGGGCAGACGAACTACGCTGCGGCAAAGGCAGGCGTGATCGGCTTCTCGAAGGCTGCTGCGAAGGAATTCGCGCCGCGCGGGATCACGGTCAACGTCGTTGCGCCGGGCTTTATCGACACCGATATGACGGCTGTCCTCAAGGACAGCATACGCGAAAAGATTGCTGAGGGCATTCCGCTTGGAGCACTTGGCAAACCGGAGCATGTTGCCGATGCTGTTCTCTTCCTTGTAAGTGATGCGGCATCGTACATTACCGGCCAGACGCTTAATGTAGACGGCGGCATGGTCATGTAGCATACAATCAATTCATTTAAAGGAGGTGAATACGCATGGCAACGTTTGACAAGGTTCGCGACATCGTCGTAGAACAGCTCGGCTCGGAGGCTGATGAAGTCACCCTCGAGTCCACCTTCATTGACGATCTTGGCGCAGATTCGCTCGACATCGTTGAGCTCATCATGGCTTTCGAGGAGGAATTCAATGTAGAAATCCCCGACGAGGCTGCTGAGAAGATTAAGACGGTTCAGGATGTCGTCAACTACATCGATCAGAACAAGTAAGACACAGTGACCTTTGGTCGTAATCGTGCACAAAACTGGTCTTTTAGGGAAATCCCGTGACAGCTCAGGCGCACGGGATTTTTCTCAAAAGACATCTATGACTTTGCATACAATCAGGGCGGGAAGCGCCCTGCTGTGATACATGTGCCTTCCGTCTGACGACAGAACGAGAGTTGGAGGAGGAGCCAAAACTTCTTGTGGAGAGACAATGTTCGATGAACGTGATGCTGCTGTGTGGCATACTCTCCCGATTGGAGGGCTTATATGAGACTACCCGAGGTGAGGATCGGCAATAAGATTGCCGCTATCCCCATCATTCAGGGCGGTATGGCGATCCGCATAACAACGGCGCGGCTCGCGGCCGCTGTTGCAAACGAGGGCGGAATTGGGCTCATCGCGGCCTCCGGCATGAAGCCGAAGGAACTGCGCTATGAGATTCGGCTCGCGCGCTCACTATCTCCCCATGGGATCATCGGCATCAACGAGATGGTCGCGGCAAGCGACTTCTCCGATGCCGTTAAAATTGCGATTGATGAGGGCATTGACCTCGTGGTCGCAGGTGCGGGGTTCTCCCGTGATATGTTCCAGCTCGGCAAGGAGTCCGGCACGCCGATTGTGCCGATTGTCTCCACGGCGAAGCTGGCAAAGATCTCCGAAAAACTCGGTGCGACAGCTGTTGTCGTCGAGGGCAAGGAGGCGGGCGGACACCTGGGAACAGATCAGTCCGTGCGTAGTATCATTCCTGATGTCCGCGCCGCAGTGAAGATTCCGGTCTTTGCGGCGGGCGGGATACTGACAGGACAGGATATTGCCGACCTGCATAAGATGGGGGCGGACGGTGTACAGCTTGGCTCGCGCTTTGCGGCATGCGTGGAGTCCAATGCAGCACCGTCGCTGAAACAGTATTATCTGAAATCCAAGAAGGATGATATTGTCATCATCCACAGCCCTGTGGGGCTGCCGGGACGCGCCGTGCGCACGCCGTTTTCCGCACGGATCATCGAGGGCCCTGTGCCGCCAAAGGTATGTGACCGCTGCCTGAAGCAGTGCGATCATCACTTCTGCATCATCCGTGCGCTCTCGCGTGCGCAGCAGGGCGATCTTGAGACAGGGCTTGTCTTTACGGGTGAGTTCATGCCGCGCATCGATCGGATTCTGAGTGTTCATGAGATATTTGAAGAGCTGAAAGAGCAGCTTGAGGCAGCGAATTAGGGTGCAAACTCTAGGAAAGGAGTCGGTTGGTTTGAAGAAGAGGATTGTCGTCACGGGGGTTGGCCCGATCACGCCGATCGGCATCGGTAAGGACGCCTTCTGGGAGGCGCTGCTTGCAGGCAAGAACGGCATTGAGCGCATTACCCGCTTCGACGCAACGAACTATGCTGCGCAGATTGCGGGTGAGGTCAAGGACTTCAGCATTGACGGCTTTATCGACAAGAAAGAGGCAAAGCGCATGGATCGCTATGCCCAGTTCGCCGTCGTCTCCGCCGGCATGGCAATTGCAGACGCGGGGCTCGATCTGGACAGTGAGGATCGTGACCGCATCGGTGCGTATGTCGGCGCGGGCATCGGCGGCATCGAGACGATGCACAGCACATACGAGCGGCTCTTTGACAAGGGTCCCGAGCGCGTCAGCCCCTTCTTCATCCCGATGATGATTGCCAACATGGCAGCGGGGCAGGTCGCAATCAACTACGGCCTGCACGGCCCTGTGTCCTGTGTCGTGACGGCGTGCGCGACGGGCGCGAACTGCATTGGCGATGCCTATCGCGTGATGCAGCGCGGCGAGGCGGATTTCATGATTGCGGGCGGCACGGAGGCAAGTATCTCCGAAGCTGCAAGCGCGGGCTTTGCCGCGATGAAGGCGCTCTGCACGGATCACAACGACGATCCCGCGCATGCCTCGCGTCCGTTCGACAAGAACCGTTCGGGCTTTGTCATGGGCGAGGGCGCGGGTCTTGTCGTGCTTGAGACGCTTGAGCATGCCGAGGAACGCGGTGCGCACATCTATGCGGAACTGGTCGGCTACGGCTCGAACTCGGACGGCTACCACATCACGAGTCCTGCGCCGCATGGCGAATATCAGGCGAAGTGCATGCAACGCGCACTCGATGATGCAGGTCTCCGTCCAGAGGACGTGGACTACGTCAATGCACATGGCACTTCGACGCATATGAACGACCTCTGCGAGACCGAGGCGATCAAAACGGTTTGGGGAGCGGCGGCGAAGGATGTTGCAGTCTCTTCGATCAAGTCCATGACGGGGCATCTCCTTGGTGCGGCAGGCAGTGTCGAACTTATCGCGACGGCACTTGCAGTCGAGAACGACATGCTCCCGCCGACGATCAACTACGATACGCCGGATGAGGGGCTTGACCTCGACTATGTACCGAACAAGTCGCGTGCAAAGACGGTACGCGCAGCCATTTCCAACTCCTTTGGCTTTGGCGGGCACAATGCCTGCCTCGTCGTCAAGAAGTATCAGAAGTAAAACAAATGGCACATACAATGACAGAGGGAAGGCGCGCAGCACTTGTGCGCCTTTCTGTCCAAATAGGTGTTTCCTTCGGCGATCTCTCTCTGCTCGATGAGTCGCTGACGCACCCGTCGTATACGAATGAAGCGAAGGATGATATACCGCATAATGAACGTCTGGAATTTCTGGGCGATGCCGTGCTGGAGCTTGCCTCCAGCACGTATTTGTATGCGCATTTCCCGGAGTGCTCGGAAGGGGAACTGACGAAGATGCGCGCGAGCCTCGTTCAGAGTGAGACGCTTGCGCGCCTTGCGCGGCAGCTCGACCTTGGCAGCTACCTTCTGCTCGGGCGTGGCGAACTGCACAATGGGGGTGCTGATCGCCAGAACAACCTCGAGAACGCCTTTGAGGCGGTGATTGGCGCTGTCTATCTTGATGGTGGGTGGGAGACCGCATGCGACTACGTAGCGCGTCAGCTTGCTGGCGAGGTGCAGCTCGTTCAGCGGACGCATGTCATGCGGGATTACAAGACCGCCTTGCAGGAGCATGTTCAGCAGAAGCGTCATGCGACGATCTCCTACGAGCTCATCGCTGAGACGGGACCTGACCACGACAAGCGGTTCACAACGCGTGTTCTCATTGGCGGACAGCCCATGGGGGAAGGCACGGGACGCAGCAAGAAGGAGGCGGAGCAGCACGCAGCAGCTGCTGCACTCGGTCGCATTGGATGCAGTTAAATTTGAGTTAAACTTTGCCTAGCTGTGAACATCATTTCTTGACTTTTGCGCCGTGCTCCGATAATATAAATCCGTTATGGCAGGGACGCTCATGCGGATACCTGCCTTTCTTCATAGAAATGTAGAGAGTAATTCACATGGATGTGGGGAATGGGAAAGAGGAGGTTTTTTACTTGTTTGAGCATAAAAAATGGCTTGGCGTACTTGTCGCTGTGATCTTTGCGCTGGGCACTCTTCTGACCGGCTGTGGCGGTGGTCAGAAGGGGGGCGTGCGTCCGACGGCAGTCAAGGCGATGAATGTCCTGCGCCAGGACACACCGCTCACGCATGTCTATGCGGGGCAGATCATGGGCACGGATGAGGTGAAGATCCAGTCGCGTGTTTCCGGCAATATCGTGGAGAAATATATCGTGGGCGGGCAGTCCGTCTCTGCGGGGCAGCCGCTCTACCGTATTGATGCGCGTCAGTATGAGAGCGCACTCCTTCAGGCCAAGGCAGTCCTTGCACAGTCCGAGGCGACGCTCAATAATGCCCGCACGGATCTTGCACGCTATCAGCAGCTCTATGCGAGTGCGGCGGTGTCTGAGCAGACACTCGCCACGCAGCAGGCACAGGTGGATGCCTATGAGGCTGCTGTCGCGGCAAATGCGGCACTCGTGCGTCAGGCACAGGAAAACCTCGATGATACGATCATCTATGCGCCCATGTCCGGACAGCTCTCCGTCGATGATGTGGCGATGGGCACATTTGTCTCGGCGGGAACGACGACGCTCGTCTCGATGGGGACATCGAATCCGATCTTTGCCCAGTTCAGCCTCTCGGAGAATGAGTATTTGAACTTTGTCGAGCAGGCGGCGCAGCAGGGCGGTATCGGGGCGGTCGTTGTGGAGCTGACGCTTTCCAACGGCTCGAAGTATCCGATCATCGGACACATTGTCACCTCTGACCGCGCACTGACTGCACAGACGGGGACACTCACGGTCAAGGCGCTCTTTGACAATCCGGACGGTCTGCTTCTTCCGGGGATGTTCGCGCGCGTCAGCCTCATCGGCGATACCATCCCGAACGCCATGCTCGTTCCGGAGCGTGCCGTTCAGCAGCTGCTCGGCAAGTCCTTTGTCATGCTCGTAGGCGAGGATAACAAGGCTGTGGCGAGAACCGTCACGCTTGGCGATAAGATCGGCAGCTACTATATCGTCAAGGACGGTCTCGACACCTCGGACATTGTCGTGGTCGAGGGGCTGACCACGCTCCAGGAGGGCGGCGATCTTGCCGTGACAATGGTGACGGCTGACGAGATGGGATTCTCGCTTGAGGGGGATACCTCCAACTTTAACACGCGTGAACTCACGCCTGCGAAGTAAGGAGGAGATCCTTTGGCAAAATTTTTTATCCATCGACCGATCTTTGCGATTGTCATTGCGGTGATGATTGTCATCATCGGGACGATTGCGGGACTCTCGCTGCCAATCGCGCAGTATCCGCAGATCTCGCCGCCGACGGTTGCCGTTTCGGCGAACTATACGGGCGCAAGTGCTGCCGTTGTCAATGAGACGGTGGCGCAGGTCATCGAGGAGCAGATCAACGGGACACAGGGGATGGACTACATGAGTTCCACCTCTGACGATACGGGGCGTTACAGCCTGTCCGTCACGTTCGATGTCGGCACAGACGGCGATATGGATGCCGTCAAGGTGCAGAACAATGCTGCAGGTGCAAATGCGAGCCTGCCGTCCTCCGTGCAGGCGGCGGGCGTTACAACGCGCAAATCCTCGGGACAGATGGCGTACTTCGTCTCCCTCTACTCCGAGGACGGGACGTATGACCGCGCCTTCATGAAGAACTATGCAACGCTCTACTTCCTCGATGCGATCAAGCGTGTCAGCGGCGTAGGCGAGGTGCAGGTGTTCGGTGCGGACTATGCGATGCGCATCTGGATGAATCCGGATCGTCTCGCGGAACTCGGTCTGACTGTCGCCGATGTTACGGCGGCGATCAAGGAGCAGAACGTACAGGCACCTGCCGGAACGGTCGGCGGCATGCCGACACAGAACGGGCAGGAGAAGCAGTTCACGGGCAAGGTGCAGGGGCGTCTTACGACGCCCGAGGAATTCGGCAACGTTATCATCGCCTCGGGCAAGGACGGTTCCTTCGTCCGTTTGAAGGATGTCGCGCGCATCGAGACGGGGCAGCGAAGCAACAGTATTGTCGCGAAGTTTAACGGCTATCCTGCCGTCGGCTTCGGCATTCAGCTGACCTCCGATGCAAATGCGATGATTACGCTCGCCGAGGTGCGCAAGATCCTCGCGGAGGCGGAGAAGACCTTCCCGCCCGGACTCAAGATGAAGTCCGTCTTTGACAGCACGGACTACATCAACGCGTCCATCAAGGAGGTTGTGCATACCTTCCTTGAGGCACTGCTGCTCGTCGTGCTCGTCATCTTCCTCTTTTTGCAGAGCTGGCGCGCGACGCTCATTCCGCTGCTTGCCGTGCCTGTGTCCCTCATCGGTACATTCGGCGCGTTTGTCCTGCTGGACTTTTCCATCAATACGTTGACGCTCTTTGCCATGGTGCTTGCGATCGGTCTGGTTGTCGACGACGCGATTGTCGTCATCGAGAACGTCGAGCACCACATGGAGAGCGGACTTTCGCCCATTGACGCGACGGAGCGTGCGATGTCGGAGGTGCAGGGGCCTGTTGTTGCAATTGCATTCGTGCTCGCGGCGGTCTTTGTCCCCGTTGCCTTCCTTGGCGGCATGATGGGCGTGCTCTATAAACAGTTTGCGCTCACGATTGCAATCTCGATGGCGATTTCCGCCTTTGTCGCGCTGTCGCTGACGCCGGCACTCTGCGCGCTCATGCTCAAACCAAAGAAGGAGAATGGGACAAAGAGCGTACTCGATCGCTTCTTTGACCGCTTTAACAGCTGGTTCGATGCGACGCGCAAGGGCTATGTCGGCATTGTCAGCAAGTTTATCCGCAAATCGAAGGTTGCCTTTATCTTCCTGCTTATTGTCTGCGGGCTTACGGCGATCATCTATCGGAATCTGCCGACCACATTTGTCCCCGAGGAAGATCAGGGCTATCTGATGATTGCGATTCAGCTGCCGCCGGGCACGTCCACGAACCAGACACAGAAGACCGTGGACAAGATCCAGCAGGCGGCGCAGCGCGAGATCAAGGGGCAGAGTGCCGTCATGTCCATCAATGGTTTCGACATCCTCGCGGGCGGAGCGAACTCCAACGGTGCGGTCGTCTTTGTCGGCATGAAGGACTGGTCGCAGCGTGCGGGACTCCGCGAGTCCGTTGCCGCCGCCGTCGGTACGATGTTCCGCGTCGGCGCAATGGAGGCGCCCGAGGCGCTCGTCGTCGCCATCAATCCGCCCGCACTGCCGGGTCTCGGCAATGTCGGCGGCTGGTCGCTCCAGCTGCAGGACATGAGCGGACATTCCGACACCGAGCTCAACGACATCGTGAATGCGATTCTCGCCGAGGCGAATACGCGCCCCGAGCTGCGGGGCGTGCGCTCGACGTTCAAGATCAACGCACCGAGTTATCAGTACGAGATCGACCGCGAAAAGGTCAAGAACCTCGGCGTTCAGCTCTCGGATGTCTTTACGGCTCTGCAGGTCAACTTCGGCGGCTATGAGGTCAATGACTTCAACCAGTTCGGGCGCACCTATAAGGTCGTCCTGCAGTCTGACGTGACCTATCGCACTGAGGCGGAGGCGGCGAAGTTCGTCTTTGTCAAGAACTCGCAGGGCGGCATGGTGCCGCTTGATACGCTGCTCAGGCCCAAACTTACCACGGGACCGACGCAGATCAGCCGCTTCAACGGTGCACGTTCCATCCAGATTCAAGGCAGTGCGGGGTCAGGCTACAGCTCGGGTGAGGCGATGAAAGCCATCACCGAGATTGTCCAGAAGCACACTGGCTCCGGATTCAGTATCGAGTGGTCGGGGCAGAGCCGCGAGGAGAAAAAGTCGGCGGATTCGACCATGCAGGTGCTTGCCCTCTGTCTCGTCTTCGTCTTCCTCTGCCTTGCGGCACTCTATGAGAGCTGGAGCGTTCCGTTTGCCGTGCTCTTCACCGTGCCGGCCGGCATCTTCGGGGCACTCTTCTCCGAGTACATCCTCGCGACGATCTTCGGCATGATCGGCATTCCGGCGGCGGGCTATCAGAACAGCGTCTATATGCAGATCGGTGTCATCATGGTCATCGGTCTTGCGGCAAAGAACGCAATTCTGATTGTTGAGTTCGCAAAGGTACGCGTTGATCGCGGCATGGATCCCTTGAAAGCGGCGATTCAGGCGGCGGGGCTGCGTCTCCGACCGATTCTCATGACATCGTTCGCGTTCATCATCGGCTGTCTGCCTCTGTGCATGGCATCGGGGGCAGGTGCTGCGGCGCGTAACGGCATGGGCGTCGCCGTTGTCGGCGGCATGCTCTTTGCCACCATTCTTGGGATTTTCCTCATTCCCGTGTTCTATGTCATTGTCGACCGCATCTCGCGTATGCTTGGGCTCGGCAAGAAGGCAAAGACGCGGACTGCGGACGATTATATGTGATTTTTCCGCTCTAAGCCCCCCCGCATGCGGGGGAGGGGGACCGCGAAGCGGTGGAAGGGGCGAAAAAAGGGGTTATTGTATGAAGCGAAATACTTCGTACAATAACCCTTTTTGTATATCATCAAATAAATACGTATTGAATCAGCACCATATAGACCGCCGTTCCGCCTCCAATCGAGAGCAGCATCTGGCGAAATTTCAGATGCAGTACTGCCGTCACAAGAATTCCTGCAAGCTCCGGCAGACCGTGATTTCCGCTGAACAATGTTGTGTCCTTGAGACAGTAGACGACAAGCATCCCAAAGACGGCAGCCGGGAGGACGTTGCCAAGATAGCAGACCATAGGCGGTGTTGGCTTCTTCTCCGAGAGCAGGAGGAAGGGGAGGGCGCGCGTGAGTACACTCGCAAGCGCACAGAGCCCGATGGTAATACACTGTTCAGTGAACGTCATGGCGTCTCTCTCCCTTCGATGAAGGAGCGGAGTGCGAGGCAGCCCACAAGGATGATGAACATGGTCGGGAGCATAAAAGCCTCACGCCCAAAGACGGCAAGTGCGATGCCTGCAGCTGCAAGTCCGAGGATTCCCGTATAGTGCTGCGGATCGTTCAGCCACTGTTCAATAAAGATGACAACGAAGAGTGCTGTCATTGCGAACTCAATGCCCTCCGTATTGATGGGGAGCTGCGTGCCGACCAGTCCACCGATGGTTGCGCCCGCGACCCAGTAGATCTGGTTCAGCAGGGTCACAAAGAACATAAACCAGCCCGCATCGATACTCTGCGGAACCTTCGTCGTGTAGTTGATGGAGAATGACTCATCACACATGCCATAGATGAGGTATGGCTTCCTCCATCCCGTGCCGCGATATTTCTCGAACATGGAAATGCCGTAGAAAATGTGTCGCCCCTGCACCATCAGCGCGAGCAGGAAGGTCTGCAGAGGGGCAAACGGACTCAGCAGGAGTGCCGTCGCGATGAATTCGAGCGAGCCGCCGAAGATCAGCGCACTCATCGCCATCGGGTACCAGAACGAGAAGCCCGAGACGTTCGTATAGATGCCGTAGGCAAGTCCGAGAAAGAGAAAACCGGCGAGGATGGGGACGGTGAAGGGGAAGGCGGCACGCAGGGCTGCGAGGCGAGAATCAGTGCTGTTCACGATTTGCTCCAGTCGCATTCGTCCGTATGTGCGGCGAGCACGCCGATGGCTTGGAGTGTCGAGTAGATGCAGGTTGAGCCGACGAATTTCATGCCGCGGCGTTTCAGATCCTCTGAAATCTGATCCGAGAGCGGCGAGGTTGTGCGCAGCGCACAGCTTTCGCGCACGGACTTCCCATCGGTAAAGCCCCAGATGTAGCGGTCGAACGAGCCATATTCTTTTACAATCGCAAGGAAAATGCGGCTGTTTGCGATGCTTGCTTCGATCTTGCGGCGGTTGCGGATAATTCCTGCATCCTGCATTAGTTCCTCGACCTTTGCTGCATCGAACGCTGCGACGCGCTCAGGGATAAAGCCCTCGTAGGCGCGGCGGAAATTCTCACGTTTGTGGAGGATCGTCGCCCATGACAGCCCCGCCTGAAACGTCTCTAGGATAAAGAGCTCATAGAGGGCGTGGTCATCGTGGAGCGGAACACCCCATTCCTCGTCATGGTACTTCACATAGATGGGGTCGCTCGGCTTGACCCAGCTGCACCGCGTATATTCACGTTCCATGGCACTTTTTCCTCTCAAAAATAAAAATGCCGGCCCCCGCAAGGGTTCCGGCTCATCGTCTATGAAATGGTCGGGATGACAGGATTTGAACCTGCGACCTCATCGTCCCGAACGATGCGCTCTACCAAGCTGAGCCACATCCCGACATGATATAATATTTTAACGGGCTTTTTCGTTTTTGTCAAGCACTATGCTCGGGAGGGCTGTATTCGCTATATTGTGCGGCTTTTTCGCGTTCCATGCGGTCAGCGGCGGCATGCAGTCTTGTGAGTGCAGAGAAGGGGGCGAACTGACCCGCACGGTCACGTAGAGACATGGGGGGGTGTGTCTTTGAGACGGGGCGCGACAGGTGGATGATGTCCGCATAGTCCTCGATTCTTCGCTGCATGAGTTTCTCCCTTCGCTATGCTTTGTGGCCGCCAATCTGGTTGTTGCGCAGGCGTGCCGTTGCACCGTCCAGAAAATTGGCTCCGCGCAGAATGGCATTTTTCCCATACATCTTCTTGATGGCGATGATTGCCTCCTGCAATGCCTTTTCTTTTTTTTGCGCGGCAATCTCGGCAGGGGTCATCATGCTCTCCATCGTTTCCTCGGCGCTAAAAAGGGACATCTGCTCAGCGGCAGAAGCACGTTGCTCATCCGTCATCAGATGCTGTGCGGAGATCGTGAGCCTTCGGATGAGAAGAACGGGGTTGACGATTGCATCAAAAAGGTCTGTCAGAGCCTTCATGATGGCGTTCGTCCCAGCTCCGCGCTCGATGCGCACATTGCCGTGCGATGGCCACGGGACGCGCCGTCCATAGCGATCCATACGGATACGTCCGTGGTAGTGGTCGCGGATCTCGGGGCGGGTCAGGCATTCGATGTCATAGCCAACGGTGAGTTCAAGACGGTCGCTTGTGATGCGTTTTTCGGCAAGGTCGATGGAGAGTGCATCCGCCATCTCCCAGACGACGAGGCGTGCCTTCTGCGCCGTATACGGATTTTGCAGCACCTGCCCCCTGTGGGTGCTGCGTGACTTCGGACGGTACCCTTTAATGTCGACCATGCGTGCAGGCTCATATCCCCACGCATGGTCGATCAGTAGCTCCGCCTGCACGCCAAAGAGACGGTAGAGCAGATCTTCGTTGTGCCGTGCATTTGATTTCCCGAGTGAGCAGCGCGCAATATCGCCCATGGTATAGAGTCCGTGTTCCTCGAGTTTTCGCGCGTAGCCCCTTCCGATCCGCCAGAAGTCCGTGAGCGGCCGATGTGTCCAGAGCTGCTGCCGATAGCTCATCTCATCCAGTGAGGCAATGCGCACACCGTCTGCATCCGGCTTCATACGCTTTGCCACAATATCCATTGCGACCTTTGCGAGGTAGAGATTCGTCCCAATGCCCGCCGTCGCCGTAATACCAGTCTCACGCAGCACTTCGCGAATGAGCTGCATGGTGAAGTCATGTGCAGAGACTCTCTTTGTATCAAGATAACTCGTCACGTCGATAAAGACCTCGTCGATGGAGTAGATGTGAATGTCCTCGGGTGAGACGTGTCGGAGGTAGACCTCGTAGATCCGCATACTGTAGTCTATGTAGAGCGCCATGCGCGGGGGTGCGATGTGGTAGGCAATACCAAGCTCAGCGTGCGTTGCAAGCTCCGCGCTGTCCCGTGTCTCGCCCGTGAGCATTTTCTCCGGCGCACGGTATTTGCGCCGCGCATTTGCTTGCTCTACGGCACGGATGACCTCGAAGAGGCGCGGGCGTCCACCGATGCCGTGCGCCTTGAGCGCGGGGGAGACGGCGAGACAGATCGTCTTGCTCGTGCGGCTTTCATCCGCAACTACGAGATGCGTCGTCAGCGGATTGAGACCGCGCTCGATACATTCGACCGAGGCATAGAACGATTTGAGGTCGATGGCGATATACGTACGCTCCTTCACGGTCATCCCTCCTTTTGCATAGTATAGCACGAATGTTTGTTATTTGTAAATAAAGGAAAATATGAGGCGGCGTCGAATATCCACACGAGGCAAGAAATAAAAAGGAGTGGAACCTATGAAGATTATCGTGACGGGCGGCGCTGGATTTATCGGTGCGAATTTTGTTTACTACGAACTGCGTGAGCATCCGGAGGGTCAGATCATCTGCTATGATGCGCTGACCTATGCGGGCAATCTTGCAACGCTTGACGCGGCGCAGGGGAATCCGCAGTTCTCGTTTGTGCGCGGCGATATTGCGGATCGCGCAGCAGTCTATGCGCTCTTTGAACGGGAGCAGCCGGACATTGTCGTGAACTTTGCGGCGGAGTCCCATGTCGACCGCTCGATTGAAAACCCCGAAATTTTCCTGCAAACAAATGTCATCGGGACGAGCGTTCTGCTCGATGCCTGTCGCAAGTATGGCATTCAGCGCTATCATCAGGTCTCAACGGACGAGGTCTACGGTGATCTGCCGCTCGACCGTCCCGATCTTCTCTTCACGGAGGAGACGCCGCTCCACGCATCGAGTCCGTATTCCTCGTCAAAGGCGTCCGCCGATCTCCTCGTGCAGGCGTATGCACGCACCTACGGCGTGCCCGTGACGATCTCGCGCTGCTCGAACAACTACGGCGCATATCAGTTTCCCGAGAAGCTCATTCCGCTCATGGTGATTCGTGCGATGCAGGGTGAGAAGCTGCCCGTCTACGGCGATGGGCTGAATGTCCGCGATTGGTTGCACGTCGACGATCACTGCGCCGCCATCGACGTGATTATGCGGCGCGGCACGGTGGGCGAGGTCTACAATGTCGGCGGGCACAACGAGCGCTCGAACATCGAGGTTGTCCGCACGATCCTCTCCGCGCTCGGCAAGGGAGAGGATCAGATCTCCTATGTCACCGACCGCAAGGGACATGACCGCCGCTATGCAATCGACCCGACGAAGATCGGACGCGAACTTGGCTGGACACCGGCGACGAAGTTCGACGACGGCATCCAGTCGACAATCAGATGGTATCAGGAACACGAAGCGTGGTGGACGGACATCCTCAGCGGCGCATACGAAAAGCGCAATGCGGAGGCTTGAGCATCTCCCTACACGCAAATTCAGTATTGACAAGGGGGGCACTTTTCGCTATACTAGCCTTTGTCAGCGCGAAACGCGCGGGGGCATAGCTCAGCTGGGAGAGCGCTTGCATGGCA
>ERZ772960.234-NODE-234-length-53533-cov-6.926736_pt1 | contig 53533 bp, 55 predicted proteins | sample MGYA00580678_ERZ772960 | MGnify/ENA primary metagenome ERZ772960 (study PRJEB29015, sample SAMEA2737930) | human oral metagenome | biome: human oral; feature: human-associated habitat; material: dental | place: China | collected 2059 ...
AGGCACGCCGCCAGCGTTCATCCTGAGCCAGGATCAAACTCTCCATAAAAGATGTGTCTATAAAGACACACTATACTCAAAATAGACTGACGATGATTTGCACAACCTAATTGTAAAAGTTCAATTTAATTTAAACAGTTTTGCAAAAGAACTGTTCTAAAGAATCCCTCAATCCTCGCATCTGTTTAAACTAGTGATTATTGTACCTACATATTTCTTGTTAGTCAACACTTTTTCAAACTTTTTTATATTTTCTTTACAGATAAGCATTTTAAACACCCTTTTAGTCATTAATTAATACTAATTAATGGCAATTAATGGCTAAATAATAACTAAATATTAATAAATAAAGACGCATTTCGCGCCTTTATTTATTAAGTTTTAACTAGCTTATAGCTTAGATATTTTTAAATACTTACTTTTTATCTGTCGAAGATTCCTCAGGACTATCTTTTTCTTCAATAAGTCCAATAGAAGCTACGGTATCTTCACCCGAGAGACTCATAATCTTCACACCTTGAGTTGTTCTTCCCATAACTGAGATTGTATTAATGCCAACTCGAATGGTTTGTCCTTTAGAAGAGATCATAATTAACTCACTAGAATCATCTAAAATGGTTTTAACCGATATGATTGGACCAGTCTTATCATTTACCACAGCGGCTTTAATACCGACTCCTCCACGCTTATGTGATGGGAAATTAGAAATCTTTGTTAATTTACCATAGCCATTCTGACTAATAACCATTAATTTAGCATCGTCTCGTGCAATATCCATGCCTACTACAATGTCCTTAGGTCGAAGTCTAACACCTCTAACACCACGAGCAGTGCGTCCCATAGATCTCACGTCTTTTTCATCAAAACGAATAGCTTGTCCTGCCGATGTCGATATTAAGATTGAATCATTGCCTGAAGTCTTCTGAATCCAGCAAAGTTCATCGTCATCATCTAACTTAATAGCAATTAATCCATTCGTTCGAATATTCGAATAGTCCTTTAATGGTGTTTTCTTAACGGTACCCTTTTTAGTGGCCATAAATAGATAACCATCCTCACCACTGTCTTCTTTCTTTTGTCCAATAATTGAAGTAATCTTCTCTTCTGGTTGTAACTGCAAAAGGTTAACTGCAGCCACACCCTTGGCAACCAAGCTTGCCATTGGAACTTCGTAGGCCTTTAGTCTAAAGACACGTCCTTTATTAGTAAAGAAGTAAAGAATATCGTGCGATCCAGCTGGTATTAGCTGCTCTATTACATCTTCTTCCTTAGTTGTCATACCCCGTTTACCCTTACCTCCACGATGTTGCTTACGGTAGTCTGACACTAAAGTACGCTTAATGTAGTTTTCGTTAGTAAGTAAAATTACTGAATCTTCTTCAGGGATTAGTTCTTCGTCTGAGAACTTGCCAAGATCATGATTAATAATTCTTGTCTTACGTTCGTCACCAAGTTTTTGTTTTAGTTCGGTTAATTCCTTCTTGATAATATTAATGATTTCTTGTTCATCAGCAAGAATCTTTTCAAGTTCAGCAATTGTTTTACGTAATTCAGCCAATTCATTTTCAATTTCCTGACGATCCAATCCAGTAAGCTTACGTAACTGCATTGCAAGTATCGCACGACCCTGAAGTTCAGTTAAATTGAATTTAGACATTAATCCCGTTAAAGCTTCGTCATAATCTGAACTTGCGCGAATTAATTTAATTACCTTATCTATATGATCTAAGGCGATTGTTAATCCCTCTAAGATGTGAGCTCTATCTTTAGCTTTCTTTAATTCAAATTCTGTACGACGCCTTACTACATTCTTACGGTGCGAAATGAATTCTCGAAGGATATCTTTAAGACCAAGTAGTCTAGGTTGTATACCATCTACTAGAGCCAACATATTGTAATGGAATGTAGATTGCAAAGGACTTAACTTAAATAATTGGTTAAGTACTTTCTTTGGGAAAGAGTCTTTCTTAAGATCTATAACAATCCTAACTTTTCCTCTTGAAGATTCATCTCTTAATCCAGAAATAGCTGGTATTTTTTTCTCTTTTGCAAGATCTGCAATCTTTAATACTAAGTTTGCTTTATTAACCGCATAAGGAATCTCTGTTACAACAATTCTGAAACGACCATTCTTAGTTTCTTCAATGTTCGTCTCAGCACGCATAACTACACTTCCCTTACCAGTAGAATATGCTTGTCTCATATTCTCACCAGCATAGATAGTACCACCAGTAGGAAAATCCGGACCTTTAACATACTTCAATAGATCAGAAGTAGTAGCTTCTGGATTATCTAATAAAGCAAAGATAGCATCCACCACTTCATTTAAGTTGTGAGTCGGAATGCTAGTTGCCATACCAACTGCAATACCAACCTGACCATTTAAGATTAAGTTTGGTAATTTTGCAGGCAAAACAGATGGCTCCTGAACAGATCCATCGTAATTATCTCTAAAATCTACAGTTTCTTTTTCTAAATCAGTTAATAATTCGTAGCCGGCCCGACCCAATTTTGCTTCTGTATAACGATAAGCAGCTGGAGGATCGCCATCCATTGAACCGAAGTTTCCCTGACCCTGTACTAATGGATAACGCATTACCCAACCCTGAGCTAATCGCACCATTGCTTCATAGATTGCTGTATCACCATGTGGATGATACTTACCCATTACATCACCAACGATTTTAGCCGACTTCTCAGTCTTTGCAGTTGGAGTTAAGCCTAGTTTATTCATAACGTATAAAATACGTCGGTGAACTGGTTTTAAACCATCTCTGACATCTGGAAGAGCTCGATCAACAATCACACTCATTGAATAACGAAGGAAACTATCCTCCATAACATATTCAACTGTCCGATGTTCTAAAACTTTTGAATGATCCTGGGTTTTTATATCATCATCTCGCATAGTATTATTCTCTTCCATATTAAATATCTAGCTCCTCTAAGCTTATGTCTTTAGCGCGTGACTGAATAAAGTTCTTTCTGACCGATGCTTCATCCCCCATTAATTTTGAAAAAATAGCATCAGCTTTCTCAGCGTCTTCAACTTTTACCTGAATTAATGATCTATTTTCTGGATTCATTGTTGTATCCCATAACTGATCCGCATCCATCTCACCAAGACCCTTATAACGTTGAATAGATGATTCGCTAAGACCAGCTTGTTTTACTAGAGGATCTTCAGGGTTAATCTCTACACCTTTTTCTTTTCTCTTTTCAGCTAAGTCCTTTAAGTGCCGATCTAATTCTTCTTCGTTATATAGATAGGTTCTCGATTTACCCGATCGCGCCAAAAATAGTGGCGGCTTTGCTAAATAAATATGCCCATCTTCGACGATTTGTCGCATAAATCTAAAGAAGAACGTCATTAAAAGAATGGCAATGTGACTACCATCCACATCGGCATCGGTCATAATAATGATTCTTTCATATCTAAGTCCAGAGATATCAAACTGATCACCAATACCAGCACCAATACCCTGAATTAAAGCAACAATTTCCTTATTGTTATACATCTTATCTAAACGTGCGCGTTCGGTGTTTAAAACCTTACCACGAAGTGGCAAAATAGCCTGAGTTCTACTGTCTCGACCTTCCTTAGCTGATCCAGCAGCTGAGTTACCCTCTACTATATATAATTCACATTCTTTACGGTTACGGCTAGAACAATCGCTTAGCTTACCAGGTAAGCCCATACTATCTAGAGCACCTTTTCGAATAACATTGTCTCTAGCTGCCCTAGCTGCCTTACGAGCTCTAGCTGCTAATACTGCTTTATTAACAATCTTCTTTGCAATTGCTGGATGTTCTTCCAAGTAATAAGCAAAATACTCATTCATTACTTGTTCTACATAACGTCGAACCTCAGTATTTCCTAGCTTATTTTTTGTTTGTCCTTCAAACTGTGGATCAGGAATCTTTACTAAAATTACCGCTGTTAAGCCTTCCCTGACATCATCCCCAGATAGATTGTCTTCTTTTTCTTTTAACAGAGTATTTTTTCTAGCATAGTCATTAATTACTCTAGTTAATGCCGATTTAAAACCAACTAGATGAGTACCACCGTCTGGTGTTAGCACGTTATTTGCAAATGGCTTAACCGTTTCAAGAAAAGAATCATTATATTGAATAGCAATTTCAACTATTGAATCTTCGACTTGTTTCTCTACATAGAAAATATCGTCATCTAAGACTTCTTTACTAATATTCAAACTTTTAACATAACTCTTAATTCCACCTTCGAAATAGTAAGCATCTCGCTTTTTAGTTCGTTCATCTCGAACTTCAACAAAAATACCTTTAGTTAGGTACGCCTGGTGCTTTAAATAGCTAGTTACCCAAGAATAATCAAAAGTTACAGTTTCTTTAAAAATGCTTGGATCTGGATAGAAAGTAATTGTTGTACCAGTATCATCTTTATCGGTTTTTCCGACCACCTTAATATCAGCAACTGGACGACCAACTTCATATTCTTGGCGATAAATCTTACCGTCTTTTCTAATCTCAGCAATCATTTTTAAAGATAAAGCATTAACAACACTGGATCCTACACCGTGCAATCCGGAAGATACTTTATATCCACCGCCACCGAATTTTCCTCCAGCGTGCAAAACCGTTAAAACAGTCTCAAGCGTACTTTTACCAGTCTTTTTATGCTTATCTACAGGAATACCCCGCCCGTCATCCTTAATAGTAGCCGAACCATCTTCCCCTAAGATAACCGTAATGCGCGTAGCATAACCTGCTATCGCTTCATCAATAGAGTTATCGGCTATTTCCTTGATTAAATGATGCAATCCTTCGTAGCCCGTGCTACCAATATACATTCCTGGTCGCTTACGAACAGGTTCAAGACCTTCAAGGACCTGAATCTGTGAGCTGTCATAAGTATTATCAGTTTTATGTTTTGTCATTTCCCCTCACTGTCGTTATTTCATTTTCAGACTACGATTTAAAACTTCTCTAATTGTAGACGATTTACCACCATAAAACAAGTTTACGGCATAGCTTAAAGGTTTTGTCAAAAAGCAATTTATTATCTTAAAATCTTCATTTTTAATATTGTATTGAATACATTTATTATGCTAATGTTAATAGTGTAAATAAAAATAAAAAGGGTGTGAAAAAATGTTTAAAAAGTTGGTGGCAAATCTTTCGTACAGTCCATCACTTATTCATGAATTAGACTCGTATAGTAAGAGTCTAAAACGTGGACTTTTATATCGAAAAGCCGGACTTTTCCTACTTGTCTTATTACTAATAGTAGAGCTATTCACCTTTTTTATTCCTGCTAGCTCAAGTAACCAAAAAAGTTCTAACGATCTAATACCTTTTGGATCGACAAAAGATACCAATCCATTCAATATTAATAATTCTCGTTACCAAAACATCTTAAAAGGATTAGGACTAGAAGAAAAAGACCTTAAATATAAAGTCACTAGAGATTTTAACATTAATGAAAAAAACAACTGGTCTATTCTTACTAATAAGCAACAAGTTTCATCGATAATGGGTGCTAAACCCTTTGTCATAAACACTCCAGATAATTTAATCTCTTTGTGGAAAAATCCTGTTAAAGAAAATATCTTTAGAACAAGTTTTTCGGGTTACGAGATAGATAAAGAAGGCAAAACCTTCTTAATCGATTCTGAGACTGGCAATATATATATTAAAGACAATAAAAATAATAACGCTTCTAGTACTACCGCACCAAAAAATATCTGTAAGAATTTAGAGTATTCAACAAAAAATAACCCTAGCATCTTAATTGAAACTGAGCTTGAAAGCACAGGACTAAAATTTGAATTTAAAAATAATAAAAATGAAACTATTAAAAATGAGATTATCGCTACTAGTAGCAAGCAATTTAGTCTCCCAATTAATAAAGAGTTAAATGAGACAATTAAACTAACTGCTTTCGTTTACAACGATAATGCCTGGAAAACCGACGATTCTTGTGAGATAACTTTTGACACCGCAAAAGATCCAAAAGACAAATTAGCAAAAATTGATTTAATTGAAGATACAGTCTTTTTCGATCTCACAGGATTTAAAAACACTAAAGATAACGTTACCAATTTCTTAATTAAAACTTTCTTTGAAAATGGTTCTAGTATCCAAGAAAAAACTACTGAGTTTAATTTCAAAAGAGCTAATAAGAACGTAATAGGCGTAGAAATCACTCCTTATAACGAAAATGGTGCTATTTCTGCTTATGTAATCAAGAAAGAATTCCAAAAAGATAAAAATGCACCTAAAGAAGTGAGCTGTAAAGCTGTTGGTTATTCCATTAATGAAGATCGCACTATTTCTCCTGTCATCTTATCCAGCCTTAACGACTCTTTAGTATTAGGTTTTAAATACCAAATCAAGGAACCTTCTGGCAGAGTCATAGAAGAAAAAACCGAATATACTAATAGCTACTATTCAAATCACCTGCCAGTTAAAATACCAGATGGCAAATACACACTAGTTGGCTATGTTCTAAATGACAAAAAAGAGATCTCTTCATTAGACTGCACAAAAGAAATTGAAATTAAAACACCAAGTGTTTCAACTGCGAGCACTATTAACGACTTTTGTAATTTAAATGATTTCTACAAAAACTCAACTAACTGCGTAAGCACTAAATTAGCAAAAAGTCTCACAACAAATAACAAATCGGCCAATCCTGGTAATATCTTGAATTACAAAGTACAATTCTTTAATAGTTTAAATAATGATATCGTCTACTCTCCTTCTTTAGATGTTTCAGATCTCAGCGAATACGCTGAAGTTGTAGACACCGGTGGCGCTTTACTAGATCAAGAAAGTGAGACTCTAAAATGGTCACCTCGTATACTTGGCTCAAATCAATATGAAGAATACGATATTAACATTAAAGTAGATAATAATATCTCGTCTAAAGCTAAAGGTACTACTTTAAAAACTTCTTACGATAATAAAATCTCTCTAATAAATGGAACAATTATAGAGAAACAATTACCTGATACTTTTTCTAAAAAAATAGAAGATTTCGTGTCTTGCTTACCAAAAATAAACAGTTTCTGGGAGATTGCCTTAAATATAACTATTACTATGCTAATTTTAATTATCTACATTAGAGATAAGTTATTAATTAAAGAAATCGAAGCTATAAGGAAAACTATATCCAGAGGAGTAATTTCAAATGACTAAAAATAAAGAAGAAGTTTTTGATAGCCTATCGCCTAGCGATAAAACACCTTCAGTTATGATTGAAGATACTGCTTTCGTTATTAAATCTATTGAAGATAAATCCTACAAAAAAGCTTTAAACGAAATAAGGTCTAATTTGTCCCCTGGCCTTCAAGTAGTCTCTAGAGTTTATCACCTAAACATTATTGAAAAGACTCTGAACTTTCTTGCTAAATTTCTATTTAGACCAAAGATGATCTTATATGGTGTTACCTTTAGCTTAATATCTCAGTTATTCTTATATACAATAGCGAAAAAAAATGGCTATATCTTAAGTGGTTCAGAAGCTATCTTATCTTACATTATAGGATCTATATTTGGTGGATTATTAGATATAAAGAAACATTATTTCAAGAATAAATAAGTCCAAAAGCACTAGTTATTCTTCTCTTTTAAAGCTATTCTTAGCAAGTTCAGAACGCTTTTTAATCCAACTATCTAAGAAGCTAGAGCCAGTAGATCCACCATTAATTGGCCGATTGCCTACTATTAGATTATCTTTGGATGTTGTGCTATAAAACTCGTTATTATTAGTCCTTGATTCAATCTCTTTGCTTACCTCACTGCGAGATCTGGCATATTTACTTGCAGATAGTCTCTTTAGAAGCTCTTTTAATTTATCGTTGATCTGAACTGGCGGAGATAAAGATACCATAGTAAATGGTGCACTTGGCACACCTTTAATCATGACCGATGCAATCCAGTGATAATTAGGTAGTCTTGTTAAATCTTCTGCTTCAAAAGTTGGTCTAAATCTACGCTCCATTAATTCAGCATCAGTGATACCAAGCCTTCCAGATATAATAGTGCCAACATTACCAAGAATAGCTTCCCTAATATTATCTTTTAATTGCGTCATAAACTGATTACCAATAATTAAACTCAATTTATACTTTCTAGCCTCACTTAAAATAGTCTCAAAACTATCTGTAGCAAAATTCTGAAATTCATCTACATATAATGAGAAATCTTTACGATCTCTTTCATTAGTGTCTGCTCTACTCATAGCAGCTGCTTGGAATTTCATTACAAAGATCATACCAAGCAATCTTGAATTTAGCATTCCCATTCGGCCTTTAGACAAATTCACAATTAATATTTTGTTATTATCCATAACTTCTCGTATATCAAAAGCCGATTTAGTCTGACCAATGATGTTTCGCATCATTTCATTAAATACGAAAGGACTGAATTTAGAGACAACCCAAGACACAACTTCGCCCGCTTCCGAAGATTGTTGAGAAGCTGGAAATTCTTTTGTCCAATAATCTAACAAATCTTGATTCTTCACGTAACGCAACTTAGAATTTCTAAAGTTTTCGTCTACAAGCAGTTTTGGAATGTCAATAAAAGTTCCGCCATTTGGATCAGACATTAAAAGTAAGGCACAATTTCTAAATATATGTTCTAGCCTTGGACCAACAATACCTGTATGTCCTGGATCATAAAGACTATAAAGCATATTAATAGCTTCTTGAATCAAGAAATCTTTTTCATCTTCATTCTTAAATTCGAACATATTAAGTCCTAGCGGATTTTCCATATTTGCTGGATCAAAATAGATAACATCTTCAACTCGTTCTCTAGGCACTAATCCAAGTAAATCTTCTGCCAAATCTCCATGTGGATCAATCAAGGCAAAACCTCGACCACTCATCATATCTTGATACGCTAGACTTTTCATTAGCCAAGACTTTCCAGTTCCCGTCTGACCAATTAGATACACATGTCGATTTCTATCCGTATCGTCAAGATAGATCTTTTTCTTATCATTCTTATATTCATTAATACCTAAGAACAATCCACCTTCGCTATTAGAAGGACCCTCCACTTCTTTGAAATGTTGTCGCTCAACCTTATTAGATGAATTAATAGCTATATTAGTTGGTAAGTGAAAGATTGTAGATAGTTCAACACTATTTAAAATATTTTGTTTTGTAGCTTGCGGGAAAAATCTAAATAAATATGCCGTTATTAGTTCATCTATATCTTTAGCTGGAGTAAAAACAAAACCATTATTACCTGGCAAATCAAAAAGCGAAAAAGCAGCCACAATATTGTTTAAAAGATTTTGTGCATTATTTGCAATATTAGAAGATGTTACAACTCTAATTAATGTTTCATAACCTGGATATTTAATTTTGTCAGATATTGCATCGATTTCCGCCTTGTCGCCAATCCCTAACTGCTTCTTCTCTTCTTTCTTGTTAAAGTTTGGCGTCCAAAGGCCTACAAATAAATCTTTTGCAAAATCTTTAGCAGTTGTTTTCTTAAGCGATCCTTCAAGTTCAGCAATCTTTTCTTTTCCGTGTTCTATCCAAAGACGATCTGCTGGACGCACCATTATTTGAATTGTTGCACCATCTTCTACTGAGGCATCCATTAAGGCATTCAAAATAGCCCGCGATACATCCCGTTTCGTATCCACATATGAAGCAATAGGATATATATAATCATTCTTTAAGCTAAACTCACCACCGATAGCCGCATGACCTCGTTCTAATTTACTAAAGATATTATGTTGAGCAACCTCCTCAAGTCGTGCAGATGGATAAGCTGCCAATACTGCCTGACGAATCATACTAACTAAAATAGTTGGGGCAACCACATAATAGCTGATTACGCCTCGTTGCAATACCATTTCAAAAGAAATATGTTTTTGGCCGTAAACTTTAGTTTTAAAACCATCAGCTGCAGTAGATGCAATAATGTTATACATAACCTGCGCCTGAGACAACGTCTCTTCAACAACATCTCGCTCATCACGTCCAGAAGTATCAACATCTTCAACTTCTGGTGGCAAGTAAATCCGCATCGGGATCATTTTTAGGCCACGCTCATAATTCTTAGCTTCACGCAAAGTGTCTTTATAAGAATTAAGTAAAAATACCACCACTATAGAGGCGATCGCGATAATTACCAAAGCTATAACTAATACGAGAATCATTCATCCACCCTATTTATTCTCTATTATCTTTTTCGTCTAATGTCTTCCCATATCTCATTAATAAATATTGTTCTTGCAAAGCATTAATTTGCTGGCTACGTAAATTTGGATTGTCTTTAGTATTTTCTAATACTTGTTTAATGGCCTTAATCCACTCCATCTCTATAACATCGTTATCACTGGCAGAATCCGGAAAAGAAAAAACTGGCATCGCAGTATTTACTACTATGTGATCCGGACTAACAGGTTTTGGTAGTTTTAAGCTTTTATCTACAATCTTCTGAAATTCATCTCTTACCTGATCCACATTATTAAATTGTTCTTTCTCTAAGTTTTGAGCAGATTCTTTTATTTCTGGATTAGGTAGAACAGTTTCTTTATGATCTATTTTTATTTCGCCGTGATTCTGATAATTTTCACCACTATTTGTTAGTTTTTCAGGTTGCATAATCTAATAAAATTATATCATAAACACGCTTAAGCTAATCTCTTAATGCGTAATCTTAAAAATATAAAAACAAGCTATAGATATTGCTACTAGAACCATTAATATTTCTTTAATTCCAAGTGCAGATACTGAAGCTAGACTTATTAAAGCGACTGGAAAAAATCCAATCACTGAAGAATAATAATAAATTCCATTTTCATTAGCTCCACCAGCCGGTTGCTTATAAATACCAACTCTTCTAAAACGATTAATTAATTTTCTTAATAAAAAAAGAATGCTAAAAGTAATTAGCAAACTAATAAAATACATCATTACAAAAACCACTAAAATCAACATTGGTCCGCCAGACGTGGGATTTGTAACATTAAAAATAATTGCCAAACCTAAAATAGATGCGAGTCCAAAACCTACTATAAATTTACCAATCATCTTCAATAATGATAACGCTAATCAAAAATAAACTAAAGTTAGATTTTCTTTGCCCTAGTAGTCTGTGATATAGACAAGTGCCGAAAAAATACATTACTTAAGTAGCACGCTATTCACAGAGCTACTTAGGGCTGACCGCTCCGAACTAGTCGGGGCATATTTACCGATTGTATATAGGTTTTGTTTTCTTATTTTTTATTAAATATAAATCCTTATATTTTTTTAATTTTTAATTATTTTTAAATCAATGTACTAAACCCATATACAGCTCTACACCAATTTTGGCTTTGGCGGAGCAATGATGATACCACTTTTGATCCTATTGAATTAATTAATATTAATTTTGTGATATCATCATATGTCCGTCAAATATTTAAGAGTAATTAATTGTTAAGGTGCGTCTTCTTTTGTTGTATTTGTTTTTGCTTAACGCTGTCTAAAGATTAGCATAAGCATCTAACATGGTCAATATATTTTATTCAAAAACTGTTGTAGTTTTTGTGTAGTATTAATTATATGTCTTATCTACCTCTATAAAATCAATATATTGTAATATATACCACAAATTATTTATCACAACGAAAAATCCTAAAATCTTACGTTTTTAGCCAAAATAGACAAAATTACATCACAAAAGTTGTCTATTCTATTTCATTATTTTTTACAATATCTAGATACAAGTCTTAGATACTTATCAATTCTTACAACAATATTAAATAATATATCTACACTTTAAATAGCCATGTAAAAACAGCTGTTTTCTATAAAATTACGATCTCTATTTTTATTAAAAATTATTTAAATTAAATTTAATGACTTTGCTTAGTAGCTTCATTTTTATTAATTTCAATTACAAAATTAATTTAAATAACATAAAAAATTATCATTTTTAAAAGTCACAAAAAATCAAAAATTCAAAAACAAATTAATGTTTTAAAAAATCATTTTTAAAAACATGAGTCATAAAAAAAACGAAAAACATTTATAAAAAATTTGTATTTATAAAAAAAGCATTTTCATTTAAATGCCTAAAATAAAAATATTAAAAACAAAAAACTAATAATATAAAAACATTGAAATTACAAAATATTTTTCTAAACCAAAATTCTTAAAAACGAACTAACCTTTTTATAATTCATTTTAAAAATCTTAACTACCAAAAAATTAAAATCTTGTCATTAGCAAAAAAATGATATTAACCAAATAATTCTGCTTTTTGTGATTTAAAACTCACACCTAGTTTATAAATGCCAAAGCTTTATGTAGAAATCAACAAAAAATGAAAATCTATAATAGGCCCTTAAAATAAAACTTATTCTAAAAACAACATTCACACTTCTTCCCCATTTTTAAAGCATAGTTCTACCTTTTTAAAAAGCTTCTAAACATTTCTATAGCATTCTAAAAGTTGGTGGATGTTTACTCTGCTACATCTAGTGTCTTTACATAAAAATATTCCAAAACATACCATAAAACACAACGTAAATCGTTGAATGATATGTGGTATTTTTTACTGTATTTTGTTATTGACTTAAGCATTTTTTACCTATACTATAAGAGTAGCTTTTGGATAAATACTTTATTCAAAAGGTAAAGACAAAAAACTATCTAAAAGCTCAAAAACAAACACAGAATTCAAAAACCTCCACAAAAATCATAGACAGCCACTACTCGCAGGTGGTTGTCTTTCTTTTATTGGAAAGATATCCCAGCTAAATAAAAAACACCAAAAAGCTATTTAATAGGATCTTTACTATCATTATTTGTTTTTAAACGACGATTAATATTCTTCTATTTAAGCCTTTTAAAATCGCATTTAAAGAGCCTTATAGGCCTTTATAAGTCTTTTTGCACTTCTTCTTTTAGTCATAAGAATATTTTTTGCTAGCACTAAATATGCTTTAAAGAACGTTCATAAAAACTTCTTTTTTATTAAGATAAATAAAAAAACATCCGCTATCATGTGATGTTTAAACATAAAAATAAAGTACGAATTTTAAATATCAGAACATCGTTATTTAAATCCATTTTCTCGACACTCTCTTTGCTATTCTATATACTACATATGTTATTTCTAAGCATTCATTTGACTATAATCTAATTACCGAACTAAATACTTTTAGACGCTTTAAAAGTCCATATTCTCGTTTTACTGTTGTCTGTTGCTAATATTAATTAATGATTTATTCTTTTGTTTATAGCTTTATTTATCGTTGATGCACTTCAATGCTTTACCATAATGTTTTTAAAAATAACCAACTAAATAAGCTAAATGTACCCTTACACTTCTAATAAAAATACCACAATTTACTCTTATCTCTTCTTTTAGCTACGCCCTTTTTATATTCATTCTTGTTGTATTTTATATAACAAATTGTATAATTAGCTGCTGATATTAGCTCTTACAAAATTATACTTATTGTTGTATTTATGTTCATGCTTCTTCTCTGTTAGGTTTTTAGCTACCCCATATAACACTTAGTTGTCTTAAACTCTTAATTTTGTATACTTTTTGTAACTATTTTAACAACAGTTTCTACATTTATTTTATTCTTTTACTCTTTTCTTTTTTAAAGATATTGGTCAATTTGTTGCAATTTAATCATCAAAGGTAATAAAAATAGATCGGCAAAACCGATCCAATAATCTTTCTGGTGGAGCTGCGGGGTACTGCCCCCCGGTCCAAATGGTAACCCATCATACATCTACAAGCTTAGTCAATTTTAATTTCCTATAGAAAAACTTAAAAATTAACAAAAATATTTCTCTATAGTTCGCAAGAAGTCTTATTGCCTAATCCTGCGCTTATCAAGCAAGCATCAGCATAAATATGACACCGCTAGTCTCACATGCTGACTAGAGACCGCGATGGCTACAAAAATTAAACAGTAGCTGGTGCAAAGCTAGCTGGTGCGAATACAGAAGCTAGTTTGCTTGCAAATGATTTTGCATTTATTTAAACATTTTACGTATGTCTACGACTTGCAATATGATTTGTTAAATTCCATCTGTCGAAAGCTATATCAGCCCCAAATAGATTATATGAAGATAATAATCTATGTTAAGGATAATATCAACTAGACTTAAGATGATTAAGCGATCTAAATAGTCTTTTTTAAACAGCCTCTTCATTCACCTTATAGTTATTGTATTTACAGTAGTAATTTAGTATAATACTATCCGTTAATATTAAAAATAAATTATGATCCAACAAGGAGCTAAAGATTAGTAATAGATCTATTCGCATTAATGAAGCGATCAAAGCCAAAGAGCTACGCGTCATTGGTGCAAGTGGTGAGCAACTTGGGATTGTTTCTCGAAATGAAGCACTTAAAATGGCCGAAGAAGCCGGTGTTGATTTAGTTGAAATATCCCCTAACGCTGAACCACCAGTTGCTAAAATTATCGACTGGGGAAAATATCAGTACCATAAAATGAAAGAACAAAAAAGCCGCAATAAGAACAAAGGCGGTGAGCTAAAGCAAATGCGTTTTGGTCTTAAAATTGGTTCTGGTGATTTAGAAATCAAGCTAAAGAAAATTAAAAAATTCTTAGCTGAAGACAATAAAGTAAAAATCCAAATTTTCTTTAGAGGTCGAGAAATGGCCCATAAAGAATTAGGTTTTGAAATGATCGAAAAGATCTTAGCTAGTTTGGAAGAATATGCCGTTGCTGAGCATAAACCCCAACTTGCCGGACGTAATTTAAATGTAGTAATAAGGAAGAAGTAAACATGCCTAAATTAAAGACCCACAAAGGCACTGCGAAGCGAATTAAGCGAACCAGTACTGGCAAACTACTCCGCCGACGAGCATTCGGTACACACAACCTTGCTAAGAAAAGCAAGAGTCGTAAACGAGCAATTAACACATCAGCAAGCGTTAAAGGCTCAATAGCAAAAAATGTTAAACGAGCAATGGGAGTTTAATAATGAGAGTTAAAAGAGGTGTACCAGCACGCGCTAAGCACAAAAAGATTCTAAAAGCCGTAAAAGGTATGCAACATTACCGCCGCCGTTCTTTTAGAATGGCAAAACAAGCTGTAATCAAAGCTTTATCTTACGCATACCGTGACCGTCGCAATAAAAAGCGTGATTTTCGTTCCCTATGGATCAGTCGTATTAATGCAGCTGCTCGTCAGAATGGAACAACTTACGGACAATTAATTAATGGAATTAAAAAGAACGGAATTGAATTAGACCGTAAAGTTCTTGCTGAGCTTGCAGTCAACGAACCTGAAGCTTTTGCTGAAGTTGTAAAAGCCGCTCTAAAAAAGTAAGCTAATTCAATACTCTTTATATTGATTTACATTGAATATAAAAATAGACATCATCTGATGTCTATTTTTAATGGATAGCCTATCGATAAGCCGGGTTCTGTCGTGGACGATCATCTATCTAGTTGAGCAGTTGCCTACCCAATCAAGCAGTTTTTAGCCTATGGACGAGTAATCCCTCTTTAAAAAGAGTAACTAGGCCTCCTTGCAACCAACAGGGTTTACCTCCTAGCTATGTCACCATAGCCAGCTGTGAGCTCTTACCTCACTCCTTTCACCCTTACCTATAAGGCGGTATCGTTTCTGTGGCACTTTCCCTAAGATTTCACTCTCGGTCGCCGTTAGCGACTGTTGTACTCTATGTTGCCCGGACTTTCCTCTTATCTAGTATCCTAAACAAGCGATCGCCTAATAGACTATCCAACCTAGATTATAACATTACTTACATGCAGTTTTGACGTTCGTGACAATCCAACTGATGATTAACCTCAGCATCTGCTAGTTGATTATGCTCTCGTTTAATATGAGTAAAATTTATCTTATCAAAACGCTTCATTAAAGCTGTAACTTCATCGTGTATTTGCCAAAGTTCTCTATTCTTCACTTTATATACGCCATTTAGCTGATTAACCACTAAACTGCTGTCCATTTTGAAGTCTATTTTCTTAATGCCCATCTTTAATGCTTCTTTTAGAGCTAAAGCTGCACCCTTGTATTCAGCGACGTTGTTATTGGTTATTCCAATATATTCGCCACCAGTCTTAATAATTTCCTTATACTGATTCATAATTACATAACCAATCGCCGAAGGACCAGGATTACCTCTTGATCCACCATCCGAATAAATTATTGCGTACGTGTCGTCTTTAACGTCCGTTTCGTCTGGACCAACGCTTGAATCTGCAAAGTTTATTTTATCTTTTACTTGGTTGTAAATATTCAAAATTAGATATGTAGAGTCTGTCATCATGTTAGAATCAACCGATTCTGTCTCATTAATCCACAAGTAATCTGAATAATTCTCACTTAACTTTATTTTCTTATTAACGTCTAGCTCTACTTCAACCCGATAAAGCAATAAAATATATTGAATATCTTCATAATCTTTATCTATATAGCTGATAGCATCTATCAATTTAGCAGTCTTAATCTTTAAACCAACATCCACCTTAATATACCGATAAACCGCATCTTCAGGCTGTTCTAAAAGGCCTAATCTACCACCAGGCAATTCATACTTACCAACAATTGATTCTCTTCCATTAGAACGTTTTAATAGCAACGTCCTATTTTCTTGTTTTAGTATTATTCTAACTGCTATTCTTTGCTTCATTACATTAATAATTATAGATAACAAAATAGCCCTTAGTTGTATTTCGATATTCCCAGCTATTAAACCAGGTGGGTATCCGCAACCCTACTCCACGAAGTAAGACCATCATTAGGATTCCCTTATCGCATGATATACGGAAAATCATACATACAACTTTGGGCTACTTTCATTATAACTTATCTCTGCTTTTTAGTGCTTAAGCTCTTTTTAATATTTATCTAAAATAAACTAAAGAATGCCTGAAATAAACGTAAAATATTTAACATTGCCCCGTTCATAAAGGTAGCTAAATATGATCCAAAAAATAATATTGCTATATATACCAAAAATACGCCTACAACCGTTTCCATATAATCCATAGCTTTTTGTATCGATTCTGGAGCAAAAGCATAAAATACCCTAGATCCATCCAGTGGTGGAATTGGAATCATATTAAAAACAAAAAAACTTAAATTAACCCAAACACTAACTTGTAAAAAACTTCCTATTAAACTTACCTGATTAAAGAAGAAAGCAAAGTATAATCCGTAAGATATAAACGCTAAAACTAAATTTGTTAATGGACCAGCTAAAGCCACTAAAGCAGCTCCATATTCATGCCACTTCACATTGCGTGGGTTAAAAGGTACGGGCTTTGCGCCACCAAAAGGTGGAAGTCCAAACATAGCTAAAGAGATTGGCAAAATAATAGTCATAAACGGATCGATATGTTTTAACGGGTTTAAAGTTAATCTTCCTAAATCCTTAGCTGTTCTGTCTCCCAGCCAATAGCTCATATAGCCATGCATTGCTTCATGAAGCGTCATAGAAATAAGAATCGCTATAAAGATCATTACAGCGTAAGTGATTCCCGATACCGTTACAAAATTCATATGCTCTATTATAAAGATTAATTCTTAAATTTTTCTTTTCTAGTTAAAACTTCAAGATAAAGATCAACATATGAAAGAGCTGTCTTTTCTGGCGATAACTCTTCAAAGACTGTTTTTGTACCTTCTCTTAATTCTTGAAGCTTATCTGTTTTAGCTAGTTTTATCATGCCTTTTGCTAAATCATCAACAGTTGGACCAACCAAAAGACTATTATCCTTATTAAGACCTACATCTAACCTATCATCACAATATAGAATTGGAAGTCCTGCAGCTAAAGCCTCAGTAATTACAATTGGCTGATTATCAAAAAGATATGAAGCAAGTATAAAAACATCGCTCTTTAATAGATAATCAACAATCTCTCCCTGCTCTTTAACATGACCCGTAAAGATAATGTTTTTAGCCCTAGCTTTTTGTCTTAAACTAGCACTTTCTGCGCCATCACCGATAATAATAAGTTCACTGTTCTTAATATTTGCTTTCTTAAAAGCCTCAATTATTACGTCTAAACGCTTTTCTTTAACCAACCTGCTAACACTAACTATTCTAAATTTATCTGATTTTTCAGAGTCTTTAATGCTATTTCTTTTGCTGTCAATAATATCTCTAAAAGCTCTACTATAACCAGTTGGTATATGTTTAGATAACTCTTTAGAATTCGTACCTGCCGCTTTTATATACTTCAGCATGTACTTAGATGGCACGCTAAAAGCATCAGCGGATGAAGCCATCATCGCTTGCGATCGCCAATCAAAACGAGCAATCAAAGATTCTTTTTTTAATATTTTCTTATCGAGCTTACATAACTCATATTTTCTATTTGTTAAATAAGCTTTAAGAGCACCTGCTCGGTAACCAATACTACCTAAAAAAGAATTAATTGGCGCAGTTAAATGTGCTCCTGCCATATTAGTATGAAAGGTATGTACATGCGGAATGTTCATCTTTTTTGCTATTTTACAGGCTAAACCAAAAGCTCCTGTATCCGTCTGACTATGAATAACATCAAAAGAATAATTATTACAAATGTTTTCAATTATCTTTTTGTTCTGTAAAAGGATTCTGGTATGTGTCGGTAGACCAAAAAACCAACAAGATGGTAATTCAATAATTTCGTAGTCTGTTTTTAGTTTAGTCTTTAATTTTGGAGCTAAAAGTGTAACCTTGTATCCTAATCGCATTAATTCAAAAATCTGCATCTGAATAGAACGACTAACACCACTAGAATCAGGATAAAGATCTTCTAAGATTAAGGCGATATGTATTTTTTTATTTAATTTTGCCATCAATTATTTAAAGTATAGCTTATTTACAGCATCTGACCTATAGACTATACTCTTACTCGTGAAGGAACAAAGAAAAAACAAAAAATTATATCAATTATCTAAAGAATTAAAATGCAAAAATATTATCAAGAATGGTATTAATTTTTTAGTTTGTAATGAAGATGCGCCAAAAACTGTATTTTTATTACACGGTGTTACAGGCGGAAAATTTGATATGATGCCACTAGCAAAAGCCTATAGCGAAAAAGGTTATACAGTATACGCAGTAGATTTACCTGGACACGGAAAAAGCAAGTGGCTTAAAAAATTAAACTCCTTTGAAGACCTAGCAAACTGGCTAGATTTAGTTATTGCCTCTACTAAGAAACCTGACGTTATTGTAAGTAATTCCCTAGCCTCTTCAATTATCTATTATTATTTAGCTAATCGTGATCTTAAAGATACGAAGATTATCCTAGGATGTCCAACACCAGAAACATCGCATCTATCTAATTTTTTGCAAAAGCTTATGAATCACACTCCAGAAGCGATTAGTTGGCCAATTTATAACACTAAACCAATTCAAGTAATTCGTGGTATTGCGGGTATGAATACCTTTGATAAAAAAGTCTGGGAATGGTTTAGCGAATCAGAAGATAATAAAAAAGATGGAGTGCTCTTTGATGCCACTTCTAAACTCACCAATTTACTTTACGAACAGAATCCTTTTAAGAAATACAAAATACCTAAAGAAGTTCAAAAAAGAATTACCGTAGTAATGGGAACTAGTGATCCAGTAGTAAAACCTAAAGCTAGAAAAATCATGCAAAAATTGCTACCTTACGCAAAATTTCGCTTCGTACCTAAAGCTGGACATATCCTGCATTTTGAAGCTGTAGACTCTCTCTTACCTGATGATAAAGCTAATTAAGTCCTTTATGATAAAATAAACATAAATTATGAAAATTGCATTTTTTATTGACGAATACTTACCGTCAGTACATGGAGTTGCCACTTCGACAACAACTTATAAAGAAGCTTTAGAAAAATTAGGACATGAAGTTTATATAATTGCCCCTCATGTGGATGGCTATGAAGATTTTGACGATCATATTATTCGCATGCCGTCCTCTAAAAGTTATGTTTTTGAAAAACGTGAGATGGCCAATATCTACCCAGGACTGGCTAAAAAATTGGATGACTATCATTTTGATATTGTTCACAGTCAAACTCAATTCTTTTTGGGAATCTTAGCGCACAGTGTCGCTAAACGCCAAAACATCCCACACGTTACAACAATTCATACTTTATTTACCGAGCTTATTGATGATTACCCAGTCATGATTACCGCTGGTTTAATTGCAGTTTCTTTGGCCTTTCCAGTTGTCCTATGGACCAAACCAGTCATGCCAAAGCTAACCATAGATCATATCAAAACACTAGGAAAAGATACCATTAAAAGCATTATGTCACGCCAAGGTTGGCAGTTAACCGCCGCCTTTGCTAATAAGTGTGATGCTTGTATTTCTCCTTCTAAACATTTAGCCGATATTTTAGTCAATGAAGGTGGATTAACAACTCCTTATTTCATCTTCCCTAATAGTATTGATACCAAAAAATATTTGAATGCCTCAGCAGACGATTCAATAATCAAAAAAGGTAAAGATGATAAATTTATTATTTGCGTAGCTCGCTTAAGCCCCGAAAAAAGGCAAGTCACTTTAGTTGAAGCAATGTCTTATATAAAAGATCCTCATATAAAATTAGTCCTTGCTGGTGGCGGTTCTTACGAAAAAGAATTAAGAGCTCGTATTAAAGAGCTAAAACTGGAAGATCGTGTTATTTTAACTGGAATGTGTTCAAGAGATCAAGTAGCTTCTCTATTGAAACAAGCTGATGTTTTTGCTTTAGCTTCTTATCATTTCGATAATCAACCAATGACTTTCCTAGAAGCCTCAGCCGCTGGATTACCGATCGTTTATTGCGACGAACGCATGACTGAAGCTCTAACCAAAGAAAACTCTATATTAACCGACGGTATAGAAGGCAAAGACTTTGCAAAAGTCTTTGAAGATCTCTTAAATAATCTTGCTAAGTTGGATAAATTATCTAAAGGCGCTTTAAGGGTGGCTAAAAAATTCGATTCAGAAGAGATGGCTAAAAAACTAGTAAAACTTTATAAAAGTTTAATCAAAACTCATGCCAATCTAGAAGAAGAATAGATAGAACCTCCAACGTTTAGGCAATTATCCCATTGGGACAAGTGCCTAATCTAGAACTTGGATGATATCGCTATCTCTCAGCGTTTGAATAATTTGATTTTGGAGTCTAGGATTTGCCTCAAAAGCTTGCAGAACAAAATCTACACCCATCGCAAACCCTTCTGTATTATCTTTGTCCATTGACTCTGGTACTTTGATACCAAGATTATAAGTATTTTAGCATAAAAAAGCCCCAATAAATGGGGCTTTTGCGACAATGAACGCTAATTAAGCGCCGGCTCCGTAGGTTTTTTTCATAGTTACTAGTATACCCTTCCTAGTGCTTTATTGAAAGAACCTTAGCATTACCAATATTATAGCACCAGCAATCATTGGGAGAAAAGCATTTTAAACAGCTAGAGATTTTATTTTATGGGATTTGAGATTTTTTCACTCGCATCCTCATAACCATTGACCATCTCCTGAAGATACTCTCGCTTTGTAAGTCGATTATCTATACTACCTATAATTCTACGGTCAGAAGTGTCAGTATATACCTCCCATGAATATCCATCTTCATCGCACGAACTAGTACAAAAAGCGCGTATAGGATACACGTTAGTCCAAAAAAAGTAGAATACCAACTAATTCAATAGCAAATCATAAGCATTCACGCTTAGACGCCCATACACTTGTTTCAATGGGATAATTGCCAACGTTTATCCTTGACTAACAGATGAAAAGAATGTAAACTATTCAAAGATTATTAAATATTAAATTAGAAGTGGAACTTTATATGGCCTCACGATGTGAATTAACAGGCAAAGGAAAGCAATTTGGTAACAACGTTAGCTTCTCTTTACGTAGGACTAAACGAGTTTTTAAACCAAACCTACAAAAGAAAACTTTTGAAGTAGATGGCAAAAAAGTTACTATGACTCTTTCAACTCAAGCTATTAGGACTTTAAAGAAAAAAGGTATCTTATAGTCGCCTTATAATAGAAAATTAAATAAGACTTCAGCTGAAGTCTTATTTTTTATCTTAAAATCTATTTTCTATTTTCTAAGAAAGATTTAACTTAACTACTAATAGATTTTCGTTAAATACTGCTCCCGGCTTAACCTTATATTTATTAGTCTCTTCTACTGGTGCACCTAATTCTTTAATAAAAGCTTCAACACCTTCTTGAGGTACTTCATATTTTAGCTTTGAATCTGCATAATGGACTGGAATGACAACTTTTGGATCAATTGAGCTAACTATAGCTTTAGCAGACATTGCATCTAATGTTAATCCTCCACCACCTACTGGAAGAACTAGGATATCGACAACACCAATTGATTCTAATTGATCATCAGAAAGCTTTGCATCAATATTGCCAACTATTGCTAAACGAATATCTCCGCGTTTAATTGAATAGATAGTAGATTTTAAACCATCTTCATCCGTATCCACATGACGTTTAGCAGCTGTACCCCTAATAACAAAACCATCTGTTTCGAATTCTCCAGGACTTTCAATAGAGACTTTAGCTTCTGGATTATTTAAAGCTAGACGTTCTTCTGTAGCAAGTTCCGTTGAATTATTAGTATTTAGATCTTTTCTACCAACAACGCTAGTTTTAGCATCGACAAAAATTGTTCCGTCCTTAGAACTAATAATTAAACTATTTCCACCTTTATATTCAATATCCATTTTCTGAAATTCTCCTTCTATTAACTTTTACGCTGTTTTGGATAAAATATTGTCTTTATCTACTATAACCTCATGTTTTTCGTTTAGCACACTGTATAAGAATGGGTCTGCAGCAGCTAACCGATAAATAAAATCTACTTTAGATAAAAAGCTATAGTAAAGCTCAAGACCTAATTCTTTCTCTACTTTAGAAATAATCTTAAGATCTTCTTTTGTCTTATCTCCAACTATTAATAAATCCATTTCCGAGTTGCTACCATCTACTAAACGTCCAGCAGTAATAACCATATCCGCTTGTAATGAACCAAGCAGCTTCTTCCATAGAGGCGCGTCTTCTACCAATTGTTTTTCTTTTTGTATTTTTACTTTTTCTTTTTCATCCTTATTAGCTTTATTGTCCCCTGTCTTTTCAATTGGATTTTCTAATTGATCCAAGGGAGTCATAACAACGGTTAAGGTATCACCAGCTGATAGATCTCTTTCTTTAGTAAGCTCTTTAGACTCTTTAGGTTCTTTGATTTCTTCAACTTCTTTTGAAGCGTCAACCACAGCATCTTCTTCTGTAGCTGTATTATTAAAAATCTCATTAAACTGCTTATAATAAGCAAATTTTTTATTAACTGAATAATATAATTTGTTGCTTTTTTCAGATGAGCTAATAATGCCAATCTCTTTCATATTGGCAAGCTCTCGACGTACAGAATTAATTTGTTCGTCAACAATTCGAGTAATTTCTCTCACAAAAAAAGATCGCTCTATATTGTTAAAAAACAAATGAAGTAATTTAACTCTAGTCTTAGAGCCAAAAAGTGCATCGATCGTACCCTGCTTCTTTGTCATAATTACACATTAATTTTAACATTTTTATTCAGTTTTTGTTAATGTGCATCAAAGCCTCTATCTGGTCTACAATTTTATCTTTTTTATACCATTTGATGTATTTATTGCGTTTTAACCATGTCAATTGTCTTTTTGCTAAGTGCCAATCTGCATAATAAGCTAATTTTTTTGCTTCGTCTAAATCTATCTCTTTATTTAGATATCTTTTTATTATTGGGTAATAATTAGTGGTTATAGACTCTAAAGCATCTGGATAAGCATTATTTAAGTTTATATATTCGTCTACTAATTCCTGATTAAATAATTTATCGATTCTTAATTTAATACGTTCTTTTAACTCATCTCTTTTTGTATAGACACCAAATACTAGATAATCTGGATTAATCTCGTCTCGATCTTCACCCATTTTTCCATCATTTTCAAGCCGTCTAATTAGATAACGCTTATTTTTATAATTTTCAGGAAAACCAATTCCCTTTTCCTTAATAAGTTCTTGAAGTTCGAAAACCGATAGTTTCTGCAACTTTGCGTCAGCATCGTCTTCTTTAGGTTTTCTACTTTTTAAATCATAATTAAAAATCACCGAGTCAGCATAAAGTCCCGACCCGCCAACAACAATTGGTATGAGTCTTCTGCTCTTTATATCAGCAATCTTTTCTTCGCAATATACTTTAAATTCAGCAATCGAATATTTTTTACCTGGATTGATTAAATCAATTCCCCAATGTTTAATTCCTTGTCTTTCCTTGATATTTGGTTTTGCAGTTGCAATATCCATACCAGTATAAAAAGCACGAGAATCGGCGGAGATAACCTCCCCGCCAATTCTTTTTGCTAATTCTATAGCTACGCTAGTCTTACCACTAGCAGTAGGACCCAAAATAAATATTACTTTATTTGTCATACAAATTTATTTAACTTGAGATAAATAATCTATTAATGAATCTAATTTTACTTTCTCTTCTTTTTCTCTTGTACGAATACTTACTTCATTATTTGCCTGATCTTTTGGACCAACGATAATCTGTACAGGAATTTTCTTAGTAGTTGCTTCACGAATTTTCTTACCTAGGCTTTCATTACGATTATCTACAGAGAATCTAAATTCGTTATATCTTACAGGCTCCATAAGAACATTTGATTCTAGTAAATCAGTAATCTTCTTTACATAATCAGCGACAGTATCGTTAATAGTTAAAATTCTAATTTGTTCTGGAGCTGACCAGAATGGGAACCATCCGGCAGTATGTTCAATAAAGACACTCATGAAACGTTCCACAGATCCTAGAAGTGCACAGTGAATCATAACTGGACGTTCTGGTAATGATTCTTGGTTAATATATTCAAGTTCAAAGCGTTCTGGTTGTACAAAATCTAATTGCACAGTTGCCACCTGATGTAACCTGCCAATTGAATCTTCAGCCATAAAGTCAATCTTAGGACCGTAAAAAGCTGCCTCACCTTCTTGCTCATAGTATTCTAGATTATTTTTTTCAACAGCAGATTTTAGCTGATTTTGGGCGCTTTCCCATAATTTTAGGTCGCCAATATATGAGTCAGAGTCGTCTCTATAAGATAATCTTACGGTTAGCTTCATGCCAACTTGGTTATAAAGTTCACCAGCAGCACTTAAAAGCTGTTGGATCTCTTGTTCAATCTGATCTTTTCTACAGAAAATGTGACTATCGTCTTGTGTTAAGGCTCTTACTCTATTTAAGCCACCTAGCTCACCAGTTTTTTCATCCCTATAATCAGTAGTAGTTTCTAGGAATCTAATTGGCATATCTTTATAACTGCGAGAAGACGATACATAAATCTGCGCGTGGTGTGGACAATTCATTGGCTTCATCACAAATTCATCTTTAGTTTCTTGTGATTTAACTAAGAATAACTCTTCACTAAATTTTGCCCAGTGACCAGACTTCTTATATAAATCATTTTTTGTAATATGTGGAGTCCAAACAGATTCAAAACCAAACTTTTTTCTTAATTGGTTTGAATATTTAGCTAATACATCTCTTAAAGCAGTACCTCTTGGCGTAAATAGAGGCAAACCAGATCCAACTAAGTTAGAAAAAGTATAAAGATCCAATTCCTTACCTAATTTACGATGATCACGCATTTTAGCTTCTTCTAGATTCTTAAGATATGTATCTAGTTCTTCTTGAGTTTCAAAAGCTACACCATATAGTCTTTGCATTTGTGGATTATTTTCATTACCTCGCCAATAAGCACCAGCAACCCGCATTAATTTAAATGCGCCAATTTCTTTTGTTGAATTAACGTGTGGCCCACGACAAAGATCCACAAAATCTCCATTTTTATAAAAAGAGACTTTTTCAATTTTCGAACCATCTACGCTTTCAAGACCAAGCTCTTTAGAATCTAAATCTTTTGCAACAGTTGTGCCAGCTCGTTTTAAATCATTTAATAATTCAACTTTATATGGTTGGTTATTCTCTTTTGCCCACGCAATTGCTTCATCGACATTCTTTTCTAAACGTTCGAACTTCTGGTCTTTGGCAATTAGCTTTTTCATTCTTTTTTCTATTTTTGGAAAATCCGCTTCGGAAATTGTTACATCTCCTAGGTCAATATCATAATAAAAACCATCCTTAACAACTGGACCCACACCAAACTTAGCTGTTGGCCATAACTCTTTTACAGCAGCTGCGGTTAAATGCGCCAAGCTATGTCGCATCTTATATAATTTATCTTCTTTCTCTGACATATATTTCTCCTTATTTTTGGTAATAAAAAATCATGCGATCAAGTATATATACACTCTCATTTCGCATGTCTCGGGTCCTTTCGGACGGTTCCACCGGACTTCTGAAGAAAAAACCTCAGCACTTATCTTCTACTACTAACGCAAGTTGTTGCGAGACTCCATAGGTCGTTAAGCTATATCATCATCTACTGCTAATTAAACACCGATAAATTATTGGAGTCAATAAACTAATCTGTTAAAATAGCCTCATGTGGGCGATTAGCTCAGTTGGCTAGAGCGTCACATTGACGTTGTGAAAGTCAGAGGTTCGAGTCCTCTATCGCCCACCAGATCTATGACTGTTTCTGAAAATCTGCGCGGACGCGCGTTTTCTCCCGCCAATTCTTTAAGACAAATTAATCGTGGGAGAAAGTATGTATTATAATTGTTCTATTTGCTTATAATTAAAACGCTTTAGCTCTAGCACAATATCATTATATGTCTTTCCAGCTAATAATCCTCCGGCAATAAAATCTTCTTGTGTTACGTCGACTAATGCTACGCCCGGCATTTTAAAAGCCGATTTTTCTTCTACTGTATTAAATTCAAAATCCATCAATACGAGACCTTTTAGTTCATCAACAAACACATCGATTTCGGCCATTTTACCTTCAACCATTATATTATATCTGTCTTTGACTACTCGTTTTTTACTACAACTAGATAATGCCACAAACTCTTCTTTTGTCAGTAATATCGTTTGCTCAATCTGCTCAGAAGCATTCCCTTCTACGACGGGCATTTTCTTTGTTATTTCATATTTCTCGCCTTTTTGACGTAGTCTAAGATGTGAATGCCCTGGCGTATCTGGAATATAGATGTCAACTATGCGTGTTGGCTTTACTGTTTTAATACTTTCTGGCAATTCTTTTACTAAAAAGGTGAGCTCTAATTCTAGTTCTTGATTCATTTTTTCTCCTACTTATATTATAGACCTTTATTTTCTAAGATATAATCACAAACTTTTTTGAAGCCAGCGATATATTTATCGACAATATTAGATTCGTCGGAAAAAGTCCAAATCGGAATTTTAATAAATTGTTCAATATACTGTTCTGCGACATGAAAATCTTTTTGTAGCGGTAAATTATTAGGATATAATCTGCCGAGTAATTTGTTCGGTTCAATAAATAGCGGTAAAGTGCTTAAGAGCCCGGTAGAGCCAGGGATGTCGACCTCAACTAGTCCTTCTGCATGTAGGGCATCTGCGAATTTTTCCTTAGTAACGCCATATGCGTTTTTTTCAATATATTGTAAGCCATACGCATACCAAGATTTTATTGTACTATCCTCTATTGTTGGAGTCTCAATGAAAGGGTATTTTTTTAGCGCTTCAGTGATTCTTGTAGCATATTCGTTTCTTGTACTTAAAAAATCATTTAAATGTCCAAATTGTTCATCCGCTATCACTATTGCTAATGGGTGTGCCCGCAACTTTAATCCCATACCAGTAAGATAATATTTATATAAATCATCTGATTTGTCGATTTCACTTTTTGGACGCTTATTGTAATGACCTTGCAAGAGTGCTCGATTAAACAATTTTTTATCGTCCGTTAAAATTATTCCACCCTCACCGCCAGTAACAGTTTTCTGTCCTTGCAGACTCCAAGCCGCGATATCGCCAAAAGTACCAACTTTTTTTACCGTATATTTCTGCACCGTGGGCATGCGAGCAATCTTCTAGAAGATAAATATGTTTTTCTTTACAAAAATCAGCGATTTTTTTATTTTCCCTTTTAAACCACAAAAACCTAAACAGAAAATATTAAATGATAAACAATAATCAACAAACAATAATTACTAAATAAAAAATAAAAGGAACTATCTATAGCTCCTTTAGTCTAGCTAGGTCTTTTCCGTATGATGAATTTCTTACTTCTTCTACAGGAGTTCCTTTATCTAAAGCTTCTAGCATCATGCTAGAATATTCTCTGACATCTAAAAACTCTATATTGTCTGAAGTAATAACATCAAAAGTCATGAGTAATTCATGTGCTATATTGCCAATAGTCTTCAAAGATTCTTTATCCTTATTTTCAGCAGCTCGTTTCACTAAAAACAATAGTTTTTTGCCAATTGGCACTTCAATTTGATTATCTTTCATTTAGTTCTTTAACTCTTCGTCTTTAATTATTTATCTTTTCTTCATGATACCTAAAAGTATCTCAGGTTTTGCACACAGTTTTTCCACAGTAAGTTTTATGTGAAAATGAATAAAATTATTCTCCTTGTGATATATCTTATTATTTTAACCAATTTGACATAAATTTAATAAAATGTTATTATAAATAGGTATGAATAAAGATATTCAGACAGCTAAGAGCGATATTTCTCGGCTCGATGCTCTTAAAATTCATTACGAATTTACTATGCTAGCAAGATAAACCTTAAGAGCATACATAAAACTAGACTGTTAAATAGCCACCCTCTTATAAGAGGGTGGCTTTATTTCCCCATTTTTACCTTGCTTTTCCACTAGATTTTTAATTAGTTAAATGTCAATATATAGACATGAAATGTATATATTGTGGTAATACAAAAACAAAAATAGTTAATTCTAGGTCAACTAGCAATAATTACTCTACTTGGAGAAGGCATCAATGTATAAGATGTAATAAGCTCTTTACTACGCTAGAATTACCTAATTATGACCAAATCTTCATAGATAAGAAAAAACTTTCTTTATCTCAACTTTCTTTAGATATAGCTTCATGTTTTACACATAATCCTAACTTCGCAAAAGATCGAGCACTATGGATATCTAAAATTATTATTCTTGAATTATTTAAAGAAAACTCAAACATTACAAAGCAAAAATTAAAAGAGATTACTTTACTAATATTAACTAGAGTCGATCCTCTTGCAGCCGAAATCTATAAAAGAAAATTCTTCTAATTATTCTTTTTATTTTTATTTTTTGTTTTTCTTATTTTTACTTAATTCTATTTCTTTTTAGCTTTTAGCTTGTCCAACGAATCAACTGTAATTTTTTCAGTAAGATCAAACTTATCTAAGTATTTTCCAAACATTAACCTGGTTTGTGCTACATAAGCTGCTAAAGCACTATATAAAATTGCAGTTACCGGCATTAGTATCCACTGCGTAAACATAAAGATTGATTTAGTCCATTTATATCTAGCTGGTCTTTTTGGAATTATCTGAAAAGATATCACAATAGTCACAATAATTCCTAACATAGCAACTTGCTGAATTTTACTAATAGCATCTGGTAATTGCTGTGCAGCGATCAGCATCGATGCTCTTGGATTTACAATTAATGGGACCCAACCACCAAAAGCAACTAAAAACGAAATACAAGCTAAGGTCACATGTCCATCTAATAATCTGATAAACCTACCTAAAGCTGGCATTAGAGGAACATCTCGATCTTTTGTAAAAATATTCATTGCAACGTAAGCAATATCCGATGCTCCATAAGACCATCTTCGAAGTTGTTTAAACTGATCCTTTAAAGTCTTCTTTAATGTTCCAGATAACACTGCATCCTGATAAATTGGTACTAAAATTGGTTGCACGGTATAGTTACCTTTAAAGTAGAAGTAACTTCGCCAATACTGATGTCCATCTTCAACAATTGTTCTGACACTCCAAAAATTCATGCCAACTAAAGCCTTTAATGGTTGCGAATGTGAAGCAAAATTTCTTAAAGTATGTGGTCTAACTGAGCTAATAATATTCCAGAACGAATTACCTGTTGCTAAAACTCGCATTGGTGCTGGTACATCCCAGATATTATTGATAAATAGAGATACCGGCTGGTAAGACATATTATTTCTATTTTCATTAACAATATATTCATAAGCTACAGCATCAAAATACTTTGGATGTGGACGATTATCACAATCTAATGTCGTAACTATCACCTTATCATAAGCGATTTTATTTCTGTCACAATATTCTTTTAGTCGGTGTCCAGCATAGGTAATATTTCCACCCTTGCCAACTACTTCATTTGGCAAATCTTTAGGATGCTTAGATAACACAAAGTCCATAAACTGATCACCATATAAACTCTTTAACTTTTTAACTGTAGCTTCAATAGCTTCTCCACCACGCTCCTCATAAGCAAAGAATATTAATAGATTCTTTTTATCATAAGTTACTTTTGTTAAAGCTTTAATCGTTGGTTCTATAACATCAAAGGGTTCAGTATAAGCTGTAATAATCACAGCGTTAATTATTTCATCAGGTTTTGGATATTTCTTAGGATTGGAAGCAATAGCTAAAAGATTTTCCTTATGATTTGAAAATTCATATTCTTTATAATCTTTATCTTTTAGCCTCTTATAGCTAGCTTCAGCATCACCAAGTTCCATTAAACGAGCGTGCCAATTCACTGCACAAGCTCTTTTTAATTCTTTATTACCTTTTATCGTATGGTAAGCAATACCCACCGCTCTAACTAAAGCTGTTAATACAATTAATAGTAGATAAGCGGAAGCAAGTACTGTATTTAGAAAAGATAAGACAATTAACAAAATAATTGCCCCATAACTTAATAATCCAGGTAAAATTTCAAAGAATCGATATTGTTTTGTTCTTTTGCCTAATGGAATCTCTAAACTTTTCATTATTCTTCCTATAGATATGCAATTTTAGTAATTACAGATAAAGATAATATTAAAGCGATTATTAAAACTAAAATAGTAATCGCCAAAAAAACAATCGATAAATTCTTCTTATTATCCCGATACAACCTAATTGCTATTAAAGAATGTCCCAATCCAACTATTACCTGAAATACAATGAAATACAAAAGATAATACCAAGGACCGGTAAAAGATTGTTTAGCTAAACCAAAATCAGAATATCTAATATATACAGAACGATTAAATTCTTTAATATTAAAAGCCAAAATAGATATGGCTATAATCATCGAAACGAGCACCATAGTTAAACTTAGCAAGAAAACTTTATCGTGCAATATTTTACGTATTATATTTTTCATACAATTTATTTTTACAAAATGGAGCCGTTGACCGGTCTTGAACCGGTGACCTACGCTTTACGAAAGCGCCGCTCTACCAGCTGAGCTACAACGGCATCGCTAACCATAATTATACCAGCTTCAAAACAAAACAGAGTATTGTATTATACAGATAAAACTGTTAATATTACGTAAGTTATGGGCTCGTGGTACAGTTGGCCTAGTACGCCTCCCTGTCACGGAGGAGATCGCCGGTTCGAATCCGGTCGGGCCCGCCAACTAAGTTTTATTACACCTCTTTAGGTGTTTTATTTTTGTTTTTATTTTTTATTTTTTTGTTTTTTTGCTTTTTTAATTCTTAGTTCTTGCTTTTTATTTAGCTCTTAACTTAATTCTTAACTATTTTTATTTACAACTTATTAAACATCCACTATCTAAAGTATCTTTCAATAAATAAAGACATTAGTAATCTAATGTCTTTATTTTTATTGCTCACCCTCTTTTATCTTAACTTATTTCTTCTCTTCTGGAAGAGTAATGTAAACTTCTAGATTATCTTTTTTAACTTTATTAAAGTCACTATCAAACTTCTTTAATGGTATCGATACATAACTATATGCTACTTTATTATCTTTTTTCTCTAAAGTTTTAATGAAGAAAATATTTGATTCTCCATTACCTCGAGGACCGTTGTCTAAAGTAGTAATCGGACCGCTGACTTTATTCACTTCCTGATTAAAAGCCTTTTCTGCTAAACCACCGTCATTATTATTTTTCTCAACAAGTCCAGTAGATTCAATATAGGTTGGCTTATATTCGTCCGGTAGCTTAATCTGTTCGAAAAGTTTTTTAAGATCTATTTCTTTATCTTTACTGACTATTTTTTCTAATTTGCTAGCTTCATTCTTTGCAGCGTCATCGATATCATACTTAACTTTTTGTACAAGCAAAGCTATTTCATTCTGATATCTATTTTCTTCTGGTGTCCATCCTAAAGCTTTTTCAACAGATAAGTTATAAGCGGTCTCAGACATTGTTGAATCCTGAAGTTTTCGTTGTTTTTCAATCTCAGCTTTAACTTCATCCTGAGATACTTGAATATTTCTAGTCTTTGCTATTTTTCTTGCATAAGCGTCTTTAGCAGCAACACTAAATGCTTCTCGTTTAAACAAATCACGTTGCAAATTTCCGTTTTCTCCCTGCATAGATTCAGCATTTACATACATCATGATTTGCACACTAGAACGATATTTCAATAAATAATCACTATATAAAATAGTTTCGCCGTCTATCTTACCAATTGGCAATTTAAAGGTTTTAGAAATTTGAAGTGAGACGTCCGAAGTATCCGCTACTTTATAAAAAGCAAACCAACCAACAAAAACAAGAACAATTAATGAGCCAAAAGCAATCAAGAATCCATTAATAACTTTTTTCTTTTTTACATACTGCATTGGATAACGAAACTTCTTACCGTCCCGAATAATTTTTTCCCGATGTTCAGCTACAGTATCGTTAGTAATTCTTGTATACTTTTTTTGTTCATCTTTAGATGATTTCTTCTTTAATTTTAGTCTACTTATTTTATTCAATTTCATCTTCTACCTTCTCACTTAACCTTGATTCTCTTACTAAATCTTGTAACTGATTATATATTTTAGCAGGCTTATCAGCTAAATTAATAATTAAATCTCCTGTTAAAGTCTGTATGATAATTGTACCAAAATGAAAAACTTCTCCAAAAAATCCTGGTATTGAATAACTAATATTTTGAATCTTGTCTAAATCAATATCGAAAACATCACGTCCAAAAAAACCATGTTGGACAATCCTTCTAATTCTCTCATTTGTAACTATATAAATAGTAAAGTACCAATTCATAAACTGGTAAGAAAATAATAAAAGACCAACGCCCAAACAAATAAATGGCAAAAACAGTAACCAAACATTATCCGTCATTGGATCAAGCAGCACTGGTACACTACCTAGGCCAAATGGAAAAAGTATCATGTAAAAGCCTTTTCGCATTGCAATAATATGCCTACGAAAAACGAACTGTACAACTTCATTTTCGCGTTGACCATCAAACCTTTGATGTGCTGTTTCTTTTTTCATTTATTAATCCTTTATAACTGATGCAATCGTTTTTACTACCCTATCATCAAAAACCGAAGGTATTACTTGATCATAACTCGGATTATCTACTAAGCTAGCGAGTGTGTTAGCCACGTCTAACTTATGCCGATCAGTAATCTTTTTAACCTTATTATCAAGAGCGCCCCTAAAGATTCCTGGAAATACTAGAGCGTTATTTACTTGGTTTGGAAAATCACTTCTACCAGTTGCAACAACTTTTGCTCCAGCCTCTTTGGCAAGCTCTGGCATAATCTCTGGTACTGGATTTGCAAGAGCAAAGATTACTGGATCTTTTGCCATCTTACCAACCATTTCTTTAGTTAATAAGCCTGCTTTACTTACACCAATAAAGATATCAGCGTCCGTGATTGCATCTTCTAAAGTACCTGAGACATCAGTTTTAATATAAGCTTTAAGGTTTTGCTTTTCTTGGTTTAAATCATCCCGAGAATCAGAAATAATTCCCTTACTATCTACTGCCAAAATTGAGTTATTACCATATAAGTTAAGTAACTTAATAATTGCCGTGCCAGCAGCCCCTGCTCCTATCACAACAATCTTTGCAGTTTTTAGGTCCTTATTTACAACCTTCATTGCATTTATAAGTCCTGCTAAAACCACAATAGCCGTGCCATGCTGGTCATCATGAAAAACTGGGATATCTAGTTCTTCTTTTAATCTTGATTCAATCTCAAAACATTTAGGTGCTGAAATGTCTTCTAAGTTAATAGCACCAAAACTAGAAGCTATAGCTTTTACTGTCTTAATTATTTCTTCGCTATCATGAACATCTAAGACTATTGGCACGCTATCTATTCCAGCAAAATGTTTAAATAGCAAAGCCTTACCTTCCATAACCGGCATTGCTGCTTTAGGACCAACGTCACCAAGACCAAGTACCGCAGATCCATCAGAAATCACTGCTACTAGATTATTAGTCCAAGTATATTTTGGTAATAAATTAGGATTTTCATAAATTGCTTTGCTTACTGCTCCAACTCCTGGTGAATAATAAGCACTAAGTTTATCTCGATCTAGCTCCCCTTTATCTCTCAAACTAGTAGAGATCTTACCTTTATACTCTTCGTGTAATTTAAGTGCTAATTCATCATAATTCATACCTATAGTATACCTCTATACATAAGCAGTATAAAAGAGTGCTTCTTTAAGCTAAACTATACTTATGATCAATAAATGGAAATTTAAAGAACGAATAGAAATTTTTAAACATCCACGTATGGAGCTTGTCGAAGATACGGTAATCCTACCTAATGACAAAAAGGCTAAGTATCTACGCGAAAAGCCAACAAACAACCATTCTGTAGCAATTATTGCTATCAATAATGAAAACAAAATTCTCTTGCAAAAAGAATATAGCTATCCACCAAACGAAATTCTCTGGCAATTTCCTGGCGGTGCTATAGAAAAAGGCGAAGATGTCTTAGCTGCAGCTAACCGTGAACTAGCCGAAGAATCAGGATATATATCAGAAGATCAGAAAATCATTGGCGAATTTTATGTAAATAACCGCCGATCAGATCGCAAACAATATGTAGTCTTATGTAAGAACCTAAAAGAAAACAAATTAAAAGCAGACGATGAAGAATTCATTGAAAATTACTTCTTAGATAAAGAAGAAATTAAAGAATTAATTAAGTCTAATGAGATTAAAAACGTCAACGCTCTTGCTGCTTTTTGTCTATTAGAAAATCTATAAAACAAAAATAAATAAAATAGACAAGAATAATTAACGAATTAAAAAAGAGGCCTTAGCCTCTTTTAATTTTCTAATGGTATCCTGGATAGGAGTCGAACCTATAACCTTTTCCTTAGGACGGAATTGCTCTATCCAATTGAGCTACCAGGACGCTATTAGTATTTTATCACTATCTTGTGAATAACTCGTCACGTTTCTTGTATTGGTGAATGTCACACATATCGAACCAGTGGCAAATTTCTTGTTCTGCTTCTTCAACATCACCAGAAGCGTGAATTAAGTTTGGAATACCAATATCACCATTGTCTGCATATCCAAAACTCATGTGTGAATAATCACCACGGATTGTTCCAGGTGCAGCACTCTTTGGCTCAGTAGGACCAACTAGTTTGCGTACTAAAGCAACTGCTTCTACTCCTTCTAGAACCATTGCAATAACTGGACCTCTCTCCATAAGATCTAGAGTAATATCAAAAGTGTGCTCACCTCGACGCGAAATCATCTTACCAATATTCTCATAGTGTTTGTAGTAGTGTTCACGGTCTGGTTCAACCATTCGAACTGCTACCATCTTAAGTCCAACACGTTCAAAACGAGTTAAAATCTCTCCAACAATACCTCGCTGAACAGCATCTGGTTTAAAAAGTACTAAAGTTCTCTGTAAATACTCGTTGCTCTCGAATTGTGCAACTTTCTTAGAAGTTTTTGCCATCTTTTCTCCTTAGTTTTTATATCTTACATATAAAATACCTTTTATCTTATCTTGCATCAATAGATAAAAATATAAATTTAAAACTTAATGATTCTTTCTTCTAAAGCGATTATACTTAAAACATGTATATTTCAGAGCTCATTTATGACTTTATTGAAAGTCTAGAAATAGAAAATGGACGAAGCACAAAAACTGCTGAAAACTACCAATTCTATTTGGAAAGATTTATGAGTTTTACATCAGATATTAAGCCAGAAGATATTACAAAAGAAACTGTTAGAAAATACCGCCTATGGCTTAATCGCTTAACTAATGAACATGGCGACAACTTATCTTTAATTACCCAAAATTACCATTTAATAGCTCTAAGAGGGTTCTTAAAGTATTTAGCTAATCGAGATATCAAAAGCTTATCTCCAGATTATGTATCACTGCCAAAAGTTGTTAAAAAACAAGTATCATTCCTGCATTTCGACGAAGTACAACGCATGCTAAACGAAGTTGATACTTCAACCGAAGAAGGACTAAGAGATCGGGCAATCTTAGAACTGCTCTTTGCTGGTGGGCTTCGTGTATCTGAATTAGTTAGTCTAGATAAAGAGCATATTAACGTAGAACGTCGAGAGTTTACAGTTCGTGGAAAAGGTAAAAAAGATCGTCCAATCTTTTTTACTAAATCAGCTGCAAAATGGATTGGTGAATATCTAGATACCAGAACAGATGCTTTGCCCGCTCTTTTCTTAAGCTATTCTAGAAATGCTTCTAAACCAGATAACTCTGGTAATTACCGGAGGTTAAGCGTTAGAAGTATCCAAAATATCGTTAATAAATACGCTAAACTTGCTGGTATTACTAAACAAGTTACTCCACACACCATGCGACATTCTTTTGCTACCGACCTTTTAATGAATGGTGCAGATATTCGTTCCGTACAAGATATGTTAGGACATTCTAATATCTCTACTACTCAAGTCTACACACACATTACAGATGTGCATTTAAAAGAGATCCATGATCAGTTTCATTCAGAAACCGAAGACTAAAATCCTCAAAACTAAAATTTTCTTTATTAGCTATTATCTATTAGCTATTAATTAGTTTTTCTTACTAATCCAAAAGTTTGTCTAAGGCTCACAAGAAGTTGAATAGTCTTTTGGATCGTCGGTTACTGAAAAGTCTTTACAAATACTGCCATCGGTATCCACAGTCGCGGCAGGACGTGGGAAGTTAACATCACCTAATTCGATCCGAGCTTCTACTCTCCTAAAGATATCGTTAGCTCGACCAGTAGAATCTACTAGTGGCTGCACTCCGTATAGTTTTACAAGGTCGTTATCCTGGTAAATAGATACTCTAATGGATGACTTATTGTAAAAAGGCAAAATTGAGAAATAACCGATTTCACCAACATTAACTTCTTTTAGAAGTTTTAGCTCCGCTCTACAAGAATAAGAAGCTGCAAAATTTTCACTACATTTTATAGACACTGGCTGGTTATTTACTGCTTCTCGCTTTTTAATCGAGCCAAAGTCTAAAGTATTTGTCGATGTTACAGACATAGCACTAGCAGGTATTAAAAACAAGCTTCTTTCTCCACTAGTTGGAGATGGATTATCTAAATCAGATAAGTTAAATGATCCATTTGGTAATTGAATAATAGATGTTCGCATCACGCTTGGACGGCCTGCTGGATAAGCCTCCACTGGTGAAAACTTTTCACCTAAAGCAATTGAAGTCGGAAGATCATATCTAGTTGCATTAGAATCTGGCATATCTCTTCTAGCAAACCACTCCAAAACCACCTTATTAAACTTACTTTCACCCTGAAGAGGAATTGATTTTGTCCGACCTGGAGATAATTCAGCCTTATAATCATCCGTATTCATAGTGATCTTAGCACATGTATAAGCCTGGTTTAAATCGACATTGGTATTTTGTTGTACCATTGTCTCATTTTGTGACGAAGATGGCGTTAAGGTAATGATATCTCTTACCATCGTACAATTATTAGAAGCTAAAATACTTTTAGCTTGTTGACAATCGGTCGAATCTTTATCTTTTAGACAGACTTTCCTATAAACTAATAGTGCTCGTTTTGCATCTTCAACGCCGGCAAGAGCTGAGTCTCTAGCACTTTGAGATAAGTCACTATCACTAGCCTGCCTTTGGTCTCTTAACATGTTTTGTGTGAACCCTACCACAATAATCGTTACAAGTAAGGCAGTTAGAATTACCACAAAAAGTGATACCGATCCATCTTCTTTAGTTAGTTTTTTCATACCCTTTTTCCCTTACTCTTAGTTTAAATCATTTCCTGCTCTAACTAAAACACTAAAGCGATTTACTGAACAAAATTGCGGATTAGCTCCCTCACTAGAATCTGGTTTACAACTAAATTGTGCTAAGTTGTCTGTCTCTGCTGAGGCTGCTTCTTTTACTAAGGTATTGTAATTCTGGTCTGAGGAATCCAGTCGATCGGCAGTTCCAACTACATAACTTATCTTGTAAAGCTTTTGAGAGAGTAAGGAATTATCGCCAACACCGTCTACCCTAAAATCAAGTAACCCAATATCTCCGCTACCACCACCAATTAGTTCTTTAGAATCTTCTTTTTTAATATCATCATTATTCTGGCAAAGCTTACCACCAGAATCAAAAACCCTAATTAAACGAATTACGTCGTCGTCTCTGGGGCTAAACACGCCAGCATAACGATTAGCTAAAGATCCATAATTAGCTGTTAGATTTTGCCTTGCTTGGTAAATTTTATCTGCCATATTCCAAACATAAGTATAACGACCCGTACAAAAGCGTCCGCCACCACTTTGGATAATATATTTTCTTGCTCCAGATGGATCAAAATTAGTAGATGGAGTTGGATCAAAAGGAGCTACGTCAGATAGGGTTCTCTGAAAATCATCAGCTATCTCTCTACCGGAAGCATTTACCTCCACTGTAGTAACGCCTTCGTTATACATCTTAGATATCTGAATTGTTGTCATAGCAATTGTTAAAAGCAAGAAAGAAATAAATAGCATTGCTATAGTAAGCTCAGTAATTGTAAAACCGTGTTCTCTATTTAGGTTGCTCATATAACCTCACAATCGTACCAAGTGTTGCTGGATAGTTCTGCCCTGGGGTGCCCCAACAAGCTGTAATATAAAAATCAATATAACCGTTCTTTGGATTAGTTCGAAATGGCTGAATGTAAATTCCCTCACCTCTTGGACCACCACTTGCAAAATAATTTAATTGAGCGTGTGTAACATCTTTGACTTCATTAATCATTGGACTATTTTTATCTGGTACATTATTAACGATTCTGGATAATAGACTAACATGTCCGCCAGTTGTCTGAAGCAAGAAAGAACCAGTTGGAATATTCGGACAAGTAATGCCTGTCGATTGAATAACCGGCTGTACAGACAAATCCTGATTAGAAATCGTATTCCAAATATTATACATATCTGAATGTGAACCGCCATCAGAGGTAGATAAACTAGCAACATAGCCATCATGAACATAGCGCAAAAGCTCTGCTTGGTTACTCATCTCCTGACGAACTAACGTGAGTTGTAAAGACTGAATTGAAATAGCAATACCTTTGTTCATAATGCCCAGTCCACCAACAGCTACAGCCGAAAAGACCGCAATAGCGAACATAACTTCAACTATAGTATCTCCTGCTTCTCTTATTCTCTTTGTCATTAGCGGCACCCTACATTATTAGATTGCTCGGTATTTAGATATTGCACAGCACCCGAACCAGAGGCATGAGCGTTTAATCTAAGAGCTGTTTTAGCTCCCCTATAGCCCGAATAACCACTTGGCATAATACAAAAGTTTAATTCTTTCTGATTCTCCGGCTTAATCATATCCTTAAGTTCAGTATCAACAGTTGTTCCATCGAAATTAACTATATTATTAGAGACATAAGTTCTAATATTGCCGCTATTGCCTGCTCTTAAGACTAGGATTGAAAATGGTGTATTATTTGGATAAGACCCCCAAGACAATTTAGATTCATCAGCAGTAGTAACCGATTGAACCGTTCCGCCAACATTCTTCATATAACTGCCTGAAATTATATTTAAGCGGTAAGATTTTAGATCCTGTTCATCGGTCTCAATTGAAGTTAGATATTCTTGTCTCCGATCACTAGGTGACTTATAACCAACAACAATTCTTTTCCTAAAGGTGTCAGGATTCGATCCGTCCATCCACACATAACTACCAAGTATTATACAATCGCTCATTCCACGATCTGGTGCCGAACGATCTTCTTTTAGCTGAATATTTGCATAAGAGTCACAGGTCACCATATTATTATCGAAAAAATTCTGAATATTATTTACACCGTTATAAATATTATCTAGTTTAGACTTAAATTCATTAACACTGTCATAATAACGCTGTGCAGCAATCTGTGAGCTAAAGCCAACTACCATTACAATAGCAATAGCTCCTGTGATAGCCAAAAATAGAGTCACCTCAATGATAGTAAAACCTTTAACCCTACCCATATCCATTAACCTAAATTATACCACGTAGCTCTTATGCTTTTAAAAAGCTAATACATATTCATTAACAAAAATTTCCAAATCAAACTGCCGACTAATAAAGCAATTAGTGAGCCAAAAATTAAGAAAGGGCCAAATGGTATTTTGGACTTACGTTTAACATTATTGGTTAAAAGTAATGGCGTTATAACTATTAGCCCAGTCATATTAGCAAAGAATAACGCTAAGATAGCATTCTGCCAATCAGCAACTAAAAAACCTAAAGCAATGCCAAGCTTTACGTCACCAAAGCCAACCCATTTTCCCTTTGACATCAGATAAAGCAAGAAATAAATTCCCGCCAAAACTCCAACTGAGCCTGCTAAATTAATTAATCTCATCCATGAGAAATCTTTGATCAAAAAACATAAAGCATAAAATACACTAATACCAATTAATGGAAAAACTATTTTATTAGGCAAAATCTTCCATCTTAAATCATAAGTATAAAGAACTAAGAATAAGGTGAAGCAAACTACTAAGCTACCAAAAGCTAAGACATATTCAACTGATTCAAAACCATATGGCCACAAAAAGAAAATTAGCATTAAACCAAGACCACCAAAGACTTCGGCTGAAAAATCTATTATTCCAATATCTTTTTTACATTTACGACACTTACCTCTTTGAACTAAAAAACTAACAATTGGTATTAATTCATACCAATTAAGTATCTTTTCACAGCCTAAACAAACTGAACGATCTTTTAAAATATTCTTACCTTTTGTTAAAGACTCTAAGACTTTTAATTCAGACTTCTCATCTTTGTCTAAATCTTTTTCTTTTCTTAAATAGTTAGATCGAAGTCGCCAAGCTGAAGCAGCTGCATAACTTCCTAAAGATGCTCCTATAATAAATAGCCACAAACCAATAATATATTCTATAACCATAAGCTTATTATACTAAAAAGACCCTTATTTAGGGTCTTTTTATCAATTAACTTAGATTTACTAGTTGTTGGTACAAGAAATACCACCACCTTCCATCTTCATCTGCAAAGCAACTTTAGATGCTCCAGAAGAAGCTACAGGAAATTCTCCGTTACAGGTAGCATTACGGGTTACATAAATCTTGTGTTGATTTGCTTCCCAAGTGGCACTACCATCGATTGAACCTTCAACGAAAGTATAATCAGTACCGTCTGGGTCAGCGAAAGTATCGCTTCCGGTCTTTAAGTAGCTGTTGATAAATCCATTATCAAAAGCTGCTGGCAATTTAGCACGGTTTTTATTCTGATAACTCTGTACGGCTGTTAATGCCCTAGATAGGTCTTGTCCTCTTTGGGTATCTCGTTGCCACCTTTGAAGTGCAGGCAAAGCAATGAATACCATCAAGAAAATAAGTCCAGCAATAGCTAAAACAAGGATAACCTCAATAATTGTAAATCCTTCTTTTTTTGTATTTTTCATGATGCCCTTTTACCTTTTTAGTTTTTATTTATTACTTTTTAGTAATACTTATGTTTATAATAATAAAATATTTTTCTTTTGTCTATATTTTTTAAGTTACACCCATATTGTTACCTTTTTATTTTTCGAAGATAAACTATTTATTCTGCTAGTGAACAGTAGTAATAGTGTTAACTAAGTTATAGATTGGGAACAAGATAGCTGCAACCATCGATCCAGCAACAACTGCTAGAACAACCATTAAGACTGGTTCAATTGCCGTAGAAATCGCTTTAATCTGTTCATCTAGTTCGCGTTCATAAATTATCGATACCTTGCCTAGCATCTCATCAATCTTACCGGATTGCTCACCAATTTTAATCATCTGTGGTAGTAACGGCAAAATATAAGCTTCTGGAGCTAAGGCTTCAGATAGCGCCTTACCACCTTTAACTTTATCTGCAGCTTTTTCTACACTTTTTTGGACAATAACATTGTTTAAAGCTTCTCCAGTAATAGATAACATATCTAGCATTGCTACACCAGAAGACAACAAACTCTGCCCTGTACGTGCAAAACGTTGCATGTATAGTTTTCTAAACATGTTCTTGAAAAGCGGAACGTTTAATTTCACTAAAGCCGCTGTATAAATACCACTTTCAGTCTTAAGCCACTGAGCAATAAAAAATACAGCTGCACCAAGAGCGATTATCATGAGCCACCACCAATGGATCGCTAAGTCTGCAAGTGCAATCATTAATTTAGTAAGTAATGGTAACTCTTTACCTAAGCTCTTATAAAGCTGTGCAACTTGAGGTACAACTGTAAGCAGCATAAAGGCCATAACACCTAAAATAACCACCAAAACAATTACTGGATAAGTTAAGGCTCCACGGATTCGACTCATAGTCTCTTCATCTTTTTCTTGCTGGTTAGCAAGACGTGTCAATGACTGGTCCAATGTTCCTGAAGCTTCTCCAGCTGCAATTAAAGCCAAAAACACTTTATCAAAAACTTCTGGATGCTTACCAAAAGAATCAGCCAATGTCCTACCACCTTCTACCGATGCAATAACATCTTGAATAATGTCGCGAAAACGTTTATTTTCAGTCTGCTCTAAAATTGTATGTAGTGACGTTGCAAGTGGCAATCCCGCCGCAATTAACGTAGCAAATTGTCTCGTAAAAACAATCTTATCCTTAGTGGTAATACGATTTAAAAAGGAAAATAACTTACTTTTATCCGATTCATCTTCTTTAATGATCAAAGGAGTAAACCCCTGATCAATCAATAATTTAGCTGCCGAACGTTCACTATCCGCCTGAACCGATGCTTTAACTATTTTATTAGTCTTAGAATCTTTTGCTTCGTAGTTATATTTCCTCATTTTATCCTCTCATTAGTCGTTCAAATTCGGTTAAATCAACAGCATAATTCTTAGCTTCATCATGTGTAATTACTCCCTGTTGAACTAATCCAACTAAGGTACGGTCCATTGTCTGCATTCCCTGATCTGCACCAGTCTGAATTAGCGCATCTAGCTGGTGAGTTTTACCTTCACGAATAATGTTTCTAGCAGCTGGCGTCGCCACCATAATCTCAGTTGCCACAACTCGTCCACCACCAATTGCTGGAATTAATCGTTGCGAACAAATTGCCATTAAAATGTTAGATAACTGTGTTCTAATCTGTGGTTGCTGGTGAGGGGGAAAAACGTCAATCATACGGTCAATCGACTGTGAAGCAGAGTTGGTGTGAAGTGTTGCAAACACTAAGTGTCCAGTTTCTGCAATCGTAATAGCAGCTGAGATAGTTTCAAGGTCACGCATCTCACCAATTAGCACAACATCTGGGTCCTGACGCAAAGAAGAACGAAGAGCCGCATTAAATGAATATGTATCGTAGTGAACTTCACGCTGAACCACAACAGATTTTTTCGATCTATGTGTAAACTCAATTGGGTCTTCAATAGTAATAATGTGTTTAGCAGTCTCAGAGTTAATTCGATCAATTAAAGCTGCTAAGGTTGTTGACTTACCAGAACCAGTTGGACCTGTAACCAGTACTAAACCACGAGGATATTCTGCAAAGTTGTTAATAATCTGAGGCATTCCCAGTTCTTGAATAGTCTTAATTTCATTAGGAATTAAACGCAAGGCAGCAGCAATATTGCCCCGTTCATGGAAAGCGTTAACACGAAAACGTCCTAAATTACCAAAGGCAAAAGAAAAATCGAATTCTTTATCTTTAATTAAAATCTGTTGCTGGTCTTCGTCTAAGATTGCAAAGATTAAACGTTCTGCAGTAGCATCATCTAATACCGGAGTATTTGGTACTGGTACAAGCGAACCATCTATACGAAACATTGGTGGTAGCGAGACCTGAATGTGAAGGTCGGACGCTTTGCGTCTTACTACTTCTTCAAGTAATGTTTCAATTCTTAATTCGTCTGCTCTCATTTCTTTTTATCTCCTTTATAATATATCCGATGCTACACGATTTACTTCTTCTATAGTTGTAATGCCATTTAACGCCTTCAAATATCCATCCTGATGCATAGTAAGCATTCCCTGATGAATAGCTAACTTTTGTATCTGATTAGATGTCGCCTTCTTCACAATTAAATTCTGAATATCTTCAGTAATATCCATTACTTCATATAATCCAGCTCGCCCAGTATAACCACCAGGAGCAGTTTGCGTTTCTTTACCCCTTACTAGCTGGTAGCCTTCTTCGTTATATAGAGGTATAGTCGAATAACCTAAATCCTTCTCTAATTCATGAATCTTGCTTGAATCTCTTGGCAAAATATTCTTTAAAGCCTGATTAATTGATTCTGTCTCGATCTTAGAAGACATAAAAGGTATACGATTTTTTGATACACGCCTTACTAATCGCTGACCGATAACTGTATTGACTGTTGAGGCGATTAAGAACGGTTCAACCCCCATATCTAGCAAACGTGGAATAATTCCAGCAGCTGAATTGGTGTGCAAGGTTGAAAATACTAAGTGCCCCGTAAGAGCTGCCTGAACCGCTAGGTTAGCCGTCTCAGCATCACGAATTTCCCCCACCATCACAATGTCTGGGTCTTGGCGCAAAATAGAACGCAAACCATTAGCAAAAGTTAAACCAACTTCAGCATTAACCTGAATCTGGTTAACCCCATCCATCTTATATTCAACTGGGTCTTCTAGAGTAACAATATTAACAGCATCTGATTTAATTTCTTTAATAAGCGCATAAAGACTAGTTGTCTTACCTGATCCAGTTGGACCAGAAGTTAAAACCATGCCATTTGGTTTTGCAATTCCTTTTCGAATAGCTCTTAAAGATCTTCCGGCATATCCCATTTCCTCTAGATCAAAAGTGGATCCTGATTTATCTAACAAACGAATAACTACTTGCTCTCCCCAGACTACTGGTGAAATAGCGATACGAAGGTCAACCTCTCGTCCAGCTACCATCACTGTAAATTGTCCATCCTGAGGAATACGATGTTCGTCAATCTTTAGATTAGAAAGAATTTTAATACGCGAGACAAGTGCTGGTTCAATTGACTTTGCAAGCTCCATAATCTCGCGAAGCACACCATCTACTCGAATTCGAATCTTAAGACTCTTTTCTAAAGGTTCGATGTGTACATCCGATGATCTAGTTTTTACAGCATATTCTAGGATTGTCGATAAAGCTCTGGAGATTGGTGAGTCCTGAACAATTGTTTTAATACTCCTGTCATCTCGCATTGATTGTTCAGCACGCGAAGCTTCCGCAGCTTCGTCCACAGATGAAAGATCTGTCTTATACTGCGATAATACTTGCCTAATGCCTGATTCAGAAGACATATAAACTTTTAATGGTCTACCAATAATATTGGCAAGATAGTCCACTGCCTGAACATTATTAGCATCTACCATAGCTACTGCAATACGATTTTCAACTTCAGCAATTGGCACTGCCATAAAACGTTCGGCAATCTCTTCTGGCAAAAGCGTTAAGACTTCCTGATTAATAGCCGCATTGGTTAAATTTACATAATTAACACCAGAGATTTTAGCGATTGCTCGAGATAATGTCTCTTCGTCGATAACTTTATCCTGAGATAACAAAGAAATCACGGACTGATTAGTTCGTGCGGATTCTTTCTGCAAATCTTTCAAGGTTTTTTGAGATAATAAACCTTCGTTGATTAGAAGCTGCAGAATCTTATCTTGTGCATCCTCAGTTAAAGCCGTCATTTTACGCTACTTCTTTTTATTATCACTCTTCTCTTGATTAGTATTTTTACTATCTTGCTTATCCTTACTACTCTGTTCACCATTTCCAATGATCACCTGAACAGTTGGATTAATTGCCTGGTCATTGAAAACTTTTTTGTCTGGCTCAACAACTTCTGCTGTATAAGCTTCCATAGTTTTTACTTTTTCAGGATTTTTAGAAGGATCTTTTAGCAATGGGATCTGACTAGCTACAAATAAAGCTATACCAATGCTAATAGTCGAGATTAAGACCAACATTGCTATGTCTGTTTTCTTCACGGTTTTACCACCTTTTCTGTTAGTTCAACTACCTTAGCTGGTTCGTAATAAGCTTTTGCAGTAACAGTAACATTCATCTTATCTAGAGAGTATTCAATCTTTACATTCGTAACTTTAAAAGTACGAATTGATTTTTCAAGCCTTGTTAACATTTCACGAATTGAATCTTCGCTACCGCTATTAATCTTTAGAGTAAATGTTACGTCTAAAGAGTTATTTTCAACTGTACCGGTTGTAGCAGTTGATTTTTTCACACTACCCGCTTCAGCAGTTGATTCAACCTTCATGGATTCAAGCGAAGACCCAGGTATATTAGCAAGCAGTACATTCTGCAAGGAAGATCCTAAAGCCAGCCTATTGGAGTCAGAAGGCAAAGCATCTAAGACTACCTGAATTGGATCGTCTGAATCTTTAGCTCTTAGCTTTTTTAAAACATCTGAACTATAGTTAATCGTTTTGATCTGGTCTTCTAACTGACTAACCTTTTTATTGTTATTAGCTAGTGTTGAATAAGTTTTATTCTTTTCACCAATTACTTTTTGGTTATAGATAATTCTCTGCATCAAGGAGATGCTAATAACTAATGCAAAACCAATCACTGCACTAGCCATTGCCACCCATAGGAACATCATACGGTTAGCTTTAAAAATCTGTTGTCGTTTTCGAATTGATGATTCTTTAGTAGGTGTTTCCATTAGTTATTCTCCCCTGATGGTAAATCAGTTGCTTTATTACCAAAGATAGATTTTGGAACATTCTTAGCAGAGTCGGTAGCGTTTGTAGTATTTGGAGATAATACAGCTAGGTCAGATACCTTAGGACTAAAGAGTATTGGATCAAATTCAAATTCCATCTTGAACCTTAGAACCTTAATACCTGTAGAATCCTGACCATAATTAGTGTCAGATACCGTTACAGCTTCAGTTAAATTCTTTGTCTCTGAATTATCACTATTTTCCTCTTTATAAGATATCTTTGTAGCAAGAATTGTTTCTCTTAAGACTTCAAGAGCAGCAAAACCACTCTTTGCCTGACCTTCTAGAGTTAATTTATTAGAAGCATTATCTAGAGTAATTACCGAAAAGGTACTAGTATTTGGTTCAGGCAAACTAATAACTTTTAAGATGTCGTAAAGTCTTGAATCAACATTTTTCTTATCTGCCATCCCTGACAAAACCTTTAGCTGATTCTGAATAGTCAAAGATTTGCCAAGATCCTCATGCGAAGATAATTTACCAAATTCACTCTTAATACCATTATCCGCTAAGGTACGCATCAAGGTTTGAGCTCCGAAGGTATACATCAAAAGAGCTACCACCACACCACCTGAAATCAACATGGCAAGTACCGATCCAGCGGTCACCATATTACGAACTCGTTGTGCTTTTATGAATTCTTGCTTAACATCTGGTACTAAATTTAATTCAATCATTAGTCACTATTCCTTTCAGCTAAACCAACAACCGTAGCAAATTCAGCTGCTACTGGAGCAATCTGTTGTCTTGCCTGCTCTGTCATCTTAACTTTTAGCCATGGATCGGCTGAAGTGACCTGAATACCAGTAGAGCCTGCTAAAAATGCATCCATCTGTGGAATAGTACTTGCCGATCCTGCAATAAAGATTCCACCAACTGTTGCGTTTGGATATCTAGTCTTAAAGAACTGCAAAGACTTACTAATCTCACCAGCAAAGTTATCTAAAGTCATTTTTAGAGAATTTAAGATTTGTCCTTCTAGCTTATCTTCTGCCAAACCAAACTTGAAAATAAACTGTCTTGACTGATCTTCCGAAACACTAAGGTTAGCTGAAACCGTCTTAACCAAAGTAGATATTCCAAAAGGAATCGATCTAACTAGCCTTGGCATATCACCAAAAGTAATTACCACGTCTGAAGCTTGTTCTCCAACATCGATAATCAACCTAGCATCTGGTAATCCTACAGGTAAAATAGATCTAATCATTGCAATTGGATCTGGTTCTGCTGCAATAACATTTAATCCTAATGATTCAATAAATTCTAATCGGTCTTCAGCATACTTTTCAGAAGTAGAAGAAATTAATACTTCCTGTTTTTCTGGATTATGCAAGGATTGTCCTAATGATTTCCAATCCACCTTAGCATCGTCCACACCAATTGGAATGTACTGATCCATCTGATAATTAATAGTTGCTTTAAGTTCTTGTGGAGTTACTGCTGGCACATCAATCACCGTACTAAAGGTCTTAGAAGATGGAAGACCAATTACGACATTCTTTGTCTTAATGCCACTCTGACCAATAGCGGTCATAATTTTACTACCTAATTGACGGCGTCCTTCTTCCGAATCACTCATCGTATTTTTTGCATCTGCTGGTACATAACCATAGTATTTAAGGTTCCACATACCGCCACCGCTCTTAGCAAGCTGAACAACACGAATAGCATTCGTCCCGATATCTAGTGCAAAGAAGTCGCCCACGCCTTTTAAAAATTTCATAGTTATTCTAATTATACATAAGCAAAAGCTTTTTATACAGCCCAAAGCTTATCTTTTTATTCTTTGTTTTTCTGATTTTTCTTTTTCGAGTTATCCTTAGTTTTATTACTTAAGAAATAAATTAGAGCCATTATTATTAGTCCTAAGATACTAATTAAGACAACCATACCTACGTTATCTGTTTTTTTATTGCTCTCTTTATTTTCCTCGGTCCATTTTTGGTCTTCATTTATATCTTCATAATCTGAAGAAATATTTTTTACTAAATTTGCTACCTTATCTTCACAATGCTCTTTTTTACAAGTCTCTATTCTTTCTATAACCTGCTTACTAATAACTTCAGAATATCCAGAAAATACCTGATCACCTACCACTATATAAGGGACAGACTTAGCATCTTTACCCAGTTCTTTACCAACTTCCTCTAAAACTTTCTGGTTTTCTTCATTCTTAAAAACTTCATACTCTTTAATCTTTAAGTTCTTAATCTCCTGAAGTTTAGGAATTAATTCCTTTTTAGCTCTAGCACAATGTGGACAACCATCTCCCCAGAACATATAAAATGTCACCTGATTATCCCCTTCTTTAGCAACAACATTGCTTGAACCTAAAAATACAAAAACCGGAATTAATAAAATTAAAGATAAAACTCCAAAGACTCTTTTCATAAGCTTTATTATATAGCTATTTTTCTTATCGACCAATAAATTAGCTCTACCTCTGAATTGCTGTATAATTTATAGATATGAGTTTATCTATTGGAATTGTTGGTTTACCGAATGTTGGTAAATCTACTTTATTTAATTCGTTAACAAATAACGATATTCTGGCTGCTAATTACCCTTTTGCTACTATTGAAGCCAATACCGGTATCGTACCCGTTCCAGACAAAAGATTAAAAGTTTTGGCAGATATTTATAAAGCACCAAAAATCATTCCAGCAACAGTAACTTTTATAGATATTGCAGGACTTGTAGCTGGTGCATCTAAAGGTGAAGGATTAGGTAATAAATTCTTAGCTAATATTAGACAATGTGATGCTATAGCTCACGTGGTTCGAGCTTTTTCAGACTCAAACATCTTACATGTTGAAAATCGTGTCGATCCTAAAAAAGACATTGAAATCATTAACACCGAACTTATCCTAGCCGATATTCAAACTATAGAAAATAGATTACCAAAACTACAAAAAGAAGCCAAAGCAAACCCTAAAAAAAGAGCTGAATTAGAATATCTAAATTCCCTTTTAAAAACCTTAGAAAATGGTACGCCACTTTCTAAATTAGAAGAATTAAACTATGACTATATTAAAGATTTACATCTATTATCTGCTAAACCTGTAATCTATATCTTCAATGTCGATGAATCCACCATGGCAGACGATAACAAAAAGGTAGAACTTGAAAATCTAGTAAAGCCGAATAAAGCAACGTTTATTTGCGCAAAGTTAGAGGAAGAATTAAAAGATCTTTCCGAAGAAGAAGCTATGGAGCTTTTAGAATCTTATGGCGTTAAAGAGACTGGTCTAGACCAGGTTATTCACGCTGCTTATGACATCTTAGGACTTCAAAGTTATCTAACAGCTGGAGATAAAGAAATTCACGCCTGGACAATAAAGAAAGGTTGGACGGCACCTCAATCTGCCGGAGTAATACATACCGATTTTGAAAAAGGATTTATTGCTGCTTCAATTATTAGTTATCCAGATCTTGTCGAAGCTGGTTCCGAACAAGCCGTAAAAGCTACTGGCAAAGTCCGCACCGAAGGACGAGATTATGTCATGCAACCAGATGATATCTGTGATTTTAGATTTAATGTTTAGTTAAGAAAAACCGGTAGGTTACGTATTTGCAAAATCTGTAACCTACCGGTATATTTCAGATGACAAAATCATATAAATAATGAAAAATGTCTCATAATTAGACACTAAATTATTCAATTATTTTGTTACTTAATTTATTTAGCTCTTAACGTCTTTAATAAATAAAATCTTTCAAGATTGCCATTAGCCCCAGCTACTTCTGAGTCTCTTTTATTTAAAATAACGCAGTATTTTTTTACCCAAATTTCAAAGTCTTTTAATATCTGACGCCTTTTACTGCTATTTTTAATTACACCTTTATTTGTCTGATTCTTACCAGCTTCAAACTGAGGCTTTAGCATAGCTACTATTTCAGTATTATTAGAAGACAAATTTTTAAATAAATACGGCAAAATCTCTCTTAAGGAGATAAAGGACACATCTATTAAGATAATGTCTGGGTATTCGTTAACTAATTTAAAATCCCGAATATCTGTTTTTTCAAAAAGTTTAACTTTTTCATTAGTTCTAAGACTAGGATGTAGCTGGTCCGTGCCAACGTCTACGGCATACACCATTTTTGCTCCATGTTTTAGAGCGTAATCGGTAAAACCACCTGTAGACGATCCAACATCTAACACAATTTTATCCCTAAAATTAAGTTCTAGAGTTTTAGCTATAGAAGCTAATTTAAGTCCTGCTCGAGAGACATATTTTTCTTTTAAAATTAATTCTATTTTGTCAGATGGACTAACTAAAAAACCAGCTTTTTTAATCTCTTTATTATTAACTAGTACTTTGCCTAAACGAATATAGTTCTCTGCTTGAGAACGGGTATTAGCAAGTTTTAATTCTAATACTCTTTTGTCTAATCTTGTCTTATTATTTTTTTCGTTCACGATATTCACCCGTAGAAGTATCTACAGATATAAAATCCCCAACTTTAATAAATGCTGGTACTTTTGTAACAAATCCAGTTTCAAGCGTTGCATCCTTTAAAACACTCGATGTGGTGTCACCTTTTACAACATCTTCAGTATAGGTTACTTCTAAGAAAAGATTCTTTGGAAGTTCAATGTTTATAACCTTGTCATCGAAGAATTGTAAGCTAATCTCTAATTCTGGTTTTAGATAGTTTTTAGCGTCATCCACTAGATCACTAGATAACTCATATTGTTCGAAACTCTCAGGATCCATAAAAAAGAAAGTTGATCCATCATTATAAAGATATTGCACAGTTTTAGTAGTCACATCTGCGCGTTCGATCTTATCTTGCCCTTTAAAGGTCTTAGGCAAAACACTACCATCTATTAAGTTTTTAATCTTAACATTCACAATAGAACCGCCACGACCCATAACTTTTTGAGCATATTCAATTACCCGATAAGGTTTACCATCTATTTGAATAACTGTTCCTTTTTTTAAATCTGTTGGCTGATACATTAGATACTATCTCCTAATAAGTTATTAAATTCTTCAAATTCAGTCTCAGATATTGCCTTTAAATCTTTTGCTATCAATAGCTGCGACTTAATTTGAACAAATAAATCCATCTTGTTATCTGAATTATCCTTTAAAGCCTTTTCAAGCTCTAAGGATAGCTTAGATAATTGTTGCCTTAAGCTAAAACCGAGCGAGTAGGACGCTAAAGCAACTACTGGATCTTCCCTTTTTGAAATATCTAGTAGTCTTTTAGTTAGTCTACTCGCTTGGTCAATAGTCATTTAATCTAACCTTGATTAACAAATGGTAATAGTGCTAAATGACGTGCTCTTTTAATAGCAACTGCTAATTGACGTTGTTGCTTAACAGATAAACCAGTTTTTGAGATCGGTTCAATTTGTCCATAGCTGTCAATATAACGCATTAAAACTTTTACATCTTTGTAATCAAAATAAGTGTTTAGACTCTTTTTAAATCTTCTTGCCATTATTCTTTCTCCTTAAATTAGAATGGTATGTCACTGAGATCAATTGGCTGATCGTCTTCATCTTCATCGCTAGGAGCATTATTTACTGCACCAGTATTTGATTCAGTTGAAGCGCTACTATTTGGCCCATCTAAGAAAGTTACATCGGTTGCAACAACCTCAACTCTACTTTGTTTCTGACCATCTTTTTCCCATTGTTGAAAGCTTAATCTACCTTGGACTAAACAACGTCTTCCCTTTTTAAGGTATTGCTCTACTAGTCCGCCTAGTTTATCCCAAGCTGTGATATTAAAGAAATCAGCACCATTGTCTGTACCAAAACGATCTACCGCAAGGCCAAAGCTAGTAACACTTTTACCTGTAGGTGTAGTTCTGGTTTCAGGATCTCTTGTGAGACGTCCCATCAATATTACCTGATTAATACTTTTTGCCATCTCATCCCTCCATTCTTTTTGGTTAACCAAAAAATATTTTATTCTTCGTTTGCTTCTTTTTTAGCTTCGCTCTTTTTTGCTTCTTCTAGCATTTTGCGACCTTTTTCGTCAGCTTTAACTAGTAAGTAACGCATTGCATAATCTGAAATATTTAACATATTAGAGATTTTTAATGGAGCGTTAGCTGGAAGTTTTACTTCCATGTAAAGATAGACTGCAAAATCTTCTTTGTTAATTTTGTAAGCAAGTTTTTTCTTGCCCCAGTTTTCTTCTTTTGTAACCTCACCACCGTTTGTAGTGACAAGCTCACGAACCTTTTCTAAAGCCGTATCAATTGCTGGCTCTAAATCAGGTTGAACTAATACTGTTAGTTCATAATCCTTCATAGATTTCCTCCTCCGGAATCCTTATTAATGGATGCTTGTGCATTAATACATTTTTATCCACAAGCCGAGTTGATAACAGATGTAATTATACTAAAGTTTTCCACAAAAATAAAGATCTTACGTACGTCACTAATTCCTCATAAGAGTAACAGTAAGGTTTAGCTGGTACTTGCCGGAGGTTATTGGGGTTGGGATAGTTTGGGAGAGCT
>ERZ772960.235-NODE-235-length-53504-cov-22.745365_pt1 | contig 53504 bp, 67 predicted proteins | sample MGYA00580678_ERZ772960 | MGnify/ENA primary metagenome ERZ772960 (study PRJEB29015, sample SAMEA2737930) | human oral metagenome | biome: human oral; feature: human-associated habitat; material: dental | place: China | collected 2059 ...
AACGAGCTGAAGGCAAGCATTATAACGTTGCAATATCTCATGCCGTCAAAAAACTAGTTCGAGTTATTTATCATCTTGTAAAATCGAATCAGCAATACATTAAAGTAGCTTAATTAACTCTAATACAATACTCCTTTTTCATGCACCTATCATGATGCTCTTTTTGTCATGCAGTTTTCAAAGTGCAAGGAACTCTAACTGTATTCCGAATATATCTAAAATACATTTCTGTACTTTATTCAATAAATATCGTTTTAAGGCTTGACTTTTAATAGTTAGTCTTTACCTGTGGAAGTTTCTGACCGTAGGAGAACCTACTGCTGAGTCTGCTCTCTTATCCGCTTAAATACTCCATCCTGCGTTTGCGGCCTGGAGACCAGTCATAAGTAATTTCTCATCCAATAAACAGTGTCGCCACATGATACACAATGCATGAAAGAAGCAAAGCCGCTCCGACGTAGAAAACAGCAGTCCTTGCGGTCCACTTCAGCGAATGAGACTCCTTATAAGTGGTCGAAAGAGCCATCAGGCAAGGCACGCTGAATGTGACACCAAAGATGAATGCCAACGCCTCTGCTTCGGAGATCGCCTGGGTCATAAACCCGGTCAGGGCCATAGTATCTACACTGCCCGTATAGCCGTGGAAAGCCACATCTGCCAGATTGCTCTGTCCGCCGAAGACCGCATTCAGTGTTCCCAGAACAGCTTCCTTAGCAAAAGCGCCCGATACAAATGCCATGAATGTCTGCCAACCGAGCCCGAAGAACTTCGTAACAGGTTCGATGGCTGTACCGACTTTATACAGGAGCGAGCTCTCTACGGTTCCTGACGGGCTATAGGAAAAGACCCAGAAAATGACGGAAACCAGTGTCACGGTCTTAATAGCCCGCTTGAACATATCGGCACATTTGAACCAGGCTTCCTTCAGTATATGACCCCAGTGCGCCTTATGGTAGGGCGGAAGCTCCATGATCATGCCTGACCTTTGATCTTCAGCAATCAGTTTGTTCCCGAAGACCTTTGACACAAGCCACATAAGGAACACCATATAGGCGAAGATCCCGATAACGACCAGCGCTGTTCCCCAGACCGGAAAGAACATGTTCGAAACGACCGGAATGATGCTCCAGATGGATCCGCAGGGTACAGCCCACGCTACGATGATGGTCAGCATCCGCTGCCCCCAGTTATCCATAACTCTGGTTCCTGTGGTAGAACCGATGGTGCAACCCAGTCCCATCAGGATCGGAGCCACAGCCTTTCCCTGCAGGCCAAGCTTCGACAATACCCCGTCAAACTGATAGGCAACCCGGGCGAGAAAACCGATCTCTTCCAGAAAACCGAAAACGATATTCACGCCAAGGACAAAAGCAGACATGGAAGCACAGAAATAAAGCGTGTTCGGGATCAGCAGAGAGAATACCGACACCAGCCAGGGATGAACGTTCAAACCGGTCAAAAAATTTGCGATCGGAGGACCGATGAGTCCCGGGAGCATTCCTGCCACGCTCATAACAGGAACGCATATAAGCATCGCAATCAGAAAGCCAAGCAGGATGATCCCCAACGAGATAATCTTTCCCAGCACAGGGCGCAGCAGCTTCTGATCAAATTTTGAGAGTTTATATTCGGATGATGTTGCTTTCGTGACTCCGTCTAGGAGTGTACCGATCCAGGCATATTTCTCATTTGCATCGGCGACTTCCTTTACGGATGCCGGTTTTGAAATAAGCTTGTGGGGATTTCTTATCTCCTTCTCGATGAGAGCCTTCAGCTTGTCATACTCTTTTCCATCTGCCGCAGTGAATGGCAGGACAAGTATGCCAAGTCTCTTTGAAAGGAGCGAATCATTGATCGTCTTTCCCTGTCCCTTTGCTACATCCATCATATTGAGGATAAGGACTGCAGGAATGTCCATTGCAGCAAAATCCGCGAGCATATACATGCTCCGCTCAAGCTGGGAGGCGTCCACAAGAACACAGACCAAATCCGCATTTCCTTCCTTAATGAATTTTTCCGTGATGATTTCCTCATCCGAATTCCCGGACAAACCGTAGCTTCCCGGCAAATCCACTACTGTATATTTCACGCCGCCTAACTCGAAAGTCCCGTCCTTCTTCTCCACCGTCTTTCCAGGCCAGTTGCCCACATGCTGGCGTGAGCCTGTCAACTGGTTAAACAGTGTCGACTTGCCCGAATTGGGCTGCCCCAAAAGCGCAATCGTATTCATGCTTCTGCCTCCGTAACTTCGATTTTTTCACAGTCTTTTCTGTTCAGTGCCAGCAGTGTTTCCCGTACATAGACGAGCACCGGCATTTTCCGGTCATTTTTGACCACCTGAAAGGTTGCTCCTTCATTCAGGCCGACCGATGTGATTCTGTTCAGAAACCGCAAATCGCCCCTCAGATCCGCTACCCTTCCATGGGCACCGGCAATCATTTCACTCAGCTTCATCTGATTTTTCCTCCCTTCTGTTTTCTACAACCATATGTGCGCAGCTTCCGCTGCATCCCGGACAGCCGCAGCCACAGCCGCCTTTCTTTCTCTCTTTGATTTTGCTCTTTACAAGCAAGGCAACTATCAATACCAGAACTGCTGCAGCGATCAGCGTGGCAAGATTTTCGGACAGCCACTCCTTAATTCCCATAGACGTCTTCCTCTCGTGTACAGTTTATTGTGTCTTTTCTACTTCTATGTTAGCTTTGGCTAACCACGGTTTTTGTAAAAACCCCGCCACTGACGGGGCCTGAGTATATCTCCTTAACGAAATTCAAACACCGAGCAACTTATAGGATCCGGCTGTGAAAAACGCAACGATCTTTGATATATACTGATCCATTTCTTCCCGGCTGAGATCATGCAACGCAGCTTCAAAAACACTGGAAATATAGGCATGACAGATAATGTGCATCTCTATCTCGGATGGCAGCTCACAGGAAATGATACCGAGCCTTCCGGTCTCTCTTAAGGCTTTCAGAGAGATATCGGTTTCCAGAATGATCACATCATCCAAAAAGCTGTTGTACCCGGTACCGTCTGAGCATTTAAGAAGGAGCTTCAGCGCATCGAAATTACGATAGATATAATCCAGTATTTCCTTGGCGCCAACTATATTCAACAGGTCGCGGATGTTCCCCTTCCGGACAACTTCCCTGCAGGCGGGTTCTGCATCAGTAAACATCTTTTGGATGTCATCCACCGCAGGCTGCACAAAGAACGAGAACAGATCCTCTTTTCTGGTAAAGTGTCGGTAGAAAGAGCCTGTGGTGATCCCTGCAGCAGCGCAAAGATCGCGAAGGTTGGTTCGCTCATACCCGTTGGCAAGGAACATCTTCATCCCACTGTCAATAATTCTTTGATGCGTATCATCGTATGTCCCATGAGCCATAAGCACTGTCTCCTTGTAACAATGTTCGCTAACTTAGTTATCATTTAACTCCACTCGTTGTCAAGACAGAAACGTTCAAGGTTGTTTTTTTCATTTATACGGATTATCCTGCGAAAATATCCTTGTCTTTTATGATCAGGCCATATTTTTTGAACTGCCTGAGCTCTATTTTTTCGATATACCTTTTACGCCACACCATCTGCATGGCTTCATAACCTTGCGAGTTTTCAGCACGCAAAGCTCTTCAATTCGTTTCTCTTGGTGACCATCGTCCGATACAGGCCGTTTGCATCCATCAGTTCCCTGTGTGTTCCCCGTTCAGAAATCATTCCATCCTTTATCACAAGAATCTGATCCGCACCCTCAATCGTATTCAGACGATGAGCTATGACCAGCAGGGTCTTGCCCCTGCATAGCTCCGATATAGCCTGCTGAATATAGCTCTCATTATCCGCATCCACGCTTGCGGTTGCCTCATCAAGGATGACGATAGGCGAATCCTTCAGTATGCACCTTGCGATGGAAAGCCGCTGTGCCTGACCGCCGGAAAGAGACGCACCGCCTTCCCCGATCACAGTATCGAATCCATCGGGAAGTTCCATGATAAAATCATAGCAGCGTGCTTTCTTTGCCGCCTCGATGACTTCTTCTCGGGACGCGCCCGGTCTACCAATGGTGATATTGTTGTATATAGTATCCTGAAACAGATAAACTCTCTGAAATACCATGCTGATATTGTCCATATGCGTGGCAAGAGGAATACCCCGAATATCCGTCCCTCTCAGAAGAATCTCACCGCTATTTACATCCCAGAACCTGGTAAGGAGGCTTGCGATCGTCGATTTGCCGCCTGAAGGTCCCACAAGTGCTGTCATGGTGCCCTTATCCGCCTTGAAAGACACTTCCGTAAGGACGTTCTTTTTGTCGTAGGCAAAGGTTACATTTTTGTATTCGATCTCCGGAGCGTCATTCCCCAGCTCCTGCTGCCCGCCATCATCCAGTTCCTCTTCGACAAAGAGTTCTTCTATTCTGTCCATACAGGCGCTCATAACCGTAAGCCGTGCTTCCTGGTCGTAGAATGATTTGATCGGCACGAAGAGATCGAACAGGCACAGCAGCATTCCGAGGAAAAAAGGAAGTTCCATCCATCCGCCCAAATAAAGAAAAGCGGAGAGGACAAGCATAACGATGGTCCCTATACCATAGATCAGGAACACGCCCCGCTTGTACCCCTTTAAGCTGTCTTTGCTAAGCTATCGACCAGTTCTGTCCCTCGGTCTGGAGATGCACCATCTGTGCAAATGCTCCACCCTGACTCATTAGCTCCGCAGACGAACCTTGTTCAGCTACGCCGCCGTCCGATAGCACCACGCACGATCTTATTCGCTCCGGCAACGGTACGCATTCTATGAGCAATTACCATGACCGTCTTATCCTTGATGAGCCTTGACAGTGCGCCCTGAACCTTTGTCTCATTTTCCACATCGAGAGACGCTGTCGCCTCGTCCAAGAGGATAATCGGCGCATCTTTCAGGAATGCCCTTGCTATGGAAATGCGCTGGCGCTCGCCGCCGGAAAGCTCGCTGCCGTTCTCTCCGATTACCGTGTCGTAGCCATTTGGAAGCTCGCGCACGAACTCATCACAGTTTGCAAGCTTTGCGGCATTCAGGACTTCCTCGTCTGTGGGAAGCTCGCGCACGAACTCATCACAGTTTGCAAGCTTTGCGGCATTCAGGACTTCCTCGTCTGTGGCGTCCCTTTTGCCCACACGGATATTCTCCATTACAGTGTTGTTAAAGAGCGTCACATCCTGAAACACTATGGAGAAAGAACCGAGAAGCGTTTCAGGGTCGACAGTGGGTACATCGACACCTCCGACTGTGACCTTTCCCTTGTCGGCGTCCCAGAAACGGGCAGCCAGACGGCTGACGGTGGTCTTGCCTCCGCCGGATGGTCCGACCAGCGCCGTGACCTCGCCCTGCTTCGCCGTAAAAGATACATCAGAAAGAACAGTCTTTTCATCCTCATAAGAGAAACCTGCATGGTCAAAAACGATGTCATATCCCTTTGGTGCAAAGTCTGCTGTGCCGGTCTGTTCCGACATATTATTAATCTCGTTCATTCGATCAACATTGACCTGTAATGCATTGATCGCGGCGAGATTGATAAGCGTTCCGCTCATCGGTTCATAAAGCCTCGATGCCAGCAGCAGGAAACAGAAGAACTGCATGAGTGTGAGATTCCCATCTATTAGCATAGTTCCTCCGACAAGTGCCACCGTGCCGATGCCGAATTTCAAGAGCATCTGTGCCGTTACAACAAACATTGCCGAACCAAGTTCACTGCCAATGGCACGTTTTTCCAGCGTATCAATCTTCTCGTCAAGTCCCTTCAGATATTCGTCTTCAGCATTGTTGCTCTTCAAGTCGCGTGAGGTTTCTATGAACTCCTGCACGCCTTCATTCAGGTCAATCTGTGCCGCCCGTTGCCTGCGTGTGAAATGATTTTGAACGCTCTTTGATGTGAGTACGATCAGAAGTGCGAGCGGAATCGGCCAGACCGCAGCAAGCGCCATTTTCGGCTGGAAGAAAAACAGTCCGACACAGATGACCAGCGTGGAGACAATGCTGCCGTAATACTGCGGAGTCATATGGCTCCGCATGCGGTCGGCGACTTCCTTTTGTACCATAACCGTATGCCGTAATACTGCGGAGTCATATGGCTCCCCGCGTGTTCCATCACCTCCGCATCGGACATAATGGTACTGGTCAGGTCGGCAAGGTCGCGCTTTGCAAAGAACGAAAGCGGAAGCTTGCGCAGCTTTTCCGCGAGGGAAATCCTTCTTGCCGCAGACTCCTTGTAGGTCGCCTTATAGGCCGTGTTATACTGCCAGATGCTTGTGATGACAATGAGTGCAAGACAAAGCACAATACCGCCGACATAAAATCCCGTGCGGCTTTGCAGATTAACGCCTCCAATGTAATCTCCTGTGAAGAGATATAGTAATGTAACAGGAAACATAAGCGCCAGATTCTGTGCCACAACAGAAGCGATGCCCCATATCATTTCCGTTGCGCCCCGGTTGGACAGGGCAAATTTATTCTTGAAGTATGTTTTCATACAGCTTCACCTACCTTCCAGCTGACAGCACTCTGGTATTCCTTCCACATTGCGCTGTAGATCCCGCCCTTTTCGACCAGTTCATCATGGCGACCCTCTTCCACGACTTCGCCGTGGTCAAGTACATAGATCTTATCTGCGTTTCGAATGGTGGAAAGTCTGTGCGCTATCATGATGACCGTGCTGTGTTTGGTAAGCTCCGTAAACGCTTTCTGCACCAGCACTTCATTTTCGGGGTCGGCGAACGCAGTGGCTTCATTGAGAATGACAACGGGAGCATTCTTCAGAATCGACCTCGCAATAGCGATACGCTGCTGCTCTCCGCCGGAGAGATATGTACCCTCGCTGCCAAGAACGGTGTTAATGCCCTGCGGCAGTCTTGCGATAATGTCATCACATTGTGCAGCATGGAGTGCCTCCTTCAGTTCTGCATCTGTTGCATCCTGTTTTGCGATACGTAAGTTATCAGCGATGGAACGCTTAAGAAGTCTCGAATCCTGGAACACATAAGAAACTGTGTTCATCAGTTCATCCTTGCTGATGTCCCTTAAGTCTACGCCGCCGATTTGGACGCTGCCCTCCTGTGCATCAAAGAAACGCGAAATCAGCCCTGCCGCCGTAGTCTTGCCGCTGCCGGACGGTCCCACAAGGGCAACGATCTGATCCCTGTCCGCAGACATGGAGAGATTCCTTACGGCAGGATTTGTGTCCTCAGAATACCGGTAGGTCACATCTTTGATCTCGACGAATGCACCGGACGGTGTTTTCTTCGTCTTAGCTTCGGCAAGAGGCTCAATGTTTTTGATGGAATTCACTCTTGCAATCGCATCCTCGATCTTCATGCTGTTTTCAGGTATGTACATAACGCGCATCATCGTGGTGGTGATGATCGGCGTAAAGATGACATAGAACAGGAAATTCACGAGAATGTCCTGCGAGGCAGCACCTCCCCTCGTGAGGAACAGAGTCAGACCTATGAGGAACGCAAATGCAGAGTTGATGAACATCTCAAACAGAATCATCGACCTCCGACACTCGAAGGTATATTTCAGGCAAAATTCGCCGTAGTCATCGATGGATTTTTTGAATCTATGAAACGAAAATACAGTCTGCCCGAATGTCTTGACGACCGGAATGCCGCGAACATACTCCACAGCCTCGTTACTCATGTTCTCCAGGGCATCCTGATATTTCTTCATGTCCTCCGCCATCCTCGGTCCCATCATGGTAAACATCATGCAGAACGAGAGAATGATAGGGATTATGCAGGCCAGTCCGAAGCGCCAGTCGTAGATAAACAGCATCACGACCATGGCAATCGGCGTGACAATCGCCTGCGCCATATCGGGCAGGTTGTGTGCAAGCATTGTTTCCGTAGAGGATGTTGCCTCGGTAATGATACGCCGCACCTTACCGGAACCCATTTCATCCACAAAACCTATCGGCAGCTTTGCGATATGATGGAGGAGATCCTTCTTCATGTTGCCCGCCACACGGAACGCAGACAGATGAGAACACATCAGTGCCCCGAAGTAAACCAACATGTAAATCAGGGAAAAGATAACTACCATCCAGCCGTTATGAGTAATACCTGTCGCCATCGAAAAGGTCGGAGCAACCTCCACCACCTCTTTGATAATTCGCCAAAGACAGACGAACGGCATGAGTGCCAGCACCCCACATGCCGCAGACAAGATAAGCGACAAATATGTCAGCACCTTATGTCTTCCCGCATAGCCCATCAGCACCGAAAATGCCGATGGTTTCTTCTGTCCTTTCATGGCTATTTGGGTCCTTTCATTTCCTTTAGTCTTTTCTGCCTGCGGTATTCAAGAGGTGTCACTCCGTAACAGGCTTTGAACGCAGATCCGAACTTTGCCTGAGTAGCGTAACCTACGGTCTGTCCGATTTCAGTTACCTTCAAGTCTGTTTTTGCCAGTAGCTCACATGACCTTTGCATACGAGCCTTCTGCTGGTACTCCGCATAGCCGCAGCCATAAACGCTTCGGAAATAATTCTTGAGACTTGTTTCGCTAATGCCGTACTCATTTGCAAGATCTTTTGCCGTGAACCTGACAGACAGATCAGACATAATTGTCTCCCTGACACATTTGGCGATCTCCGTCTGAGAAGCAGTATAATAGGTTCTGTTGATACTCTTCCGGCGGTATCTGCGTCCTTGTTTCAAAGCTGCCGGGATTTATTTTCGCATTGTCCTCGTTCTTTTTATCCTTCTTTATAAGCATCTTGTTAAGAAGCTTCGGACTTGTGAATGCCTTTCCCATAACAACCTTTGCAATCCTAGGAAGCTTTTGAAAATTTCGCTCATAGGAAAGCACCATGAGGTGTCCTATCTCATCTATGGAAAATCCGTATCTTTTTAACACCTCTCCCATGGCAACAAAGCAGTAGGCTCCCGTCAGATTCTTTGTACCGCTCACCTTATCGCCGCCCACATAAGGAAATCTTTCCAACAGGTTCTTCTCATAATAATTCCAGATTTCGTCCTCGATTTCAGCAAAAGTCTTGCTGCTTATCTTCTCGAGCTCAGGCTTTATATACCCCATGAATTGATGAAGTCCTTTTTTGAACTTGTCCTTATTCTTTGCATAGTATTCGTGCATTCTGAATCCTCCATATAATAATTATTCTTATCACATTCACAGAAGAAACGGCAGCTTTTCAGCGTCGTTCACCGATATAATCGTAGAGCTGCTCATGTAATCGACGCATCTCATCTGGTGCCTTCATGGAATGCTGATACATGAATCTGTCTCCGAACCTGCTTCGAAATACAAAGCCAAGTATAGTTGCGGCAATGGACGGAGGACAGATCAGGAAAACTTTCATCTTTGCAGGAGATAGTCTCATTCCCATTATTCTCACACGCCGAAAGTTTTCACGAATTTGGATTGCCGTGTTTTTCATTAACTTCCGGCTTTTTCCTGCATGCTTCGGATGCTTCGATTCATAGTATGCATCCGCAATCGGAACGACCATAGCCAGATGACATACCTGCCATACATACATATTCTCTACGATTTGGCATGGGATGTTTGCTTTTTGAAATAGCTTTCTCAAGATCTTTTCCCTACCATCCGTTTTTCCTATTGTAGTGGGCTGAATGACACGGGGTGTCAGATCGGCATCCAGAACCGTTCCGTCAAAGCCGCCACCTGCTCCAGGAAAAGCCGGAAGAATACGCCCCTCACCACAGATCTCTTCCCAGACAGAATAAGGCTCCAGGGAATTCACCATCGTAACAATGGTTGGACTGCTGTTTTTCCTAAGCTCCTCCAGCGCTGCATGCAGCTGATATTCTCTTACAGTCAGAAGGATAAAATCGTAGTTGTCCTCCGGTAGCAGATTGGACAACACCGTCACCGCCGCAGTTCTTATCTCACCGTTTCTTTTATAATTCAGGCCGTTTTCTTCCAGCGTGGACAGGCGGCTTCCCCTGGCATAGACTGAAACTTCTTCTCCTGCCTCAGAGAGGATAGCAGCGTACAAACTCCCAATAACACCTGCTCCGTAAATTAATATTCTCATATCCACCTCAAAGTGTTTTCAATCTATAGCAAATTCAATACTATTTATTCCTGATATATCCTATATCAGCATGATACTGTGGATGTTCCTTTACCAGAGGGTCTTTATCACCGACCATCATGTAATCGCAGCAATTCGCAAACCCCAAAGTCTGCTTTCGGATCAATTGCACATGCATCATCTTCATACATGCATAATCCGCTTTGTGAATCAGTCTGAATCCTCTTTCAGCTGCCTCTTTCTCAAATTCCCTAAACGTGAATAAGGCTACTGCATTGTGATCCCAATGCAGTAGCGCATCTACGATATGTATGCACCTTTTTGACAAATCGGCGATATAGAAGACTACCGTTTTCTCATAATACTCTGTGCGCCTCATCAAAGAAGGTACGCCAGCCTTCCACATGATGGAGTATACAAAAATCCAGCACCGCGTCAAAGCTATTATCGGGGAAGATACTCAGATCAGATGCACTTGCCTCAATGAATTCAGCCTGGCCAAGTTCAAGAGAACACGCTTGATCCAGCTGCTCACTCATAATATCGATTCCCTTATAGGAACGCGGACCTTCCTTACAGATCAGTGAGGCACAATAGCCGTTTCCGCAGCCGACTTCAAGAATATCCTTATCTTTTATGATCAGACCGTATTTTTTGAACTGCCTGAGCTCTATCTTTTCTATATACCATTTACGCCATCCCATCTGCATGGCTTCATATTCTTTTACACTCAGCTTCATCTTTATCCTTTACCTTGTCCATTCTAATTCGTTCCTGAACTGTTCGAACCGCTCTTCATCCGGCAGCGTCGCCAGCAGACCGCCGAAGGTGAAGACATTCCCAAGACTTAAGAATGTTGTGCCAATCCCTGCGCCAAGAGCCGTATGCGGCCTGGCGATGACTGCAATTACAAGCGCCGGGATCATGCCGACAAACATATGGAACCATTTTGCCTTCTTCGGATAGGGCGTATAGCCTTTGGCAAAGGCCTTGAACTGCACGATCAGTTCCGGAAGCCATAAGATGATTAGTATCACCCACAGTGGCACGCAGAAGGCGTATATCATCAACTTAGTCGCTCTTGCCGCGACCCCTGCGTCCAGCATCAGCAGATTCTTGTAGGCATAATTCAAAAGTCCTATGTTCATATGGCAGCCGATGGGCGCGAGCCAGATGAGGCCGAAGATCGAAGCCCGATAGATATGCGCATATTTCGGCGCGGCATCTGCCATGAGACGGTAGACGGCAAAGAAAGCGAGCCCTTCCAAAAACAGCCCGAAAGCACCCAGAAGGCCGCCCCATATAAGCTGTGCGTCGGGCAAGTTCGGTGCGCTGGACATCAACGCTTCCGCAAGATTTGCACCGACAGTTTCATCTCCGATGCCCACGAGAAAATCTCCGATGCCGGTCATCACCGAACCGATCAGCCCGATGATCAGGAGCTTCTTAATCCGTGCTCTGTCCAGATTGTTATGGATTCCAATCATATTCATTTTCACTTAAGCTCCTCCTTCCAAGGCTTTTAAAATAACGTGCAGATCCAGGCCGCAAGTGCAGATGCGGCAGGGAATATCACGAGCAGCTTCAGCAGCTGGCTTTTGATGTTAAATCCGTATTTCTTCGGCATGGCCGAATCCTCCACCTCTGGGTAGTAGAATTGGAAGAATCGGGATTTCAGCAGCAGGAACCAGTCAAAGAAGATCATGTCATACACCTTGTAAATGGTAAATATCAGTACGAATCTTAAAAAAACTGTCCAAACGTGAAATCGTTTCTGATGCCATCCCAGACCGCAATGACGCCGATGCCCAGTATCATGATGACACTGATCACGATAAGCGCCCAGCCCAGTGCCCCTGCACCGTCAAACAGCTCATGTCCTCTGGGCTTGATCATTTTCTGTACTTCTTTAGGAGCAGACGAAAAAAGCTTATCAAACTCAGCAAAGGCCACAGCCGACACAAAAAACAAGGTGGCCGCTCCGCAAAATACGATTGCAAGAAAAATCGTCAGTAGCATCTTTATACCCTCCATTCTTCTGCAAGGAATTTCAATGTTTCTTCCCAGCTCTTTCTTCTGCTCTCGTCACATTCCTTTGGGAATTTCCTTTCCACTTTGAAAAGGGCACTGCTGACCGGCCTGAACATGGCAGCGTAGTGACTTAGCTTTTCATAATTCAGATGCCTGTGCGCATAGGGATGACTATTTTGCTCTAAGCGCTCCATGACCTGCTTGCAGACCCAGCTGGACGGAACCATAACATCCGCCTCGCCGGAAATCAAAAGCACCGGACCTTTGATATTCTCCACCTTTATATCCGCCGCCGAGTCGTGCGGCTTTTTCAACACCTCATCATAATAGAAAAGCATATCCGGTTCACGCTTTACCCAGAAATTCTTTTTCATGCGCCTGAGATATGTTTTTTCTTCCTTATCCGTTATGCCGATATAAGGTAGCGGTTTGCCTTCCAAGGTAAAAGGAGAACCCTTGGCAAAATGAAGGCCTCCGACAAAACTTCCGCATTGCGTCAGGATGTGCACAGGCGCAGCCGCAACCACACACTCGATTTCGAAAAAAAGACTTGCGCAAAGAAGAGCGTATTCACCGCCTAAAGAGATACCCCAGACCGCAGGATGTAATCCCTTTTCTTCTTTCAGCCATTGGCAGGCGCGACGCATATATTCTACGGGAATTCCCGCAGGATCCTTTGGCGTTCCTTCCTCGTTCCAGTAACCAAGCGCAATCACAGGCATTCCAGCATCGGCAAACATACAGGCAGCCAGCTGTGTAAACAGAAAGCTTCCGTCCGAGCCTGAACAAACGACGATTCCCTTTTTCTGATATGCCTTCGTTTCCAGCTCGTAGTATTCTCCGAAGAATCCGTCCTGCCGCACGGAAAACACACGATTCGCTTTAAATTTCGGTTTTGGCTTAAGCATGTTTACCATTCCTCCTTCTTTTTACTTCGGGGACACCGTCCCCCAACTAAGCTTGCTTCTCTATATGTTGTGTATCTGACCTCACATGCCTTGTAAAGGGTGCTTCGCACCGCTATGCGGCTACGCCCTTGACAAGGCATATGCGGCCAGATATTAGGTAATCAAGAGAAGCAAGCACCACTTTTCTCACTACAAGATGTAGTTCAGGTACACTCATGTTAAATACCGTCCCTGACCTTAATTTTTAGCCAGTTCGGGTACTTCGGGGACGGTGTTTTTCATACACGAGTTATCTTGCTATACTTTTTCCCAGATGGGAAACCACCTGTCTCCATGCCCATGTTTTTTTCAGCACGCCCCTCATCAGCATGTCTCTTCCGAATTTGCCGACCGCGCCAAAGACAAGCCTCTGATGCTATGCTTTTAAAGCATATATCCTTCCAGCATTTTGGCATAGGCAGCTGAATCTTTGGATATCCGCTCGCAGTGTCCTCTTCCTTCCCACACTTTAAGCTCCGCATAAGGATACCTGCCGGGAAGGACTTTACGGGTGTTCTTCAGATCAAAATCATTTTCTCCGTAAGCGAAGATGCATTTCTTTTGCAACTCTTCATCCATCTCTGGCAGATGCACATACGAGCAGTCATGGCAGATATTGATGATACTCGTTTCATTGATCTTTATAAAACGCTCTGTCATGGGGCAGGCAGCCTCTTCTCCGTACAGTTTTGCCATAATACGCTCCGCCCTTCTGGGATCTGCCACCGCTTTTTTGTGCTTTCCCAGGAACATCTTCTTTGACAGGAAGAACAAAAGTTTCGTATGCTCATAAAAGCTGACACCTTCAAAAAACAGATAATCAAAGCAAATATCCCGGTATTCCAGCAGTTCAAACAGAACACATCCCCCAAGGGAAGCGCAGAAGCCCAGCTGGATCCTCTCGATTCCATGCTCTGTCAGATAGGTATGGATCGCAGACGCCTCATCCTTTGCGCTGACATAGGTCTTTGTGACTGCATAGCCATGTCCGTTCAGATCGGGGATCAGATAACGATATCCGTCTCCCATATAGTCCGTGATACATTCCTGCATTCCTTCAGCGCTGGACATACATCATCGGATGAATCAGCAGCATTACCTTTTCTTTCTCCGGATTGATATCATGCATGATCATAATGAATTCTCCCTTCTACAGTCATTTCCCCTGTCATCATATTCTTTCGTGTTCCTTTGTCAGGATCCTGATCCACTTGCGCTACCGATGCGCATAGAAGCAATATGCCCACAGGTAGATAAACGGAGTCTTCCATCCGGCTCCGATCTCCACCCGGTCCGTATATTCACAAAAGCCACCCTGCAGATCCTTAAGAATGATTTCATGATTCCAGGCCGGGACATGCTCATTACCTTCGTGCGTATAGATGCCCTCATCCTCGCTGAAGCGGATCACATGGATCGTATGGATACCAAAGGGGATCAGCCCAAGCAAGCAGGCGGAACTTGAATGAGGCTGACTCACCCGGCTCCCAGTTCATATCTCTACTTCCGTCGATTAGGGTAAATGTCGCATACGGCCAGGCAATCTTCTGCAATGTACTGAGCTTTTTAAGTCTTTGGAAAACCTCGTGGCGCCCGGCGGGGAATATTGATGTCTTCTTTACATACCTTGACATAGATTTCTCTCTTTCCGTTAATCTGACGAACGAATGCTTAACAGTGGTATGTTAGGGCTTGCTAACCTGGCATTAAAAAAATATAATGTTAGTATTCTCGTCATTCTCTCCCCTGAATCACTCCTTGTATTCCAGAAGGAAATCACAGCATTCATCTCCGTGACCGATCGTCTTGGTTCGACCCCATTTCAGCTTTGGATGCATATTGCCATACATGGCATCATCTGAATCACAGTAGACCACCGTAATTTCCGGACAACTGTACCGCTTGCAGATCTCAAAGTACGGGCATCTGACCATGTTCATACGCATTTCATTGCCATGTCTTTCTGGAAACTCGAAGGCAAATCCGGCGTCTGTACCAAAGAACTTCTGTGTCATCTTTAAGAAGAACACCGGAATCTTCCTGGCAAGGCCAGGCAGTTTCATGCTGCGCTGGATATGCGGCACAAGCTTTGCCGCAAACCTTTGAAAATACTCCCGGATGTACCATACCGCTTTCTCCTGCTCAATTCCCTCCGCCCGCATCGTCTCATACACGGCGATGCCGGGATAAATGCGCTTGTAGGTGTGGGCACGGAGCGCCTTTGAATCGGAAGCGTTCTCCCGGCACAGTTCCTTATAGCGTTTCTGAGCTGCTTCCGCGATCCGATCCGCTTTCTGCTTGCCGATATCCTCTGCAGCGATATTACAGGATTGTCTGATCAATCTGTGCATGACATGTCCCTCTCAGTTTCTTCACTCTCCGATGGCCTTCCTGAACTCTTCTGATCCCGGCTCAGACCATGATGTGATTCCGGCGGAAACGACCTTCCCTTCGTCAATTACATAGGCAAATCTGTCCAAAATGCGGTCTCCCGACAGATTATAGGTGTCATCGCTTTCTTTGTCGGATTCATAATACACATACAGGAGGCATTCATTGTTCCCGGAAACACAGTCATAGATCAGGAAGTGGACGATCTGGTCATCTTCATAGAAAACGGCCTTCGGTTCGCCTTTCGCGGTCATGCCGGCACGATATCCGTAGCCAAGAGTATCATCCGCAGTCTCATGGTATATCGCCGTCATTCCATCCGCTATACCAAGAAACTCCACTTCATCATCATAACTGTCCGGTTCCTTTGGGATCACCTGCGGAGCTTCCGGCTCCGGCTGCTGTGCCTGCTCTTTTTTCTCATAGCGCTCAGGATAATGTTCCCTCAGAAACATGGTCTTGGTCATGGACGGATCTATGTCCTCTCCGCCAGCTGATTCCCGAAGGTATCTTCGATAGAGGATACCCTCTTTCTTCCAAAGGGAATATTTTGTCTCCTGAAGGAAGCCTGAGTCCGCCACCGTGATCGTCCCATTGCCATTGTCTGTATCGGTATCAGACAAAACCATGAAGGCAAAGCATAAAACCGCCAATACAGCGACAACGGCAGCGGACAGAATCACACTAAATGCCCTTCCGGTATATTTCGCTGCTCTTGTAAGTGAACTGCTGAACACACGGGTGCAGAGCAGGTATGCCGCCCAGATGATCCACGCCTGCCACAGGAGTATCCCAATGCTGCCGACCTTCATCACCCAGCTCTGCAAAACCAACCCTTCCGGCACGGTGTATAAGACAAGAAGGAAAGCGCCGGTCAGCACTGCAAGAACTATCGCACAAATTAAAAATTTTCGTTTCACTACTTAACGCGTTCTCCTTATCCGACCGCTTTCTCAAAGACCATCTCTGTCAAAGAATGTGGCAGCAATTCCTCCGGCTTTACGTCCGGCCTGATCCATTCGTTCACCAGATCCTCCGGCATGATCAGCGGCATCCTGTCATGGATGAAGCGGATTCCTTCTCCCGGCTCCCGCGTCAGAATTACAAAGTACGGCATCCCGTCCTCTATCCGGTATAACCCGCAGAGCCATGTCACAGTTGCACCTTTCGGCTGGATCATGTATTTGTCGCTGGTATGCTTCTTGCCATCGTTTCCGAGCCTATGCTCCCATTCGTAATACCAGGAGGCCGGCACAATGCAGCGATGTTTCTGCCAGTCGTCCTTAAAGGTCAGCTTCTCAGCCGCAGTCTCTGTCCGGGCATTCATCAGCAGCGTCTTGCCGGCATAACCCCACTTCATCGGAAATACAGCTCTGTTGCTGGAACGATTCGGTGCAATCACCGGCACCACATCCGTAGGACGCATCTCGCTGTAATCCTTGACGGCGCAGGTCTGATGCCATTTCCTGACCAACGGGGAACGGTTCATTTCCTCTACGATTGGCCTCAGCTCCGGTGACTCCTCTGTATAATATCGACAGCACATGGTCTATCGCCTCACAGTTTTTCCAGCAGCCACTCCCGCAGGACAACTGCATTGTTATGTTCTTCGTCCTTTGCCGCATAGAGCAGGATCACATCCTGTCCGGCAAGCTTTTCGCGGCACAGTTCCAGGAAGTCTGCCGCCGGGGAGGTGTCCAGCTCCTGCCGGTATCTTGCGGCAAATTCATCGTATCTCTCCGGATCATGTCCGAACCATTTCCGCAACTCATTGCCGGCATCTTCTTTCCTGATACTGCGCGGCCAGAGCCGGTCAACCAGGATGCGCAATCCAGGGCGTGCTCCTTTTTCATAGATTCGCTGGCAGATCAGTTTTTCGTCATTTGAATTGATAATGGTCATAGCAATTTTGCCGTCCACTCGTCTTCCTTAAAGCCGGTCAGCACGAAATCCTCCCCGACCAGAAGCGGACGCTTAACCAACATTCCGTCTGTCGCCAGGAGTGCGAACTGATCATCCTCACTCATCTCCAGCAGTTTTTTCGACAGCCCCATTTCCCGGTAGGGAATACCGCTAGTGTTCCAAAAGCGCTTCAGGGGAAGCCCGCTCATGGCGTAATATTCCCGCAGCGCGGCCTCGTCCGGGTGATCCGTCTTAATATCAATCATCGCATACTCAATGCCCTTTTCTTCCAACCATTTCAGCGCTTTCTTGCAGGTTGAGCAGCGGCTGTAGCAATATATCTTAATCATTTTCGTGCATACCTCCATGTAGATCTCGTTTTATGTAGGATATTTCTATATCGTATCCTAATTTCTCCATTATACTGACAAAGGTCTTATTCACAATTCTTACCGGATTTTTAATGAGGCGATTTACATATGATGGAGAAGTGCCAACAACGCTTGCCAGCTTTGCCTGTGATGTTGCATTCTCGATACACTTCACCTTCACATCAATTTCAATATTATTGTATCATATACTAACGCTATTTTCCAGTCACATTTCGTGCGTGCATGTCTTTTTCTCCTCTACGGGATTATTTTTCACGGATAAGTAGTGCCGATAATACGCCCTATGAGAAGGTGGGAAATAAGGAACCGATCAGTATCGCAGATGAGGTGCCGTTTGAGATTCTGGAGAGCCGGGAGTGGGTGCGCTTAAGTACAATTTGTGAAGTCGCTCGCGGAGGTTCGCCCCGTCCAATAAAAGATTATCTTACAGAATCCGAAGATGGTATCAATTGGATAAAAATCGGTGACACAGACAAGGGCGGAAAGTATATTAGAAGTACAAAAGAAAAAATTATTCCTGAAGGAGTTAAGAAGAGTAGGCTTGTCCATGTTGGAGATTTCCTTCTCACAAATTCCATGAGTTTCGGGCGCCCGTATATTCTTAACATTGACGGCTGTATACACGACGGATGGCTCGTTCTTAGCGGCTACGAGAAGGCTTATAACCAAGACTTCTTGTATTACATGCTTTCTTCTTCCTTCGCATATTCTCAATTTTGCGATGTAGTAAGTGGTGCTGTGGTCAAAAATCTGAATAGCGATAAAGTATCGGCATCCTTATTTCCGCTTCCGCCACTTGATGAGCAACGGCGTATAGTTACTGTAATAGAAAAAATAGAACCTCACATAGAAGAATATGGTCTTGCAGAATCTCAACTGACGGAACTTCAGGAGAGCTTTCCTGATCGACTTAAGAAATCTATCCTTCAAATGGCAGTACAGGGAAGACTCGTTCCGCAGAACTCGAACGATGAGCCAGCGAGCATTCTTTTGGAGCGGATTCGTACCGAAAAAGAGCACCTAATTGCCGGGGGCAAGATCAAACGTGACAAGAACGAATCCGTCATTTTTAGACGGGATAATTCTCATTATGAAAAGCGCGGAAAAACGGAAGTGTGTATCGATGCTGAACTCCCGTTTGATATTCCGGATTCTTGGTGTTGGTGTAGATTACGAACCATATGTTATAACATGAGATATGGCACAGCAAAAAAATCTTCAAAAGTAGGAGAAGTAGCTGTGCTGCGTATGGGGAATATCCAGCATGGAGAAATAGACTATTCAAATCTTGTCTACAGCAATGACCCCGAGGATAATGTGTCGTTACTATTACAGAACAAGGATATTCTTTTTAACAGAACGAATAGTCGTGAGCTTGTGGGAAAAACCAGGATATATCGCGGCGACATCCCAGCGATTTACGCTGGATATCTTGTCTTGATTAGGCCGATCTTTATTGACCCTGAATATATAAACTACATGATGAATTCGCAATACGAATGGTCGTATTGCCAAAATGTACGCAGTGATGGAATAAATCAAGCTAATGTGAGCGCCGCGAAAATTGGTGAATTTTTGGTTCCGATCCCACCGTTAAAAGAGCAAATGCGAATCGTTCAAATGCTCATCAAGGTGCTTCCACTGACAAGTAACAGGAAGTACAAATTCTCATTATGAGAAGTTGGGTAAAGTCGAAGTCTGCATCGACAGCGAGATTCCTTTTGGATTGCCGAATTCGTGGGCATGGATACGCCTTTCATCAGTATTAACTTCAACAGATGCAAGCAAAAGTCCTCAGTGTAAAGATCGCCCGCGATCGCAAGGGGAATGGGGTGTTATTAAAACAACGGCTATACAAGATGCACAGTTCCTTGAGAATGAGAACAAAGTTCTTCCTGAGGGCTTTGATGTGCCTATTCATAGTAGAATCTGTTCGGGTGATCTCTTGATTACACGAGCAGGGCCTCGTAACAGAACCAGGATAATGTGTGTAGTCGATTATCAACCAGAGAATCTTATGCTCTCTGATAAGACAGTTAGGTTGTCGTATTTCCGAGAGTATGTTGATCCGTATTATATCATGGCGGCATTGCAAAGCCCTGCTATGCAATACGGGATGACTGCTTCTATGTCTGGAATGGCGGAATCACAGGTTAATATTTCACAAGATAAAATGAAACGATTCTTATTACCATTGCCTCCGTTAGCGGAGCAACATCGAATTGTTGACCAAATCAAAGCAATTCTACCGATGGTCAAGTCTCTGTAATACATCTTTCCTATAATATCGCGGTGAAAGGAGGTCTTTCACCATGATAGAAGAATTTGAAAGACATTTGAGGGGAACAAACCTCTCAAAGAACACCAAGGCATCGTATCTCTTCGCTGTACGGCAGTACAATGATCAGTACGGTGAGGTGACCCAGAAGAATCTGCGTGCGTACAAGGTATGGCTGATCGAAAACTACAAGCCGAAAACTGTAAACCTGCGGCTTCGAGCCATCAACTGCTACCTTGAGTCTGTGGGCAAAGAGAAATGGAAGCTGCCTTTTGTAAGGGTGCAACAGAAAGCATTTCTGGAAAATGTAATCAGTGAAGCGGATTATGAATATTTCAAGAATTGCCTGAAGCGGGATAACGAGCTCTTTTGGTATTTCGTTATCCGATTTTTAGCCGCAACCGACGCAAGGGTCAGTGAACTCATCCAGATCAAAGTGGAGCATATCAAACTGGGGCATCTCGACTTATATTCCAAAGGCGGGAAGCTCCGACGAATATACATTCCCAAATCTCTTCAGGATGAAGCCCTTTCTTGGTTGACGGAAAAGTAACAGGAAAGCGGCTTCATTTTTTTGAACAAGTATGGAGAGAGGATCACCACCCATGGAATCTCCGGACAGTTGAAGAAATTGGCAGCCCGCTATGAAATCGATCCTGTCGTTGTATATCCGCATTCCTTCCGCCATCGCTTTGCCAAAAGTTTCTTGGAGCGGTGCAATGATATCGCGTTCCTGGCTGGCCTTATGGGGCATGAGAGAATCGAAACCACACAAATCTATTTGAGAAAGACTGCTACAGAGCAGCATGAAATCGTAGATAAGATTATTAACTGGTAACAATAATGCCGCCACTACTTCAATAGACATAATGGCGGCTGTTTCTATAGCAACTCATCTAATGATTCGAGGATGGCCTGTGTAGCTCTAGTAATTCTTATTTGCTCTTGCAAGGGTGGTAGCAGCACAAGATATTTTGCAATATAATCCTTTCCAACACGCTGTTGGCCGGCCGTTCCTGTGAATGCCGCAATGCCACCTGTAATGAAGGCATGTGTTTTGCAAATCAGTAGAATATATGGCATGTAGAGGTTATGTGTCTCATCACATAAAACATGCAGCTCTGTTGTTCCAGCACCATAACCATTCGGCAATCCGCTTATTACTGCTGATTTTCTGTTCTGAAAACATGGAGTAATTTTATCTACCACAACGTCATTATCTTTGAAGTGTGTAAAGCCAGCCCTTATGTCTTTCCACTGACGTTCTTCGAATGTATGTCGGTTGTTAAAGCCATCCTCCAAGAGCGGCATGGGCATGAACCCCACGATTGTATCATCAGATAATTGGTTCCGGGGATTAATGCTCAATATTGAAGACATCCGACACCATTCCCAGGAATCAGGGATTTCAAAAGGGATTTCATCGTCGATACACCGTTCCGTAGATCCCAACTTCTCATAATGAGAATTATCCCGTCTGAAAATGACAGACTCATTCTTGTCACGCTTGATCTTGCCTTCCCTGATCAGTCGCTCTTTTTCAATACGAATTCTATCCAGGAGGATGCTGGCAGGTTCATCGGACGGATCCTGTGGAACAAGCTTGCCCTGAACTGCCAAATGTAGAATTGACTTCTTGAGCTGATCAGGAAAAATTGCATTCAGAGCATTAAGTTTTCCTTCAGCTTCAGCATATTTATCAATAAACGGTTCAATTATCTTAAGATGTTCTGCTATGCGCCTCTGTTCATTAAGAGGTGGAAGTGGAAAAAGCATAGGATAAATCTTCTTCCCAGAAACGACGGGTTATGCAGTTGCATTGTTATTCTGTCCCAAATTCATTCCCCTAAGGCAATAAACCAAGTATTCTCGGTTTATGGATTTTTGAGGGTACGTTGTGATAAATGCGTTATCAGTCACCCATGCTTTTTCTTCTGTAACATGCACACTTCCGCAGTAAAAGCCAACTCTGCCTATTACTACAGTTTCTTCTTTGACAAGCGCTTTATTATGATATCCTGTGATGCCGTTCCCACCGTAAACAGGGATTGTTCCAGGCTGCATCTCTTTCGAGGTTAAGCCTTTGCCAGATTCAATTTTGAGAAGCGAACCTAGGCGTATCCACTCCCAGCTTTCTGGTATTTCAAACGGCACTTCATCAGCAATGCTCACCGGCTCATTTTTGCCAACCTTCTCATAGGGCGTATTATCGGCACCACGGAAGATATAAGAAGGATTCTTTTCCTTCTTGATTTTACCTTCTTTGACCAGCTGTTCCTTTTCCTTACGGATACGCTCCAAAAGGGCACTGGCCGGCTCATCATTTGGATCCTGTGGGACGAGTTTGCCCGATACAGCCATCTGCAATATGGAATTTTTCAGCTGCTGTGCGTTCATTTACCCTCGTCCTCCGTCATATCGATCCCGAGAATCTCTGTGATCTGCGCCAGGATGCGGTCGATATCCGCATTCAAAGACGCCCGCTTCTCTTGGTACTGTTGAATCAATTCTTTTGGCGGGAGTATCTCTTCTTCCTCATGAGGATATCCACATAGATCGATATTATAGGTTCGGGAAGCAATCTCGACCACGGTATATTTTTTAGCCTTGTCAAAACCATCAACCGAAATTTCCTCCTGGTTGTTCCACCATTTAACAGCAGGAGCAAAGTGTTCCAGCTTCATAGGCTTCGTCTTAGAAAAATTCTTGTAGCCCTCCGGCATATCCAGACGATAGAACCACGTTTCTTCCGTCGGTTTACTAAAGAACAGAATATTGGTCGTAATGCTCGTATACGGCGCGAACACGCTGTGTGGCATACGAATCATGGTATGCAGATTAAACTCTGAAAACAGCTTCTTTTTAATCGCCACCTTGGCATTATCAGTTCCGAACAGAAAGCCGTCCGGCAGGATCACTGCAGCACGCCCGTTTTCTTTCAAGCGGTACATAATTACCAACATGAACAAATCCGCGGTCTCGCTGCTGGCAAGATCAGAAGGAAAATGATTCTTGACCTCGGTCTTTTCACTGCCGCCGTATGGAGGATTCATCAGGATCACGCTGAACTGGTCATTCTCTGTATAATCGAGAACATCCCTGATCAGCGAATTGTCATGATACACCTGCGGCACATCAATGTCGTGCAGCAGCATGTTCGTAATACAGAGCATATATGGAAACTGTTTCTTTTCGATCCCGTAGATAGAATTGTTGTACTGAGCCAGCTTTTCCTCGGAATCACCGATCTGCGGGGACAGTTCCTTCAGCCAGGAAGTCAAAAAACCGCCTGTGCCGCAAGCAAAATCCGCGCAGATCTCGCCGATCTGCGGCTTTATCATTTTCGCCATGAAATCTGTTACCGCACGAGGCGTATAAAACTCACCGGAGGAGCTGGCGCTCTGCAGCTCACGTAGAATCGACTCATAAATCTCACCGAAAGCGTGGCTTTCCTCATAGTCTCCCAGATCAAGCTCATCTATTATATTGATGACCTGACGAAGCAGGACGCCATCCTTCATATACTGATTGGCATCCTCAAAAGTGGTCCGGACAATTGATTTCTTGATAGGTGTGTCCGGCGTCACTTCAATTCCCTTAATCAACACATTTCCTGCCACATCGGTAATGTCTTTGCCTTTCAAGACTTGGAAAAGCCTGTTGTTCACAAAATCCAGCAAAGCATCACCAGTTATGGCAAAACCGGAACGATCATCATGCGCCCAGTTGATCCACCGGCATTCTTCCGGGATGATCGATTCGTACGCATCATCGTTGATCTCCCAGTCCTGCTCCTTGGCATCATAAACCTTCAGGAACAACATCCACGCGATCTGCTCAATACGCTGGGCATCCCCGTTGATACCGGCATCATTGCGCATAATATCACGGATGCGTTTTACAAAGCCTGACAGATTACTCATTTATGCTACCTCATAGATGGCGTTTTCCAATAACCGCAGCGCATTCAAGTATGCGTTCTTTCATCCCACAATCTTTGCCGGGGTTCCGTAGTTTTTCAGAGGATCCAGGCTCAGAATCTTCATGCTCTCTATCTGATAGATTCCCAGATTCATATACTTGTCCAATAACACTTCAAGAATTTCCTTGGCCACTCCGCTGTACTTGGTAAAGAAATCCTGTTTCTTGACACCTTCTGCCCGCTCTTTGCGAGTAAGGGGCTTTTTATCATAAGCGACATGGCAGATGAAATCAAAATCATCCACATCGGCCATATCCTGATCTTCCTTGAGTGCCTGCAGGTCAATGCCCCTCTCCCGGAGCAGGGAACTGACTTCTGCTTTCTTCTGGATAGCGTTCCAATAGGCAATAAATCGGTCGAGAGAAGCATACTCTCCCCGGATATTCGTCTTTGTATAATCGATAATGCTCTCCTGCCGCAGAAGCTTCCCGTTTGCATCGTAGATGGATACGGTTTTGTTGATGATATGCACTTCGCAGCCGTTCGCGTCCACATATGGCTTAGGCTGAATAGGCGGTGGATCAATAATTGGGCCCGGCCCCGGAGGAGGATTAATCGGGGGCTTCGGCTTTACCGGTCGGTTTGGATCATAATCCGGGTCCGGCTCGATTGGCCCATCCCAATCAGGATCGGCAAAAAGTCAGGAAACGCTGCGGAAATCCATCACCGTGAAATGCGTCTTTCCTTCTTTTTCCCTGAGCCGTGTTCCCCGTCTAATGATCTATTTAAACTCCGTCATGGAATTGATCATTTGGTCCAGGACGATCAGTTTTGTCATCTTGCAATCCGCACCGGTGGAAAGCAGTTTGGAAGTCGTTGCGATCACCGGATATTTCGCAGAGACGGAGATAAAATAATCCAGTTTGCTCTTTCCATATGCATCGCTTCCGGTGATACGAACCACATAGTCCGAATTCTGCTTCACCATATCCGCGTTCAGGTTAGACAGAGCTACACGCATGCGTTCCGCATGATCCTCTGTGGCACAGAATACAATGGTTTTTGCCATCCGGTCTGTGGACTTCAGATAGTTGGTAATCTCCTGGGCAACCTGATTAATGCGATCCTCCAGAATAATATTGTAATCGTAGTCGCTGTTATTGTAGATACGATCTTCAATTTCATTTCCATAGATATCCCGCTGCCCCTTATACAGCCTCCAGCCATCACCAATATCTGTGGTAATATTGATCACTCTGAACGGCGCAAGGAAACCGTCTTCGATACCTTCGCGGAGACTGTAGGTGTAAATAGGTTCACCGAAATAGTTGATGTTGGAAATATATTTTGTCTCCTTCGGCGTCGCGGTCATACCGATCTGCGTGGCTGAGGAAAAATAGTCAAGGATCTTTCTCCAGTTGCTGTCCTTCTTCGCAGACCCGCGGTGGCACTCATCCACGATTACCAGATCAAAGAAGTTCGGCTGGAACAATGCAACCAGCTTGGACACCGTTTCATCCTCTGCATTGGAATCTTCATTCTCCTCGCCGTCAGTCAGCTGCTGATAAAGGGAAAAGTACACTTCGTGAGAAGTAATCGTCGATGGATCATCCTTGGCGAAATTAATCTTATGGATGGTCTTCTCCAACGGTGCAAAGTCCTGTTGAATCGACTAGTCCACAAGGATATTCCGATCCGCGATGTAGAGAATTTTCTTTTTTGTACCGGACTTCAGCAGACGATATACAATCTGAAATGCGGTATATGTTTTGCCGGTACCCGTTGCCATGACCAGCAGGGATCCTCTCCTGCCCTCTGGCAATCGCATCTACCGTCCTGTTAATGGCAATCCTTTGGTAGTAACGCGGGGGATAGGTGTTCTGGCTGGTATAATACGGCTGACGGATCATTGCCATTTCATTCTCAGTAACACCCTGGCCGGCGTTCGCTTCTGCCTTATATCGTGCCACCAATTCATCATAAGTAGGAAATTGATCCAATGGAATTTGCTTTCCATTCCGGTAAGAAAGTCATGTTCATAAAATGCATCACCATTGGAACTGTACACAAAAGGTACATCCAGCATCTGCGCGTATGTCATGGCCTACTGCAAGCCAAAGGAAACCGAGTGATTGTTATCTTTTGCCTCAACAATGGCAATCGGGTAATTGCGCTCCATGTAAAGAATATAGTCCGCCTTCTTTGGTGCCTCTCTGGCAACCAGATTACCCCGGAGATTGATCTTCCCATCGGTGAATTGCACCTTGGTCTCCATGGTAATCTTGCTTTGCCATCCCCGCCCAAGGAGTGCTGGCGTGATGTAATTGAGCTTGATGTCTTCTTCTGTCATCTGACTTTTCGGCAGGATTGTAGACATATGCAGCCTTCTGACTGGTTCCGATAGCTGAAAATTATCGGAAGTTCATAGCGTAAAATATAAGAATTACAGATGCGCACTTTGAAAGGGTGTACAGTAAACGAGGATTATTCTTCGGTCTTTTTTTTGATATATCGGCCGCTTTTTATCCTGCCATCTTTTGGCTTTACTGCATCTTTAGGGATTGCCCAATAGTTGCCTATGCGCATTGCTCCGGGAATCCGGTTTTCCGCTCGTTGGGGAAGCACCCCAATCCCCTTGAACATCGCCGGATTTCTCTGGTGATGAGCTGGGCGACAGCGATCGCCATAATCTAAAAGGCAATATAAAAACCTGTCTTCCTTTATCCCTCTGTAAAGCAACAAAAAAGTGGCCATCCGTTACAGACAGCCACTGGTTACATACTCTGATTTCTTTACTGAACCTTCTCAAACATATCCTTGCTTACCCCGCAAACCGGACAGCACCAGTTATCAGGAAGATCTTCAAATGCTGTACCGGGGGCAATTCCGCTGTCAGGATCACCCTTCTCCGGATCATAGACGTAGCCACAAGGACCACACTGATACTTCGACATATTCCCGCCCGCAGAAGTCTCTGTTTCCGGCTTGCCGATCAGGCTTGTAACAAGCGCCGGAATTCCGGCAAAGTCGGATTCTTCGGGATTCCACTGAGAACGGATGGTTTCTTTGACCACTTCAAAGCCAGCCTCCGCCAACTTTGCCTGAAGGAGTTTCACGCTCTCGCCGCTCCATCCGTAGCAGCCAAATGCCGCAGCTTTTTTGTTCTTGAACTTGAGCTGTTTCAGGAATTCCAGCCAGCCTGCAACGCTACTGAGATAGCTGTTGCTGACCGTAGGAGACCCCACAGCGATGGCACGGGACTTGAATACCTCGGTCATGACTTCGTTCTTGTCGGCCTTGGCGATATTAAAGACCTTTGCGACTGTTTCTGGGCTCTGACGATGGATCTCCTCCGCGATTTTATGAGCGATCTTTGTTGTCCCTTCCCACATGGTGTCGTAAGCGATGGTCACCTGGTCTTCCTGATAGGCGTCCGCCCACTCCGCATATTTCTGCACGATCTGCAGCGGGTTCTCTCTCCAGATGGCACCGTGGGAAGGCGCGATCATATCAAAGGTCAGATTGAAGCCGCCGATCTCCGCAAGCTTTTTCGTCACCAGCGGGGAGAAGGGGTTGAGGATATTGGCGTAGTACTTCATAGCCTCCTTCCAGAGCAGGCACTGATCCGCTCTGTCAGTGAAAAGCTCCTCCACGGCATAGTGCTGTCCGAAAGCGTCATTGGAGAACAAGATGTTGTCCCCTGTCATGAAGGTGGCCATGCTGTCCGGCCAATGCAGCATCCTCATTTCGACGAACACCAATTTCTTGCCGTTGCCGATATCTACGCTGTCGCCGGTTTTGACCACATGGAAGTTCCAACCGCGTTTCCCGTACTGACCCTCAATGCTCTTAACGGCATTGGCAGTGCAGTAAATCGGCGTATCCGGGATTTCCTCCATAAGCGCGGTAAGAGACCCGGAGTGGTCACATTCACCGTGATTTGCTACGATAAAATCGATCCTCTTCAGGTCGATTTCTTTCTTCAGGTTCTCCACAAAATCAAACCGATGCGGCGTCCAGACTGTATCGATCAGGACGGTCTTTTCTTCCTCAATCAGATAGGCGTTCTGGCTGGAACCATTCATGATGGAGTAATCGTCGCCATGAAAGCTCTCTAGCTCCCAATCTATATAGCCGACCCAGCTGACATTTCCCTTTACATACTTTCTCATTCGCTACCTCCTTATGCTTCTTCAATCGCGCCGACAGGGCATCCGTCCTTTGCTTCTGCAGCACTTGCCAGAGCTTCTTCGGGAACTTCGGTTTCGATTGCGACAGCAACACCTTCGTCCGTCATATGGAAAACTTCCGGGCAGGTTCCCTCACAGAGCTCGCATCTGATGCATCCGTCATTTACAAAATACTTCATGTATCATCCCTCGCTTTCTATGTTTATTCCAGTGTCAGCAGCAGTGCCATCTTGAAACGCTTTGTTGCCTTCACAGAATGAAGTCCCGCCTTGGCAAAGTGGAAATTCTCTCCGGCTTTGATGGGATGCTCTTTTCCTTCATAGCCGATCACGCCTTCACCGTCCAGCGCGAAGATCAACGCCTCGCCGGGAGTGGCATGTTCGGAAAGGCCGGTGCCTTCGTCAAAGGCCATCACGACAAACTTCATCTTGTCGTTATGTACCACATCCATGTTGACGATCTTTCCGTCCACATAGGGAACAAGTTCTGCCAGTTTGAATACTTCGCCTGCCTTGATTGCTTCGTTCATTGCGTCATCCCTCCTGATTGATATTTCTGTATAAACAGCGCCTTCTGCTGTTCTCATGCCCACTGCTTCATCTGTAGGCGTAAGGAAACAGTCGCCTGTTACTAACGCCTTCTTAAGACCGCTTCCATACACCTCCATGCTGCCGTCAGCCACTATAAGTAGCTTGTGGTATGGATAGATTTCTGCGCTGATGTCCGTGTTCCTCGCGAGGGAGAAATAGATAATATCATTCACCCCGCTGTGTACCGCTTTGGAGATTGTGCATCCTGTTACAGGCAGATTGTCATTTGCAATGGAGAATACTTCTCCAACCTTTTCATTCATAGAAACGCCGCCTTTACTGATGAGCCTCAATCAATCCTGTGATTTTCCCTATGATCTCATCTGCATTCATACCCGACTTTTTAGCCATTTCCGAAATGGTGGCTTTGCCCAGCATGATTTTTCCAACAGGAGTGCTCAGCATCTTAAATTTTTCATTGATTCTGGGCAACTCTTCTTTCAGCCACGGATACAGCGAGAGCAGATCCGACAGCTTCGTATCTTTCGTTATATTCATATTGATTACACCTTCACGTCCGGGTTCTTTTCACCAAACTTTTCCTTCAGCATTTCGCAGATCTCACTGCGTTCTTTACCCTGCTTTTCCATATTCTTGATAGTCTTGTAAGCGGCAAATAGAGTAGAAGGGCCAATCTCGGAGCTGAAGTATCCGATTCCCTGATTCCATGCCAGTAGCTCAAACACATCATCCAGTGCGGCGCTGTCCAGCCCATGAATATATGCCTTGACCAACTCCCGCGTAGCCTGACGCATCCGGCCTGCTCCAACGGCATTGGTCAGGGAAAGCAAAAGACGCATTTCATAGGGCAAGTGCCGGTGCTCGTCATTCCAGGTCAGATCCCAGAAATTGACCGCGATATTGCCGAGTTTCTCGTCGATCAGCGGCATATTGGTAAGCGCTGCAGGACGCATCGGGATGTCCTTTTCTTCCTGTTTCACTTCCACGCGATAGAAGTACACATGGAATTCCGCTTCGCCCTTCTGCTCGATGTAGTGCTCATAGCCCAGGCCTTCCATAACTTCGTAGAGCGGGATTGGATCAAAGGACTGTACGATCTCGATTCCGCTTCCGGCAGGTGCCTGCATAGCCTGCTTTTTGATCCCCTGAAAGAAATTACCTTGAATTCCTCTGACGTCGATGGTCTTGAATGTTTCAATCTTATCTTTCCAATTTGTATAGCTCATGTTCGTAAAACCTCCATTCTGTTGTCTGTCTGTTTCAGTCCAGGATCCGCCCATCTCTGGAGATCGTCACAACCTGCCAGGGAATGAACTTTCCACTTGCTCTCAGCGCGTTTTCCGCCGCTCTCTGCAGGCCGCCACAACAGGGAACCTCCATGCGGACGATGGTGACGCTCTTGATGTCGTTATCGCGGATGATGGCGGTCAGCTTCTCGCTGTAGTCCACCGCGTCCAGCTTGGGACAGCCGATGACTGTGATCTTTCCCTTCATGAAGTCCTCATGCATGTTGGCGTAAGCGTAGGCCGTGCAGTCAGTCCGCAGCGATCAGGAGCTTCGCGCCGTCGAAGAACGGGGCCTGTGTCAGCAGAAGTTTGATCTGGCAGGGCCACTGGTTCAGCTGGGAGACAGTTCTTCCTCCGTTTGCTGCCGGTACGGCTTCCTGTGTCTGTTCGTCTTCTTTGTGGAACTGCATCATCCGGGAACCGAGACAGCTGCCCTCATGGTGTTCATGAATCATTTCATTCATCTTTTTAGCCTCCTTAGCGTTCTTAACCGCCGCCTCATCATATTCCGGCGCTTCCCGTTCTTCAAACGTGATCGCTCCTGTGGGACATCCGGTCAGGCAGTCGCCAAACCCGTCACAGAAGTTCTCCCTGACCAGCTTTGCTTTTCCGTCTATGATCTCAATGGCTCCCTCATGGCAGGCATCTGCTCAGATGCCGCAGCCGTTGCATTTTTCTTCATCAATATGAATGATCTTACGAATCATTGCCATTCCCTCCTCGCTTATCCTGATGTAAATATACTGGAAAATACATAAAAAGTCTGTATCCTGAGATACACATTTCAATTTATTTTCGTGTATAATAGGGATATGAACAGCTTGCAGGGGGAAATGATGATGAACTATTCCGTACTTGAGAAAAGCCAATTGTTTTTTGGACTGACCGCTTCCGAATTAAGGGAAGCTCTGGAAATGACGCCGCATCATATTCAGTGCTATGACAAGGGGGAGATCATTTTCCATCTGATGGAACCGGCTGCAAAGGTCGGCATCGTTCTGGAGGGTCGCGTCGAAGTGCAGAAATCATTTCCAAACGGCAGCCAGATCAATGTGTCCGTCCGAGAACCGGGAGATATGATCGGACCGGCTGCCGTATTCTCTAACAGCAGGAAATACCCCTGTGATGTCGTGTCGCTGGAGCCGGCCACCATCATCATGTTCCGTAGAGATGATCTGCTGAGGCTGATGCAAAGGAATGTCCAAATTCTGGAAAATCTGACAACAGAAATCGCCTCTGCGACTTACATGCTGCAGCAGAGGCTGGAACTATTGTCCTATAACGGCATCGCACAGAAAGCTGCTTTCTGGCTTCTGACACAGGCCCGCCAAACAGGCAGCGAAAAAGTACACATTCCGGGGTCGGTTTCCAAATGGGCGATGCTGATGAATATTTCCCGTCCTTCGCTTCACAGGGAATTAAAGCGTCTGGAAGAAAACGGGATACTTGCCTATGCTTCGCCTGTGATCACGATCAACAGCGTGGATGCTCTCCAGGATGTACTGAGCCAATAAAAAAGATGCCCGATGCAGGCTGTCACAGTTCGGACAAACCGCATCGGGCATTTTACTGCTGTTTCTTTTAACAATCACATACTATGGATTATTAGGGACAACTTGTTCCACATTATTTTTCCCTCGGCCTTTCCTCTCGTTCTTCCTGCTGCCGATTCAGAATCACATCCGCATTCTGCTTTGCACGCAGGAATTCCTTCTCACGCAGGAATTCCTTCTTCTGATCCCGGAGAGGCCGATACTGCTCGTATTCTGTTTTCCGTTCCTCAATCAGCCTCCTCCGCTCTGCATTCAGTTCTTTGATCGTCGGAAGGTTCGCACCCTCCGGCAAAGCATCAAACGCGTTCTTTGCCGCCTCATGCCGTTCAAGCTCTGTGCGGTGTGTCTCATAGAAAGCTGCCTTCTTTCCCTTGGGCAGACGCTTATATTCCAGATACACCTGATGGGTCTTGCTGTAATTGAAAATATGCTGTTTCAGGACATCGATCTCCTTAATCCGGGCATCCTTTTCCCGGATGGAAGCAAGCAGGCCGTCTGCACCGTCCACAGTGGAATGCACCGCTTTTTCCAGTTCCTCATAGCTGTGGATGTTGTGTTCCTGTAGGAACAGCAGCGTTTTCGCCGTCTGCTTCAGATTGTATTTCTTTGCCCAGCGCCTTATTCTGAATATCGATCAGCAGATCAACGGCCGGGGAAGTGTTTTCCCTGCGAAGCTGCCGAGCATTTGCGCCAGCAATTCTCTCTTTCAGGGCATTCTCAGAGTATCCATCTCCCAGGGAATCCAGACGGATATGTTTTTTCTGCGCCCTGCCTTTCAGCGCCAGATGTTTGCCTGCTTTGATCTCGTATCCCTCTTCCCTCAGAAGACGCAGATAATCCTCCCAGTCCTTGGGCTTTCTCTGCATCAGATCGTCCAGGACAGAACGAAGCTCATCGCGGATGGTATGCCGCTTCGGATACTCAGTACGTTTGCTGCGCTCTGCATACGGCTTTTTCTCGATAATGGAATAACCATGCTCAAAGCAGATAATGTCCGAAAGTCTCTGGAGCGCCAGCCCGGAGAAGAAAAAGTTCTTGAATTTCCGATCACAGGAAAGCGTCGTAGAATTAAAGATGATGTGGTTATGAATATGGGCCTTGTCCGTATGGGTGGAGACGGTAAAGGCGTACTGTCCCTTCGTGAACCGCATAGCCAGCTCGCACCCCAGCCGATTTGCATCCTCCGGCGTGATCTCTCCCAGCTTAAAGGACTGTCGGATCTGATAGGCGATGATATTTCCTTTGTATTCCTCACCGGTAATCTGCTGATACTGCCGCTTGGAAAGCAGGAATTCCATGGCCGCCGTCTCCGGCTGGCAGGCATAGGAAGTGATCAGCTCGCCCTGTTCTGTTTTGATGGGATTCTGCGAATAGTCCAGACATTCCGATAAGCATTGTCCCACGGTTTTCCCTTTGTTTACATGTAATGCGATCAGTCTTGTGGCTGCCATAGTTTCCTCCATGCACGAAAATAAGGGGCTGCCCACAGCATCCTTTGCCGCAGACAGCCCCTCGCCTCTGTATTCTTTCTTATGATCTTACAAACCGGAACAGCCCGTCTCGAATGCTATCCAGAAACTCCAGCACCACTACCTGTCCGAACAGAACCGCCAGGCAGCATCCTTCCAGTACCGTCAGAATCAGCACATGCTGCCATGCCGCGTGAAACAGGAACCAGATATCAAAGCCCAGGATCAGCAGCATGGCGGGACCGATCAGATACCCGGACAGATTAGTTGCCAGGTTGAACAGGAATCCCAGAACCGCCGCGATGACTGCCAGCGGCAGCGCTGCTATTTTGCCGATGAATCGTATAATCTTCATGATGACAGCCTCCTTTGTCTCTTTCTGTCTTTATTGTATTCTGCCTCTGTCCATCATCCCTCAACGATGTCAACGGGGATTTTCAAAAGATGTATGGGCACCAGTTTCCCGATGCCGTTTTCAGGTCAGATTCCCCGGCAAATGCGCGGTCACCTGAGCCCCGAAAGCTTTGCAAGGATATCTTCCTCCATCTCGCAGAGAACGCAGAGAACAGCGAATTGCTCCCGCAAATAGGCGATATCCTGCGCATAGATGCTGCCAGTGGCATTGGCCTGCTTTGCGTATTGGTTCAGGTTGTTCCCGATGCGGCTGACCTGCTCCGTAAACTCCCGGATGTCTTTCAGGTCAAGCTGTACGCACAGGCCGTCCATGGCCATCTTCCGGATATAGGCGCTCATGTTGCGGATGCCCAGCTGCGCCATCTTCTCCTCGATCCGCTTTCGTTCCGCAGGCGTCACCCGGATCAGGATATTCTCTGTTTTCTGCCTGCTCACAGCACTTCCTCCTCATGCTTTCTCTGCTTTCCAGAAGAAATGCCTTCCGGCGCATTTTTCAGATATTCCATGACGGAGGACTTCTCCGCTACCATGGAGACCTCGTTGACTTCGGCATCCAGTTCATCCTCACCAATGGCACCGACCATTTCCGGCTCGTCCATGTTGAGGGCAGCATCCAGCTCTGCCAGCCGCGCCACCTTTTCCTGAAGCTCCGCCTCCTGCGGGAATGGTTTCCCAAGCTCAGTTTTCGCATCCTCCTGCTGCTGATAGAGGCTATCCAGCTTCTGTTTGGTTGTCTCGATCCTGCTTTCAATTCCGCCAAGCATGTTGTCGATATGGGTCAGGTTGCCTCTGGCATCCGTCCCCAGCGTGACATGATGGTGCAGTTCCCCATTCAGAGAAAGCTGATAGGCATTATCGAAGCTGTCATAGGAAAGCATCATCTTGAAGCCGCGGTAGCTGCCGATCTCCATGGGGTCATGTCCCTTATACTCCTTGCAGGCAGCAAGGATCGCCACCCCAGCGTCTTCCTTTTTATCGAAAGTAACTGCACCGGCCGTCATGCCAACAAATTCATCCTTATTGACCGGATGTAAAACAACAGTTTTCGCGTCTGCCTCCAGCCCCCAAATAATACCCTGGGTCTTCTCAATCTGCGCATGGAAGTATTTCAGAAGCTGATCCTCCAGACGAAACTGCTGGCTCTGGTGATCTGCCCGCAGCACGCGGAGCCTTGCCACATCAATATCCAGATCCATCTTTTCCTTGATCAGCGGGTTTCCGGCGCACAGGGCCTTGACCTCTGCATAGGAGAGCGCCTGCTCGTCCACATCGTCGCAAGAACGAACCGGGGATTTACTGGTCATGATCTGGGAAATGAATTTTTGCTTGTTCTCCAGCGTCTGCCAGAGATAGGCATCGAAGGTTCCTTCCGTCACGTACTGGTACACCTGCACTTTAGGATTCAGGTTGCCCTGCCGGATGATACGGCCGTTTCGCTGTGTCATATCTGCGAGCCGCCAGCCCACGTCCAGATGATGCACAGCAATCAGGCGATCCTGCACATTCGTGCCGGCACCCATCTTCTGCGTACTGCCCAGCAGCACCCGCACCTGACCCGTGCAAACCTTTCCGAACAGCTCTTTTTTCTTTGCTTCCGTGTCCGCATCGTGAATAAAAGCGATTTCCTCTGCCGGAACGCCTCTGACAATCAGCTTCGACTTGATATCGTCATAAACATTAAAGCTGCCATCGCTGGTCGGCGTGGGCATATCGCAAAACAGAAGCTGTGTGAGTTTCGCTTCCTTTCCATCCTCCCAGATGGAGAACACCTTATCCACGCAGGCATTCACCTTGCTGCCCGGATCGTCCGGAAGTATGGGATTCATCAGTCTTTGGTCAAGACCGATCTTCCTTCCGTCCGATGTGATTTTCAGCATGTTATCGACGGAGGGATCGACCCTTCCGCTGTGAACCTTCGCCGCGCGTTCCGACAGAGACTGCACCATGTCCTTTTGGATATCGGAGGGCTTCACCAGCACCGTTTCAAACTCTGCCTCCGGAACCGGCAGGTGGAGCGTGTCCGCTGTTTTTATATCTGCCACTTCCTTGAACATATTCATAAGCTCCGGCAGGTTGAAGAACTTCGCAAAGCGCGTCCTTGCCCGGTATCCGGTTCCCTCCGGTGCCAGCTCGATAGCGGTAGTCGTCTCCCCGAAGGTGGACGCCCAGCAGTCGAAATGGAAAAGCCCCTTCCGCTGGAGCGTGCTGTACTGGAGATACCGCATAACCGTATAGAGCTCCGTCATGGAATTGCTGACCGGCGTACTGGTGGCAAATACAACGCCACGCCCTCCGATAATCTCGTCCATATAACGGCATTTCATAAACATGTCTGATGACTTCTGTGCCTCCGAGGTAGAAAGCCCTGCCATGTTCCGCATCTTGGTATAAAGGAACAGATTCTTGAACGCATGGCTCTCGTCCACGAACAAGCGGTCTACGCCCAGCTCCTCAAAAGTGATCACATCGTCCTTCTTATCAGCAGCCAGCAGCTTGTCCAGCCTCGCCTTCAGGGATTTCCGGGTCTTTTCCATCTGCTTGATGGTGAAATTCTCACCACGGCTGTATTTCAGCTCCGCGATGGCGTCCTCGATCTCGTCAATCTGCTCCCGAAGAAGCTTTTCCTGCCGCTCCGCTGAAATCGGAATCTTTTCAAACTGGCTGTGCCCAATGATGACCGCATCGTAGTCCCCGGTGGCGATCCTGGCGCAGAACTTCTTTCGATTCTTCTTCTCAAAGTCCTTCCGGCCTGCCACCAGTATTTTTGCACTGGGATAGAGCCGCAGGAACTCGCTGGCCCATTGCAGCGTCAGATGATTCGGCACCACAAACAGGCTCTTATGGCACAGTCCCAAGCGCTTGCTCTCCATGGCTGCCGCCGCCATTTCAAAGGTTTTCCCGGCACCGACTTCGTGCGCCAGCAACATATTGCCGCCGTACAGCACATGGGCAATGGCGTTCCACTGATGCTCCCTCAGCCGGATATTATCCAGCTCCTGCTTCGTCGCCCCGGTATTCATGATGAGCACCGTCACCATGAACATGCGCTCGTTCTGGCTCTGCAGCTCCTTCAGCAGGTCTTTTGCGTCGCTGCCGTAGGTAGCCAGGTCAGACGGGATGATGTCCATGTCATAGCCGGCCCGAACTGCTTTTTTCTGCTCCTCGATTTTAGAGCGGTCAAGCTCGGTGATCGTATGTTTTACCTCCTTGATCGCCTTGTTCTGATCCAGGGAACGGATGTGCATCGTCACGATCTGGCTGGATTCCATATCCAGCATGTCTTTCAGAAGCTGGTCGGACAAATCCGAGGCCGTGATCGCAAGATAACTCATCGCCCCGTACAGCTCGCCCATGCGGAATGTCCTGCCGCCGGGGAAGGAGAAGGAAGTCGGCGCAATAAAATCCTTTACGGCAGCCCCGATTCCACCAGCCACTTCCATTCAAAATAAAAGCAGTCCTTATCGCCCAAATGGAACATGTCGTGCATGAGCTTCAGGCGCTCTTTCCCGGTCAGCACCTTAGTCACAACACCCAGCCGTCTAAAATTGTTCAGAAGATCGGTCTGGATGTGGATGAGTCTCGGCTTTGCCTGCTTCATGGATTCTGCCTCGATGCCGAAGGTCAGGTACTTGGTCTTGGTCAGGCCGTTATTGCCTTGGGAGAGCTGCGTCCGCAGCATCTTGCTGTATTCCTCCCGGACATCGTTGAAGCCGTCATTTTTCAGCGGAATACGGATATTTTTCTCAAAGTCCGCTGCATCCGTGCTAAGGTTCATGAAAGACAGCTCAAAGTGGACGGAGCTGTCAAAGAAATTTAGGAAACCGCACCATTCATCGAAGATGGCTGTCTTATCTTCCTGCTGCGCAAGCTGATAATTGATGTCCTGAAACTGGATCGTCTTGGTGTAATAGTTATTGCCGATACGGCAGATGCCGTCCTGGAACATTCTCTGGAAGGGGATCGACTGCTGCGCCGTGCGCGGAACGCCGTCATTTTTCTTTGCGTTTGCGATGATCCGCTCCACCTGCCTGCGCTCCTTTTTGCTGAGCGACTTTGGCAGTTCCAGATGAACGCTTTCCTTTGGCTTTTTTCTCTGCATGGAAAACAATCTTATCTACCTCCTGTTCTGCCTGATACTGGCGTATCAGTGCTGTGTAATAGTTGTCGGTGCAATATAGCCGCTCCTTCGGCCGCCTGAATTTCGCTTCGATGAAATGGTTCAGGATGACTTCCAGCGGCATACCGTCCTTCTCGTACATGGCGAGAAAGAAAAACAGCAGCATCACACCGATCATGGTGAGAGCTGCCAGACTCACATTTCCGCTCTTCTTGACAAGGAAGAACAGCGGAACGCCGACCGCCGCGGCAATGGAAAAACAGATCAGTTGCCGCTTGGTCAGGTTGAAGAAAATCTTCGACTTGACTCGTCCCAGGTCTCTGGGAACTGATATATACGCTGCCATAACGCCTCCTTAATGTGCATTGAATACCGATTTTGCGAGCGTCCCGGTCTTAAAGAGCGTGAAGCACAAAAGAACCGTGTATCCCATGACGCCCCACAGGGAAGCCAGGATATTGTCCGAGAAGGACACGCTCTGAATCAGTACGGCGTAGATGCCGACGCAGATCATGATGAGAAAGCCCTGGAAGCCCAGCGCAAAGAGCGACCGCAGGTAATTCTGCCCGATCTGGCTCTGCTCCCGGTTCCCAAAGGTGGAAAACGGAATCGGTGCAAGGCTTGTCATCAGGTAAATCTCGATCATGCGTCCGTAAACGATGATAAAAACAATCAGGGACATGATCTTCATGCCGATGCCGAGGATCAGATCAGGACCTCCATATAGACACCGATCAGCGGCCCGATCTCCATGCCCTCCAGCGTGTCCCGCATGCTGGCAAGGGCCGCGCCGTCCACGGCTGTCGTCCCGCCGATAATGCCTCCGGCACTGTTGATGACATGCTGCGCCACATCAAATACGGCCATTGTGATGTTGAAGGTATTGGTGATCAGCATGACGGCGACAAAAGCCTTGAAGACCCACTTGAAGAAAATCCATGTCTCAAAGTTGGCTAAGTTGTTGTGATCAATGATCAGCTGAATCAGCTCATAGCAGGCTATAAATGTCAGAATCAGCCCTGCGATGGGGATGATCACAGATTCCGATACATTCCGTATTATGGCAAACACCCCCGGCGAGAAACCTGCCGGGGATGTGCCGACCTGGGTTGCTACGTCCGCCACCTGCTGGTTTACGGCGTCGAACATCCCGGAAAGGCTGTCCATGATACCGCTAACGAGCATTTCTTTCAGCCAATCGGTGATTGCCTGAAATATTGTGTCCATTTAGCGGTTGTCCTCCATGATTATCCAAACAGGCCGGAAAGCAGAGGTACCAGAGTGGTGCCGATGAGTGCCACGCCGCCGCCCGCCATGAGTTGCTTCATGCCCTGGGACTTTGGTTGTGTGAGGTAAAGAAGTAATAGAAGTGTAAAAAATTTTGCCGTCCCTATCCGGCGCTTGCGCACTGCACCGGATAGATCAGGCATCATTCCGGCAAGTCTATCTTGCCGACGAAGTTGTAGTAGATTTCAACGTCCTGCCTGCGGGTGCCGTTTGCATCGTGATAGCACTCGTGGACGATGATCTTTTCGATAAATTCCCGCAGAAGCGTATGGGTCAGTTCTTCAAAGCCCATATACTTGTGAATGACTTTCAGGAAGCGGTCTGCGTTGACCGTGGCCTCCTGTGCTTTGGAAAGCTCCGCTTCCAGCTCGGCGGCGCGGTCTTTGAGCTGCTTTTGCTCCGCCTCATAGTCGGCGGACAGCTCCGTAAACCGTTCATCCGTGATCCGTCCGGCTACGCTGTCTTCATACAGCCTCTTGAAGATGGCGGACAGCTCCGCGATCCGCTTCTCGGCGGCGTCCAGCTCTTTCCGCCTTGCGGCGTTCTTTCGTTTGCCGCCGTCCTCGTTCTGCTCGATCAGGAGCTTTCGGAACCTTGCTTCATGCTTTGCGGCGTAGCTCGTGATCTTGCGGATGTTCTCGGTCACGCCTGCGGCCAGATGGTCTGTGCGGATAAAGTGCGCCGTACAGTCCGTTATCCGCTTCTTGTAGCTGCCACAGATATAGCAGTCCTGCTTCCGTTTGTCCGTCTGATACCGCTGCTGGTAAAGCACGCTGCCGCAGTCAGCGCAGAACAGCAGGCCGGAGAACAGGCCGACTTCTCCATAGCGGTTGGGGCGCTTTCTCTGCTTGCGAAGCTCCTGTACCCGTTCCCATGTGTCCCGGTCAAGGATCGGCTCGTGGGTGTTCTCAAACACGGCCTGCTTTTCCTCCGGGACATAGACGGTTTTCTTGATCTTGTAGGATGGGCTTTCGGTCTTGAAGTTCACCGTATGCCCCAGATATTCCTTGCGTTCCAAGATGTGAACAATGGTATTCGTCGCCCACTTGCAGGGATAGTCCGGGTAATACCGGCGTGTACTGCCCGTCCTGCGGTATTCCAGTGTCCCCGGCGTCGGGATGTTCTGTTCCGTCAGCTTCCGGGCGATCTGCGTCGGGCCGTACCCGGCAAGGCAGAGGTTGAAAATCTGCCGTACCACCGGCGCGGCTTCCTCGTCAATCACGAAGCTGCCGTCCTCGCCTTTGAGATACCCATAGACGGGCTGGCTTGTGATGGGCTTGCCGCTCATGCCCTTGCTGCGGAACACCGCCTTGATCTTTTTGCTCGTGTCTCTCACCATCCATTCATTGAACAGGTTTTTTAAGGGTGTCAGGTCGTTGTCACCCTGCATACTGTCCACACCGTCATTGATGGCAATGTAGCGGACGCCCTTCTGCGGGAAAAGCATTTCCGTGTACATGCCGACCTGCAGGTAGTTCCTTCCAAGACGGGAGAGGTCTTTGGTAATGACCGTCTTGATCTCTCCATTCTCGATTCCTTCCAGCATGGCCTTAAAATTCGGCCTGTCGAAGTTCGCGCCGCTCCAGCCGTCGTCCACGAAAAAGCGGTAGTTCAGGATGTTGTGATCGTGGCAGTAGGCTTCGAGGATACGCCTTTGATTCATAATGGAGTTCGATTCACCTTGCAGTTCATCATCTCTGAACAGCCGCGCATAGAGGGCGGCAACAGGGATTTGGGTGGTCTGTCTTAACATTAGTTCCTCCTTGTCCGACAGCCAGCCCCGCTATTCTGTAAGACCAGTATATCACGAAAAGGGAACCGGCGTACACACTTTTTGCTTCTTTATAGACCGTCAAAATGACGATTTTTGTTTTACGGGTTATCACAGATATAGATTTGTTCACTATTTCCTGTTATAATGGCTTTGCAGATTTCGGAATCAGTAAAGTCAGACGGGAACTGCAAAGCAAAGATAAAAACGCAACGCACGCTCCCCAGCGTGCCAGAGCCGGTAGGTAGCCCGGCCGTCCTGTCCATCCTGACAGGGTAAGTAACCCTCCCTCCTTGGGTTGTCCGTTCTTTGCCTGTACCACATCTAAGGAGGGATTTTCATGGAACAGGCAAGCGGTAAGCTGACCGTGTTTTTCGATCCGCCCTTTTGGATTGGAGTGTTTGAGCGGATTGAGGACGGAAAGCTAACAGTCTCCAAAGTCACGTTTGGCGCAGAACCAAAGGATTATGAAGTGTACGACTTCATCCTTCACCACTACTATGAGCTTAAATTCAGCCCGCCCGTATCCACTGACGTAAAGCTGGTTGCTGACAACCCGAAACGCAGACAGAGAAATGCAAGAAAGCAGTTGCAGAGTACCGGCGTCGGGACAAAATCGCAGCAGGCTTTACAGTTGCGGTTGGAAGAAATCAAAACCGAGCGCAAGCAAAAAATCAAAGAGCAGAGGGAAGCGGAAAAGCAGCGTCAGTTTGATCTAAAGCAGCAAAAGCGCAAGCAGAAGCATAAAGGTCATTGAGTACACTCTTCTTGCCAGAAACGGCGACCATGCTATCACGGCATGGCCGCTGTTTTTCTATCCTCATTCGTCCAAGTCAAGGAGTCCGGCTTCATACTCGGCTTTCAGCACATTGGCCATGATGTCCTCGGCGGTCTTGGTGCCGTTTTCCTTGAAATAGCCCTTTACCACAAGGACGCTCTTTCCAAAGCGCACTTCTGTCACGCAATCCGGCTCGCGTTTTTTCGCTTCATTCACTTTCTTTTCGGTCATCGGCATTCCTTTCTTTCCGCAGATCCCGGAAGCGGCGCATTTTCTCCGCTGCCCCGGCTCTGCGGAAGTTTTCGCCGGAGAAGAAGATCGGCGTACACAGTTCCAGAACGCGTTCATAAACCCGCTGGCGGGTGGTGTCCGGCGCGTTTTTTAGCTCGTCCAGTGTCAGGTTGGTGGTTACGATCAGGGGCTTTTTGCTCCTGTACCGGCTGTCGATCACATTGTAGACCTGTTCCAGCCCGTAGCCGGTATCGCGCTCCATCCCGAAGTCGTCAAGAATCAGCAGCGGATAGCGGCAGAGGCGGTCAATGTACTCGTTCCGCCATTCAAATCGGGAAGCCAGATCATTGATGATCCTTGCAAAGTTTGTCATGCACACAGGGATCTCTTTCTCCATCAGGGCGTTGGCAATGCACCCGGCAAAGAAGCTCTTGCCGGTGCCTACGTCGCCCCAGAGAAGAAAGCCGATGTTTTTTCCTTTTGCATGAGTTCCCATTGATCTACAAAGAAATGGGCGTTTTCCATCTGGCCGCAGTGCCCGTTGTCCCTTGCAAACGTCCATTCCCGCATAGCAGGATCGGTAAAGCCCTGCTGTTTCAGTCGGTCAACCGTCTGGCTGTGCCGCCTTGCCTCCTGCTTGGCCTGCTGTTCCTCCTGCTCCTTCTTCCGGCAATCGCAAAGGACAGGATGACGGTCATGGCCGTGGATCGGCGTCTTACCCTCCGGGAAATAGGCTTCCTTTGGGGTATGGCATTTGCCGCAGTATAAAAGGCCGTTTTCGCTGGTGTAATCCTCCGGCTCCGGCGTGACAGTCAATATCCTGTCCATTGCGGCTTTTACGCTCTCGTTCATAGGCTCTCTCCCTCCTTGTGCGAATACTCCCGTTTGCCCGGCGTTTTCTGCCGGTCATCCTCCGCCCAGCGGCGGATGGTGGCGGCGTGGTTTTGGTACTTCTTCCCTGTGGAAGCGATATAGCTGGAAAGCCGCTCGATGTAGTAGTCCCACTTGGTGGGCAGCTCCGCTTTCAGGGCTTCCAGCTCGTCATCTGTCAGAAATACATTTCCATAGCTGCCATAGGCAGCGGGGGCGGGGTGTCCCGTTTCTCCCTCTCTCTCTATATCTATCTCTTTCTCTTTCTCTATCTTTATCTCTAACTCTAACTCTCTCTCTGGTGGACAAGTGTCGGACAAATGTCCGACATTTGTCCGCTCCGGCAAAAGAGCCTTGTTTTGCAGCCTTGCGGCGCACTTCCGCTCCGCCTCGGTGGAGGATTGGCCAATCATCAGTTCAATGTCGGTCATATAGAGGAGCCCGTCAGCAAGCTGCTCCACAAGCCCAAGCTGCAGGAAGATTTTAAGCGCCCGTTCCACGGTGCCGATCTGGTGACGGGTGAGGGTGGCGATCATCTGCGCTGTATAGGGCATATGCTCGTCAAGCTGCAACCTTCCGCTGCTTTTCAGGGATTTCAGGTAGAGCTTCAAGAGGATATTGGAATACAAAATCCCGTCCGGCATGTTTTCCAAAAGCACAATAGCGTCCCCGTCAAAAAAGTTCTCTTTGAGCTTGAGATAGTAGTATTTTCGGTTGTCTGCCATAGGCAGCACCTCCTTTCTGTGGTCTGTTACACATTAGAACAGCGTTTTCGGAGGAAAAGGTATAAACACCTTACCCCCTTTTTAAGCCTCTAAATGTCCACATCCCGGCACGAATTATGCGCCTTATCCCGGATGGGATAGGAAGGGATTGGAAGTAGCCCGTCTTTGTGTCGGAAATGGAGCTTTTGCCCCTGTTTCAACCCGTCGAACCGGGAAAAGGTATCACGGTAGGGTAAAGAGCTTTCCGCCCGTTTACGGGGCATTTGCGCGGCTCCTGTCACCGTTCCGGCTCCCTTGTCCGGCGCTGGCTGTGAGCGCCCTGCGTCATCTGCTCAATGTTCCGCTTGACGGTTAAGAGCGTTTGGTAACGGTCTTTTTTCTCCCGGTAGTCGTTGTAGGCTGCGTTCTTTCGGGCGGTAAGCTGCTCGATTTCGGTTTGCAGCGTCTTGTATTTCGGGAGCTTTTCTATGCCGTGGGCCTTGAAATATCGGCTCGCGCTCTCGGCAATAATGAAATCGCTTTCATGCTCTCTGCGGTATTCCTCCCGCTTCTTCGGGCTCTTGACGGCTTTCAGGCCGTCCCGGACAGGCTTTGTTTTGACGTAGCTTAAAACCTGTCCTTGCAGCTCCTTCTTCGCCGCAAGCTCGGTTTCAAGAGCTTTCAGAGCTGTCCGACTGTCGTCATAGGCAGAGGAAGCAGCAGCATAGGCGACGTCCAGCTCCTCCGGGGAGGAAAAGCCCTGCTCCTGATAGGCGGCAAGGGTCGCCGCCATCTGTTTGAGATTGAACACTTTCGCCCATTTCTCATAGCCGATCCCTTTCCCTTCGGCACGTTTAGCTTCGATATCCACCATACGCTGCAAGCCGTCCCGTTTCGGTGCGGCATGTCCGGCGTTTGTCGGGGCTGCGTACCCTTTGGAGCTTCCTGTGAGGGATTGCCTGCCTCGTGCCTCTTTCGTGGCTCTCTGGGCTTCTACGGCGTTTCTGGCGCAAGTTTCAAGGATAGCGGACTTGTCGAAATCGTCCCCCAGGCGGCGGGCGGTGATGGGCTTTGTCCAATCCGGCGTCAGATAGGAATACCGTCCCCGGCTCTCCTTGACGGTTACGCCCTCCTGAAGCAGCAGGGAAGAAAACTCGTCAAAGCTCTTTGCTTTGTCCAGCGCCCGGCGGATCGTCCGGCGCAGCCGCTCCTTGTCCGTTTCAAACTTCGTGTGATTGAGTGGCTTGCCCTCGGCCCTGCGGGTTTCATTTTCAAGGTCGATTGCCCGCTGGCCTTTCTTCTTCGCCCAATACTTCCACTCGGTGATCCGGTTTTTGCTGCCGTGGAGAAGGTCGATCTGGTACAGGTTTTCCTTCTGGCACATCTGCATGACTTCTGCCCGGAAGTATTCCATAGCGGCGTCGGTACAGCGGTGCTTGCAGCCCGCCCGCGTGTCCGCCGGCCTGTCCATATAGGGCAGTGGGGACTTCTTCGATCCGTAAGGAATTGATGACGATATGCACAGGATGTTGCCGCTTTTGTTGTGACCGTCCGGGTGGGTGCAGACAAGCGCCTGATGGCCGGGGAAGTGATCGCGGCAAAACTGCTCGCCCAGCTCTTGCGCCCGATCAACTGTCAGACCGTTGTCCGGCCCGTCGCGGGGATCAAAGGAAATGATGTAGTGATGGCTTTTCACATCTTCCTTTTTCTGATTTTTCCCGTAGCGGAGATTTGCCCGCATACAGGAAATAGCAAAGTCTTCGTCGCCGCAGTTCAGGGAGGAAATGCGGTAATCCTCCCGCTCTATAAGGTGGCCTCGCTCGTCAAGGACGGGCTTCATGGAAAACTCGTCATGCTCAAAGGTAAGGTACTGTTCGGCGGCTCCATAGTCCGCGTTTTTAGAGCTGATATGCTTGAACGTCGCCAATCGCGTCACCTACCTTTCGCAGAAGTTCATATTTGAGATCGTGCAGCTCCCCGATGGCCGTCCGCACATCGGAGGCCAGTTCCCGATAAGGAGCTTCGTACTCGTTCAGGCTCCGGGCGATCTGATTCAAGTTGCCGCCGATCTTTCCGTACTCGGCGGTCAGCTTCCCGATGGCGGAAAGCAGCTCGTCATTGATCGGGGAGACTTTGATAATGGGATGGATGGGCAGCCCGCGGATCGCCCGCCGGATAAACTCGGCCTAGCTGATCCCGTAAAGGGAAAGCTGCTTGGAAAAGTCCGCGTACTCGTCCTCGGTCATGCGGGTCTTTACCACACGGGTGCGGTGCGGCGTATTGTAGGTTTTCTTCAAAGGCGCTCGCCTCCTTTCTGCCCCGGATGGGGCGGTACAGCAGGGCTTGGGGAAGGCACTCCCCAACAAGATTCCCTCGGAGACAAAAACGCCGGTGGGCGGATTTTGGCACCGTGGTAGAATCTTGCTCTGTGACTTCCGCATACTGCCTCTTTCAGTTTCTTTCGTCAGCAGTACGTTCAGTAGCATAGGAAAAAGGCGATTTTAAAAAACTTTTTCCCTTCCGCTAATACAACCGTTACAAGCCCGCCGCGTGCTCGCTTTTCCAAAACTTTTTTCATTTTTCTTTCGCCACTACTACGGTGAAAGGACCTGCCTTTTCCAAATCGGGCAACAAAACAAGCAGCAAATCTTTTTCAAGACTTACTGCTTGTTTGCCGATGTGATAGACAGCGGGTGTTCAGTATTTCATTTTAAGGATAGCGGAGATCAATACCGTTTTAATCTGGCCTTTCATGTACTCGTCCACTTGGTAATGAGGCTGCCCCGTATCGTCATAAATCCACCGCAGGCAAAGTTTATTCATGTAACGGTCATAGTGCCGGAGAACGCGATCTATGGCGTCGGGTTTCCCGGCGTGGGCTTCCTCGATAACGGTCAGAGGGAGTAGCCCATATTTCGCTGTTGTCATGCCTCTAACCTCCTTCTGCTGGAAGCTCCAGTTTCTGCCTCATCGTTTTTAGTGCTGTCGATCTGTGGTATTGGATGGTGCTGCGGGCAAGCCCGAGCAGTTCTCCGGTTTCCCGGTCATTGTAGTCCGCCGCAAAGCGCAGGATAAGGACGGTCTGTTTCCTTCGGGTAAGAGAGGAAAAAGCCCTCGCCAGCGTTTCATTGTCGATCAGTAGCTCATACCCATAAGCGGAAAAGGGAAAGCCGTCGCTGGGGTAGTGATCTGTTGTGGCAAGCTGGCTTTGTTCTGATACAGAGAGCAGATCGAGGGATTTTTCTTTCTCCCTCCGTCTATTCAGTTCGCGGATATAATTTCGTGTAGCGTTCCGTAGGGCAGCTTTACAATAGGCGTCGAATTTGTAGCGAAAATCTCCATTGTCAGCTTTTGGCTCCATAAGTCCAACCCCTTTCTTTCTGGACAAAGATGGGGCGCTGACAAGTAAGAGAATGCGTCCGATTGAATAATCAAGCGGACGCAAAATGCTCAAATATACGACTTTCTCACAGCTTTATTGTTCTGATATGCTCTAAGTCCAATGTGACAACGGCTGTGTCAAATTTGATTTCATACAGAACAAGAGATTTTCCCGCGCCATCTATCGTTTCCTGATAGTCAGGGATTTTTTCAACGAATTTATCCGCAAGATCAAAAATCGTCAGCTTGCTTTTGACCGCAACGCCCCTCGCCTTGACATGCTCATTTCCGCCGTATGGGATCGTGGAAAATGCTATTTTCTCATTAGCGGCTATCTCTTTAACCTTGTCATTCCCCTTGTAGGTTGCAAAATAGAGGACGTTGTCATCTGGGGAGAAATAGAAATTGACAATTCGGACATTAGGTACATTGTCAACAGAAGTGGCCAATGCCATGTCTGTCTGTGTTGCCATGATCCTTAAAAACTCAGCCTTTGTTTTCATATGCAGATACTCCTTTCTTTTTGGGCTCGTCTGTATTATAATAGCTAAAGGTGTCATATTATGATACCTTTTATTTAAGGAGGCGATTTTTGTGCGCAAATCAGAACGCTTGAACGATCTGTTGCTTTATCTCAGTGGAAAAAACACATTCAACTTGAAAGACATTATGGAGCGATATGGAATTTCCAGAAGTTCAGCGATTCGTGACATACGATCTTTAGAGCAGATCGGTATGCCCATCTATTCGCAGCCGGGAAGAAACGGTGCGTATAAAATACTGCCAAATCGCTTGCTTTCGCCTATCATTTTTACTATTGACGAAATGTATTCGCTCTACTTTTCTATGCTGACATTAAAAGCATACCAGTCAACTCCTTTTCATTTGAGTGTTGAAAGTCTAAAATCGAAATTTGAAAGTTGCTTATCCCAAGCGCACATAACAGCCTTACATAGAATGGAACAGGTTTTCCGATTAGGCGCAATTCATCACCCAAACGAAAGCCAGTATCTCAAAGAAATATTGCGCAACGCCATTGAAGAACAGCCTTGCCAAATCGAATATGAGAAGCATGGTTTGAAAAGATATATCGTTCAATTCTTTGATATTTCCTCTGCCTATGGACAATGGTATGGGACAGCATATAACTTTGAAACACAAAAGACGCAAGTGTTTCGTTGCGATAAAATACAGGCTGTCAGTCCTTCCACGCAGTTTAAGGGAAAGAAGCTATCAGAGTTTCAGAAGTCGGCAGATGAATTGTACAAAGAAAAAGATGCTGTCGAATTTGAAGTGCAAATATCCGAAAAAGGGCTTGACCTGTTTTACAAAGAACACTATCCATCCATGCAACTATGCGCAGAGGATAACCAATATTCCATTCGAGGGTTTTACAATCGCAGGGAGGAGAACTTCATAGCGGATTATTTCATTCGCTTTTCTTTCTCGGTTTTATCAGTGAAGCCGATCTCTTTGAAAGAAATTATTTCAAAGAGATTAAACGAATTATCGAGTTATTATCTGGAATAGCGGAGCTTCCTGCCTATCATTTTGTTGTCTGCTTCTTTACCATACACAAGCATTCGCGCCCGGATTGTCGTTGCCATACCCTTCCAGAAGGTTGATTGCACCCCAGATGCCAAGGCCTGCGCCAAGGGCGATCACGAGGGTCTGAAGTACGGTTACTGCGCTGTTGAAAAATGCCATATTGATTTTTGAAACCCAAACCGGGAACTTGTTTCTTCCAGCAGCTGTCGCCGTTTTGGCGTCCCCGGGTTTCTTTCCTCCATTCTTTTTGATTTGTGAATGTAGCTGCTGTGCTGTTGTGTGGAATGTTTGCTGCCTGCTTTGCCTGCGTTTAACAGAACGGGCTATCTGTCGGGAGCCCTCGCCCGGTAGCTTGTGGAATCCATAAGCCCTGCCGCCTCCTTACCGGCATAAAAAAAGCCCCCTGCTTTTTTGAAACAGAGGGCGGAAGCTTTTCCGGCTGCGATGTGCGCCGCCGGATTATGAGCTAGATTCAGTTTTCAGATTGCTTCATCCGGCCTTACGACCGTGTACCGATCCTCCGCATGAAGCGTCAGCTTCCTGGACAGGAACTTTTCGATATCGAAGGTGTTTTTCTTGTCCGCATCGGAGGTCAGGTGATAATTCGGATGCTTTGTCAGATCATATTTCTCGGAAAGGAACGGCCTTACGCCCCGCAGCTGCAGGATGCATTTGCTGCCGTCCAGCACCGCAAGCTCATCTACGGATAAGAGATCGTGACCTAATTTCTGATAATTGAGCGAGTGGGACTGCTCTCTGCCCCTGCTCTCGCTGGTGTTGTAGGTGTCGATGGTCTCTTTTCCAAGTACCTGATTCAGATCCTTCAGGGTGGTCGGCTCGCTGCCGCCGAGGAAAATCTGTGAATCCATGTTCCCTACGATGGTATCGGCATTGTCCTTATAGATTGCTTTCAGCTGGGATTTTGCCTGCAATACCAGGCACGCGCTGATCTCGCGGCTCCGGATGGTCGCCACCAGCTTTTCCAGATTCAGAATCTGGCCGATGTTGGCGCACTCGTCAATCAGGCAGCACACATGCACCGGAAGCCTGCCGCCGTACACGTCATCCGCCTTCTCGCACAGCAGGTTGAAAAGCTGTGTGTAGATCATGCTGATCAGGAAATTGAGGGTGAAGTCCGTATCCGACATTAAGAGGAACAGTGCTGTTTTTCGGTCTCCCAGCTTGTCTAGCTCCAGCTCGTCGTACATCGTGATGTCACGAACCTCATGAATATCAAAGGGAGCAAGGCGGGCACCGCAGCTCATGAGTATAGATTTCAGGGTTTTGCCAGCAGCCATCTGGAACTTGACATATTGGCGCACGGCAAAGTGATTCGGGTTCTTTTTCTTGAGTGCCTCAAACATCAGATTGACGGGATTTTGATACTCTTCATCGTCCTCCCGAACATCCATGCTGTTGAGCATTTCCAGGAGCGTTGCGAAGTTCTGCTCGTTTTCCGGCGCTTCATAGTGGATATATCCGATCAGCGCGGTATAGAGCAGCGTCTCCGCCTTCGTCCAAAACTCATCACCTGCTTTGCCGTCGCCCTTGGTATTGGCAATCAGCGCCGTAACGAGCTTCAGGATGTCCTTTTCGCTGTGGATATAGGCGAAGGATAGTGATAGGTAACCCTTTGATATTGTCTCCGGGTTTTCCCCCACTTAACACCGGACATGCGGCTTTCACCGCATCCGGCGTTCCATCAAGCATAGTTTCAGCAGTGATACACAATCACTCTTTCACATTGGCTAAGTTTGCTACTTCACCGCCAGTAACGGCAGGCCTGCGGTAGCGCGCAGTTTGTTCACTTTGGTAATAGCTTTGGCATTCAGAGAGTATTCCTTCACCAACGCCGCTACAGAAGCCATGTCATCCGAGCTGACTATTGCCAATCCCTGCAACGAGAGAAGCATCAGGTTCTGGTAGCTGTCATTGTCATTCTTACAATCGCTTGTTTTCCTGTAGCAGACGCAAGAAAACACATCCAGTTCCTTCCCGGTGATCGCACATTTACCGTCTTGCCCTGCATAGAGGGAGACCCGGTTGTCGTTGTATCTCACCGATTCGGTCGGTATCGGATGCCGCATCAACCAGAGCATTAAATTCACATCTATCCTGAGATTATCGTGTATCTCCGCTCTACCTTCAGGCGTGTACGGATTGATCTTTCGACTTTTTCGCATTGGAATCTTGAATTGCACATAGGTTAATGGAACCAGCGGCGTTTCTCCAACCCATCGCATTTGTTTCGATTTACCGTACCGTTTCCTCAGATATCTGTTTTTGATTTCGCCCTGCTTTTTGATTCCATCAATGCGATGGAGAAGCTGTCCATTGATTGGGCGGACGATATCGCTGAAACTCAAGTTGACCCTTGTCGCAATGCAGTAGTAGTCCTGCATTCCGATCACCTTGGCATTATAGTCACCCATGTTCAGGCTTATTTCTTCAGTCGTCTTGCTGCTTTGTATCGCCCTTACGGTTTCAGCCATTTCTTTGCTGATCCTTTGTGTGGCTTTGTCGCAGACATTTGAAGTTATCACCCATGAGTTACCTTTGTGCCGTAGTTTTTTTATACGAAAACCCAGAAACTCACTGTCTCGCTTCCTGAGATTCGTCACTTTGGATTTCTCATCAGAAACTTCCAGTTTTAACCGTTTCCACAGCCAGTCTTTGACTGCGCGATAGGTTTTCTCAGCATCCTCTTTGGTTCTTCAAAATATCTTAAAGTCATCCGCATCTCCTTGAGGTTGCTTGTCTTCAAGGCTGTATAGCTGTTGCACTTTTTCTCTGCGCCGTTGGGATAATAGGTCACTTTACACGGATGTTTCATGTGCCCTACCATTTCATCCCACTGAGAGGCTATCCACCAGTCCAGTTCATTGAGGACGATGTTTGCCAATAGTGGCGAGAGGATACCGCCTTGAGGCGTTCCCTTTGATGGGAGGACGGTTTCTCCGTTGGGCATTTCGATTGGTGCTTTCAGCATGGCCTTGATGATCTGAATCAACTTGGTGTCCCGTATACCTAAAGTCCATATCTGCTTCAGCAGCTTTCTGTGGTCAACGTTATCGAAGAATCCCTTGATGTCCACATCGACTACATAATGTAGCTTGTTCATCTGGGCAAGTCCACACGCATAGGAAATCACATTTTCTGCGCTCCAACACGGTCTGAACCCATAAGAGTGCTCATAGAACTTTGCCTCACAGATAGGCTCCATAACCTGCAAGATACATTGCTGTACTATTCGGTCGATAATACACGGTATTCCCAGAGGCCTCAGCTTTCCGTTTGGCTTCGGTATTTCTACTCTTCTTACTGCCTTTGGCTCATACCTCCTGAATTGTTTCTGGATGAGCTTTACAAACTTATCCTCTGGCATGACTGCCAATGATTCGATTGTCCGCCCATCCGTGTCTGCGGTATGACTGCCATCATTTCCTTTGATATTTCTGAATGCCAGTTTGATGTTGTTTGGGGCACTGATGATATCCATCAGGTGCCCAAAGACTTCACCGTTTTTGCTGTCGGCATACAGATCGTCGAAAGTTTTCTGCATGTCATAGTATTCCGCATGGCGCATCTTGCTTTTCTTCTTAGCTTTCTGTGCCATGTACATCACCCCATTCCTACGAAACCGAGCGACAATTTCTTTTTCTTACTCGACTGCATGAGTAGTGGTTGTGTACTGCTGACGTTTTGCCTGACTCGTGGCCATCCCTAACCGTCCTCTTTTTCGCAGACGGTATCATTGGTTCGACCACTGCTTTTCAGCAGGAATTCATTCGCTTATCATTCTTCGTCGGATTATCCAGTGGACTTCCTGCCTTTCCTTGTTCCGATAATTCTATCTGTACATACATACCTTTAGGTGTTCCCTCTGGGCCTGACAGCTTGGACACGCCTGTAATGTGCCACGGTGTTTCGTAACAACCATTTCTACTCCGCCGCACTGCCTGGGCTTTAACCCACACACCCATTTCTGAGCGTGGCACTTTTAGACCTTTACATTCGGGAGTTTCGTCAGACATCTCTGTCATTCTCACCATGAGTATCTTGTAGACCCCCGGCATATAGGATGCACCGCCCACCTCTGGACAGCTTTCGTCAGCTTAACCTGCTACGGCATCTCTCTGCCGACTTTACCGGGCTTCATACAGAGTTTGGTCTCTGCATACCGGAGTATCAGGGGAGGCGTTTCATGGCGTTACTCTTTCATTCCACCTCTCGAATTATCAGTTCACAGAACTGAATGAAAACAGCGCTGTGCGCCGCATTTTCGGCGGCGAACAAGTCGCACGGTTATAATGCTGCGACTTTTTGAAGTTGATCGTGTTAAATACCCGGATTTGATACGGTTCATAGATGATCTTCCCATGTTTGTCTTTCACCGGGTTACCCTTCTCATCCAGCTTCGGAGCCCCTCGCTGCAGTGCTTTCCCGCATTCATTAAGCAGGCTGGCTTTCGGATCAGTAACCACATAGGAACTATGCATTTTTAAAATATTGGGTTTGATAAAAAACCTTGTCTTACCGGAGCCGCTGCCGCCTACAATCAGCATGTTCTTGTTCCTCGCATTGGCCGGATTCTTCGGCCGGTTGCTCATCATCAGCCATTCTGTTTTGGTGAGGATCACGTTGTTCTGGAACACCGGATCTTCAAAGGGCTCGATATCCTTATGCGTTCCCCAGAGAGCGTTTTGTCAAGTACCTTTTTATGTTTATGGACGATTTTTTGAAAATTGAGCAACAAAAAACAGTAAACCTATTTTGATTTACTGTTTCTCAAATTGTTGTATTCAATTAAACAAACTGGAAATTGACGAATTACTGTCAACCTTATTAATCCATGTTACCCCAAAACTTATGAACAATTTTCCAAGTATTTTCTTCGATTCTTTCTTATATTAGCAATAATAACCACTGCAATTGCAAAGAACTCAATTATAAGTTCTGCCGTGAATAGCCTCAAATATTTGGGTGTATCTGGCTTTAAATTCAAAAAATATTGTTGTATTTTATCACTTTCAGCAACATTAAATGTGTCATCAAATTCTTCGTGTTTCTCTCCAACTGCGTCATATATATCCAAAGAATAGCCATCTGGAAAGCCTTGCTGATAAACAATCTTACTAACATCATATTCAATGTGAAAATATTCTTTTACACTTTCTACTATATAGTCATCTTGATTTGTAACATATATGCTTCTTTTTGGAAACAAAAAATCAGGTGACATAAGCCACAAGGTATATACATCGATTACTATGAACAGAATCAACATCAAGATAAATACTGCTTTCCTCATACACTAATCACTTCCATAAATTCTAATTTGTTTTACTCGCTGTTTGTAGTATTATACTATATTTTCAATTAGGGTGTGTCTTAAAACTATAACAGACTATACTATTTGCACAAAATAAATATT